>Ga0209050_1001152_pt1 | contig 31668 bp, 26 predicted proteins | sample Araplavi_mTSA_r2_FD_184276 | JGI IMG/M metagenome (GOLD analysis project Ga0209050, IMG submission 184276) | Arabidopsis root microbial communities from North Carolina, USA - plate scrape MF_Cvi_mTSA_r2 (SPAdes) (version 2) | ecosystem: Host-associated > Plants > Roots > Endosphere | place: USA... | reverse complement strand
TTGGTGATCAGGCGCACTTCGCTGACCTTGACGGTCAGTTCGTCGGTCTTGGTCTTGAACAGGGTGCCGGTCACGCCCAGGATGTCGCCCAGGTCCCAGCCCCGGAAGGCTTCCATCGCCTCTTCGCCGGTGGTGTCCACGGTGACGTAGATCTGGATGCGGCCGTCGGCTTTCTGGCCGGAGGAATCCTGCAGGGTGGCGAATGCGGCCTTTTTGCCTGCTTCGCGGCGCAGCATCATGCGGCCGGCCAGGACTACGGTGACCGGCGCGGCTTCCAGTTCTTCACGGGTCTTGGCGCCATACTGGACGTGCAGGTCGGCTGCTTTATGCTCTGGACGGAAATCGTTAGGGAAGGCAACGCCTTGTTTTTCGCGGATCGCTGCCAGCTTGACGCGGCGCTCGGCGATGATTTTGTTGTCGTCCAGGCCTGGCGCCTGATCTTGCACTTGGTTTTCCGTAGTCATGGTTTGATTAGTTTGTCAGTTTATTGATATCGATTTCGCTGAAGTCGCGTGCAATGCAGATCACATTATCGAATGCACTGAACGCTTCAGCAGGCAAAGTGGTTGTCAGGACGATGCAGCGCATGCCGGCTCGGCGCGCTGCTTCCACGCCCAGGGGCGCGTCCTCGAACACGATGCAGTGCGCCGGATCGGCGCCGCAGCGTTCGGCCGCCAGCAGGAACACGTCCGGTTCCGGCTTGCCGCGTTTGACGTCGGCGGCGCCGACGACGGTGTCGAACAGCTCGCGCACGCCCAGGCCATCCAGCGTGAAGTCCACGTTGGAGGGCGGGGCGGCGGTGCCGACTGCCAGGCGGATGCCGGCAGCCTGCGCGGCGCTCACCAGGGCGCCGAAGCCTTCCACGGCGCGCAGGTGGGGCGCGTAGATCTCGCGGTACAGCACTTCCTTCTCGTTGATCAGGGCGGTCACGTCGTCATGTTCCAGCCCGTCGCCGAGGAACTGGCCGATGATTTCATGGCCGGTGCGGCCGGCGGTGGCGGCAAAGAATGCCGCCTCGTCGACTGCATGGCCGCGGCGGCTGAAGAACTCCAGCCACGAGCGGGTGTGGAAACCCATATTGTCGACGATGGTGCCGTCCATGTCGAAGATGAAGGCGCGCTGCTGCGTCATTGCTTAGATGCCTTGCTTGAGGGACGCGGAGATAAAGTCGTCCAGGTCGCCGTCCAGCACCTTGCCGGTGTTGCCGGTCTCGAAGCCGGTGCGCAAGTCCTTGATGCGGGACTGGTCCAGCACGTAGGAACGGATCTGGTGACCCCAGCCCACGTCGGTCTTGGAGTCTTCCAGCGACTGCTGCTCGCTCATGCGCTTGCGCAGTTCCAGCTCGTACAGCTTGGCCTTCAGCATGTCCATCGCTTCCGCCTTGTTGCGGTGCTGCGAGCGGTCGTTCTGGCACTGCACCACAATACCGGACGGGCCGTGGGTAATACGCACCGCGGAGTCGGTCTTGTTGATGTGCTGGCCGCCGGCGCCCGATGCGCGGTAGGTATCGATGCGCAGGTCGGCCGGGTTGACCTCGATCTCGATCGAATCATCGACTTCCGGGTACACGAACAGCGACACGAAGGAGGTGTGGCGGCCGCCCGAGGAGTCGAACGGCGACTTGCGCACCAGGCGGTGCACGCCGGTTTCGGTGCGCAGGTGGCCGTAAGCGTATTCGCCTTCGACTTTCAGGGTGGCGGTCTTGATGCCGGCAACTTCGCCTTCGGACTCTTCCAGGACCTCGGCTTTGAAGCCTTTGCGGTCGCAATAGCGCAGGTACTGGCGCAGCAGCATGGACGCCCAGTCCTGGGCTTCGGTACCGCCGGCACCGGCCTGGATGTCGATGAAGCAGTTGTTCGGGTCCATCGGGTTGCTGAACATGCGGCGGAATTCCATCTGTTCGATGACTTTCTGGATTTCCGCGGTATCGGCAATCACGGCTTCGAGCGTATCGTCGTCGCCTTCTTCCTTGCCCATGGCGAACAGTTCGTTCATGTCGCTCAGGTCGCTCTCCGCCTTCTGCAAGGTCAGGACCACGCCTTCAAGGGCTTTTTTCTCGCGACCCATGTCCTGGGCCTTTTTCGGGTCATTCCAAACGGCCGGATCTTCGAGTTCGGCGTTCAGTTGTTCCAGTTTCTCCGACTTCTTATCGAAGTCAAAGATACCTCCGAAGTTCGGCTTCGCGGGTGGTCAGGTCCGCGAGCAGGTTGGCGAGGGAATTGATGCGTTCAGCTTCCATGGTTTTTAAGGCCTGATAGTTGTTAAATCGAACCTGAAATTATACCTCAGAGGGCGGCACATCGGGCGGTGCGTGTCAACCTGGCGTCTTTGCAGAGTTTCCCTATAATTTCGCGAGCCGGCAGTTCCAGGTAATTGTCAATAAGTAAATATCAAATCAAAAAGACCTTAATGCGCACCTTTTTCATCGCTCCGGCAGCCGTCTTGCTGGCCGGCTGCAGCGCCATCCCATCCAAGCCATCGCAGGGCTCGCAGGCCGCGTTCGCGATTCTTGAGACAAGCGACCTGCATGCCAATGTTCGCAGCTACGACTATTACAAGCTGGGACCCGACGCCTCGCTCGGGCTGGAGCGCACGGCAACGCTGATCCGCCAGGCGCGCAAGGAATTCCCGAATTCCCTGCTGCTTGATAATGGCGACACCATCCAGGGCACGGCGCTGGGGGACTACCAGGCATTGGTGGCGCCTGTCGGATGCGGCCAGCCGCTGGCAATCTACAAGGCCATGAATGCATTGGGCTTCGAGGGCGGTTCGGTTGGCAACCATGAATTCAATTGGGGACTGGATTTCCTGGGCCAGGTCACGGCCAGCCGATTCGGCGCCGAAGGCGCGTCGGCCCGCGCGCAGCCCTGCGCCGGGCCGGCCTTCCCGGTGGTGCTGGCCAATGTGGTCGATGCCCGCACCGGCGTTCCGCTGTTCGAGCCGTACCGCATCATCGACAAGCGCGTGTCCGCCACCGGGCCGGATGGCAAGCCGTTTACCTCGACTGTGAAGGTCGGCATCATCGGCTTCACGACGCCAGCCATCATGGGCTGGGACAAACGCTGGCTGGAAGGCCGGGTGCGCACCGAAGGGTGGCGCGAAACCGCGCAACGCTACGTTCCCGAAATGCGTGCCAGAGGCGCGGAAGTGATCGTGGCCATCTCGCATGCGGGGCTGGATGGGGCTGCTTATTCGCCGTCGATGGAGAACGGCAGCCTGTACCTGACGGAGGTACCCGGCATCGATGCGCTGTTGCTGGGGCATTCGCATGAGGTGTTTCCGAATGCTGCCAGCAAGGCAGCCGGCTTTAACCTGCCCGAGGTCGACAAGGTGCTGGGGCGGGTGCACGGCGTGCCGACGGTGATGCCGGGACTGTGGGGCAAGCACCTCGGTGTGATCCGGCTGGTGCTGCGCCATGACGGCAAGCGCTGGGTGTCCGACGCGGGCGCCGCGAAGGTCGAAACCCGTAGCATCCAGCGGCCTGACCGCAGCTTCGTCGAGCCCGACCCGGAAATCGCTGCGCTCGTCAAAGCTGAACATGAGGCGACCATCGCCTACGTCAAGACGCCGATCGGCGACACGGATTTCCGCATGTCCGCGTACTTTGCCGACGTCGGCGACGTGTCGGCGATCCAGGTTGTGAACCAGGCGCAGGCCGATTATGTGCGCCGCCATATCCAGGCCAACATGCCGCAATACGCCCAGTTGCCGGTGCTGTCGATGTCCGCACCATTCAAGACCGGCGCGGCCGGCGTGGCCGATTACACCGACGTGGCGCCAGGCAAAATGGCATTGAACAATGCAGCCGACCTTTACCTGTACCCGAACGACCTGCACGCCGTGAAAGTCGACGGCGCAACGCTGAAAGCGTGGCTGGAGAAAGCCGCCGGCCGTTTCAACACGATCGACCCGAAGCGTAACGAGCCGCAGGAACTGGTGAACGCCGGCTTCGCGGGCTTCAATTTCGACATGCTGACCGATCCGGATGTGCGTTACCAGATCGACGTCACGCAGGCACCCGGCCAGCGCATCAAGGGCTTGTCATGGCGTGGCCAGCCGGTGCGGGCCGACCAGGAGTTCATTGTCGCGACCAATAATTTCCGCGCCAGCGGTGGCGGCGGCGTCCCGGGGCTGGACGGCAGCAAGACCGTTTTTGCCTCGCCGGACAACAACCGCGCGGTGCTGATAGCCTTTATCAGGTCAGCCCGGCACCTGACGCGCAGCGCCAATGGTTCTGCGCGGAGCTGGCGTTTCGCGCCTGTAAAGACGAAAGGTCCGGTGTTGTTCCATTCAGCGCCAAACATCTTGGCGCTGGCAAGGGAATCCGGCCTGGACGGCATTTCCTTGCAGGCGGAATCCGACAGTAAAGGCTATTCCATCTATGCAATTGACTTGGCAAAATGAAAATGTTCTATAATTTCCCGAGATAAATTTTGGGATCGTTATGCGTTTTGCCCTTGTTGTTTCCGCCTGCCTCATCGCCGCTCCAATCCATGTTGTAGCGGCAGTATCCAATCCGGTAACCGTTGGCACTGTCAACCAGGCCAGTTTTGTCCGGGGCGCGGCAATGCCCAGGTGGGCACAGCCACTGCCGGAAATTCCAGTAAGCGAGAGGCCGGACCCGGTGCTGGTCCGGATGGCCGATACCCAGGTATCGCTGGCTGAGACGCCAGCTGTCTTGTATAGCCGCGCGATCCAGGTCAACGATTCGGGTTCGCTGTCGGAAATCGGACAATACTCTATCGCTTATGCACCAGCTTATCAAAAGCTGCTGGTGCATAAAGTGGTCATCTTGCGCAATGGGCAGCAGATCGACCGCACCGCAAGCGTGAACATGCGCGCGCTGGAACGTGAGCAGCAACTTGAACAAGGCATGTACGGCGGCGAGGTCACCCTGCAGATGCTGATGCACGATGTGCGCGTGGGCGATACGCTGTGGGTGACCTATACGATCGAGGGGCACAATCCCGTGTTCGGGAAAAAGTGGTCGCAGGTCTTCGGCTGGGATTCGACAGCGCCGACGGAGCTGCGGCGCCTGGCCGTGACTTACCCCAAGCGCCGGCCCGTCCATTGGCGCCAGTCCGGCGACTTCCGAACGACGGAACTGAAGCCAACGCGTGTGGAGTCCGGGGCCGATGAGCGGCTGGTATTCACGGAACGCGCGATCGATGCGCTGGAGAACGAGTCTTCGGTTCCTTCCGATTACCTGGCTGGCCGTGTACTCGAGTTTGGCGAGTACGGGACCTGGGGCGAAGTTGCGCAGTGGGCTGCTGCGATGTTCCCTGACGTAAAGCCGTCAGGAGCATTGAAATCAGTCGCGAAGTCGCTCGAAGGAGGCGCCACCCCTGCGGCCCGCGCAGCTGCAGCCCTGCACTGGGTGCAGGACGAAGTACGCTATTTCAGCGTGTCCATCGGCGAGAACTCTCATCGTCCGCAGCCGCCGGATACGGTGCTGTCGCGCCGTTATGGCGATTGCAAGGACAAGAGCTACCTGCTGGTTTCCCTGCTCCGGCTGCTCGGGATCGAGGCCCGCCCGGTGCTGGTGTCCGCGCAGTCGCCGAAACTGCCGGCGCGCATGCTGCCGTCGCCCAAATGGTTTGACCACGTGATCGTCAAGATCACCATCGATGGCGCTGATTATTATGTCGACCCGACCCAGACTGGCCAGACGGAAAGCCTGGCCGAATTGCCGATTGCGCTTGCCGGCGCTCATGGCCTGGTGATCGATCCGAGGTCTGTCAGCCTGCTGGCAATTCCCGAAGAGTCCAGCACAGTGCCGCACCTGGAAGTCGAGGAGGATCTCAGGCTGGGCGGTTTCGACACGCCCGCAGAATTGACGTCGCGCCGCTATTACCGCGGCAAGTATGCCGCGTGGGCGCGGCGGCTCCAGACTGGCAGCGCGCAGGCCAATCTCAGGAAACTGGCGCTGGAGCCTTACGAGAAAACCTACCCGGGAATCAAGCTGCTTGAAGGTCCCAGGTTTGCCGAGGTGGCTGGCCGCGTGGTTGTGACATCGCGTTTCGAAGTTCCGAAACCGGCGGAGTTGAAGGATGGATGGTATTCGGTAGCTTTCGACAGCAAGGTGATGGACGGTACCTTGGGCATTCCGGACAAGGTGGTTCGCAACTTCCCGTTTGCGCCATCCTCGGGCCGTTACAGCGCCCGCTATCGATTGCGCCTGCATTGGCCGGAACAGTTGCGCAGCTATAGCGAGCAAACTTCGAAGCTGGTCGAAACAGCCCAGTTCAGCGCGCGCGAAGACGTGATCCAGCGCGGTTCAATCCTGGATTTCTTGCTGGACTATAAGGTCAAGGCGAACCGCGTGGAGGCGGCGGATTTGCCCGGCATGCAGCAACAGGCCAAAGGCCTCGTGCAGTTTGCGCAAGGCAGTTTCCGGGCCAACAGCGACTGGTTGACAAGCAAGGAGCGCATGCAGTTGACGACCAGGCAGTTGAACTCCTTCTCGCTGCAGGAGCAGCTGGACTATTACCGCATTGCGTTCGCCGGAGAAAAGCTGGCGAATCTTCAGACTGAGCGCTTGTGCGGTTTTCTCTCGACGCTGTATAGCCAGCAAGACTGGCTGTCGGATGAAGGGCTGCGGGACCTGAACGTGACCGACCAGGCCTTGCCTGGGCTGGAGGCGCGGACTGACGCGGCCCCGTGCCTGGCTTACGCACATTTCATGCGGGGGAGGTTCAAGCAGAGTATCGCCAGCTATCGTGCCAGCAAGCTTGCAGAATCCAGCCCGGCGCAGGTGATGCTGGCCTGGTCCCAACTATTGTCCGGCGCCAGAAGCGATGCCTTCGCTTCGATCGAAAGCTACTACAAAGCGCGCCAGAAGGATGGGTTGGCAACCATAACGGACACGGCAAACCTGGCCGCGCTGTCCCTGCGCGCAGGCAAACCGCTACCGCCAGAGGTGGCATTGTTGGGCGATGCGGATGCGGAGGCGCAGTGGCCGCGCCCGGTACTGGCGTTTTATGCCGGGAAGCTCAAGGCGGAACAGCTGGTGGCGATGGCAGGCAGGTTGCCGCGCGACTCCGGCGTGCACGCCTTGAGCGATGCGTGGTTCCATATCGGCGAGGCCCGGCTGGCTGGCGGCGACCTGGCTGGTGCGAGGGCGGCGTTCAACTGGTTCCGGTCGCAAGGCCTTGTCACTTCGGTCTACTACCAGGTTGCACGCGCCGAGCTGGCTGCACTCAATGGCGGGACCACCTTCCGGGAAGCGATGGACGCCTATCGCAGGAAGGACCAGCAAGCAGGGCTCCAGTTATTGCAGCGGGCTGCGGCCGGCGGCGATCCGGCGGCCGAATTCGAGTTGGCCGTCGTCTACCATAGCGGTTCCAATGTGAAACAGGATCTCGTCCTGGCAAGAGAGTGGTATGGCAAGGCCGCGGCGCATGGCCACGCCCAGGCGCAACGGGAACTTGCCGTGCTGGAGGGGCAAGCCGCGGGCATGCCCTGGCTGCTGAAGGCGGCCGATGACAACAATGGCGATGCGCTGCTCGACCTGGCGATCATGCATGCCCGGGGCAATGGTGTTCCACAGAGCTGGCCCAAGGCTTTTGATTTTGCGCAGCGCGCTGCGGAAGCGGGGCAGGGCAAGGCACAGGCCTTTGTTGCCTCAGCCTACGGGCTTGGCGTGCCGGTCGAAACTGACCGGATCCAGTCATTGTACTGGGCCATGCGTGCGAAGGTCGCCGGCCAGGATGACATTGCACCGATGTTTGAGGCCCTGGCCAAGGAAAATGCAGCGGCGCTCGGTACCATCTTCCTGGCGCGCGATGCGCTTGATTCCGGCGCAAGGCTGGTGCCGTTGCAGCTCAAGAAACCTGGCGGCATTGACCAGGCAACTGCAGGCAAGTATCTGCTGGCGTTCGTAGCGCAGCATGGCTTTGGCATGCCGAAGGACGCCGCGCTGGCGCGCCAGCTGTACCAGGAATGTGCAGCAGCCGGGATTCCGCAAGCGTGGTATTACCTGGCGCTGATGAACAAGGACGGACTTGGCGCGCCTGCCGACAAGCAGCTCGCCGCCGAACAACTGACCCTTGCCGCCAAAGCCGGCGTGCCGGAAGCGCAATACCTGCTTGGCCGCTTTTACCTGGATGGCGGCGTGGTGGCGGTTGACTACGCCGCGGCCGCCCGCTGGTTTGGCGAGGGCGCGGCGCAGGGGCATGGAGCGTCCATGAATGAACTGGGGGACTTGTACGAGCTGGGCAGGGGTGTCGGGACCGACCTGAAGCGTGCATATGAACTTTACGGCTCTGCGGCCCGTGCAGGGAACTCCATGGGGTTCTACAGCCTGGGTACCCTGTTCGAGAAAGGCAGCCACGTCAAGCGCGACCCGGCGCTCGCGTATACGTATTACTTCCTCGCGGCGCGGCTAGGCCCGCGCCAAATAAAATGGGAATCCATGAACCGGATGGCGAAAGAATTGCCTGCCGAAAGCATGAACAAGGCCGAACGTGTTGCCCTCGAGTGGAAACTGGGCAAGCCGCTGCCCGGCCTCAATGAGGCTTCCGCTTCTCCTGCTGGACGAGAATGAACGGGCTGACGACGCTGGCCCACAGGTTGGCGTCGGCGGCGATCCATTCCTGGCACTGCTGGTCGGAGACCTTGGCGACCTGACCGGCTTGCATCCATGCCGAAATGCCGGCCTTGTCGTCGTGGGCGATGCGCACCGCGACGTCGACCAGGTCCAGTTCATCGGCAACCCATACCACGTTGCCCTGCGCGAAGTGCTTCAGCAGTTCGCTCCATGGGATGCGTGCGGTTTCGCGGTTGACTTTGGCGCGGAGTTCCGCGTCTTTCTCTGGTTTCAGCTGCATGTTGTACTCTTAAATCGTGGGAATCTGCTCGACGATGGCCGCCGGCGAACCCCGCCATGTTAACCGATACGCCGGGCCTTTGCGAACATTGCCCACCAGGGCGGGACGGAAGCAGGCGAGGTTGGTGCCGCCTTCCCGGCGCACGCTCGGGTAGATGATGCCGGTCGAGCCTTCGGCCAGCAGGCTGCGCGCCAGCCGTTGCGAGGCAACGTAGCTGTCGGGGTCCAGGCAATCGTCATATTCGGGCTGGCCGCAAATGTCGTGGAACTGGGCGCTGAAGTCCGAGAGCAGGGCCTGGTAGCTCACGCTGTCGTCGAAGCGGTCGATTTCGGCATATTCCACGGTCTTGTGGAAGATCACTTCCGCCAGCGCCGTTTCATGCTCGAAAGCGCAATACCAGGCGCCGCGCTGGCCGTCGTTGAAACGGCTGCCTTGCGGGCGGGCATAGGTGAAAGCGGCATTGATGCTGCGGTAATTGGGGACGTAATAGACCAGTTCTTCGATACCGATGCCGATTGCGCCGCCGTGTTCGGCGCGCAGGCGTGCATTGGTGGCGTTATCGAGTTCAAACAGCTGGTGCAGCTCGGCGTCGTTATCGGCGAGGGCGGCCAGCACGGAGTCTTCTTTATCGACGAAGCGCGAGGGGATCAGGCGCACGGTGTCGAATTGGCGCAGCAGGCGGAATGGCGGCAATTACAGGCCTCCGCGACGGGCGTCGAGCAATTGGCGCACGGTTTGCATGGCGAGCAGGCCGCCGGCTTCCATGTAGTCGAGCGGGGTGCGGCCGCCGAAAATGCTGTTGCGGTTGGCCAGGCTGACCCATTCGTCGGCCAGCTTGTCGCCGTAAATGATGTGCAGGGATTTGTAGATGCCCAGCAGGTAGGAAATCCGCGTGATGCGGTCGACTTCCAGCACGCGGTCGGGGTGCTTTTTCCATTCGTAGAAGGCGCTGCTGGACAGTCCGCCCAGCAGTTCGCGGGCGTCGTCGTCGCGCAGTTTCCAGGCGGCGGCCAGTTTGAAAAAGCCCTTGAGGGCGGCGTGCGACAGGCGTTCACGTTCCTCTTTGCGGCTCAGGTCGACCGGTTGGGGTATGGTGTAATCGCTGTTGGGGTAGGCAAAGGCGGGATTCATATGTCCTCCGTTTATGGATTATTTATACTCCATTTCCGTATTTATTTCAAGTTGAATGTGTTTGTGCGGGGTCAAAACGGAGATTGCTGCCTGCTGTCAATATTGCACTAAATCATCGTACAGGGGCGCGCGATGGAGAAAATTCTTCCGGCGCTGGAGGGGCAATTAAGGCGGTTCAAGGCAAACGCGGCCCGGATGGCGGGGCGGCATCCCGGCCTGGCGCGGCAGCTCGGTCCCGCGCCGTGGCCACCGGATGCCCATGTGGACCGCCTGGTGCAAGGCGTTGCCACCCTTCATGCGCGCACGGCATTGGCCCTGCAAAGGGCGCGTTGCCAGCAGGATGAACACCTGCTTGAACTGCATTTCCCGGAGCAGTTGCGGCCTTTCCCCGAATGCCGTATCGAAGCGGCGCCGTGTGCCGCGGCCATATCGGCCCGCTATATTGCCGGTCCGGCACCCTCGATTGAGGTGGCCGTGGATCTTGGGCCGGAAGGCATGGGCGCCGCCGCCGGCTTCGAAGTGTTTATCGACGGCGATGCCGCGTTCAGCTCCGTATTGCGCAGCGCCTTGCTGGCCAGCGGTGCCGGCGCGGCTGGGCTGGCGTCCGCCTGCGTGGACGGCACCGGCGAGTGGCAAACGCTTGCGCGCTGGCCGTTCTTGCCGTCCGGGCTCGATCCGAAGGATGCGCTGCTTCCGCGCGCGCCGGGAGCGCACGCCGGGCTGGCGCTGCTGCGCGAATATTTCATCGTCCCGGAGCGCTTTAATGTCCTGCGGCTGGATCTTTCGCCTTTCAAAGGTGCAGCACGCTGGACTCTAAGGCTGCCCGTGCCTGCGACGCCGCTCCTGGGTGGACTGCAGGCCAGCCATCTGAAGGCGGGATGGAGGGCATGCGCTTGCCTGCGGCACGCCGCCGCTGCACCAGTGAGTATCGATGGCCGGCAAAACGAATACCTGCTATCGGTTCCGCCTGAACTGGAAATCTTCAGCATTGACCGGGTCCACGCAGGCGGCGCCGAGGATATCGGGTGGGCTGCCCGCCGCGTGGAAGGCGCGCCGGCCGGCCACGAGTGGCGCATCGCCTTTCATGGCGACCAGGCCTTGCCTGCGGGAGCGGTCGCCTCGATCGATGTAACCTGCTGCGAGCGCGGCAAAGTGCTGGCGCGGCCGGCGCGGGGCGCCGGATGCCGCTGGCAGCTCAACTCGCTGCTGGCGCTTGGGCACATGCCGCTTGATGCATCGGTGCTGCGCGAGGTGATGGCAACCCAGGCGATCGACAGCTCCCCGGCGCGCCTTGCCATCATTGCAGCGGTGCGCAAGCTCGATGCGCACCAGGCAATGCTGCGTCCAGGCCGAGCAGCGCCATTGGCGGGCACCGAGATCCGCTTGTACATCGATGAGGCGGCATTTGCAGGCAGCGGCCTGCTCCTGTTCGGCCAGGTGATGGACCGCTTCTTTGGCGAATGCGCACATATGAATACATTTACGCGGCTGGTGCTGGTATCGGCCGATACTGGCGAGGAGCTGATGCGATGCAAAGCAAGGAATGGCAGCACTTTGCTGGAGTAGACGTTACGGACGCGCATTGCTATGCCTTCTTTCGCCTGGCTGGATTCTCTGGCGCGCATGAATGGCGCAATGGGCTGTCACTGGGCTTTCCGGCAAGCGATGTCGCGGCAGCGGGCAGCGGCGCGATCACGCCGGGCTGCATTGGTTTGCTCGGCATGGCTGGGTCACTGCCTTATTACTATACGGAGGCGGTGGCCCGCGCAGGCGGCGTCGCGGCGCGTGCCTTCATGGATCTGCTGTCGGCGCCGGCGATCGATGCATTCTGTGCAGCGTGGCGTGAAGGGCGACTCGAATGCACGCCATTGCCCACAATCCCGGGCCAGCGCGGTCCGTTGAGGGCGCGTGCGCTGGGCGAGCAATTGGCGCATGCCCTGGGCGTGCCGGTCCGGATCGAACAATTTTCAGGCCGTTGGGACAAACTGTTGCCATCGCAATCCAGCGCACTGGGCAGCGCCAATGCATGTTGCGGGACCGGGGCACTGCTCGGCGAACGCCTGTGGCGGATCGATGGCGCCGTGAGAATCCATGTCGGGCCCCTGGGCAGGGCGGCTGCCGAGGGATTCCTGCCTGGCGGGCGTGATGCCCTGGCACTGGCGCAATTATGGCGCTGTGCGGCGGGCGGCAGCGGCCTGCGGGCCGAGGCGTGCGTACATTTGCTCCCGGGCGAAAGCGCCGGGGCCAGGCTGGGCGCCGGCGTGCGCCTGGGGCGTGACGCATTGGTGTCTACGCGGCCAACGGGCGAAAGGGATGACTTGTGTTATCTCCTTTGCTAGTATTTGGCCACACGATCAAGCAAGGAGGCACAATGAAAAAGATGTTCCTCCTGCTGGCATTTGCAGCGACCACGGCTTGCACCAGCATCCATACGCCGCCCAGCAACGCGGAGCTGAAGCAGCAGGTCGCAGATACCGAGCGCGCCTTCGCCGCCACCATGGCCAGGCGCGACCACCAGGCTTTCGTGTCGTTCCTCGCCGATGAAGCGATTTTCTACAATGGCCCCAAGGCCCTGCGCGGCAAGGATACCGTCGCAGCGGAATGGAAGCCGCTGTATGAAAAACCGGAAGCGCCGTTCAGTTGGGAACCCGACCAGGTCGAGGTGCTTGATTCCGGCACGCTGGCGCATTCATCCGGGCCGGTACGCGACCCGAAAGGCAAAGTTACCGGCCGCTTCAATTCCGTCTGGAGGCTGGAAGCTCCTGGCAAATGGCGCATCGTGTTCGACAAAGGCGAACGCGTGTGCGACTGCAAAAATCCGTAATCAGGCCGATTCGGCGTGCTCCACCAGCAACTGGACGCGAGTGACGCCGTTGTATTCGTTGGCATCGAGGCGGAAGGCCACGCGGGCCCGCTCTCCCAGCGCATCGGTATGGCCGAACCAGATGGCGTCGTAGCGGACGCCTTTCTTCTCCAGCATCAGCTTGAGGTGGCGGTCCTTAAGGATACGCTGGCTTAGCACCCGGAATTCATCGCAGAACACCGGCGGAGCAAAGCCCTGGCCCCATACCTGGCCGTCGAGCAGCTCGATGAACTGGGTCGTGTAGCAGCCATCTTCCAGCGGGCCGTCGGTCTCGATCACGCGTTCCAGCTGCGATTCGGTCAGCCAGGCCTGGCCGACTGCCTCGAAAGCGGCGCAGAAATGTTCAAACGCTTCGGCGCGCAGGCTCAGGCCGGCCGCCATCGCATGGCCGCCGAACTTGTCGATCACGCCCGGCGCGCGCTTGGATACCAGGTCCAGCGCGTCGCGCAGGTGGAAGCCTGGAATCGAGCGCCCGGAGCCCTTGATCATGCCGTCGCCGGCCGGGGCGAAGGTGATTGTTGGGCGGTAGAAGCGTTCCTTGAGGCGCGAGGCGACGATGCCGATCACGCCCTGGTGCCAGCTGTCGTCGTAGACGCAGATGGTGGTGCGGTCGGCCGGCTGGAAATCGTCCAGGTGCAGCAGGGCCGCATCCTGCATCTCCGCTTCGATCTCGCGGCGTTTCAGGTTGATGTCGTTCAGCTGCTGCGCCAGCTCCCAGGCGCGCGCTTCGTCGTCCGTCAACAGGCATTCGATCCCGAGCGACATGTCTTCCAGCCGTCCGGCCGCGTTCAGGCGCGGGCCGAGCGCGAAACCGAGGTCGAATGGGGAGGCGGTGCGCGCCGCGCGGCCGGAAACCCGGAACAGGGCGGCTACGCCGGGATGCATGCGGCCGGAGCGCATGCGCTTCAGGCCCTGGGCGACGAGGATGCGGTTATTGGAGTCGAGGCGCACCACGTCGGCGACGGTGCCCAGGGCGACCAGGTCCAGCAGGGAATCCAGCTTCGGTTGCGTCTGGGCGTCGAATACGCCGCGGCGGCGCAGTTCCGCGCGCAGCGCCAGCAGCACGTAGAACACCACGCCCACGCCCGCCAGGTGCTTGGAGGGGAAGCCGCAGGCCGGCTGGTTGGGGTTTACGATCACGCGGGCATCGGGCAGGCTGTCGCCGGGCAGGTGGTGGTCGGTCACCACCACGTCGATGCCACGCCGCCTGGCTTCCTCCACGCCTTCTATGCTGGCGATGCCGTTGTCGACCGTGATGATGATGTCGGGAGACTTCTCACGCGCGGTCAGGTCGACGATCTCCGGTGTAAGGCCATAGCCGTACTCGAAGCGGTTGGGGACAATGAAATCCACGTTGGCGCCCATTGCGCGCAGGCCGCGAATGGCGGTGGCGCAGGCGGTGGCGCCGTCGCAGTCGTAGTCGGCCACGATGACCATGCGTTTGCCGGCGGCGATGGAATCGGCGAGGAATTCGGCAGCGCGGTCGATGTGCAGCAGGCCGGAAGGCTGGATCAGGGCGCCCAGCTCGCTGGACAGCTCCGCCGGGTTGTTCAGGCCGCGCGCGGCAAACAGGCGGGCCAGTACAGGATGGACGCCTCCCTGGCGCAGCAGTTCGGCTTCCTGCGGCGGGCAGGGACGGATGGCGATACGGGTCATTGCGAAAGGTTCTTCAGGTTCTGTGCGCGCCAGAATTTGCGCAGCGCGGCTTTGCTGGTGCGGATTTCGGTCCAGCCTTCGCGGCTGGCCAGGATCAGGGTCAGTTCGGTCGTGCGGCCATCGCGCAGGGCTGCCAGCAGGGGGGCGAACCATTCGTGTTCAAGCTGCTGCATGGCGCCCAGCCAGGCCCCCCAGTCGTTGCCGGCTCCAGCGGCGATCAACTGGGGCAGGACGATGGCGCCTGCGGTTCCGGGCGCAGCACTTGCGCCAGGTGTTGCCAGGGCGGCCAGCCAGGACGGCGCGGTGCCGGCTGGGCCGGCGGTGGCGACTGCAAGGGCCGGGACCGGGTCGTTTGCGGCGGTGGCCGGGCCGGCGCTGGCGCCGCCCCACATCCAGAATGAATTCACCGGCGCCAGGCCGCGCTGCTGGCGCGCTTCATTGACGGGGTGCTCGTGCCACAGCATCTGGATTTCGTTCTGAAGCTTCTTGAAGGCCAGGGCGGTCGGGCCGGCCGGCATCCAGTCGGCCAGGTTGCTGCCCATGGCCGCATCCGGCGAGGCAGCATCCAGCCCTTGCCAGCCATCGGCCCGCATAAACCAGGTCTCCGCATCACCCCACAACAGGTCGTCGAAATACGGCTTGGCCAGCTCAAACAGGGCGCGCGAATCCGCTTCGTCAAGCCGCAGGCGGCGCGAATCGGCCAGGACCAGGTGGTTGCGGGCGAGCTGGATATGGACCGGGTGGACGATGAACCAGTAGCCTTCCTTCGGCGCCAGGCCAAAACCGTGCATGACGGCATCCGCCAGGCCACCGCGCTCGCGGGCTAGCCATGCTTCATGCGGCAAAATGCGGCTTTCTTCGCCGATAACATGCTTTTTCAGCAAGCTATTGCGCGAAAGCAATGCTGCGAGAGAAGGGGCCTGCAGGTTGCGGGAGAGTTCCGGGGCCAGCTCGGCGGGCGGTAGGGCGAAGGGAAGTACGACGGTTGTGGAAGCCATGCGGCATTGTAGTGGAATCTCTTTATATGGCAAACTGCGGGCTTTACTGTGTCAATTTAATAAAAATGCCGTTTGAATGGCTGGTTGGCCTGCGCTATACACGCGCTGGCAGGCGCAATGGGCGCAATAGTTTCATCTCTTTTATCTCCGCGATTTCGATGGCAGGCATCGCTCTTGGCGTAACGGCCTTGATCGTGGTCCTTTCCGTGTATAACGGCTTCCAGACGGTGGTGACCGAGCGCATGGTGTCGGTACTGGGCCATGTGGAGGTCTATGAGGTTAGCGGCGCAGGGCTGGGCGATTGGCGGGCAGTCGCTGCCGACGCCGCCCGCAATCCGCAGGTGAAGGGCGCTGCGCCGTTCGTCGAAATGCAGGGCATGCTGGTGCATGGCGGCGATTTGCTGCGTCCGGCGCTCGTGCGCGGGGTGTTGCCGGGAGAGGAACCCAAGGTTTCCGATATCGGCAAGCAGATGAAGGAGGGGAGCCTCGACGTGCTGCAGCCGGGCGCCTTCAATATCATCCTCGGTGCGGAACTGGCGCACGAGCTGGAAGTGAAGGTCGGCGACAAGGTCGCCCTGGCGCTGGCGCAAGGGAACTCCGTGTCGAATATGGCTCCCACCATGCGTTCCTTCACCGTGTCGGGTACTTTCGAAGCCGGCCACAATGAGTTCGATTCCGGGCTGGCGCTGGTCCATTTGAGCGATGCCCAGGAGCTGATCAACGCCAGCGGCCCGTTCGGCCTGCGCCTGCGCTTGCAGGACATGCAGAAGGCGCCGGCGGTGGCCGATGAACTGCGCACGGCCATGCCGGGCCGGCTGGTGATCCGCGACTGGACCAAGCTCAATTCGGCATGGTTCGCCGCCGTGAAATCGCAAAAGAACATGATGTTCATCATCCTGACCCTGATCATCGCGGTGGCGGCCTTCAACCTGGTCGCCACGCTGGTGATGACGGTGACGGACAAGCAGGCCGATATCGCCATCCTGCGCACGCTCGGCGCCTCGCCGTTCTCGATCATGAAGATATTCGTGGTGCAGGGCGCGCTGGTTGGCGTGGCCGGTACCGCCATCGGCGTCGCCTGCGGAGTGCTGGTGGCCCTGAACGTCGGTTCGGTCGTGGGCGGCATCGAAAGCCTGTTCGGCGTGCACTTCCTGTCCAAGCAGATCTATTTCATCAGCGCCGTGCCATCCGACCTGCGCTGGGGCGACGTCGCCTCGATCGGCCTCACCTCCTTGTTCCTGGCACTTGTTTCCACCCTTTATCCAAGCTGGTGGGCCGCCCGCGTAAAGCCTGCGGAGGCCCTGCGTTATGAGTAAAAACCTCCCGTTCGAATGGATTGTCGGCTTGCGCTATACCCGGGCGGGCAAGCGCAATAGCCGCAACAGCTTCATTTCCTTCATTTCCCTGATCTCGGTCGGCGGCATCGCGCTGGGCGTGGGCGCTATGATCATCATCCTGTCGGTGATGAACGGCTTCCGCAAGGACGTTACCGGCCGCATGCTGTCGGTGCTGGCCCACGTGGAAGTGTTCGAGCGCGGCACCAGCTTGCCGGATTGGCAAACCCTGGCCAAAAAGCTGCAGGCCAACCTCGAAGTAAAGGGCGCGGCGCCGTTCGTGCAGGCCCAGGCCATGTTGTCGCACGGCGGCGAAGCCCTGCGTCCTGCCATTGTGCGCGGGGTATTGCCGGAAGCCGAACCGAACGTGTCCGACCTGGCAAAGACCACCCGCTACGGCAGCTTCAACGACCTGCAGCCGGGCGAGTTCCGCATCGTGCTGGGGATCGACCTGGCGCGCGCCCTGCAAGTGAACCTGGGCGACAAGGTGACCATGGTGCTGCCGCAGGGGACCGTGACCCCGGCCGGGATCGTGCCGCGCATGCGCAATTTCACCGTGGCGGGCGTGTTCGTGGCCGGGCACCAGGAGTTCGATGGCGGCATGGCCTTCATCCATATCGAGGATGCGCAAAGGCTGCTGCGCCTGGACGGACCGGCCGGATTGCGCCTGCGCCTGGAAGACATGCACCGCGCTCCGGAGGTGGCTGGCGAGCTGGAAAAGCTGGTTCCGAAGCAAATGACTGTACGGGATTGGTCAAAACTCAATGCGACCTGGTTCGCGGCGGTGCAAACTGAGAAACGCATGATGTTCGTGGTGCTGGCGCTGATCGTGGCGGTGGCGGCTTTCAACCTCGTCTCGACCTTGGTGATGACGGTGACGGACAAGCAGGCCGATATCGCCATCCTGCGCACGATCGGCGCTTCGCCGCGCTCGATCCAGAAGATATTCGTGATCCAGGGCGCGCTGGTCGGCCTGCTTGGCGCGGCGCTTGGCGTGGCCGGCGGGGTGCTGGTATCGCTGAACATCGACGTCATCGTTCCATTTATTGAAAACCTCCTGGGAGTGCAGTTCTTGCCTAAAGATATTTACACAATCAGCTCCGTGCCATCGGACATGCATTGGTCCGATGTTGGCTTGATCGGCGTGGTGGCCGTGCTGCTGGCGTTCGTGGCGACCTTGTACCCGAGCCGCTGGGCGGCCAACGTCAAACCTGCGGAGGCGCTGCGCTATGAGTAATGTGCTGAGCTGCCGTGACCTCGGCAAGACCTTCACCCAGGGCAATTACAAGGTCAAGGTACTGGAAAAGATCAACCTCGCGGTGGCGCGCGGCGAGCGCGTGGCGATCGTCGGCGCCTCCGGCTCGGGCAAATCGACGCTGCTGCACCTGCTGGGCGGGCTGGATACGCCAAGCACCGGCAACGTAGTCCTGAAAGGAAGCGATTTCGCCACGATGAACGAGGCTGCGCGCGGTGACCTGCGCAATCGCGAACTGGGCTTTGTCTACCAGTTCCACCACCTGCTGCCCGAGTTCTCGGCGTTGGATAATGTCGCAATGCCCTTGCTGATCCGGCGCATGAACCGCGCCGAAGCGGAGCAAAAGGCGCGCGACATGCTGGCGCGCGTGGGACTGGAAAAGCGCGTGAGCCATGTGCCGGGCGAACTGTCCGGCGGCGAACGCCAGCGCGTGGCCCTGGCCCGTGCACTGGTTACACAGCCCGCCTGCGTGCTGGCCGATGAACCGACCGGCAACCTGGACCACACGACCGCGGAGAGCGTGTTCGACCTGATGATCGAGCTGTCGCGCACGCTGGGCACGGCCTTCATCATCGTCACCCACGATGCGGGCCTGGCCGAGCGCTGCGACCGCATGCTGCGCTTGACCGACGAAGGCTTGAATCCAGCCTGAGGCCAGCGCCATGTGGATCGATACCCATTGTCACCTTGATGCCCACGAATTCGGCGTCCAGTCGCTGGCGCTGGCCGAGCGGGCCCTCAAGCGGGGCGTGGGGATGGTGGTGATACCGGCAGTCGACCGTGCCAATTTCCCGACTGTGCGCGAGCTGGCGCACCAGGCGCCGAATGCCTGTTATGCACTGGGCATCCATCCCATCTACGTGCCGCATGCCGTGGAGGACGACCTGGCGTACATGCGCGAGGCGGTGGCACAGGCGATGGACGATCCGCGCTTCGTGGCGATCGGCGAGATCGGGCTGGATTTCTTCATTCCCATGCTGAGCGAGCCGGAGATGCGTGAAAAGCAGGTGTACTTCCTGCGCGAGCAGCTAAAGATCGCGCGGGATTTCGAATTGCCGGTGCTATGCCATGTGCGCAAGTCGCAGGACCAGGTGCTGAAGCATGTGCGGCAGGTCGGGCCCGCGGGCGGCATCGCGCATGCGTTCAACGGCAGCTTCCAGCAGGCGCAGGCCTATATCGATGCAGGCTTCAAGCTTGGATTCGGCGGCAACCTGACTTTCACCCGCGCACTGCAGATCCGCCGCCTTGCGGCTGAATTGCCGCTGTCGTCCATCGTGGTCGAGACCGATGCACCGGATATCGCCCCTTCCTGGGTACATCCGGGCATCAACACGCCGGCCGAAGTGGCGGGGATCGGCGAAGCGCTGGCAGCCCTGCGCGGCGAGCAGCCAGCCGGAGTCGCCGCGGCGACAACTCAAAATGCGTTGGACGTGATGCCGCGCTTGCGGGCCCTGATGGCCGCCTGACCGGCCAGCCAGCCGGGGAGGGGAGATGCGGTGCGCAATCCTCGGCCTGATCGGCGGCGTGGCCTGGCTCCAGGCACAAGCGGCGTTGCCGGAAACCGGCGTGCAACTGGCGTGCGTGCTGGGAGCATGTCTTGCCGCGGTGGCCGCCGGAAGGATGGCGCGCCGCGCCCCTGCCGTGCTGTGCACAGGGCTGGCAGCAACGGCGGGCGCGCTGGCCGGATTTGCCTGGGCCGCCTTCGTCGCGCAAGCTGCCCTTTCAAACGAGCTGGCGCAGGCCGATGAAGGGCGCGACTTCGAGATAGTCGGCACAATCGACAGCCTGCCAAGCCGGCAGGAGGGCAGCACGCGCTTCAATTTCGCCGTCGAATCCCCTTTGGACGTCCCACCCCGCATCGTGCTGTCGTGGTATACGGGCACGCGTGCAGGAAGCGGCGCGCCCCCGCCCGAGCTGCTGCCGGGCGAGCGCTGGCGGCTGAAAGTACGCCTGCAAAGGCCGCACGGGAATGCCAATCCGTTCGGATTCGACTACGAACTGTGGCTGCTGGAGCAGGGCATCCGTGCCACCGGCTATGTCCGCAGCGAGGGCCGCAATGAACGTCTGTCCGGCTTCGTGCCGACCGCGCACAATGCGATCGAACGCGCCCGCTTTGCAATCCGCGAGCGTATCAACGCCGCACTCCCGGACGCGCGCTATGCCGGTGTGATTGCCGCGCTGGCGATGGGCGACCAGCGCGCGATCCCGCAGCAGGATTGGCAAATGTTCAGCCGCACGGGGATTTCGCACCTGGTCTCCATTTCAGGTTTGCACATCACCATGATCGCCGGCCTGGTGGCGTGGCTGGTCGGATGGCTGTGGCGCAAATCGTTCTTCGTGCCTGAATGGCAGTTGCCGTTGCTGCTGCCTGCAGCGCGCCTGGCGGTGATCGCCGGCTTTCTCGCTGCGTGGGGCTATGTGGCGCTGGCGGGATTCGGGGTGCCGGCGCAGCGGACTTTGTACATGCTGGCGGTGGTGGCGCTGGCGGTGTGGCTGGACCGGCTGTCGGCCATTTCGCGCGTGCTGGCGCTGGCGGCAGGCGTGGTCGTTATCCTCGACCCCTGGGCGGTGATGTGGCCGGGATTCTGGCTGTCGTTTGGCGCGGTCGCTGCTATCCTCTACGCGACGGTGGGCCGGATGTCGCCGGCCGGCTCCGTGCCGACGCCTGGCGAGTTCGGTCCGCTAGCGAGTGGCGAAGCCGCTTTGAATCCCGGCACCTGGCGGAATGCCGCCTGGTTCGTCCGCATGCGCGAAAACCTGCGCCTGGCCGCCATGACTCAGTTGGCGGTGACGGTCGGCCTGATTCCCCTGACCATGCTGCTGTTTGCCCAGGTGTCCCTGGTCAGCCCGCTCGCGAACGCCATCGCCATACCTGTCATCAGCCTGCTGGTCACGCCGCTGGCGCTCGCCGGCAGCGTGTTGCCGGCTCCATTGGCCGCGCCGGTGCTGCAATGCGCGCATTGGCTGCTGGAAGTTCTGCTCGAACTGCTGCAATGGCTATCCGCCCAGCCACTGGCCGTCTGGTCGGCCCCTGCGCCAGGCTGGCCGGTATTTGCCTTTGCGCTTGCCGGCACCGCCTGGATGCTGGCGCCGCGCGGCTGGCCTTTGCGCTGGCTGGGCCTGGCCTGCTGGCTGCCCCTGCTGTCCGCACAGCCGGAGAGCCCGCCTGCTGGCGAGTTGCGCGCAATCGCCTTCGATGTAGGGCAGGGCATGGCCGTGCTGATCGAGACGAGCGGGCATCGCCTGCTGTATGACACCGGCCCGGCCTACACGCCGGAAACCAACGGCGGCAACCGGGTGATCCTTCCCTACCTGCGTGCGCGCGGCATCAATGCCTTGGACGGGATGATCGTCACCCATAGCGATACGGACCATTCCGGTGGCGCGCTGGCGGTATTGCGCGACATCAGGATCGGCTGGGTGCTGTCATCGCTGCCGGCCGGCCATCCGATCGCGGAAGCGTCGCCCCGGCACGCCCATTGCATAGCGGGCCAGGCATGGGAGTGGGACGGCATCCGCTTTGAAATGCTGCAACCGTCGGCCGCCAGCTATCATGACCCGGGCCTTAAGCCCAATGCCCGCGGCTGCGTCCTGCGCGTCACGACCAGGACCGGCAGCGTGCTGCTTCCGGCCGATATCGAAGCCCCGCAAGAGGCAGCGCTGGTAGCGGCCACGCCGGAAAAGCTGGCCGCCGACGTGCTCCTGGTGCCCCATCATGGCAGCGGCACTTCATCGACGCCTGGCTTCCTGGCGGCAGTACAGCCGCAACATGCAGTCTTCCAGCTCGGCTACCGCAACCGGTACCACCATCCGCGCGCCGACGTGCTGCAACGATACGTCGACATGGGCGCCGGCATCTGGCGCACCGACGAGGCCGGGGCGGTGTCGCTGGCTTTGGGCGACCGGGTAGCCATCAGCACATGGCGTGCGCAGCATCCGCGCTACTGGCATGGACGTTGACTGGTGTGGGGAAGTGTTTAATGACAACGTTGTTATGGTAATTGCCACATATCAATGTTATCATCTTTACTATTTCACTATCGTTCGAGCGGAAGGTGCAGCATCGTGGCAACTGATTATTGCGTGTATCACGCGGACAGGGCAGCAAACTGGAATTGCGTAGCTTGCGGCACGCTCCTGTGCCAGGAATGTTTCCCGGCCGCGCCCCAGTCGACCCATTCCCTGTATTGCACGGCGTGCACCGGCAAGATGCGCTACCTCGGTGTGGGCAATGCACTGCCGTCGTTCTGGTCGCAGATGCCCCGCTTCTTCGCTTATCCGTTTGCGATGAACGGCTTGGTCTTTCTCGCTTTGCTGGCTGGCTTGTCCTGCGCTTCGGCCACAATGTTTGATTCTGAGAGCATCCTGATCTTCTTGCCGATCTTCATTCTGGTTGCGCTGGCCGTCCGGCAAAGCCTGCGTGTCATCGAGTTTTGCAGCCAGGGCAGGGCGCAGCCGCCCAGCATTCCGGAGCTGTTCGACGGCAATCCGACCACGCTCAAGATGTTCGGACTGTTGCTGGCCTACGGCATCATCGTGGGTTGCCTGGGGCAATTCGGCTTGACGGGTGCCGGCTTGATTGTCTGCCTGTCGGGCTTGCTGCCGGCGAGCATCATGCTGCTGGCCATCCACGGTACCTTGCGGGACGCACTCGATCCGATCCAGGTGGTTCAGCTGGCGTTTCGAATTGGCTGGTCCTATCTCGGCCTGCTCCTGGTCTTGCTCATTACCGCGCAAGGGCCGGAACGGGCGATGGGGCTGATGCCTGATGCAACCATCAAGCACCTGGCGGAGCACTATCCCTACATGCTCATCGCGATCCTCGTGATCAGCACCGCCTATTTCAACATGGTCATGGGCGCGATGATGGGATACCTGCTGTTCCAGCATCATGAAGACCTGGGCATCCAGCCCGTCACCGACCATGCGGCCGCGCCTGCGGATGATCGCGCCCTGGAATTGGCCCGTGCGGTAATTCTGGTGCGGGAATCGCGTTATCCGGATGCGTTGCGGCATATGGCCGGCATGGTTGCCGACTACCCGAACGACCTGCAGGTGCTGGAATATCACCACAAGCTGCTCTGCCAATCGCGCGGCGAGCCGGCACGCGTCGAGCTGCATACCGAGCGTTATCTTCAGGTTTTGCTCGACATGCAGCGCAAGAGCCGCATGACCGCCGTCCTGGAAGCGGCATGCCAGGTGGTACCGCAATACAAGCCGAAAAGCATCGCCGTGCGGCGGGCATTAGCGGAAGAATATTTTGTCCAGAAGCGATTCAAGCCGGCGATTGCGCTGATCGGGATGCTGCACAAGGAGGCACCCACGAGCGACGAGCTGCCAGCAAGCTATTACCTGCTGGCGCGCATCTATTCGGAAGGCCTGCGCGACGATGGCAAGGCTGTGATGATCCTCGATTTCCTGCTGAAGCATCATGCCGGCCACGCCATCGCCGGCGAGGTCGAGAAATACCGCACGTTGGTCCTGTCGCTTGGGCAGATGAGTCAGGCTGCCGTGTGAGCGGCCAACTGGCGGGCTTCTTCCGAATCGGGGAAGCGCTCCCGTAACTGTTCGCGATAGCGCTGCGCCTGTGCCGCCAGTTGTGCCTTGGCGGACAGGTTGGCGACGGCCTGCAGGATTCTAGGCATCAATTCGTGCCGGCATTGTCGTTCCAGCAGGCGCTCGGTCAGGACGGCGAGCGGCTTGATGTGCTCAACACGACCAAGGCGCTGTGCGAGCAGGAGCGACGCCGATTCCGTCAGCGCGGGCGTGGCGCCGCCGGTCGCGGTGTAGTCGTGCGCCACTTCTTCGATCAGCTTTTGCAGGGCCGGATCGCGCGCTGCGCTGCCGGCCTGCTTGAACAAGGCGTGCACGGCCTCATGATATTCGCGGCTGGCGGGAGAGATCTTCACGACCCCATACAGGGCGCGCCACGCGCGCGAATCTTGTGGATGCGCCTTGACCAGCTGCACAGCCGCCCGCCGCGCCTCATCCAGCTTCATCCTGACCACCAGTTCCTGGATCCGGGCCAGCGCGGACTTGAACGGGGCGTCGTGGTCAATCTTCTCGACGAAATCGCGGTCGTACTTGAGGCCCAGCCGCATCCAGAGGGCAAGCAGTACGAAGCCGAACAGCAGTCCGCCCGTATGGGCCCAGTGTCCTACCCCGTCATCGCCGTTGCGCGCTCCCAGCAATTCATAGCCGACCCAGATGGGAAAGACGATCAGCGCCGGTGCCCGCACCTGTCCGGTAAGAAAGATCACGTTGTAGAAGAAGTTGATTTTTCTCAGGCCATACAAGGCGATATACATGCCCATCAGGCCCGATATCGCACCCGACGCGCCCAATGCGCTCTGGTCGGTTCCAAGTTCCGACATCCAGTACAGCAAGGTGCCGCCCAGTCCGCTGCACAGATAGAGCAAGAGGAACACGCCGCGCCCGATCGCGATTTCCAAAGCAAAGCCGAACAGGAACAGGAAGACCATATTCCCCAGCAGGTGCATGAAGCTGCCGTGCAGGAACATGCTGGTGATCCATGTATCCCAGCGCGCTTCCTTGGCATTGAAGGCGTAAGCCCGGGCGCTGACAGTATTGACTAATTGCTCGAACTGGTCCCGGTCTTCGCGCCACTCCGGATCGCTGTCCAGTTCCCGATGCAAGGCTTGGGCGAATTTCGGGTCGTAGGCTGCATGCTGGAACTGCACGTCGCGCCGCTGCGTGTCGCCGACACCCGCGGCATCGAGGGATTGCTGCAATTCGGGGTCTGTACGGCTCAGGTAGTGCCGAAATGGCTGTTGCTCGCGATCGAACAGGCCCGATTCCACGTACCAGCGATAGGACTGTTCCACCCGTTGCGGGTCTTTGCCCTGATAGACAAAGAACACCAGCACGTTGATGAGGATGAGCAGCAGGGTCGCAACCGGCGGATTCTTCCAATTGGGCCGGTTTTCTACGGGAATAATAATCATGAATGAGGTGCAACGCTGTACATGAGGCACATTTTATTGCCATTTGGATATTTATCAAAGATGTATGTCCGTGAATTGTGCAGCGATCGCGACCCGGGGCCTCAGCCCGCCACTGGCATGGGCGATGATCCTGAGCGATAATTACATGCTTTGCACGAAACACTTGTTGCCATTGCTTTTAGTATAAGTAAATGACGAAACCGAAAGTCCATTTCGCTCACGCGAACAGTTATCCCGCAGGGACCTACCGCCAATTCTTCGAGTACCTCAGCCAGGATTTTGAAGTGCAGGCGCTCGACATGCACGGTCATAACCCGTGTTACCCGGTCGAAGATGGCTGGGCCAGGCTGGTCGAAGAACTGATCGCCGAGCTGGAATCCCGTTATCACAAGGAGCCGGTGATCCTGGTCGGCCATTCGCTTGGCGGCTTGCTTAGCCTGATGGCGGCCGCCAAACGCCCGGAACTGGTGCGTTGCGTGGTCATGCTCGATTCCCCGGTGGTTGCCGGCTGGCGCGCCAATGTATGGCGCCTGTTCAAGGGCACCCGCTTCTCCGACCGGTATTCCCCTGCGCGCTTCTCGGCCAATCGCCGTAATGTCTGGGCGAGCCACAAGGAGGCATTGCGCCACTTCGCGAGCAAGGAGATTTTCGGCGCCTGGGCGCCTGGCGTGCTGCTGGACTATCTGGAGCACGGCCTGGTCGAACATCCAGAAGGCGTGCAACTGCGCTTCACCCGCGAAACGGAGACGGCAATTTATCGCACCTTGCCGCATCATATCGGCACGCTGGTCAAAGGCGAATTTCCAGTGCCTGTCGCTTACGTAGCCGGCGATAACTCGGTGGAGAACCGCCAGGCGGGGCTGGAACACACGCGCAAGCTGGTGGGCCGCAATTTCCGCATGATGCGCGGCTCCCACCTGTTCCCGATGGAGATGCCGCGCCTTGCGGCAGAAATGACACGCGACCTGATCCGCCAGATGCTGGGCCGCGAGCTCCAGGCGGGCGAAGCGCCCCAGCGCATGCGCGCCTGATGTAAAATCCGCACCATTATTTAAACCAGAAAGCACCTGCGATGACGATTAAAAGCGACAAATGGATACGCCGCATGGCGGAACAACACGGCATGATCGAGCCGTATGAGCCCGGCCAGGTACGTGCCGTGGACGGCCGCAAGGTGATTTCCTATGGCACTTCCTCCTACGGCTACGACATTCGCTGCGCGGACGAATTCAAGGTGTTCACCAACATCAACAGCACCATCGTCGATCCGAAAAACTTCGATTCGAACTCCTTCGTCGATGTGAAGAGCGATGTCTGCATCATTCCACCGAACTCGTTCGCTCTGGCCCGCACCATCGAGTACTTCCGCATTCCGCGCAACGTGCTGACCGTCTGCCTGGGCAAGTCGACCTATGCTCGCTGCGGCATCATCGTCAACGTGACCCCGTTCGAGCCTGAGTGGGAAGGCTACGTGACGCTGGAGTTCTCGAACACCACCCCGCTGCCGGCCAAGATCTATGCCGGCGAAGGCTGCGCCCAGGTGCTGTTCTTCGAGAGCGACGAAATCTGCGAAACCTCGTACAAGGACCGCAACGGCAAGTACCAGGGCCAGCATGGCGTGACCCTGCCGAAGGCTTAAGCGTCAGGCACTGACCAGAGGGAGCGAAAGCTCCACACAAAGTCCGCCGCCGCTCCGATTGGCGGCGGCGATGCGGCCGCCGTGCTGCTGCACCACCTGCTGGGCGATTGCAAGGCCCAGTCCATGTCCGTCCACGTCCTTTTCCGTGTTGCTGCTGCGGTAGAAGGGCTGGAAAATCTTCCCCAGGTCTTCCTGCGCCACGCCCGGGCCGCTGTCCATGACGCGGATACGGATGAAACGCGCGTCCAGCGCGGTTTCCACTTCGACCTTGCCGCCGGCGGGGCTGTGCTTGATGGCGTTGCGGACCACGTTTTCGATGGCGCGCGCCAGCAGTTCCGGCTGGCCGGTCAGCTGTGCGTCGGCGGTGCTGCTGAAGAGGACTTCGCGGCCGTTGCTGGCGGCTTCGAATTGCGCATCCTGCAGGATATCGTCGAGCAGTTCGCCGATGCTGAAATCCTGCTTGGGCGCGTCGAAGGCGCCGGCTTCCAGGCGCGACAGGGTCAGCAGTTCGCCTACCAGTTTGTCCATCCGCACGCTTTCGCGCTCGATGCGCTCCATCGAAGCTGCCGCCTTGTCGGGCTGCTGGTGGGCCAGTCCGATGGCTGCCTGGAGGCGCGCCAGCGGCGAGCGCAGTTCGTGCGAGACGTCGTGCAGCAGGTTCTTCTGGCCGTCCAGCAAGGTGCGCAGGCGGCCCGTCATGCGGTCGAAGTCGCGGCCGAGGGTGGTGAGCTCGTCGCCGCCGGCACGTGGTTTGGCGGTGAAGCGCGGCGAGAGGTCGCCGCTGGCCGCGGCGTCGAATGCCTGGCGCAATGCACGGATCGGGCGCGCGAAGTACCACGCGAGCAGGGCGGCAAACAACAGGCTCGCTAGCACCGCTGCGCCAATTGGAATGAAGGGCGTCAATGGCCGGAAGCGGGGCGGGGGGCCGCCAGGTTCGCCGCGGCCGGGTTCGGGGGCCGGGCCGGCGCCTGGTCCTGCGGCGGGAACTGGCCCTTGGCCTGCAACCGGTCCGGCACCTGTGCCCGGCCTTGGTCCGGCGTCAGCGCCAGGTGGCGGTTCCGCGGGCTGCGGTTCTCCGGCGCCTGCGACGGGCGCGTGGCCGGGAGCCCGCGCACTGCCCGGGCCATCGGGCGGGGGCGGCGCAGGGCGGCGGTTTTCCTGGCGGCGGAAGGCGCGCGGGTCAAGGCCGGGGATGCCCGATCCTGCAAGCAGGGTGCGCGAGTCGGGCGCGTCCAGCGCACCCTGGTGCCGCCGCGAAGGCAGGAACAGCAGGTAGCGCTGGCCGTTCGGCGCGGTTACCTGGCGCACGCCGCGCGGGTCCGGACTGGCCAGCATCTTCTGCGCTTCCGACAGCATGCTCGGTGTCGTGATGCGCCCCAGCAGCTCCTTGCCGTCATCGCCGACGGCATACACGCGGTGCCGCGGCATGTTCTCCAATAGCTGGCGCAGCCCGTCGGTGCCGCCGAAGGCCAGGGTTGCAGCGGCGGATTCGATCGACATTTCCGCCGGCGGGCCGGTCTCGATGTCCGAAGGCCGCGCTTCGGCGGCAGCGCGCGCCTTGAGCCAGACGGCGCCGCCGATTGCGGCGGTGGCTGCAACCTGGGCGAGCAGGATAGAAAAGAAGAATTTCCAGAACAGGCGACCCACGGCTTACTCCCGGATCAGCTGGTAGCCCAGGCGGTACACGGTTTGCAGGCAGGAGCGGCCGTCCGAAATGGAGCCGAGTTTGTGGCGCAAGCTGCTCATATGGACGTCGATATTGCGGTCGAAGCGCGCCATCGGGCGTCCCAGGCCCTGTTCCGACAGCACGTTCTTGCTCACCGGCTTGCCGGCATTGCGCGCCAACACCTCGAGCAGGTTGAATTCAGTGCTGGTCAGCTCCAGCGGCACGCCGCCCCAGGCTGCACGGCGCTGCTCCGGCCACATGGTGAGCTGGCCGACAACCAGCGGCCCGGAGCCGGTATCCGGCACCGCTTGCGTGCGGCGCAGGATGGCCCGGATGCGTGCCGTCAGCTCGCGCGGCGTGCATGGCTTGGTGACGTAATCGTCCGCGCCCAGTTCGAGGCCGACGATGCGGTCGGTATCGTCGCCGCGCGCGGTCAGCATCAGGATCGGCATCTGGCTCACGGCGCGGATGCGGCGCAGCGTTTCCAGGCCGTTCATGCGCGGCATCATCACATCGAGTACGGCAATGGCAAATGCCCCCGTCAATGCGGAAGAAGTGCCGGCTTCGCCATCGTGGGCGGTGCTGACCTCGAAGCCTTCCTGCGCCAGGTATTCCTGGAACATGCCGACCAGCTCGACGTCGTCGTCAATCAATAGGACCTTGTTCATGGGGGCCATGATAACAAATCGTTCCTGCCGGGTTCTTACATCTTTACACGTTTTTACCTGCGACTTACGGCGCTTTACAGGCCGTAGCCAGAGAATGGAATCTCACCATCACCACTGGAGATTCACGATGAACAAGAGCAAATTGATCCAGCTCCTGCTGGCCGCCGCCACGGCGCTGCCGCTGCTGGCCCGTGCCGAAGAAGGCCTGCCGCCGGAGGGCGACCATGCGCCGCTGGCCGGCCCCCGGGGTGACGGCCCGCGCGGCGAATTTCCGGGCGGCCGGTTTGGCGGGCGTGGCTTGCCATTCCTGCATGACCTGGACCTGTCGGAAAGCCAGGAGGACAAGCTGTTCCAGCTGATGCACAACCAGGCGCCTTACCTGCGCGAACAGCAGCGCGCCCACGACAAGGCGATGCGCGCCCTGCATGAGATGCGCGACGCCGGGAAATTCGACGACGCCGCTGCCGCCAGGCTGGCACAGGCAGCGGCGCAGGCGGAAGCCAACCTGGCACTGGCACATATCCGTACCCACCAGAAGGTACTGGCCCTGTTGACCCCCGAGCAGCGCAAGCAGTTGGAGGAACGCAAGGCGCGTCGCCAGCAAGGAGGCTTCAATGAACGTTAATTCGATCAGCTACAGCAGCTACACCAGCCAGCTCACCACCAGCGGCAGCGACCAGGCACGCAAGGCACCGCCGCCACCGCCGCCCGGCCCGCCGCCGGGCGAGGGCGGTTTTGTCAACGCGATCGGCTCGGCGCTGGAGTCGCTGGGCGTGACCGACGTCGCTGCCACCGACAAGGACAACGCAGCATCGGCCCTGGGCAGCTTCCTGCAGGAGCTGATGACGTCCCTGCACGAACAGGGCGAGGCGAACGGCGCCAGCGACGCCGGCGGCGCGCAAGGCGAAGGTCCCGGCCGCCTGGCGGAAGACCTGCAAAGCCTGATCTCCTCGCTGCAAAGCGACTCGGCGGAAAGCGATGACGCATCGTCGCTGGAAACTTCGTTCTCCTCCCTGCTGTCCGCACTCGGCGCCGACAGCAGCGATTCCCAGTCCAAGCTGGCCAGCTTCCTGCAGGCGCTGGCGGACAAGCTGCCGCAGGCCGGCAGCAGCGGCAACCTGATTAACACCACGGCATAACAAGGAGAATCTTATGGACGCGCATGACCATGGCCTGGCCGCAGACCTGGAAGCAATGATGAACATGGGCAGCACCCGCCGTCGCTCGTTGCGGTGGCTGCTGGCTGGCGCGGCCACGCTGCCGCTGATTGCCTGCGGCGGCGGTTCGGACAGCACCAGCACCGGCAGCAGCAGCTCCAGCAGCGGCAGCAGCACGGGTACCGGCAGCTCCGGCAGCACTACCGGAAGCTGCACCGTCATTCCGGAGGAAACCGGCGGACCCTATCCGGGCGACGGCACCAACAGCAACGCCAGCGGCATCGTCAACGTGCTGACGCAAACCGGCGTGGTACGCAGCGATATCCGCAGCAGTTTCAATGGCGCCAGCGGCACGGCGGCAGGCATCCCCCTGACGATCAAGCTGAAGATCGTCAACGCGAACAACAGCTGCAGCGCCGCCGGCGAATTCGCGGTCTACCTGTGGCACTGCGACCGCGAAGGCCGCTACTCCCTGTACTCCAGCGGCGTGACGGACCAGAACTACCTGCGCGGCGTGCAAGGCGCGGACGCCAATGGAGACCTGTCTTTCACCACCATCTTCCCCGGCTGCTATGACGGGCGCATGCCCCACGTGCACTTCGAGGTCTATCGCAGCCTGGCGCAAAGCACCAGCGCCTCCAACCGCATCAAGACTTCGCAGTTCACCTTCCCGATGGCGACGCTGAACGAAGTCTATGCCACGTCGGGCTACAGCAGCTCCGCCAGCAACCTGTCGCGCATCAGCTATGGCACCGACAATATATTCAGCGACGGCTATTCCCTGCAACTTGTCGCTATCAGCGGCAACGTCACCGAGGGCTATGTCGCCACGTTGACGGTAGCTGTCGCCGCCTGACCTTCCCAGCGGGGCGAAGCCCGCTTCGCCCCGTTTCCCCGTTTTTTGCCATTCCCCGAAACCGCTTTCGCCGCGGCCAGCGCCTCCCGAGGGGGCGGCGCTGGCACACGCCTTGCAATACTCCCTGCATGATTCAGGCAATGGAGAAAGCATGGACCGTCTGCTCAGCTATCGGCCGGAACTGGAATTGTCGCCGGCGGCGCCACAGGCAGCGTGGCGCGATGAAAGCCTGCCGCAGGCAGCCGAACTGCTGGCGGCGCGCCGCGAAGGACGCCTGCCGGCATGGTTCCGCCATGTGGCGCCCGGCCTGGACGGCGTGTTGCCCAGGCTTGCCGACCAGGTGCTGGCAGCCGGACCCAAGGCTGGCCGCATGCTCGGCATGGAGCTTGAAGGCCTGAGCGCCGAAGACCGCGAATTCGAAACGGCACGCCAGTTCATGCGCTTTGCCGGATTGGCCGCCCGCCGCGCCAGGCAGGCCGCCCGCGGCGACCCGCGCCAGGTGCGGCGCGCCGCGCTGAACATCGCGGCCAAGCAGTATGCACCGGGCCTGCTTCCCACCATCGTATCCATCATGGAACGGCATCCCGTTCCACCATCCGCAGCATCACATCAAAGGGGGCTAATCATGCATGACATCGACCGTACCACCCTG
>Ga0209050_1001150_pt1 | contig 31702 bp, 19 predicted proteins | sample Araplavi_mTSA_r2_FD_184276 | JGI IMG/M metagenome (GOLD analysis project Ga0209050, IMG submission 184276) | Arabidopsis root microbial communities from North Carolina, USA - plate scrape MF_Cvi_mTSA_r2 (SPAdes) (version 2) | ecosystem: Host-associated > Plants > Roots > Endosphere | place: USA... | reverse complement strand
TCATCGTGTGCATCACCGAAGGCATTCCGGTGCTGGACATGCTGCGCGTGAAGAACGTGCTGACCCGTTCGCATCCGGACACCGTGCTGATCGGGCCGAACTGCCCCGGCGTGATCACCCCGGGCGAATGCAAGATCGGCATCATGCCGGGCCACATCCACAAGCCGGGCAAGATCGGCATCGTGTCGCGTTCGGGCACCCTGACCTATGAAGCGGTCAAGCAGACCACGGAAGTGGGCCTGGGCCAGTCCACCTGCATCGGCATCGGTGGCGACCCGATCAACGGCCTGAACTTCGTTGACTGCCTGAAGCTGTTCAACGAAGACCCGCAGACCGAAGGCATCATCATGGTGGGCGAAATCGGCGGCGACGCCGAGGAAGCCGGTGCCGAGTACATCAAGAACCACGTGAAGAAGCCGGTCGTCGGTTTCATCGCCGGTGCGTCGGCTCCGGCCGGCAAGCGCATGGGCCACGCCGGTGCGATCGCCTCGGGTGGCAAGGGCACGGCCGAAGGCAAGTTCGCCGCCATGGAAGCTGCCGGCGTGGTCACCGTCCGCTCGCCGGGCGACCTGGGCGCCGCCATCGCCAAGCTGGTCCACTAAGACGCCGGCCGCGAAAGCGGCCCGTCTGCAGCGCAACTGCAGCGCCGCCTGTAGTGCCGACTGTAGTGCCGACTGTTAGTCGGCAAGGAAAAGCCGCCCCAAGGGGCGGCTTTTCTGCTTCTACGCTCCGCCACCGCCTGGGCCGGCCCGCGCGGTGCCGGATAGCGCGTAGTGGTAAACCACCAGCGCTACAATGTCCCCATCGCAACCACAGGCTGCACCCCATGACGTCGATCCGCATTGCAATGGCCCAGTTCGATTTCCCGGTCGGCGCGGTCGAACGCAACACCGACACCATCATCGCGATGATCGCCGAAGCGCGCGACGAATTCGGCGCCGAACTGGTGGTGTTCCCCGAACTGGCGGTCAGCGGTTACCCGCCGGAGGACCTGCTGCTGCGCCCGCGCTTCCTGTACGACTGCCAGCAGGCCATGACCCGCATTGCCGAAAGCACGCAGGGCATCACCGCCGTGGTCGGCTGGCCCGAGGCTACCGGGGCGGTGGTCTACAACGCGGCCAGCGTGCTGCGCGATGGCGAGGTGCTGCACGCCTACCGCAAGCGCGAACTGCCCAACTACGCGGTGTTCGACGAGCGCCGCTATTTCGATATCGACCCGGACGGCGGCAGCTGCGTGTTCGAACTGAAGGGCGTGCCGGTGGGCGTGCTGGTCTGCGAAGACCTGTGGTTCCCCGAGCCGCTGGCCGACACCGTGCGCCACGGCGCGGAGCTGGTGGTGATTCCCAATGCCTCGCCCTACGAGCGCGGCAAGCACGCCCAGCGCGACGCACTGCTGGCCGAGCGCACCCGCGAGAGCGGCGCGGCACTGCTGTACGTGAACATGGTGGGCGGGCAGGACGCGCTGACCTTCGATGGCGCGTCGGTAGTGGCCGACGGCGATGGCACCGTGCACCCGGCCGCCGCGGCGTTCACCGACCAATGGCTGGTGGTGGACTACGACGCCGAGACCCGCCGCTTCCTGCCACGCGAGTGGATGGACGACGGCGATGAAAGCATGGATGCGCTGGCCTGGCGCGCAGTGACCCGCGGCATCCGCGATTACTGCGGCAAGAACGGGTTCAAGAAGGTGTGGCTGGGCCTGTCCGGCGGCATCGATTCGGCACTGGTACTGGCCATGGCGGTAGACGCGCTGGGCGCGGACAACGTCACGGCGGTGCGGTTGCCGTCGCGCTACACCGCGGACATGTCCAATGACCTGGCGGCAGAGCAGTGCCGCGCGCTGGGGGTGAAGCTGGAAGCGGTGTCGATCGAGCCGGTGTTCGAAGGCCTGATGACCGCACTGAACCCGCTGTTCGAGGGGCAGCCGGCGGATGTCACCGAAGAGAACCTGCAGTCGCGCGCACGCGGGGTGATCCTGATGGCGCTGTCCAACAAGTTCGGCGGGCTGCTGCTGACCACCGGCAACAAGAGCGAATACGCGGTGGGCTACGCGACGATCTACGGCGACATGTGCGGCGGCTATGCGCCGCTCAAGGACCTGTACAAGACCGAAGTGTTCGGCCTGTCCAAGTGGCGCAACACGGTGGGCGGCGCCCCGGTGATTCCGCCGGCGGTGATCGCCCGGCCACCGTCGGCCGAGCTGCGCGCCAACCAGACCGACCAGGATTCGCTGCCGGCCTACGACGTGCTGGACGGCATCCTGTACCGCTACGTGGACCAGGAGCAGTCGCGCGAAGAGATCGTGGCCGCCGGCTACGCCGCCGAGGTAGTGGACCGCGTACTGCGGCTGGTGCGCACCAGCGAATGGAAGCGCCACCAGGCCGCCCCCGGCCCGAAGGTCTCGCGCCGCGCGTTCGGCCGCGAGCGGCGTTATCCGATCAGTAATGGGTACAGCGGTTGACGAGGCGGCGTGCGAATTGGGGCGTGCTGGCAGCTGAGCGGATTCTGAAAGCGGCCAGGCGCTACGGAGAATAGAGTCGAGGGCTCTCTGTCACTGGCCTTCCCGCGTGTCCACGATCCAACCCAAGATCCATTCTTTCGCGCAGGCGCTGGCGTGCAAGCGCAACAACGAGACGTTGTCTACGACGACGTTGAAGAAACTGACGCGGATTGCCAATAGAGAGTTCGGCGGCAACGCCGAACGTGTCTTTGGAAAGTCTGCGCAGGCAGTACCCTGCTATAACGGCGATGCCATAGGTCTGGGCAAAGCAATCTCCAGCCAATTGACCTGCGTGCGGTCGGCGAGTCTGCAGCATGTCATGACGCAATGGCTGGAGCGATTACCGGTCACGATCCCTCAGGCGAGGGTGAGCCAAGCACTTCAGTCTGCGCCCCAGCCAGGTTTCGGTTCGCTCCCGCCGCCTGTTGTGGCCGACAAAGAGTCATTCGTGGCCGCATGGGTAAGCGCATGTGCGGCTCGAGATGGCCTGCGTGCGGAACATCAGCTACTTCCTGGCAAAATTCCTCTCGGGGACTGCGTGGAGAGCGAAGATCCGTCCGAGGGGACTCCCACCGCGGATTACCTCTCCTACGACGGCTCGGAGCAGGGCTCGAAGGGCTCTCAGAGCGCGAACTACAGGGTACAGACGTCGTTGCCCGATGTAGGCGGTGGCACTCCGGAGGAATGTCCGAAGCCGGATTACTGGAAGTCGGTCACCTTCGGACTGCAGGAATTCAACGAGCTGGATGACACCCAATCAGTGATCGCAACGAGGAAGGGGCCCAAGAAGTTGCCGCCGATGCAGCATCTTGCGCAGCTTCTGGAAGAGGGGCTCGAAGCGGGCTTCTTGCAGAGTGAGGAACTGGGATTCTGGAGCTCGGCATTCCAGGTGCCCCGGATCCACGACGCGGCCATGGCGGCGGTGAAGCAGGCGGCACTGAAGCAGGTTGGACGGGCGGAGCAGACCTGGCAGCCCAGCTCGCCCGTGCCGCCCCTGCAGGTGCTGGTGAAGCTGCTGGAAAAGCAATAACCATGAAAAAGGCCCCTCGCGGGGCCTTTTTCAATTCATGACCGTGCTGGTATCAACGGCGGTTCATGGTCGCGTTGCGCTGGCCGGTGCTGGCGGACTTCTCGCCGGCGAACGGGTTGAGCTTGCGGATCATCCATGGGTACTTCGGCCAGTTGCCCTGCAGCCACGGGTGCTCGGGCTGGTTCAGCTCCAGCACGCGGCGGGCGTCGTCGGCCAGGGTCTTGTTGCCCAGGTGGGTGTAGGCCTCGCCCAGCGCGGCAACGGCGTCGTACTGGAACGCGCTCTGCGGGTAGGTTTCCAGCAGATAGTTGGCGCGGCCGGCGGCCGACACCCAGGCCTGGCGGCGCAGGTAGTACAGGGCGTTGTCCAGCTCGTGCTGGGCGAACACGTCGCGCAGCTCCAGCATGCGCTGGCGCGCGTCGCCGGCGTAGCGGCTGTTGGGGTAGCGCTCGACCACGATGTTGAAGTCGGCGTAGGCCTGGCGCGGGGTGCTCAGATCGCGGCGGCTCGGGTCCAGCGACCACACGCGGCGCAGGAACACCGTGTTGCGGTTGCTGTTGGCCAGCCCGCGCAGGTAGTACATGTACGCGATGTTGCGGTGGGTCGGGTAGGTACGGATGAAGCGGTCGATGCTGGACACCGCGTCGTCGTGCTTGCCGGCCTTGTACTGGGCATAGGCGGTTTCGATCATCGCCTGCTCGGTGTACGGGCCGTACGGGTACTGGGCGATCAGGCGGCGGAACGTGGCCTCTGCGCCGCTCCAGTTGCCCTTTTCCATCAGGCCGTGGCTCTTTTGATAGATCGTTTCAACCGGCTGGCCTTCTTCCGGGTTGTCACCCTTGGCGCCACGGTGGCAGCCGGTGGAAACGAGGGCCAGGACCAGCATCAGGGCCGCGGTGCGGACGGGCGCGGACAGCAGGGAAGAGCGTCGGATCATGGGGTCAGGGCGGGACGCGGCTGGAATACGAAGGGTCGATGATAGCCTAGTGTCCTGTCCTGCGACTGAAAGTGGTCGCCGGGACCCCAAAATCGTCTTCCTGCGGTGTGCTCCCCATGTCTGATAACGCTTCTGAAACCGACTCCACCCGTCAGGCCACCGTGCCCGATTCCGCCGCCGGGCGGCGCTTCGACGCCGTCCTGGCCGAACTGTTCCCCGAATTCTCCCGGTCCAAGCTGACCGAGTGGATCAAGTCCGGCGATGTCCTGCTGGACGGCAACCCGGTGCGCGGCCGCGACCCGGTCCGCGGCGGTGAGGTGGCCAGCCTGCATGTCGTGCTCGACACCCAGACCCACGCCGAGCCCGAGGACATCCCGCTGGACATCCTGTACGAGGATGAACACGTTTACGTGATCAATAAGCCGGTCGGCCTGGTGGTCCACCCCGGCGCCGGCAACCCCAGCGGCACCCTGGTCAATGCGCTGCTGTTCCGCGACCCGGGTCTGTCGGTGCTGCCGCGCGCCGGCATCGTGCACCGCCTGGACAAGGACACCAGCGGTGTCATGGTGGTGGCGCGTACGATCCAGGCGCAGACCGCGCTGGTGGAGCAGCTGGCCGCGCGCAATGTGCACCGCCAGTACCTGGCGGTGGTGGTGGGCGCGCTGGTCTCCGGCGGCACCGCCGATGCGCCAATTGACCGCCACCCGCGCGACCGCATCCGCATGGCGGTGCGTGAGGACGGCAAGGACGCGGTGACCCATTACCGCCTGCGCGAGCGGTTCCGTGCCCATACGGCGCTGGAATGCCGCCTGGAAACCGGGCGTACCCACCAGATCCGCGTGCACATGGCGCACCTCAAGCACGCCATCGTGGGCGATTCGCTGTACGGCGGCGCGCTGAAGCTGCCCAAGGGCGCCACCGACGAGCTGGTGGCCCAGCTGCGCGGCTTCAAGCGCCAGGCTCTGCACGCGGAGACGCTGGAATTCGCCCACCCGATCACCGGCGAGCCGATCCGCAACAGTGCGCCGGTGCCGGCCGACATGGTGGCGCTGATGGACGCCCTGCGCGAGGACACCAAACGCATGGCCGAGCTGGAGCGCGGGCGGCGCTGATGGCGATACCGTCTGCCCCGCTGCCGGTGCTGGCGGCCGACTGGCCCGTACCCCCCGGGGTGCACGCAGTGACCACCCTGCGCCAGGGTGCGGGTGGGTCGGTGGCGCCGTTCGACCAGTTCAACATGGGGAACCGCACTGCCGCCGACGGCGACGATCCGGCCCAGGTGGCGCGCAACCGCGCGCTGCTGCAGGAGGGCCTGGCACTGCCGTCGGCGCCGCACTGGCTGCGCCAGGTGCACGGCACGGCGGTGCTGCGCTTCGATGCCGCGCCCACCGCGCAGGGCGTGGACGCCGAGCCTACGGCCGACGCGGCGGTGACGTCGGTAGCCGGCGTGGTGCTGGCCATCCTCACCGCCGACTGCCTGCCGGTGGTGCTGGCCGCGCGCGATGGGCGCGAGATCGGCGCTGCCCACGCCGGCTGGCGGGGGCTGGCCGACGGCATGCTGGAGGCGACCGTGGCGGCGATGCACACCGCGCCCGGCGAGCTGCAGGCGTGGTTGGGGCCGGCTGCGGGCCCGGCCCATTACGAGATCGGCGAAGAGGTGTACGCCGCCTTCGTGGGCGGCGATGCGGGCGCGGCAGCGGCCTTCACTGCCACCCGGCCCGGCCACTGGAAGGTGGATCTGTACGCGCTGGCGCGGCGCCGGCTGGTGGCGGCCGGCGTGGCTCCGGCCGCGATCAGCGGTGGGCAGCACTGCACCATTGCCGAACCGGCGCGATTCTATTCGCACCGCCGCGACCGGCGCACCGGACGCATGGCCACGCTGGCCTGGATTGCGCCCTGAGGCATCCTCCGCGCAGCCGCCGGGCGTAGTGCCTCGCTCTGCGTGGCAGCCCCGTCCCCCACCACTTCAGCGCAGCACGCTGTACTCAATCCGCCGGTTGCGATCGCGACCGGCGTCCAACCGGTTGTCGGCCACCGGCTGCTCTTCTCCGTAACCGCGCGGCACCAGCACACCGGCCGGCACGCCCTGCGCCTGCAGTTCGGCCACCACCACCTCGGCGCGCTGCTGGCTCAGCTGCAGGTTGCTCTCGGCGGTGCCCAGGCTGTCGGTATGGCCACCCACTTCCAGGCGGATGTCCGGACCCGCCGCCACGATGGCCCGGGCGCTGGCGCGCAGCACGTCATGGCCGTCGGCCCGCAGCGTGGGCGACTTGTGGCCGAACGCCACCGTGCCCTGGTTCAGGGCGGCGACCAGCTCGGCCGGGGCGGGCGATGGCGGCAGCTCGGCCAGGGCGATCCGTCCGGCGTCCCACAGACCGGTGACCTGCAGCTGGCTGAAACTGCGGCGCAGGGTGTCGGACACGGCAATGCGCTCCTGCGCCGGCAGGCGGGTCATGTCCACGTGCAGGGTGTCGCCGGTGAATGACAGCGACAGGCCGGGGTGGCGAAGGACCGGCGCCAGGCTGACCAGCCGGTCCAGCCAGCGTGCCGGCTGGGCCTGCGGGTCGCGCAGGATGTCGCCGCTGACCTTGCCCTGACCGTACTGGGCTACCAGCGCGCTCCACACCTTGCGCCGGTCGGCCTCGCCGGGCAGCCGGCCGCGCACGTCGATGACGCCGCCGTTGTTGACCAGCGACAGCCGGGGCAGGTTCCTGTGTTCGGCATCCGCAGCCGGTCCACCGGGGGCGACGCGGGTTTTCTGGTGGATCCAGCCGGTCAGGCAGAGCAGGGCACCGGCCACCATCACCCAGAGCAGGCCGCGCATGGCCGTGCCGCGTACCAGACGCAGGGTGGGGCCGGGTTTCGGCCTCAACGGTGCGCTGCCAGCCCGCTGAGGAGTGCGCGCCTCCTGTTCCAGCACCTCCAGCAGGCCGGGCAGCAGGTCGGAGGCGACCACCGCGAACATGCCGGTGGGGAAGGCGGCCCGGCGCGCCAGCACCGCCAGTTCTTCCCGGCCCACCACGCATTCAAGCTGGCTGGCGAGCAGGCGCTGCGGCTTGCCGTCGCCGGGAAAGCGCGCGCCCAGGCCCACGGCATCGAAGCGTCGGCGCAGGCCGTGCACGCCGTCGGGCAGGCTGCGGATGTAGTCGACCAGCACGTCCACCAGGTTGCGCGCACGGTGGCCCAGGCCCATGTGCAGGGCGGTGTCTTCGATGAAGCGATCCAGCAGTGACATCAATCTGATTCCCGAATGCACGACCCGCGCGGCATGCACGGGCTCTGCGGGCGTCAATGTCGGTACGGGCTGTCAAAGCGAAATGAAAGTTGCCGCCGGTCCAGGTTGCGAATCGATGGGCGCATTCGGCGATTTAGGCTGCCTATCGGACTGGAAACACCGGCGTTGCAGGACCTGAACTGGAATGATGTTGAAAACGACACGTTCTGAAAGCGAGTGCATCACGCCGGATCATGCAGATGCCGGCGCGATTTAAGGTCGTTTACGACACGTCATGCGTCGTAAAACATGTCGCAATCAGCCGTTTTCGAGCGCGTCGAGGTAGGTCTGGCGCCAATGGTTGATGTCGTGGGCGCGCAGGTGTTCCATCATGGCCTGCCAGCGCTCCACCCGTTTGCGCAGCGGCATGGTGGCGGCGGTGGCGATGGCGTCGGCCACACCGTCCAGGTCGTGCGGGTTGACCAGCAGCGCCTGCTTCAGCTCGTCGGCCGCGCCGGCCAGCAGCGACAACACCAGCACGCCCGGGTTCTCCGGGTCCTGCGAGGCCACGTACTCCTTGGCTACCAGGTTCATGCCGTCACGCAGTGGCGTGACCAGCCCCACCGCGGCGGCGCGATAAAAGCCGGTCAAGGTGGCGTGCGCGAAGTTCTGGTTCACGTAGCGCAGCGGGGTCCAGTCCGGGGCGGCGAACCCACCGTTGATATGCCCGGCGATCTGTTCCAGCTGGCCGCGCAGCTGCCGGTATTCGGCAACGTCGCCGCGCGAGACCGGGGCGATCTGCAGGTAGGTGAGGCTGCCGCGCTGGTCGGCATGGCGCTGCAGATAGCGCTCGAAGCCCAGGAAGCGCTCGGGCAGGCCCTTGGAATAGTCCAGCCGGTCCACGCCGATGGCGAGCTGGCGGTCGCGCAGGCTGTTGCGCAGGTCGCGCACGGCCGGTTTGTTGGCGCCGGCCTTGGCCTGGCGCTCGATATGCGCGGTATCGATGCCGATCGGGAAGGCGGCCGCGCGGAAGCGGCGCCCGCCCGGGGCTTCCAGCATGCCGTCGGGCAGCACGCGGCCACCGGCGAACAGGCGCACATACGACTGGAACCGGTCGGCATCGCGCTGGGTCTGGAAGCCCACCAGGTCGTAGGCGTACAGGCTGGAGAACATGCGCAGGTGGTCGGGCATGGCCTGCAGCAGGTCGGCCGAGGGCATCGGTACATGCAGGAAGAAGCCGATCCGGCAGCCCACGCCGCGCTCGCGCAGCAGCGAGGCCAGTGGAATCAGGTGGTAATCGTGGATCCAGACAATGTCGTCTTCGCGCAGCAGCGGCGCCAGCTTCTCGGCGAACAGGGCGTTGACCTGGCGATAGGTCTCGCGGGTGCCGCGGTCGTAGTCGACCAGATCCAGGCGGAAATGCAGCAGCGGCCACAGCGTGCGGTTGGCGAAGCCGTTGTAGTAACCATCCACGTCACGCTTGTTGAGGTCCATGGTGACGTAGCGGATATCGCCTTCGGTCTGTTCGTGCAGGGTGCCGCTGGGGTCGCGCACCGACTTGCCGCTCCAGCCGAACCACAGCCCGCCGCGCTCCTTCAGCGCGGCCAGCAGCCCCACCGCCAGGCCACCGGGCGCTGCCACGCCGGGCGCGGCGACCCGGTTGGACACCACCACCAGCCTGCTCATGAGGCCTCCTGCCAGCTGCGCGACAGGCGCATTGCGGCGGTCACCAGCCCCACATGCGAATAGGTCTGCGGGAAGTTGCCCCACGCTTCGCCATTGTCGAAGGCCAGGTCTTCGGAGAGCAGGCCCAGGTGGTTGCGGCGTTCGAGCAGCATCTCGAACATGTCGCGCGCTTCGTCCATCCGGCCGATCGCCGCGAGCGCGTCGATGTACCAGAAGGTACAGATGGTGAAGCTGGTCTCGGGCTCGCCGAAGTCGTCCGGTGCCACATAGCGGTACAGCGCGTTGCCGTGCTTGAGGTCGCGCCCGATGGCCTCGACGGTGGCGACGAAGCGCGCATCGTCCGGGCTGATGAAGCCGATGTCGGCCAGCAGCAGCAGAGATGCATCCAGTCGGTGCCCGCCGAAGGTATCGGTGAAGTGGCCGAGCTCATCGCTCCACGCTTCGCTCAGAATGCGGGCGTGGATGGTGTTGGCGCGGCCGCGCCAGTATTCGGCACGGTGGTCCAGCTTCAGCCGCACCGCGATCTTGCACAGCCGGTCGCAGGCCGCCCAGCACATTGCGCTGGTGTAGGTGTGCACTTCGGTGCGGCCGCGGAACTCCCACAAGCCAGCGTCGGGTACGTCGTGCAGGGCGAAGGCCTGCTCGCCCAGCGGTTCCAGGCGTGCGAAGGTGTGCGCGTCGCCCGGGTCCTGCAGGCGGCGGTCGAAGAACAATTGGGTGGAGGCCAGCACCACGCTGCCATACACATCGTGCTGGCGCTGTACCCAGGCCAGGTTGCCGCGCCGCACCGGGCCCATGCCCCGGTAGCCATCGAGCGAGGCCACTTCGCTTTCCTCCAGCTTGGCTTCGAAGCCGATGCCGTACAGCGGCTGCAGGCTGCCATCGGCGGTGGCCAGGTTGAAGATGTAGCCCAGGAACTGCTCCATGGTGCGGGTGGCACCCAGGCGGTTGAGCGCACGCACCACGAAGGCGGCATCGCGCAGCCAGCAATAGCGGTAATCCCAGTTGCGGATGCTCCCCGGCGCTTCGGGAATGGAGGTGGTCATCGCCGCGATGATCGCGCCGCTGTCTTCGTACTGGCACAGCTTGAGGGTGATCGCGCTGCGGATCACCGCGTCCTGCCATTCCAGTGGAATGGAGAGGTAGCGCACCCACTCGCGCCAGTAGTCGCGGGTGCGCTGGAACGATTCCTGCACGTAGCCGCTGAGCGAGCGGTTCAGCGACTCGTCCACGCCCAGCACCAGGTGCACGGGGTGGTTGAGCACGAAGGGCAGTTCGTCGCGCACGAAACGCAGGGGCACGTCGGTGGTCAGCCGCAGTACGTGGTCGGGCAGCACCCAGCGGATATGGTTGCTGCCCCAGGTGGACTCGGGCACGCGCGCGCCCCAGTCGGCCAGCGGGCGCGCGCGCACGATGATGCGCGGGTTGCCGCCCAGCGGCCGCACCTGCCGGATCAGGCTGACCGGGCGGTAGAAACGGTCGTTCTGTCGCCAGCGCGGGGCGAAATCGATGATCTCCAGCGATCCGCCATGCTTGTCGTGCAGCACCGTGCGCAGGATCGCGGTGTTGGTCAGGTAGGCCTGTTCGCTGCCGACCATGTCCTCCAGTTCGATGACGAAATCACCGCCGACCTGCTGGTTGGGTTTCAACAGGGCGCAGAAGGTGGGGTCGCCGTCGAAGGTGGGCAGGCAGCTCCACACCACGCGGGCGTGGCGGTCGATCAATGCGCCGAAACTGCCGTTGCCAACAACGCCGAGATCCAGAGTGGGTTCAGTCATGGGGAAGGTTTCTCTTTGAACTGCAATGGGCGTTCTCCAGCAGCCAGCGATGCACGTCGCGTACATGGGGAAGGGCGAATACCGCGTCGCTGGGGTCTCGATTGCCGACCAGCACGCTCCAGCCATGCAGGGTGTTGGCCGCCTTGAAGCCGAACTCGTCGGTGAGGTCATCGCCCAGGAAGACCGGGATGCGCCCGCGGAAGGGACGCTGCTGCATGAGCTGGTGGATCGCGCGACCCTTGTCGCTGCCTTCGGGGACGAACTCGACCACGTGGTCGCCTGGCTGCAGGCGATACCCGGCAGCGGCGTCGATGTGTTGGGCAGCGAAGGCCTGCACCTCCTGCGCCGCGTCCGGCGCGCCCCGCCAATGCAGGGCCAGGCTGCGTCCCTTGTCTTCGACCAGCACGCCCGGATGCCCATGGGCCCAGCGCATGGCCTGGCGGTGCACGTCGTGCAGCCACTGGCCGGTGTCGGGGTCGGCATTGCCGGTTACCGCGTGGGTCTGCCCGGTCAGGCCACGGATCTCGTGGCCGTGCAGCCCGGCGGCCGGCAGGTGCAGCGGGGCGAACAGGCGGTCGAGCTGCGACAGCGGGCGGCCACTGACCAGCGCAACCGCACCGTCCAGCCGGTCGCTGATGCGGCCGATGGCTTCGCGTACGTCCGGCAGCAGGACCACCGCTTCCGGGTCACGGGCAAATTCGATAAGGGTGCCGTCCACGTCCAGGAACAGCGCGCACGCATCGTCCAGCAGTGGTGGCACCGGACGTTGGGGGAGGTCGTTGGCCATGGTGGCCACGATGCCATCGCAGGTGTGAAATCCCGGTGCGCAGGCCGCCTGCGCACCGGATTCCGTTCATTCAACACACCGTTGGTGCCGGGCGCTGCCCGGCTGCATCAGAAGGTGTATCGCACCCGGCCGTAGTAGTAGGCACCGTTGCTGCCGATCGGCGACAGCACGTCATACGGCAGGTTGCCGAAGTAGTAGATGTCTTCGTTGGACAGGTCCGAGTAGTTGTCGGTCAGGTTCTGGCCGCCCAACGCCACGCTCCACTGCGGGGTGATGCGGTATTCCACTTCCGCATCGAGCTGCCACTCGGCGCCGTAGGTCTGGCGTGGGACGTAGCCGTCGCCGAAGTCGAACACGCGGGTGGCGCTGCCGTAACGGCTCAGGCGGCTGCTCAGTGTCCAGCGGTCGTTGGCCCAGCTGGCCGCCAGCTGCGCCCGGGTGCGCGGGGTGGCGTCGGTGAGGGTGTTGGTTTCCTCCAGGCCGAACAGCACGTAGTCCGGGTCGAGCGCCAGCAGGCGCTGCGGGGTGGCCAGCACGTTCTTCAGCGTGGTCTTGTTGTAGGCGTAGGTGCCGGTCAGCACCAGCTGGCCATCGCCCAGCGCCTGGCGCCAGTTGGTCACCAGTTCGGCGCCGCGTGTGCGGGTGTCGGCGGCGTTGACGAAGAAGTTGGCGCTCTGCAGGCCGCCCAGCCCGAAGTTCTGCTGCACGTAGTCGGTGAGGGCATCGCCGGTGATGCTCTCCGACAGCGCGATGCGGTCGTCGATCTCGATCTGGTAGAAGTCCAGCGAGAGGTCGAAATGCTCGCCGATGCGGCTGGTGAAGCCCAGGCTGGTGTTGACCGACTTCTCCGGTTTCAGGTCGGCGGCGCCCAGGGCGCGCGCGATGGGATTGTTCACCGACAGCGTGCGGCCCTGCACCAGCTGGCCGGCGGCGTTGTAGCCGGTGGAGGTGGACTCATAGCCGATCTGCGCCAGCGACGGTGCGCGGAAGTTGTTGGAGATGGCGCCACGCAGCGCGAACGCCGGGGTGAACTCGTAGCGCAGGCCGAGCTTGCCGGTGAGCTCGCCGCCGTAATCGTCGCTGTGCTCGTAACGGGCTGCGATGTCGCTGGAGAAGTGGTCGCCGAACTGGCTGGACAGGCTGGCGTAGGCGCTGGTCACATCGCGGGTGAGCGAGGTGGCGTCCTGTGGGGTCAGGCCGCCACCGGCCTGGGAACCGGTCGGGCGATCGGTGTAGGGGCCGGCGGCATAGCTGGCCGGGTCGCCCGGACGGGTCTGGAAGTGATCGCGGCGCGCTTCCAGGCCCAGGCCCAGACTGTGGCTGTTGTTGCCCTGCGTGAACACCCGGCCGAGATCGACATTGCCCACGGTCAGCTCATTGCGGTAGTCGCCGGTCTTGAACGTGGTCGGGCTGGTCGGGCCCAGCGAGGCGTTGAGCGAATCGCGCAGGCGGTAGGTGAAGGCATTGAAGCCGTAGTCCAGGCTGGCGTCGTAGTTCCACTCGCCCCATTGGCCGCGCGCGCCGGCCACGGCCTGCACGTCCCGGTTCTCGCCTTCGGAGACCGGCCGGTAGCCGTTGGGGTAGATGTCAGTCCAGTTGGCGTCGCTGTCCGGGTAGCGGAAATAGTTGGCGCCTTCACTGTCGCGCTGGTTGAAGGTGCTGAAGAAGTAGAACTTCGAGGTCTTACCGAACGGCAGTTCGGTGTTGATCCAGGCGTTGAGGTCCTTGGTGCTGCCATCGCCCAGCACGTAGTTGCGCTTGCCCTGCAGGGCCAGATTGGTCTCGCTCTGGTCCCACGGCGGAATCTGGTCGAAGCCGGCGCGGTTGGTGCCTTCGCGGTTCTTCAGCTCCAGGCCCACGCGCAGGAAGCCACCGTCGTCGGTGAGCGCAGTGCCGACCTTGGCGCTGAAAAAGCTGGTCTGGCCGTCGGTGAGGGTGCGGTCGATCGGCTCCAGGTCCGTGTGGTGGGCACCGAAGCTGGCTTCGATGGCGCCGCCTTCCGGGGCGTCATCCAGGATCACGTTGATCACCCCGGCCACCGCATCGGAACCGTACAGCGCACCGGCGCCGTCGCGCAGCACTTCAATGCGCTTGATCGCGCTGACCGGGATCGAGTTGAAGTCCACCGGCGTGGTGCCCTTGCCGATCTTGCTGTCGGTGTTCACCAGCGCGCTGGTGTGGCGGCGCTTGCCGTTGACCAGCACCAGCACCTGGTCGGGCGACAGCCCGCGCAGCTGCGCGGCGCGCACATGGTCGGCACCGCCGGAGTTGGACTGGCGCGGGAAGTTGAACGAGGGCAGCAACGCCTGCAGCGCGCTGCCCAGTTCGCCGTTGACCACGCCGGCGCGGCGGATGTCCTCGGCGGTGAGCACGTCCACCGGCGAGGTCGACTCCAGCACGGTGCGGTCGATGGCCCGGGTACCGGTGACGATCACTGTGTCCAGGGTGGTGGCGGTGGCGGGCGCGTCCTGCGCATGAAGGTCCTGGGCCAACAGGGGGGAAGACAGGACCAGGGCAATGGCGAGGCCAAGGCGCGACGCGGACGGACGGGACATGCAGGCTCCAGCAGAACGACAAGGGGGGAGGGGAGTACCGGGCGCTGCCCGGCTGTTCCGGACGAAACTATTGTTCCATCCGGATGAAGCGATATATTATCTTGGCGTGATCACGGCGTGTGATGCAAGTCCCAGTACAGACGGATATCAGCAGATAGCCGTTGGCGATCTGCCCCCCGCCACGATCTGACGCACGCTGTGCCGCCTGCCAGCGCGCCACGCCAGGCGGGTGTGTCATGCAGTCCCCCAATCCCCGGAGATCCACCGCACCATGAAGCCCCACTCCCTGCTGCTAGCCGCCTTCCTTGCGCTCAGCGGCTGCGCGACCACCAGCGCCCCGACCGCGCCAGCGGCGTCCACTGCCACCACCGCCAGCCTGCAGGGCGATGCCGCCCGCCCCGGTGCCGCAGCCGGTTGGGTGCGCAGCGAGTTGTACTTCGGCGTGGGCGAAGAGAGCGGGGCATCCGAACGCACCCAGACCGATGCGATCAGCGAGGCGCAGTGGCGCGACTTCCTGGACAAGCAGGTCACGCCGCGCTTTCCGGATGGCCTGACCGTGTTCGATGCCTACGGCCAGTGGCTGTTCCGCGGGGCCAAGGAGCCCAACCGCCTGCGCACCAAGGTGCTGGTGGTACTGCACGAGAACACCCCGCAGCGCCGGGCCGACATTGAAGCGATCCGGCTGGCGTGGAAGCAGGCCACGCAGCACCAGTCGGTGCTGTGGTCGCAGCAGGCGGTTGAGGTGTCGTTCTAACGCACGCCGGTGTCACCTGCGCAGGTCTACGCTCGGACTTCCCCCCGAGCGTGGAAGTGCCGTCATGAGCAAGCGCGTTGCCGAAATCGTCGTCGATACCCTGCAGGCCGCCGGTGTGCGGCACTGTTATGGCATCGTCGGCGATACCCTCAACCATGTCACCGATGCCATCCATCGCAGCGATATCGACTGGGTGCATGTGCGCCATGAAGAGGCGGCCGCGTTCGCGGCAGGTGCCGATTCGCTGATCAGCGGCCAGCTCACCGCCTGCGCCGGCTCATGCGGGCCGGGCGGTCTGCACTTCATCAACGGTATCTTCGAGGCCAACCGCAACCGCGCACCGCTGGTGTTGATCGCCAGCCAGGTGGTCACCACCGAACTGGGCATGGAGTTCCCGCAGGAGGTGGACTTCAAGGCGGTGTACGCCGGTTGCAGCGTGTTCTGCGAGCAGGTGTACAACCCGCAGCAGGCGCGCCGCGTCGTGGCACTGGCCTGTCAGGCGGCGATCAGCCGGCGCGGCGTGGCGGTGGTGATCCTGCCGGCCGACATCGCCGAAGCCGAGGTCAAGCATGACCCGCCCTTCTCGGTGCACTACGCACAGCCGGTGCTGCGCCCCAACGACGACGAACTGCAGCGCATTGCGGCGTTGATCGGCGACGGCAAGCGCGTGGGCATCTATGCCGGTGCGGGCTGCGAACATGCGCATGACGCGCTGGTGGCGCTGGGCGAGCGGCTCAAGGCGCCGATCGCGCATACCTCGCGCGCGAAGGACTTCGTGGAGTACGACAACCCGTACAACATGGGCATGACCGGCATCTTCGGGATCGAATCGGGTTACCACACGCTGATGGCCTGCGACACGCTGCTGCTGCTCGGCGCGGACTTCGCCTGGGGGCAGTTCTATCCGGACAAGGCCACGCTGATCCAGGTGGACCGCGACGGCAGCCACCTGGGGCGTCGCCACCCGGTGGACCTGGGCGTGGTCGGCGATATCGGGCCGACCCTGGAGGCGCTGCTGCCGCTGCTTCCCGAGCGCCAGGACCGCAGTTTCCTGGACGAGTGCATCCAGCACCGCGACAAGGCGCTGGCCACGCGTGCGAAGGAAGAAGAACCCGGCGAAGGCAGCCTGATCCATCCGCAGCACCTGACCGCGCTGGTCGACCGCCATGCCGCCGACGATGCGCTGTTCACCGCCGACTGCGGCTCGCCGATGGTGTGGGTGCTGCGGCACACGCGCGCCAATGGGCGCCGGCGCACCCTGACCAGCCTGCTGCACGGCACGATGGCCAATGCCATGCCGCAGGCACTGGGCCTGCAGAAGGCGTTCCCCGGCCGCCAGGTCATCTCGCTGTCCGGCGACGGCGGCATCGCCATGCTGCTGGGCGACCTGCTCACCGCTGTGCAGGAGCACCTGCCGATCAAGGTGATCGTCTACAACAACAGCTCGCTCAACTTCGTGGAACTGGAGCAGAAGGTGGCGGGCCTGCTGGACAACTACACCGACCTGAAGAACCCCGATTTCGGCCGCCTGGCCGAGGTAATCGGCTTCTACGGTCGCACCGTGACCCGCAGCGAAGACCTGGAGCAGGCGGTGCAGGACGTGCTGGCCCACCCCGGCCCGGCGCTGCTGGACGTGCATACCAGCCCCACCGAGCTGGTGATGCCGGCGCAGGTGGAGGCCAAGCAGGTGGCCGGTACCGCGTTGTACGCGGCCAAGGCGCTGCTGCACGGGCGGGTAGGGGACGTGCGCGACCTGCTGGCCAACAATTTCCTCAACAAGCCGTAAGGGTGTCTGACGAACGTCACGACCAACGGTCGTGACCTACCGGCCAACGTCGGTCGCCCCGCCGGTAGGTACCGACCGTTGGTCGGTACGGGCACATGGCGGTCGCCCCGCCGGTAGGTACCGACCGTTGGTCGGTACGGGCACATGGCGGTCGCCCCGCCGGTAGGTACCGACCGTTGGTCGGTACGGGCACACGGCGGTCGCCCCGCCGGTAGGTACCGACCGTTGGTCGGTACGGGCACATGGCGGTCGCCCCGCCGGTAGGTACCGACCGTTGGTCGGTACGGGCACATGGCGGTCGCCCTGCCGGTAGGTACCGACCGTTGGTCGGTACGGGGCGCGCCCCGGTGTTCCACGCATGCGTCTGTCGCCGGGCGCAATGAACGCCTACCATCGGGTACCCCCCATCCCGTGCCCCCTCGCATGCCTGCATCCGCTCCTGTCTCCGGACGCCCCCGCTGGTTCGTTGCCGGCGATCTCAACGGCTTCTTCGGCCTGGTGGTCGACAACCTGTCGATCCTGGGTTTCATCGCGATGGCCCTGGTGGGCATCTTCCAGTTCCCGGCCGACGTGGTGTTCGGGCGCATGTTCCCCGGCACCGCGTTCGGCGTGCTGGTCGGCAACGTGCTCTACACCTGGATGGCACGGCGGCTGGCGGTGCGCACCGGGCGCGACGATGTGACCGCGATGCCGCTGGGGCTGGATGCGCCCACCAGCATCGGCATGGCGTTGCTGGTGCTGGGCCCGGCGTTCCTGGCCTTCAAGGCGCAGGGGCTGGCGCCGCATGACGCGGCCATCGCCACCTGGCAGCTGGGCATGGCCTCGCTGGTGATCATGGGCGTGCTCAAGGTGATCCTCTCGTTCTTCGGTGAAGCGGTGACCCGCGCGCTGCCGCGCGCGTCGCTGCTGGGCTCCATCGCCGGCATCGCGATCGTGCTGATGGGCTTCCTGCCGCTGCTGGAAACGCTGCGCTCGCCGGTGGTCGGCTTCGTCACCCTGGGGCTGCTGCTGTACGTGCTGGTGGCCAAACGCACGCTGCCGATCCGTGCGCCGGGTGTGCTGGTGGCGTTCGTGTTCGGTACGGTCCTGTACTACGGCCTGGGGCTGGCCGGGCTGGGGGCGCCGGGCTTCAAGGTGCCCGAATGGACCCCGCCGCAGGTAGTGCTGCCATGGCCGACGCTGGGCTTCATCGACGGTCTGCCCACGGCGATGACCTACCTGCCGCTGCTGCTGCCGTTCGGCCTGCTGATGGTGGTGGGCGGCATCAACGTCTCGGAAAGCGCGCGCGCGGCCGGCGATGACTACCGCACCCGCGACATCCTGCTGGTGGAGGCGGTGGCCACGCTGGTGGCCGGGCTGTGCGGGGGCGTGGCGCAGACTACGCCGTACATCGGCCAGCCCGCCTACAAGCACATGGGCGCGCGCAGCGGTTACACGCTGCTGACCGGTCTGTTCGTCGGCGTCGGTGGCATGCTCGGAGTGATCTCGGGGCTGGTGCAGTGGCTGCCGCTGGCGGTGCTGGCGCCGATCATCGTGTACGTGGCGATCGACATCACCACCCAGGCCTTCCAGGCCACCCCGCGCGAGCATGCCGGGGCGATGGTGCTGGGCTTCCTGCCCTCTGTGGCCTATCTGCTGGCAATCAAGGCGCCGGGCTGGATCGCGCCGGAACAGCTGGCGGCGATGACCACCACGCTCGACGGCCATGGACTGCCGGAACTGGCGGTGATCTTCACCCTGGGCAATGGTTTCATCATCACCTCGATGCTGTGGATCGCCGCCGTGGTGGCGATGATCGATGGGAAACTGCTGCGTTCCAGCGGCATCCTGCTGGTGGCGGCGGGCTTGACCCTGTTCGGGCTGATCCACTCGGTCGATCCGCGTGGCGGCATCTATCTGCCGTGGGCGCTGGAAGGGTTGCCGCAACAGATCATGTGGCAGTTCGCCGGGGCGTATGTGGCATTGGCGGTGCTGTTGGGCCTGCTGTCCCTGCAGAAAGGCAATCACGACCAACGGTCGTGATCTACCGAACGAACCCGGTACATCTCGACAGAAACCCGGTAGGTCACGACCGTCGGTCGTGACCAGGACGCCAGAAACCCGGGAGGTCACGACCGTTGGTCGTGACCCGGCATCAATCCTCCCCGTCCAACTCCGGGTAATGGCGGAAGATCCCGTTGGTGTTGAATGCCAGCCTCCGCTCGGATGCCAGGTAGGCGGCGATGTTCGGTCGCCGCTCCACCCGGTCCTTCAATGCATGCAGCAACGGCAGCGACGCGCGCAGCGCCTGCATCCGGCGCGGGAACATGTAGGTCAGCCCGCTGACCAGCTGAAACAGCGACAGATCCACATACGAATGCTCACGCAGCGGATGCAGGCCGCCGTTTGCCTCAAGCACGCTTTCGAACCAGCCCAGGAACTTGGGCATGCGTTCGCCCCGCATCGACGCGGCGCGCGCCTTCGCTTCGCGCTTCTGGTCTTCGTAATACTGCGAGGCCGCAATCGGGTGATGCGTGTCATGGACCTCGGCGACCAGGTCGGCGATGGTCAGCTGCAGCTGCAAGGCCTGCGCGCGGCGTGAGGCGGCCTCGGGCACCAGCCCGAGTTCCGGCCCCAGGTGATCCAGGATCGCGCCGACCTGGGCGATAACCTGCCGGCCGGTAACCAGAAAGGGCGGCGCGAACGGACGCAGGCCGTCTACCTTTCCGTCCAGGAAGGGCTGCATTACCTCGTCCCCGTGCACGCGGGCCATGTCGGTGTAGGCCGCGCCGGCATCTTCCAGCGCAAGCCGGACGAACTCGCCGCGGCCCTGGATGCCGGTCCAGTAATACAGCTCGTAATGCATGCGTCTGCTCCGCCACGGGGGAGCACCCAGCCTCCCTGCGACAGCGCCAAGCAGGTGTGATGGCGATGTGGCCGGCACGTCGTCCCGGGCCTGAATGCGTTCTCACGCCCCCTTGAAACACGCCTGCGTAACCGCATCTGTCAGATAGTGCTGGCTCGGCCAGCGGTAAAGACATCGAGGAATCTGACCATGCGGATGGACAAGCTCACCTCGCGTTTCCAGCAGGCGCTGGCGGACGCACAGTCGTTGGCCGTGGGCCGCGACCACAACATCATCGAACCGGTGCATGTGCTCACCGCGCTGCTGGACCAGCAGGGCGGCAGCACGCGCCCGCTTCTGGCCCAGGCCGGGGTCAATGTGCCGGTGCTGCGCGAGCGGCTCACCGAGGCGCTGGACGCCCTGCCCAAGGTGTCCGGGCAGGAAGGCAATCTGTCGATCGGCAACGATCTGAACCGGCTGCTCAACAAGACCGACAAGCTGGCCCAGGAGCATGGCGATGCCTTCATTGCCAGCGAATGGTTCGTGCTGGCTGCGCTGGACGATGGCGGCACGCTCGGCATGGCGCTGCGCGCCGCCGGCGCCGACAAGACCAAGATCGATGCGGCCATCGACAAGATCCGGGGGGGTGAGAGCGTGCAGTCGGAAAATGCGGAAGAACAGCGCCAGGCGCTGGAGAAGTACACCATCGACCTCACCGCGCGCGCGGAGAGCGGCAAGCTTGACCCGGTGATCGGGCGCGACGAGGAAATCCGTCGCACCATCCAGGTGCTGCAGCGCCGGACCAAGAACAACCCGGTGCTGATCGGTGAGCCGGGCGTGGGCAAGACCGCCATCGTGGAAGGGCTGGCCCAGCGCATCATCAACGACGAGGTGCCCGAAGGCCTGCGCGGCAAGCGCGTGCTGTCGCTGGACATGGGCGCGCTGATTGCCGGTGCCAAGTTCCGCGGCGAGTTCGAGGAGCGCCTGAAGGGCGTGCTCAATGACCTGGCCAAGAGCGAAGGCCAGGTGATCCTGTTCATCGATGAGCTGCACACCATGGTGGGCGCGGGCAAGGCCGACGGCGCGATGGATGCCGGCAACATGCTCAAGCCGGCGCTGGCGCGGGGTGAGCTGCACTGCGTGGGTGCCACCACGCTGGACGAATACCGCAAATACATCGAAAAGGATGCCGCGCTGGAGCGCCGCTTCCAGAAGGTGTTCGTGGGCGAGCCGAGCGTGGAGGACACCATCGCGATCCTGCGTGGGCTGAAGGAAAAGTACGCGGTGCACCACGGGGTGGAGATCACCGACCCGGCCATCGTGGCAGCCGCCACGCTGTCGCACCGCTACATTGCCGACCGCCAGTTGCCGGACAAGGCCATCGACCTGATGGATGAGGCGGCCTCGCGCATCCGCATGGAAATCGACTCCAAGCCGGAGGAACTGGACCGGCTGGAACGCCGCCTGATCCAGCTGAAGATCCAGCGGGAGATGCTGAAAAAAGAAAAAGACGACGCCTCGCGGCAGCGCCTGGCCGATCTGGAAACCGAGATCGACGCGCTGGAGCGCGAATTCTCGGATCTGGACGAAATCTGGAAATCGGAGAAGGCCGCGCTGCAGGGCACGACCAAGATCAAGGAGCAGATCGAGCAGGTCAAGCTGGAACTGGAAGCCGCGCAGCGGCGCCAGGATTTCGCGCGCATGAGCGAACTGCAGTACGGCCAGCTTCCGCAGCTGGAGAAGCAGCTGCATGCCGCGCAGGAGGCGGAAAATACCGAGTTCAAGCTGGTCCAGGACAGGGTCACGGCCGAGGAAATCGCCGAAGTGGTGTCGCGCTGGACCGGTATTCCGGTCAACCGCATGCTCGAGGGCGAGCGCGACAAGCTGCTGCGCATGGAAGACGTGCTGCATGAGCGGGTAGTGGGCCAGGAGGAAGCCATCAAGGTGGTGTCCGATGCGGTGCGCCGTTCCCGCGCGGGCCTGTCCGATCCCAACCGGCCCAGCGGCTCGTTCCTGTTCCTGGGCCCGACCGGCGTGGGCAAGACCGAGCTGTGCAAGGCCCTGGCCGAATTCCTGTTCGACAGCAGCGACGCCATGATCCGCATCGACATGAGCGAGTTCATGGAAAAGCACAGCGTGGCGCGGCTGATCGGTGCGCCCCCGGGCTATGTCGGCTATGAGGAAGGCGGTTACCTCACCGAGGCGGTGCGTCGGCGTCCGTATTCGCTGATCCTGCTCGACGAGGTGGAAAAGGCCCACACCGATGTGTTCAACATCCTGCTGCAGGTGCTGGACGACGGCCGGCTGACCGACGGCCAGGGCCGTACCGTGGACTTCCGCAACACCGTCATCGTGATGACCTCGAACCTGGGCTCGCACCAGATCCAGGACATGTCCGGCGATGACAGCCCGGAGGCCTATACGCAGATGAAGGCAGCGGTGATGGGTGTGGTGCAGGCGCACTTCCGTCCGGAGTTCATCAACCGGCTGGACGACATCGTGGTGTTCCACCCGCTGGACAAGACGCAGATCAAGCAGATTGCCCGGATCCAGATGCAAGGCCTGGAGAAGCGCCTGGCCGAGCGCGGTCTGCGTATCGAGGTCAGCGACAATGCGTTCGCGCTGCTGGGCAACGTCGGCTTCGATCCGATCTACGGCGCGCGGCCGCTAAAGCGTGCGATCCAGGCGCAGCTGGAAAACCCGCTCGCGCAGAAGATCCTGTCCGGCGAGTTCCTCTCCGGTGACGTGATCCGGGTCGACGCGGGCGAGGGGCGCCTGAGCTTCACCAAGGGCTGATCAGGCAGTTGTGCGTTTTCCAGGGCCCCGGACATTCCGGGGCCCTTTGCCATGTGCGCTGCACATCACCGGGGCGCCCCACCTCATGAGCAACGGGCATGACCGCAGCTGGTCCGGCTCGGCTAAGGTGCGTTGTCGCACCCGAGGTAGGACCACCCCGGCCGGTGCGGGCCGGCCGGGGTGGGTTGTTGGGGCAGACGATCAGCGATCCTGTCCTGGCGCATGCGGCGGTTCCGCGACCCAGGCGGCTACCGCATCCTGCAGCGCGTGGACGGCCAGCATGGCGCGCTGTGTGTCGACGTTCCCCTGCTGATCACGCGGACCGTGAATCTGAAGCTGCCGGTCCGAGAGCGGCGCCGCCTGGTACGCGGCGGTAGCTTCGTCGGCACGCGCCATGGCCTGCTCCATCCTGGCGAGCTCCTCCGGGCCGAGCGTGCCATCCCTATAGTCAGGGTAGAGACTCCAGTTCACCTCGTCGTCGGTCTTCAGATAGTCCTCGCGCAGTCGCTGGAGGCGCTGTTCTTTGGGAAAGTCCTTGGGATCAATGGCGCTCATCCCGACCGCAGACACACCGCCGCGCTGGAAGGGAATGTGGTCGGACTGCAGCGTCCAGTCCGGGGTGTCAAGCACGCGCAGCCCTACGGCGGTTGCGGCATTGCGCAACAGCTGCGTCATGCGACGCTCCGTGGCCGACACTACGGTGACTTCTTCGCCGCGTGGGCCAGAGTCGCCATCGCGATAGCGATCATGCTGGTCCGTGCCGGAAAGGGTCAGCACATTACCGCTGCCAAGCATGTCCACGTTGAGTGCCACAGTGGGACAGCTCCCCTCCACGTCCGCAGCGCTTTCCGCAGCGCGACACTGGTTTACATAGGCTTTGGCGCCGTGCAGGCCCAGTTCTTCCTGGTCGGTGATCAGGAACTGCACGCGCACGCCGGGCGGCAGGCCGCGCGCGTTGAGCTGCCGGGCGACGGCCAGCAGTGCGGCCACGCCGGTGGCGTTGTCCAGCGCCCCGGTGGAACCGGCGTCCGCGCCAGCCACGTCCCCGTGTGCCACCAGCATCAGCGTGCGCTGGGTCGGGCCTTCGCCGTTGAGTTCAACCAGCAGGTTCTGCCCGCGCGAGGTGTAGGGGAAGCCGAACACCGTGTGCGCAGCCAGCTCGAACGGTTGCGGTTGCACGCGCAACCCAGCCTGGGCAAAGCGATCGGCGATGGTCGACAACCGGGCCTGGTTGACCGCCTCGCCAGGGCTGACGTCGCTGCTGTGCCGCGCGTGGGCCGCGACGCGGGTCGCATCGACAATGGCGGCAATGTCCAGTTCGAACGCGGCGGCTTCGGGGCTGATCTGCAGCGCCAGCACGTCGGCGAGGTGGTCCAGCCAGTCTACCGGTGCAACCAGCGCCTGCGCATGCGCGCCGCGCGGCCAACCGACAGGCGCCGGCGCCTGGCCTTCATCCGCCTCTGGCGACAACGCAAGCAGACGCTGTTGCTGGTCCGGCGGCAGTTTTTCCAGCACGGCGCGGAGCTCGGACACCGTACAGTCGTGGTCGCCGCCGCAGTTCAGCACGGCGCGCCAGACCTGTTCGCGGTCGGCATCGGGCAAGGCGTGCATGACCACATCGCCAAGATTCGGAGCATCGGTCGGCGGAGTTCCGGACTGGCAGGGCGGTACCGATGCCCGTCCCGCAAAGAAGCTTAGCCCCGCAAGTGCAGCTCCCCCCACCGCAGCTACCACGCCACCCACCACCGCCGGGCGACACGCCGGCGGATTCACCGCGCAGACGGTGACCACCGAATTGGCAATTCCATGCAGTGCAGCGGCCGACGCGCTTCCGGCCGGAAGGCGGGTATATCCCTGTTGGGGGCTGGCGCGGACGCCCATGATCGCGCCGTCGACGGCGGCGCCCTCCCCGGCACCAGGCCGACCAGCTGCACCGCCGCCGGGGACGTCTACAGCGTTCTGCGGCATTCGAAGCTGCGTCAGCAGAAGCAAGGCGGCGAATGCGCCTGCCGCGTTGTCCATACGTACGATCCGGCCACCGGGAGGAACCGGGACCAACGGGGGGCGGTGGTGAAGATTATCTGCCACCTGTCGTTCAAACATCCCTCCTACGGCGCGGGCGCCTGGAATGTGCTCTGGCATGACCGACCTCTCCTGCAGATGGAGGGCCATCCTGCGCTGCTGACGGCACGCTGCCTATCGGATCGCTTGCAGACCCCTCACAGCGTGCGCGCGGTCACACCACCGGCAGGTGTTTGCCCAGGGTGCGGTAGGGTGGGGTGGCCATGACCATTTCCGCCAGCGAGTAGGCCAGCTCGCGCTCGGCCATCACCGTGCCGTCGGCGCCGTGTTCGAGCAGGTGCTTCACCTCGGCGTCGCTGTGCGCGCGTGCCAGCAGGGTGAGGCCGGGATTGAGCGCGCGCAGCTTGGCCAGGGTTTCGCCGGCCTCCAGCGGCTGCGGAATGGCCAGCACGGCAATCTTGGCGCGTTCGGGATGCGCTTCGGCCAGCACCTTGTCGGCGGCGGCACTGCCACGTATGCCGGGCAGGCCGGCGGCATGCGCTTCGGCGACATGCTCCTTGTTGTCGTCGATGACCAGCACCGGCACGCCACGGTCGCGCAGCACCTGCGCCAGCGCACTGCCTACCCGGCCGTAGCCGATGACGATGGCATGGTCGTGCAGGTCCAGCGACGGGCCCGGCGGCAGGTCGGTTTCGACGGTGGCCGGCGCGGTGACCTGGTGCCTGGCCAGCCAGCGGTCGAGCAGGCCGAACACCAGCGGGTTGAGCATGATCGAGATCAGCGCGCCGGCCAGCACCAGCGCCTGCCCGGTCGGAGGCAGGATCTTCAGGCTCACGCCCAGGCCGGCGATGATGAAGGCGAACTCGCCGATCTGCGCCAGGCTGGCCGAAATGGTCAGCGCCGTGCCATTGGGGTGGCCGAATGCGCGCACGATGACGAACGCGGCGGCGGATTTGCCGAACATGATGATGGCGGCGGTGGCCAGCACCTGCCACGGGTGTTCGACCAGGATGGCCGGGTTGAACAGCATGCCGACCGAGACGAAGAACAGCACCGCGAAGGCATCGCGCAGCGGCAGCGAATCGTTGGCGGCCTTGTGGCTGAGCTCGGACTCGTTGAGCAGCATGCCAGCGAAGAACGCCCCCAGCGCGAAGGAGACGCCGAACAACATCGCCGAGCCGAATGCCACGCCCAACGCGATGGCCAGTACCGACAGCGTGAACAGTTCGCGCGAACCGGTGGCGGCGATGCGCTCGAGGATCCAGGGAATCACCCGCCGCCCGACCACCAGCATGACAGCGACGAACAGGCCCAGCTGCACGAAGGTCCAGCCGATGCTGGCCAGTACGCTGCCGATGGTATGGGTTTCATTGGCCGCGTCCGGACCGAACACGCCGGCCAGCACCGGCATCATCACCAGGGCCAGGACGCAGGCCAGGTCCTCAACGATCAGCCAGCCAACGGCGATCTTGCCGCGCTGGGTTTCCAGCAGGCGGCGCTCTTCCATCGCACGCAGCAGCACTACGGTACTGGCGGTGGCCAGCGAGAAGCCGAACACCACGCCCTGGATCACCGGCCAGCCCATCAGCCAGGCCAGGCCCCAGCCCAGCAGGGTGGCCACCAGGATCTGCCCGACCGCACCGGGAATGGCGATGGCCTTGACCGCCATCAGGTCTTTCAGCGAGAAGTGCAGGCCGACGCCGAACATCAGCAGCATCACGCCGATTTCAGCCAGCTGGTTGGCCAGCGCCTGGTCGGCGACGAAGCCGGGCGTGAACGGTCCAACGCAGATGCCCGCAACCAGATAACCGACCAGCGGAGACAAACGCAGCTTGTTGGCCAGCGCACCCAGGATGAAGGCGAGCCCAAGGCCAACGGCCACGATGTTGATCAGGTCGGTGTCATGGTGCATCGGCGCTCGCAGAACAGGGGGATGCCCCGATTTTCACCGATGCAGCCGGATCCGGCAAACCGTAAAACGTCGGTGGATTGCGCAGCAACCGGTAGTGCCGGCCGCTGGCCGGCTCCATGCACGACCTGGATCGTTAATGCCGGCCGTTGGCCGGCTCCTCGCGATGCTGGATCTCCGTGGAGCCGGCCAGCGGCCGGCACTACGGGTGTGGGTCGGTTTATCCGGTTACCACTTGTACGTGACGCGGCCGTAGACGTAGGCGCCGTTGAAGCCATACGGCGAGTAGTTGCTGTACGGCAGCATGCCCCAGGTGGAGTTCTGCAGGTCCACGGTGCGGTCCGGATACTGGTCCAGGAGGTTGTCCGCGCCCAGGGTCAGGGTCCAGTTCTCGCTGGGCTTGTAGGCCACCGAAGCGTCGAGCACCCACGAAGCGTCGTAGGTCTGGTCGCGGGTCGGGGTGGCCGAGTTGCGCACGGTGAACGAGCCATAGCGGGTGGCGGCCAGGCTCAGGTCCCAGTGGTCGGTGCGCCAGGTACCGCTGAGGATGGTCTTGTCGCGCGGATAGCTGTCTTCGATGCGGCCCACTTCGTCGCGGCCGATCAGCGACTGGGTCAGGCCCAGCGCGCTGAACACCGCCGGCGAGGCGATGAACTTCTTCACGTCGGTGTCGTTGTAGCTGTACGCGGCCGTCAGTTCCAGCGAGCTGGCGCTGAACGGGACGGTGTAGCTGGACACCGCGTCCACGCCGCGGGTGCGGGTGTCCACGCCGTTGGTGAAGTAGGAGAACGCGGTGACCTGCGGCAGCCCGAGCCCGCCCAGCAGCGCACTGGTGGCGTCATTGGTGGTGATGTTGGTGGACAGGATGATGCGGTCGTCGATATCGATCTGGTACGCATCCACGGTCAGGTACAGCCGGTCGACCGGCTGCAGCACCAGACCCACGCTGTAGGAGGTGGAGCTTTCGGCCTTCAGCGGGCTGGCGCCGAGCGCCTGGGCTGCGGCGCTGGTGGTGGGGAAGGTACCGCGTTCGACGAACACGCCATTGACGATCGTGCTGGTCACGGCCTGGTAGCTCTGCTGGGCCAGCGACGGCGCACGGAAACCGGAGGAGGCAGTGGCGCGCAGCGCGACCTTGTCGGTGAAGGCATAGCGCGCCGACAGCTTGCCGGAGAACTTGTCGCCGAAGTCGGAATAGTCTTCGTAGCGACCGGTAACGCCGGCCGAGAACTTGTCGGTCAGGTCCGCTTCCAGCCCGGCGTAGACGGCGTAGTTGTCGCGGTCGGCGTCGACGGCATTGAGCGGGGTGAAGCCGCCGAAGCCCTGCGCACCGGTGCCGAAGTAGGAGCTCGGTTCGCCTGCGCCCTGTTCCCACTTCTCGCGGCGGTATTCACCACCGAAGGACAGCGTGACCGGGTAGGCCAGGCCCCAGTCCAGCTGCTTGGTGATGTCCACGTTGCCGATGTCCTGGGTGTATTCCAGCGCGCCGGCGTAGAACGAACGCGGGCTGGTGACGCCCAGCGCGTAGTTGATGCTGTTGCGGGTGTGGAAATCGATCTTGTTGCTGCCGTGGTTGTAGCTCACGTCCCAGGTCCAGCCGCTTTCGGTGTCGCCCTTCACCCCGGCCACCAGCGAGCGGTCCTTGGAGTACTGGTTGATCTGCGGCACGAAGCCGTCCGGATAGGTCTGCGCCAGCAGCGGCCCCTGGCCGCTGTTGTTGCGCGAGCGGTAGAACGCGAACGAGGTGATGTCGCGATTGCTGGCCAGTGCGGTGGCATAGGCCGAGACATGGTCGGTGAACTGGAAGCTGGCATTGGCCGATGCGGCGGTGGCGTCCACCTGCGGGTCGCCCACCACGAAAGTGGTCTGGCCCACGTCGGGGAAATTGCCGGTGTTCGGTGTGGTGCCCTGGTACGGGCCGGCACGGTTGCTTTCGTCCTGCTGGGTGATCTGGCCGGCCACGTGCACGCTGCCGCGGCCATCGGCGAAGCCGATGCCGGTGTCGCCGGAGAGCTGGTACTTGTTGCCGTCGCCGGCCGAGTACTGGCCGGCATCCAGGGCCAGGCTGCCGCCGGCGCTGGATCCCTTCAGCACGATGTTGATCACCCCGGCAATGGCATCGGAGCCGTACTGTGCCGAGGCGCCATCACGGAGCACTTCCACCCGCTCGATCGAGGCGATCGGGATGGCGTTGATGTCCACTGCCGACGAGCCACGGCCGATGCTGCCGTTGACGTTGAGCTGCGCCGAGGTGTGGCGGCGCTTGCCGTTGACCAGCACCAGCACCTGGTCCGGGGACAGGCCGCGCAGCTGCGCCGGGCGGATGCCGCTGGTGCCGTCGGTCAGCGCCGGGCGCGGGAAGTTCAGCGAGGGCAGGGCGCGCGACAGCGCGGTGGCCAGTTCGGTGGTGCCAGTGGCCTGCAGGGCTTCGGGGGTGATGATGTCGATCGGCGACTGCGACTCGGCCACGGTGCGGTCGGCGACGCGGGTGCCGGTGACGATCACCGTGTCCAGGGTCTGGGCGCCGGTGCGGGCGGGAGCGTCCTGGGCGGCGACGCCGAAGGCGGATGCGCCAAGGACGGCGGCGATGGCGGCGGCAAGCGTGCGGGTGCTGCGGTTCATCTGGATGGAGCTCCGGTTGGGACGAGGCGGCACCGGGCGACATCACGACTGCGGTAACGCGGGTCTGCGAGGGCGGTTGTTGCGGTGCGCAATGAACGGATTAACGGTCTTTCTACCGCTTGTCAAATCGACGGTGTCGAAAAAATCGTTGCAAAAGCAACGAGTTACGTGGATCTGACGGCCGCGGCGGGGAGGGTCCCGGGGAGAGCGCTGGCACGATCGTGGGAGAGAGACGAGACGTGCAGCGCATCCCGGGGCCCGTCAAGTATTCGTTAACGCTAGAATTACGTCGCAGGAAAGGTGCTCACCAGCACATTCCATTCCGTTATATGGACCCCCCAGATGATCTCCCTTCGTAACTTCGCCTTGCGCCGCGGCGAGCGGCTGCTGTTGTCCAACGTCGACCTGACCCTGCATGCGGGCTACCGCGTGGGCGTGGTCGGCCGCAACGGGGCGGGCAAGTCCAGCCTGTTCGCGGCCGTGCAGGGCGAACTGGAGGCGGACAAGGGCGACGTCGACCTGCCCGGCAAGATCCGCATCGCCAGCGTGGCCCAGGAAACCCCGGCGCTGCCCGATCCGGCGCTGCAGTTCGTGCTGGAAGGCGATACCGAAGTGGCCGCCGTGCTGCGCGAGGAAGCCGAGGCGACCGCGCGCGAAGACTGGGAGGCAGTGGCCAACGCGCACCAGAAGATGGCCGAGATCGGGGCGTACGACGCCGAATCGCGCGCCGGCAAGCTGCTGCATGGCCTGGGCTTCCCGTCCAACACGCACGCCCGGCCGGTGTCCACGTTCTCCGGCGGCTGGCGTGCGCGTCTGAACCTGGCGCGCGCGCTGATGATGCCCAGCGATCTGCTGCTGCTCGACGAACCCACCAACCACCTGGATCTGGACGCGGTGTTCTGGCTCGAGCAGTGGCTGCTCAAGTACCCGGGCACGCTGCTGCTGATCTCGCATGACCGCGAGTTCCTGGACAACGTGGCCACCCATACCCTGCACCTGCATGGCGGTGGGGCCAAGCTGTATCCCGGCGGCTACACCGACTTCGAACGGCAGCGCGCCGAACAGCTGCGCCAGCAGCAGATCGCGCACGAGAAGGAACAGGCCGAACGCGCCCACCTGCAGAGCTTCATCGACCGCTTCAAGGCGCTTGCGAGCAAGGCCACCCAGGCGCAGAGCCGGATGAAGCGGCTGGCCAAGCTGACCGGCACCGAAGCGGTGCGCGCCGAGCGCGAATTCCGCATCGAGTTCGCCCCACCGGCCAAGCTGCCGTTCTCGCTGATCCGGCTCAACGACGTCGAGGCCGGCTACAGCCCGGACGCGGTGATCCTGCACAACGTGGGCTTCGGCCTGGAAGCGGGGCAGCGGATCGGCCTGCTGGGCCCGAACGGCGCCGGCAAGACCACGCTGGTGCGCACCCTGGTGGGCGAACTGGAACCGGTGGCCGGCGAACGCTCGGCGCACCCGGACCTGCGCATCGGCTACTTCGCCCAGCACACGGTGGAGTCGCTGCACGAGGGCCAGTCGCCGATGGATCACTTCCGCGAGATTTCGCCGGACGGCAACAACCAGGCGTTCCGCGATTTCCTCGGCAAGTGGAACTTCGCCGGCGACCGCGCGTTTGAAGCAGTGGATGGCTTCTCCGGTGGTGAGCGCGCGCGCCTGGCGCTGGCGATGATCGCCTGGCAGCAGCCTAACGTGCTGCTGCTCGACGAACCGACCAACCATCTCGATCTGGAAATGCGCGAGGCGCTGGCCGAAGCGTTGTCGACCTTCGAGGGCGCGATCGTGATGGTGTCGCACGACCGTCATCTGATCGGTCTGGTCTGCGACACCTTCTGGCGCGTTGCCGATGGCGTGGTGGAACCGTTCGACGGCGACCTGGACGAGTACGCGGCCTGGCTGCGCTCGCGCCCGGCGGCGCAGGGCACCAAGCAGAAGATGGCCGCTGCCGCCCCCGAACCGCCGCCGCCGACCCCACCGCTGCCGCCGAAGAAAGTGGTCAACCCGGTCAAGCTGGCCGCCGCCGAAGCCAAGGTCAATCAGCTGGAAAGCCAGCTGGCAGAGTTGGACCGGCAGCTGGCCGACCCGGCCAACTACGCCGATGCGACCCGCATGGCGGTGCTCGGACGCGACCGCGAGGCGACCGCGCAGCAGCTGGAAAAGGCAGAGGCCGCCTGGATGGAACTGATGGCCTGAAAGCGCGTGCCGACCAACGGTCGGCACCTACCTGATCGGCCCGCCCGGCGGACCCGCGCAAACCGGATCGGCCCGCCCGCCCGGCGGCGACCCGCGTAAACCCGATCGCCCCGCCCGCCCGGCGGACCCGCGCAAACCCGATCGGCCCGCCCGCCCGGCGGCGATCCGCGAAAACCCGATCCGCCCGCCCGGCGGCGACCCGCGAAAACCCGATCGGCCCGCCCGCCCGGCGGTGACCCGCGTAAACCCGATCGGCCTGCCCGGCGGCGATCCGCGTAAACCCGATCGGCCCGCCCGGCGGCGACC
>Ga0209050_1001149_pt1 | contig 31713 bp, 17 predicted proteins | sample Araplavi_mTSA_r2_FD_184276 | JGI IMG/M metagenome (GOLD analysis project Ga0209050, IMG submission 184276) | Arabidopsis root microbial communities from North Carolina, USA - plate scrape MF_Cvi_mTSA_r2 (SPAdes) (version 2) | ecosystem: Host-associated > Plants > Roots > Endosphere | place: USA... | reverse complement strand
GGGCGATTCGAAGACGCAGTACCAGGGCATCATGGACGTGCTCAACGTCATCGGCCGCGTGGGCCTCACCCAGGTCGGCCTCGTCACCAATCCGCCAGAGAAATAGCGGCCCGATGAAACAAGAACTCGAGCCGCCACCCGTCAAATCACCCCCCCACACACCTCCGCGTTCGGTCCGCCCGCATTTCGACGCGGACGAAGACGAGGACCATTTTTTTGCCCGCAACCGGGCGTGGCTCATCGGAGGTGCAGTACTCCTGCTCGGCGGATCCGTGGGTGGCTATTCCCTGCTTCACGACTCAAAGCCCACTTCGTTCAAAGCGCCAGAGCGCACCATCGTGCGGATTCAATTGCCGCCCCCTCCACCCCCGCCGCCGCCACCTCCACCAAAGATTCAGCCACCTCCGCCAAAGGATACGCCGAAGATGATCGAGCAGGAGCCGGTGGCGAAGGAAGAGCTCAAGCCGGAACCCAAACCCGAAGAGCCGCCGCCCACCCTCGGCACCGGCATCAAGGGCGACGGACCGCCGGATGGCTTTGGCCTCAGCGGCTCCGGCAAAGGCGGCCGCGTCGGCGGCAACGGGGGCACTGGCTCTGGCGGCAACCGGAGCCAGTGGGGTTGGTACGCCAGCCAGGTGTCCTCCACCATCATCGACGCGCTGAAGCAAAACCGCAAAACGCGGAGCGCGGTGATGAGTACGATCAAGGTGCGCATCTGGGCCGACCCGACCACCGGTCGCGTGACGCGGGCGAAGCTCGTGGAATCCACGGGTAACGCCGCCGTCGACACCGCCCTCCAAAACGAAGTGCTCACGGGCCTGCAACTCCGGGAACCGCCGCCCGCCGGGATGCCCTCGCCCATCGTCCTTCGCCTCAGCGCCCGCCGCGGGATCTGAGTCCCACATTTTCCTTTCTCTCTGTTTTCCAGTCCAACCATGCCCAATCGCCCATCCGACCACGGAACGCGTCTTGCGCTTTGCCTCGCTTCGACCTGCTTCGCTGCCTCCACCACTCTCGCCGGCACTCCGCTTCCTGAGAAATCCGCTTTCGACGATCTCCCTGCGATCGCCCAAGCCACGCCGGTGACCGATGCCCTCACTTCCGCCGACTCCCTGGCGCTGCTCGATGCACCGCAGTCCGCACCCGCTCCCGCCGCTCGTCCGCGCCGCGCCGGCGGTGCGATGACCGCGCTGCTCAAGCGTCTGGTCGAACGCGGAGTGCTGCCCAAAGAAGACGGCGAGGAACTGATCCAGGTCGCCGAGGAAGAAGCCGAAGCCATCCGTGCGGAAGCCGCCGCCGAAACCGCTGCGGCCATCGCTGAAGCGGTGCCGCCCCAGGCCTCACCCACCGCCAAGCGAGTCACGTACATACCGGAAACGGTGAAGTCCGAACTGCGCGACCAGATCAAAAGCGAGGTCCTCGCCCAGGCGCGCAACGAGAACTGGGCCGCTCCCCGCACCGCACCGGAATGGACCTCACGCATGCGCGTCTTTGGCGACGTGCGCATCCGCGGCGAAGGCATCTCGTATCCCGACGGCAATGACAACACCGGCGCGTTTCCGAATTTCAACGCGATCAACACCGGCAAACCTTTCGACGTCAGCGGCACCACCTTTTCGCCGCAATACAACGTCGATCAGGAGCGCCGCCGCGCACGCCTTCGCGCCCGGTTCGGGATCGAGGCTGATCTCTCCGACGGTTTCACCGCCGGCGTGCGCATCGGCACCGGGGAAAATAACTCGCCGGTCTCCGCCAACCAAAGCCTCGGCCTCGCCAGCCAGGGGCAGGGCGGGAACTTCAGCAAATACGCCATCTGGCTCGATCGCGGTTATCTCCGCTACGAACTCGGCAGCCAGCCGACGAAGAATCTGTCGATCTACGCGGGACGCTTCGACAATCCGTTCTTCTCGACGACCACCGTCTGGTCCAACGAGCTCGGCTTCGATGGCCTGGCCCTCCGCGCCCGCTACGAAGTCGCTCGCGGCTTCACGCCCTTCCTCGCTGGCGGCGCTTTCCCGGTGTTTAATACCGATCTAAATTTCGCCACCAACCAGCCCACGAAATTCAAGAGCGACGACAAGTATCTCTACGGCGTCCAGGGCGGTTTCGATTGGAAGATCAGCAAGGATTTCACCGCGAAATTCGGCGCCGCTTATTACTACTTCGACAATATCACCGGGCGCCTTTCCGATCCTTTCATCCCGCTCTCCGCGGACGACCAGGGGAATACGGACAACTCCCGCCCGTCGTTTGCGCAGAAGGGCAATACCTATCGGGCGTTGCGCAATATCATCCCCGACGAACTGAACGGCTACGGCACGACCAATCAGTTCCAGTACTTCGGTCTCGCCAGCGAATTCAAGGAACTCGCCCTCACGGGGCGCCTCGAATACAACCGCTTCGAACCGGTGCAAATCTCGCTCACCGGCGAGTACGTGAAGAACCTCGCGTTCGATCACGATGCGATCAATGCAGTCGCGGTGAACAATCGGGGCCCGAACTCCTCTTCGGGTGCGCTGGGCAATTTCGATGGGGGAGATACCGCTTGGTACGTCGATCTGAAAGTCGGCAGCCAGGCTCTGGAGAAGCGCTGGGATTGGAACGTGAATCTCGGCTACCGCTACGTCGAATCCGACGCCGTGGTCGATGGTTTCAACGACCAGGATTTCGGCGGCGGCGGCACCAACATGAAGGGTTTCACCCTCGGCGGTGCGCTGGCGCTCGGCAAAAATGTGTGGCTCGGGGCGCGCTGGTTTAGCGCGGATGAAATCGCCGGCCCACCGCTCAAAAGCGACGTCCTGCAGTTCGACATCAACGGAAAGTTCTAACCATGCGCTTTCGTACTTTTGCCCTTTCCTTTGCGTTCGTCGTGCCGGCTCTCCATGCCGCCGATCAACCCAGTCCGGTCGAACAAAAAATGCGCGAACAGTTGCGAGCCACCATGCTGCAGCTGCGCACCGCAGAAACCGAAAAAGCCAATCTGCAGGCGGCCCAAGCCGACCTCGACCAGAAGAACCAGACGCTCACCCACCAGATCGAAGCGCTGACCAAACAGCTCGCGGAAGACAAGGCGAAGGCCGACAAAACCGCCGCCGATCTCACCGACAAAGTCGCCAAGCAGGAAGGCGATATCGTGCAGCTCAAAGAAGCGCTCGAGAAGTGGAAGGTCTCCCACGGGAAGATCACCCAGATCGCTCAGACCAAGGAAGCGGAGCGCGCGAAATTCGAGAGCAAATCCATCGTGCTCGAACGCAAGGTGGCCGATCAGCAGCGCCGCAACGACGCCATGTACAAGCTCGGCCGCGAGGTGCTTGATCGTTATGAACGCTTCGGCCTCGGCGATGCGCTGACTGCACGCGAACCTTTTGTCGGGCTCACCCGGGTGAAATTCGAAAATCTCATCCAGGACTACGCCGACAAGCTGACCGATCAAAAGATCAAGCCGTGAGCCAGCCTCGCGTCCATTGCCACTACCGCACGGCCGCCGCACTCGGCCTGTGCTTCTCGCTAGTCTCGGTGCTGCCCGCTTTCGGAGGGGATATTCTTCGCGGCGGCAGCCCGATGCTGAAACCTGCCGCGCGAGTGCCCAGCCGGCTTAACGCGGCCACCACGGCCAAAGCCCGGGCCAACGCGAGCGATTCCCTCGCCCGCACAACCCAGGCCGTGCAGTCGATGCGCGCACTCCAGGCCCAGGCTCGCCGTCTGGCGGTGAATGGTCCGAACAATCTCGGCATGGATCCGAATCATCCGGGCCAGCGCCTGCCGAATGTCCCCAATGGCCTCGGTCCAGGAGGCTTGAAAGTGGCCAATGGCGTACCCTTGGACCTCGCACATCCGCAGGCGGGCGAAAACTCGGCACTCTGGCAGGGGGCCAAATTGCCCACGCAGAAGGCGGCGAACGGCAAAGTCACCGTCACCATCGAGCAGACCAGACAACAGGCGTTGCTGACGTGGGAAACGTTTAACATCGGCAAACAAACGACCCTGGAGTTCGACCAGAGTGCGGGGGGCAAAAACAAGAGCCAGTGGATCGCCTTTAACAAAGTCAACGATCCCTCGGGAAGACCATCTCAGATCCTTGGCAGCATCAAGGCGCCCGGGCAGGTCTATATCATCAACCAAAACGGCATCATCTTCGGCGGGTCCGCGCAGATCAATCTGCACACCCTGGTCGCCTCGTCGCTGCCCATCAACGACAACCTGCTGCAGCTCGGCATCCTTAACAATACCGACAACCAATTCCTCTTCTCTTCGCTGCCGATCCCCGCTCTGGCCAGCGGCGCGACCATGCCGACTTTCAATCCCCCGGCGGCGAATACCCCCAGCGGAAAAAGCGGCGACGTGACGGTGCAACCCGGAGCTGTTCTCAGCAGCCCCACCTCGGCCGAACGGGTGGGCGGGCGCATTGCTCTGGTTGGTCCCAATGTCACGAACGACGGAACGATTTCGACGCCCGACGGCCAGACCATCCTCGCTGCGGGGCAGCAGGTCGCTTTCGCCGCACACCCCAGCAAGGACGCTTCCTTGCGCGGGCTGGATGTCTATATCGGCGCGGCTCCGACTGGTTCGGGCGAAGCGACCAATAGCGGCCTGATCAATGCACCGCGAGCCAATGTCACGATCGCCGGGAAAACGGTCGAACAGAACGGTACGATCGTCAGCAGTACCTCGGTGGATTTGAATGGCCGCATCGATTTGCTGGCCAGCTACAACACCGTCACCAGCCTCATCACCAACAAACCGCAGTTCGTGGCCAAGACGACGGGCACGGTCACGCTCGGTCCCGGCAGTGTCACCGAAATCCTGCCAGAGCTTTTCAGCGACGACACGGTGACGGGGACCAAGCTGCCCCTCGCCTCGCAGGTAAACATCAAGGGCCGCAATATTCACCTCGAAGTCGGCGCCATCCTGCTCGCCCCGAATGCGGATGTGACCCTGAGCGCGGGCAATTGGCGCCCCATCAGCGGACAGGCCGATATCTTTGTCTACGACGGCGGCCAAATCTATCTCGAAAGCGGCGCCACGATCAACGTGGCTGGCACGACGGATGTTTCGGTGCCGATCGCGCAGAGTATTCTTTCCCTGGAATTGCGGGGTTCGGAACTCGCCAATTCACCGCTCCAGCGGGATGGATCGATTCGAGGCACGACGCTGAAGGTGGATATTCGCCGGAGCGGTTATTACAATGGCATCGCTTGGGTCGGCACACCGCTGGGCGATGTGTCCGGCTATGTAGGGTTGATCGAACGCACGGTCGGCGAACTCACCACCGCTGGCGGTACGGTCAAAATCACAGCCGGCGGTTCCGTGGTCACCCAACCGGGCTCGATCATCGATGTCTCGGGCGGCTGGATCGACTACCAGGGCGGCATCGTCCAGACTTCGCGCCTGGTCTCCGGCGGCATGATCTTCGATCTTTCGAACGCGACCCCGGATCGGCTTTACGGAGGACTCTACGATGGCCTCTCCACCCACGCTTCGGCCAAGTGGGGTGTTTCGAAGACCTACACCAACTCCCTCGCGCTGACCGGAGCGCACTACGAGGAGGGCTACACCTATGGGGCCGATGGCGGGACCATCTCGATTACGGCGCCCTCGATGGCGCTCGACGGAAATTTGCGGGGCAACACGGTGGCGGGCGAACGCCAGCGGGAAATCGGACCTGCGCTGAGCGCGCTATCCCTGGCCTTCAAGGCGCAGGAATCGACCGCGCCCAATTATTACGCCGTCTCCCCCACTCCGCCGAAGATCACCTTCCAAACCGGAGCGACTCAACCCAGCGCCGCGCCTTTCGTGCTCGACGTGAACGGAAATGCTGCCGCGCTGCGCAGCGAGCGAATCGCCGAAGTCTTCCTCGCCCCGGAGCTCCTCACTCGCGATGGATTCGGCATTCTTTCCATCGAGAATAGCGATGGCGCGATCAATGTACCGGCCGGGATCGAACTCAAGACAGCCGCGGGCGGATCGATCACGCTGGCCGGAGCGAACATCGATATCGCCGGCAATCTTTCCGCACCGGGCGGCACCCTTAACTTTTCGGCCTATAACATTTCGCCCTACACCGCGGCGAAACTGCTGGCGACGAACGGTGCGACCACGCCTCTGGCCAATGAAGGCCGAGGCCTCTTCACGCTCGCGGAAGGCGGTTCGCTCAGCGTCGCCGGACTCACAGTGGATGATCGTTTGAGCGGCGGCGACGAAGAGCTGCAATCCAAGGTCATCGCCGGTGGTTCGATCACCATCAATAGTTTCGCCGCCCAGCTCGCTGCAGGCGGATCGATCGATGCGTCCGGCGGGGTGATCGTGACTGCCAAGGGCCAGAGCACCTACGGCAATGGTGGCCAGATCAAGATTCGCACCGGTCAGGACCCCACCTTGAGTTCGGTGATCGGTGGAAAACTTTCTCTGGGAGCCACACTTTCCGCGTTTTCCGGGGCGTCCGGCGGCTCGCTGAGTTTGCAGGCATCGCTAATCCAGATCGGCGGCCGATCCGACCGGGAGGATATCGTGGTCCTGGCACCTGAGTTCTTTAGCCAGGGCGGCTTTGCGACCTTCAATATCACGGGTCTCGGCGTGCGAACGGCGTCCGGCGAAACGCTACCCGGTCTGGTCGTGGCGCCCGGCACGACAGTGAAGCCGGTGCCGCAAAGTTTGCTCACAGTTCCCAATGCTGCTCCCGAAGGCGGGATCGACTTGCTGGCGATCACTCGGCCGGAAGGACTACGCTCCGCGGTCAGCCTTTCATTGCTCGCTCCTGGCGTGAAAGACGCGTTTTCGAACGCTCAAGTCGTCCGCGGCGACTTCATCCTTGGCGCGGGCGCCATTCTCGACGCCGGGGCCGGCGGCCGCATCACGCTTGGTGGCAGCACCGCCACCATCCTGGGTTCCGCGCTCGCTCCGGGCGGAAGTATCGCGATCAGTGGAGCGAATGATTCGACGACCCTTTACGTCGACAACACTCATGCGCTCACCACGGTGTACCTTGGCCCGCAAAGCGTGCTTTCCGCCGCGGGGACCGTACTATTCACACCAAATCGTTTCGGCTTCCAAACCGGACAGGTTCTGGCTGGAGGTACGATCAGCGTGGCCGGCAATATCTTTGCTGCCGCAGGCTCGCTGCTCGATGTCTCGGGCACCAGCGCTACGCTGAACGTGGCCCCGGCTCTTACTCGAATCAACGGCGTCCTGACCGGTTCGCCGGTAGCCGCCACCAGCGGGGTAAACGCTCCGCTCTACCGGGCCACCTATCTCTCCACCACTCTGGCGAGCAATGCCGGCTCCATCTCACTCGCCGGTGGCCAGCAGCTTTTCACCCAAGCCACGCTCCGCGGCAGTGCGGGCGGCCCGGCAGCCTTGGGCGGGAGTCTTTCGATTTCCTCCGGGCGCTTCTATTCGATCGACACACCCAAACCGCCGGATGTCCTGGATGTGACCCTCGTGGTGGATCAAAACGGCAACCTGCTGCCCAAAGCGAACTATGCCGGCATCGGTCAATTTGTGCGCGACGGCTCGGGCAATGCCATCGCTGGGCTGGGCTACTTCTCCACGAACAGTTTTGCCAGCGGCGGGTTCGATTCGCTCGCCCTGAAGGGTACGGTGCAGTTCAGCGGCCCCGTGACATTGTCGGCAAATCGGGCACTTTCGGTTGCTTCGGCCGGCGTCCTCTATGCCTCCGACAGTGTGCAACTGACCGCGCCCTATGTGGCGCTGGGCACGCCGTTCCTCACTCCGCAGCTCGCTTCCCAGCTCCAGCCCCCCTTCACCGCCAGTGGCCAGCCTTTCAAGTTCGCGCCGACCTATGGCGACGGGAAGGTCACGGTCCGGGCGGACTTGATCGATATCGGCAATCTTTCGCTGCAAAACATCGGCAAGCTGAACCTCATCGCCGAGCACGGCGACATCCGCGGAAATGGCACGCTGAGTCTGGCCGGCGATCTCACGATGCGAGCAGCGCAAATCTATCCGCCGACCGCGCTCACGTTCACGATTTCGGTTTCGGACTATATCGCCGGCGGAAATACTCACTCAGGGTCAGTGACGATCGGTGCATCCGGCGTAAGCCAGCTCCCGCTCTCCGCGGGTGGAACGCTGAATATCTACGCTTCGATCATTCAGCAGGACGGCACCCTGCGCGCGCCGCTGGGTACGATCAATCTCGGCTGGGACGGGACCGGCACTACGCCGATCGATCCGATCACGGGACAAGCGGTCGCCACGACCGAAGAGCTCACCCTCGGCCGGCACAGCATCACTTCGGTGTCGGCGATCGATCCGATCACGGGGTTGCCGACGACCATTCCGTACGGTCTGATCTACAATGGCGTGTCCTGGATCGATCCTTCGGGCCTCGACATCAGCACCGGCGGCGTGCCGCTAAAGGCGATCAATCTTTCCTCCGCGAGCATTGCCGACCGGGGCGGCTCGGTCATCGATATTCGCGGTGGAGGCGATCTCTTTGCCTATCAATGGATCCGGGGGAATGGCGGCACGGTGGACGTGCTCAATTCCACGACCAGTTTCGCGATCATCCCGGACTATGCCGCGGACTTCGCACCGTACGCTCCCTTCAACTCCAACGCGACGAGCACCAAACTGGGCTCGGATGCCGGCTATGCCAACAGCAAGCTGGCGATTGGCGACCGCATCTATCTCGGCGCCGGCAACGGACTCGCTGCGGGTTACTACACGCTGCTGCCCGCACGCTATGCCTTGCTGCCGGGAGCATTTTTGGTCACGCCCACGAGCGGCACTCCGATTGGGACGATTACGCTCAGCGACGGCTCGAACCTGATTCCTGGCTATCGGACCAACGATCTCGCGGGGAACGGCAATACGAAAGCGGCCACCTCGTGGTTCAATGTCGCGAGCGGCGAAGTCTTCCGGCAACGCGCCGAGTACAGTGATGCATTTGCCAATGCGTTCCTCCGGCAGAGCGCCGCAACCGCCGGGGTGACGATCCCACGCCTGCCTGGCGATGGCGGCCATTTGGTTTTGCAAGCCACCCAGGCCCTGACGCTGCAAGGGAAGGTGAAAGCCCAATCGATCAGCGGAAATCGTGGTGGCCTGGTCGATCTCAGCAGTCCGGTGGATATTTTGATTTCTGGTGGCAACACCACGGCAGGCCCTGGCGTGCTAGTCCTCAATACCAATGAACTCAGCCAATTTGGCGCGGAGAGTTTGCTCATCGGTGGCCAGCGGCAATTCACGTCGGCCGGCACCACGGTCACGGTCAAAACCAACAACCTGACCCTCGACAACGCAGGCTCGGCTTTGCGGGGCTCGGAAATCATCCTCGCGGCCAATCAAAAGCTAACCCTCGAAGCGGGCGCCGAGATTCGCCAAAGCGGACAGATCTCCGGCCGGGCAGATACCTTGCTCCTTGGTAACTCCACCACGGCGGGCAGCGGCAATGGCACGCTGGTCCGGGTGAGCAGCGACGTGAATGCGCAGATCGTGCGCTCGGGAGTGAGCGCCTCCATCCTGCCCAACCTAGTGATCGGCGACGGGGCGATCCTCTCCGGCAATAGCCTCACCCTCGACTCGACCTCCGCGACCACGCTGTCCTCGACCGCAGTCCTCAATGGCAAGGCCATTTCGCTGAACAGCGGCCGGATCAGCATTCAACTCGACAACCCCGGTGCACCCCAAGGAGGGGCGGGGTTGATCCTCGCGGGTGATGCATTGGAAAGCCTGAAGGGCGCCCACACGCTTTCGCTGCTGAGCTATTCGTCCATCGACATCTACGGCACCGGCGCATTCGCCCTGAACGGCACGCTGGCTTTGCACGCCGGCGCGATTCGTGGATTTAACAACGCTGGAGGGACCGTCGATCTTTCGGCCACCCACATCACCCTCGACAATCGCGCGGCCAGCGTCGTGCCAGAAGTGGCAGCCCCGCTCAGCGGCACCCTCGCCCTCAAGGCTGATACGATCACGCTCGGGGCAAATGATCTTCGGGTCGATCGTTTCGCCAGCCTGCAATTGAACGCGGCCAATGGGCTGCTCGCGACACAGACCGGCAGTTTGAGCAGTCAGGGCGCGATCACGATCGATGCGCCGCTTGTCACGGGTTCGCAGGGTTCCACCCAGGCGATCAAGGCCGGCGGGACGCTAACAATCCAATCGACCACCGAACCAACAGGCAAACTGGTCGCCGGCGGACTTGGTGCCAGCCTCACGCTACAAGGCACCGGGGTGTTGACGACCAGCGACATTGTCCTCCCGAGCGGGCGGATCAATCTGCGAGCAACCGCCGGCGGGCTAACGATCGGTGGTCTGGTCGATGCCAGCGGCACGGCGCAGCACATCTACGACCTCGTGAAATACACCGGGGGCGGACAGATCAATCTCACCGCGGACACCGGCTCGATCAATATCACGGCAGACGGTACCGTATCGGTCTCCGCTCCGACCGAAGGAAGCGACGCCGGCCAACTGACGGTCAGTGCAGCCAACGGAAACTTCACCAGCACGGGCAGCGTCCTCGGCAAAGCCGGCACGGGTGGACACGGAGGCAGTTTCAACCTGACCATCGGTTCCCTGGCCGCTCTCTCCCCACTCGAAACCGTTCTCCAGACCGGGGGCTTCGACTACGCGCAATCCATCCGGGTGCGGAATGGAAACGTGCTCGTCGACGGCACCGTAAAATCGCACACGTTCGATTTGTCCGCCGATCAGGGGGCGATCACGGTAACAGGCACGGTGGACGCCTCGGGGCAGCGCGGCGGTACGATCGCCCTGGTCGCGAATGGCGGAGTCACCCTGAGTTCGACCGCGATTCTCGATGCCGGCGGCCAGACCTTCGACGCAGCCGGAAAGGGCGGGTCCGTACGCCTCGAAACCCGAGGGGCCAGTGGGGCCACCATCGATATTCAGACCGGTTCCACCATCGACCTCAGCGTTGCGAGCCAGGCTGCATCAAGCGCCGCAGCGGGCCAATTTGGCGGCACGCTGCATCTGCGCGCGCCGCAGGTCTCGGGCAATACGGAAGTCGCTATTCGTCCGATCAACGGCACCGTGCTCGGAGCCTCAAGCATCGTCGTCGAAGGTTACAATGTCTTCGACCTCACCGCGTCCGGCGGTGCGATCACCGATGCAGTGAAGACAAACGTCTTTAACAACGCGACCACTTTTGTCGGCAACACGACCGCAATCACCAATCGCCTGCTGGCGAACAACGCCGGACTGGCTTCGATCCTCAGCGTGCAACCCGGGGCGGAGATCATCAATCGTACCGGCAACCTTACGCTCGGGACCAGCGATCTCTCCACGGCCAACGACTGGAATCTCGCGACATACCGCTTCGGCGCGAAGAAAGTTCCTGGCGTGCTGACGCTGCGCGCGGCAGGGAATCTCGTCTTCCTCAATGCGTTGAGCGACGGGTTCAACACGAGCGACTACACCTCGACCCTGCTCGACTACAATCCGCTGCTGCCGGCCAATGCACAGTCGTGGTCGTATCGACTAGTGGCCGGGGCGGATTTTTCCGCAGTGGACTTCCATCGGGTTCAGCCTTTGAGCGCGCTGGGCGCTTCGGCGGGATCCATTCTTCTGGGCAAAGATGCCGGCATTCCGAAGGCGATCACGCCGGGCCTCAATGCGCAGACCAGTGCGATCATCGCCGGTTACTATCAGGTGATCCGAACCGGCAGCGGCAATATCGACATCGCCGCCGGGCGCGACCTGCAATTGCTCAATCAATTCGCCACGATTTATACCGCCGGCACGAAGGTGGCCGACGCGACGATGGGGGGCACCTTCGATCTGCCGATCATCAACGCGGACGGCGCCAGCGATGTGCTGGGCGCGCCGCAACAGAACCCAGCCTATCCGGCGCAATACACGCTCGGGGGCGGGAATATTTCGATCGCCGTGCAGGGTGATATCACTCACCTCACGCGCAATAACCAAGGCGTGTTGATCGCGGATTCGGAGCGGCAACTGCCGAACAACTGGCTCTATCGGCGCGGCTATGTCGGCGGCGATGGCGACTTCGGCACGGCGCGATTTGGGGATATCGCTTCGACCAGTTGGTTGGTCGATTTCAGCAACTTCTTTGAAGGGATCGGCGCCCTCGGAGGCGGCAATGTGACGCTGGTCGCAGGCAACAACATCACGAACGTGGACGCGGTGATCCCCACCAACGCCCGGATGCCCAAAGGTGAGCCGGATGCCAGCAAGCTGGTGGAACTTGGCGGCGGTGATCTCGTTATCCGGGCGGGCCGCGATATCGATGCCGGCGTCTACTACGTCGAGCGCGGCGATGGCGTCCTCTCCGCTGGCAACAGCATCCACACAAACAATACCCGCTCGCCTTCGCTCACGACGTTGCGTTCTCCCGCCGAATATCTCGCGCCCGAAACCTGGCTGCCGACAACCCTCTTCCTCGGCAAAGGCAGCTTCGACGTGAGCGCCCGCAGCGATGTCCTCCTCGGGCCAGTGGCCAATCCCTTCCTCCTTCCCGGCGGGTTTAACAATTCGTATTGGTACAAAACGTACTTCTCCACGTACGCGCCGACGAATTCGGTCAACGTCACCTCGCTGGGTGGAGATGTCACCCTGCGCACGGCGGCCACCCTGCCTGCATCCGATACGAGTACAGCCACACCGCTACTGCAGGCGTGGATGCAGCGTTTGATGCTGACGAACAACAATCAAACCGCCGCGATGTTCCAGCCGTGGCTGCGATTGAACGAAAGCAACGTCCGTCCGTTTGGCACCTTTGCCCAATTGATGCCCGCCACCCTCCGGATGACGGCTTTCTCCGGCGATCTGAATTTGGTCGGCAACATCACGCTCGCCCCGGCTCCGCGCGGGACCCTCGAACTCGCGGCCAGCGGCGCGATCAACGGCTTGCAGCCCAATGGGCTCAGCTCGCTCAATTCCGTGAGCATTCAGACCTGGGGAACCAGCCGCATCACCGTCTCCGACGCGAGCCCGGATAGCGTGCCTGGGGTAGCCTCACCCTTTGCCTATCAAACGCTCGTGGGCGTTCTCCCCGATGCCCAGCGCACCGATCCGCTCTTCCTCGACTCGATCAATGCGCGTTTCCTCGAAACCGGAGCGACCCAAGGCCAGAAAGCGGTGCTGCAAACCAAACAAGCGCTGCACGCCGCGGGGCTCCTGCACGCAGGTGATCTCGAACCGGTGCGGCTGTACGCAGGCAGCGGCAACATTTCCGGCCTGACTCTCTTCTCGCCCAAAGCCGCGCAGATCCATGCCGGACGCGACATCACGGATATCTCGTTTTACCTGCAAAACCTGAGCAGCGACGATATCAGCGTCATTTCCTCGGGCCGGGATATCATCGCCTACAATGCCAATTCGGTCCTGCGGGTCGCGGCTGGCCTCGGCGCGAATACCGATAGTGGACCGCAGGCGGGCGATCTCCAAATCGCCGGGCCGGGCACGCTCGAAGTGCTGGCGGGCCGCAATCTCGATCTCGGCATCGGGCCGAACAACACCGATGGCACCGCGCTGGGCCTGGTCAGTGTCGGCAATGCCCGCAACCCGTATCTGCCTTTTGAGGGTGCGAATATCATCGCCGGAGCGGGGATCGGGCCCTCGACCGGACTGGCTTCGAGCAAGCTCGATTTCCAAGGCTTCCTCGACCTCCTGGCCGAGTCGAGCAGCAGCGAGCGAGCCGGTTATTTCGAGATCATCGCGACGGCGCTCAATATCAGCGGCGCCAGCGAGGATACGGTGCGCGAGCGATTCGATGAACTGCCCGAGGAGCAAAAAGGACCGATTTTGCTGAACGTCTTCTACCGCGTCCTGCGCGACGCTGGCCGCGGCACCGCCGAATCCACGGCGGCGACCGATGGCGGCGAAACTGGCTCCGGGACCACCGGGACCGATACCAACTCCAGCCAGTACGACCGCGCCTTTGCCGCGATCGATGCCCTCTTCCCGGGAGGATTTGCGGGCGACATCTCGCTGACCTCGCGGGAAATCAAAACCCAGAGCGGCGGGGATATCAGCCTCTTTGCACCGGGCGGAAAACTGACCGTGGGCTTTGATGTCGCGGGGAATCAGCCGCTTGATCAAGGCATCCTGACCGAAGCCGGCGGTAATATTTCGATCTTCACCGATGGCGACGTGATCGTCGGCACCTCGCGTATCTTCACGCTGCGCGGCGGCAATGCGGTGATCTGGTCCTCGAATGGAAACATCGCCGCGGGTGCTTCGTCGAAGACGGTGCAATCCGCGCCACCTACGCGCGTGCTCATCGATCCGCAGAGCGCCGATGTGAAGACCGATCTTTCCGGTCTCGCCACAGGCGGCGGGATCGGCGTGCTGGCGACTGTGGAAGGCGTACCGCCTGGCGACGTCGATCTGATCGCGCCCAAAGGCACCGTGGACGCGGGCGATGCCGGTATCCGCGTGTCGGGCAACCTGAACGTCGCGGCCACCCAGGTGTTGAACGCTGAGAACATTCAGGTCTCCGGTTCCAGCGCCGGCACCCCGGCCGCTCCGGTCGTAGCGGCACCGAATATCTCGGGCCTGACCAGTGCTTCCACCGCCGCGGGGGCGGGAGCCACCAGCGCCACGACCGCCGCCAATCAAGGTGCGAACAACAAGTCGGGAGCGACGGAAGAACCCGTCTCCGTTTTCTCCGTGGAAGTGATCGGCTACGGCGGGGGCGATGGCGACGAGGAGCAGGACGAAGAAAAACGCCGGCAGCAGGAACAACAACAGCAACAGCAGTAGCCGGACGAATACACCTCTTCGCAGAACCGCACTCGCCGGTCCGAAAAACGCGCCTATAAGCGCGAGGCAGCATTGCCCATGAAAACACCCTCGCGCTTCCGCTCGGTTCCTCCGCTGTTCCCATTCGTCGCCCTGCTCTCGCTCGCAGCGACGGCGTTTTCCACTGAGCCGTATCGCGTGGGCAGCACGGTGGCCGCCTTTTCCGCCAAGGATCAATTTGGCGCGCCCTTCAAATTGGACGGAAGTTATCGCGCGCTGCTCATCAGCTTCGACATGGAGACGGGCAAGCAAGCGAACGTGAAGCTCTCCGCCCTGGGCAAAGATTTTCTGCCCCAACACCGGGCCGTGTATGTGGCGAATATTGATGGGATGCCTGCGATCGGGCGCGCCTTCGCCCTGCCGAAAATGCGCAAGTATTCACACCGGATCGTTCTCGCGGATTCCCTCAGCCTGCTCGCGCCTTTTCCGAAACAGGAAAGGCGCGTCACCGTGCTTTCGTTGCGCCAAGGGAAAGTCACCGGCATTCGCTATTGGGATCCGGCCACGGAAGAACCGGCGAAGGTTCTGGGCGGGAAGTAAAGTCCGCAGGCCCCGCACTCAGGCGTGGCGCGGAAGGCTGATGGAAACGGTGGTACCCTGCGCCGGGGCCGAGGTGATCTGGACCTGGCCTCCGTGTTTGGCGGCGCGACGCTGGAGATTGGTGAGCCCCATCCCCGGACCGCGGGGCGTTTCGGGATCGAACCCACGTCCATCGTCGCGCACGGTAAGAGTCAGCTGGCTGCCGTCTTGAGCGAGCTGGATTTGGACGGTCTTCGCCGAAGCGTGACGCGTGATGTTGTGCAGCGTCTCTTTGAACATGAGCACGAGATCACGCTGGCGATCGACCGGGAGCGTACCGGCCCGGGTTCCTTCTTCGACCGTCAACGTGTGACCGATGCCACGAAGGAGGCGGTTGGCGGTTTCGCCGAGCACGGTGGTGAGATCGTCGACCCCATAACGATCGCTCTGGATCAGACGGGTGATATCCCGCATCGCTCCGACCGTTTCCTCGGCGATGTCTTTGATCTCGCCGAGATCGGCTCGCACCTGAGCGGTGTCGCTGGGGCCGGAAAGAACGTCCTGCGCGATGAGCGCGATGCTGCCGAGGCTGCTGCCGATTTCATCGTGCAAATCCCGCGCAATTCGCTGGCGGAGCGCTTCCAATTCCGCTCTCCGCTGGCGCCGCTGGCGCTGGGTCCAGACCAGGATCACGATGACGCAGGCGCAGGCGAGCCCGCCCAGTGCGATCAGCCCCGTGTGCTGCCACCGCCGGATAAGGCCAGCACGCGTCGATTCGATCGCGGCCAACCGCTGCTCCACTTCGCGCCGCTGGGACAGGCCGGCCAGCCACGTAGGCCAGTCCAAAATATTCGCGCTGCTCGTGAAGCCATCGACCAGCGCGGAGCCCGACCAGCCGGGCTGACTGGTAAAATCCAGGGCGGAGACATTCCGCTCGGCCGCGATATTTTTGCCACCCGACCAGACCTGCATCTCGGCCAGGGCGAAGACCGGCCCACCATTGCTGACGTGAGGTTCCAGCACGGTTAGCCGAACGAATCGTGCAGGCCGCCCACCGGCGACCACCGTGACGACATTGTCCCCGGGAGGAGCACTATAATCGCCGGATTGAGGGGCGGTCAGGACCACGGGGGACGCGTCTTCGGTTTCGCGCAGTTCGACCTGATAGCGCACCGGGAAACCATAGCCGTGGCTGTGAGCAAACTGCGGCGGGTGCGCGGGAAAAAGCCGGACCTCATCAATCGGCTCCACATTTCCCAGATCCACCGAGACCCACTTCACCTCGTCCGCCTTCGCTCCCCGTTCGTGTTTCAAACGGCCACGAAAACCGAGCGTCGGGCTGGGCTGCGTCCCAATCGGCGGGCCCAGCGCGATGTGTCCGTCCACGACGTTGATCCGGCCCCAATCCGGCCGGGTGCCCTGACTGCTGCTCGCGCGAACCAGATCCGGTCCGCCGACTTCGATCTGCGCACCAAGGTTGCGCCCACCTTGCAGGAGCATCACTTCGCCGAGGGCGCAAAGGTAGCGATTGTTCTCGCGGAAGAGCCGGGTCGCAGTGATCCGCACTTTATGGGCCGTGCGTCCAAAGGCCGGGATGACGACGGGCAGAAGCCCCGGATTGGGGAAGTCGGCTTGCGTGAAGTCGGCAAGAATCGTGCGTTCGGTCTGCTCACCGTTCCGAAGCAACTCCACCCGAAAGCGGAGCGGAAAACCGTAGCCCGGCTCAATGGTCCCGCCGCTCGGCGGTGGCGCGATGAGCACCACGGCATCCAGGGGTTCGGATCTTCCGAGATTCAACTCTACCCACTCCACCGCATCGGGTGACGCGGAATAGTCGCTGTGCCAGCCGAGGCGCTGGGTGACCTGCGGCACGGGCGAGGGCGGCAACACGGCGAGGCGCTGTTGCAAGGTTTCGCGTTCTTCGCTGAGCCGGCGCAATTCAGGGCTGAAGCTTTCGAGTCCTGCTTTTGCCGTCCCCAAGCCAAGGCACAGGATCGCCGCCGCAACAAATAAGGTGGAGGAGACAGCAATCGGCATCGAGGGCGCAGCTTAGCGCCGCGCCGGCGATTAACATTCGCGGGAGGGGTGGTGTCACCCCGAAAATTACGAAGTCCAAAGCTCAGCTCCCCCCGTGTTTTCGGGGGTACCTGGGACCTGCATTTCCGTTAAGAAAACGGGTCGAAGCTGCTCATTCCCCAGCAACTCCCCGAAATGACGTTTTCGAAATTCCCCCTCCTCTTTACACTCACTGCTTCGCTGGCTTTTGCAGGAGCGCCCAACCTCTCCAAAGTAACCTCACCGGCGGACCTGGAAGCGGTGGCGGCCGGGACCTCCGACCCGGCGCTGCAACAGGCGTTGCGGAACCACGCGAAAGACATTCTCGCCGCGGCGGCGCAAGCGCCCCACGTCGAAGCGGTCGCACGCACCGTGGAAGGCGCGAGGGGAAAGGTGGAACGAGTCAACACCACGCCCGAAGACCTGGCGAAAGCCGCGGGCGGGCCCATCGCGCTGTTCGATACTTTGAAACTCGTCGACCTCTCGGTTCCGAACACCGGGCCGCACGACAAACGCGAAAACGATCCCTACGACGCGGCCTTCTTCGAGCACATCGGCCATCTGGGCGCGCTGGAATCGCTGAATGTCATCTCGACCAAATTCAACGACGACTGGATCGCGCCGATCGGACAACTTACGAAGCTGAAGAAGCTGAGCTTTACCAATAACGGCAAGCTCACCGACGCGGGCATGGAAAAGCTCGGCGGCCTGACCAACCTCGAATCATTCTCCTTCGTCGGCACCGCCATCACGGGGCGCGCCTACGCCAAATGTGAAGGCTGGGGTAAAGTCATCAAGGTCAGTCATCGGGGGAGCAGCATCGACGACGCCGGGCTCAAGGAGCTGTGTGAGCACTTGCCCAATCTCGAAAGCATCAGCCTCGCCCATGCAAAGTTCACCGATGCCGGCGCGCCGAATCTGGCCAAACTCACGAAACTCAAAGGGCTCGAACTCGGCACGCGCAACGCCACCTCTGCAGCCTTAAAGAACCTGTACAGCCTGCCGCTGGAGTACCTTCAACTCGGCGAAGGTTTCGATGGAACCGACAGCATCGCCACGATCAAAGCCATCCCGACGCTGAAACGGGTGACGCTGACTGATTGCAAAAAACTCGACGACGCCGGGCTCAAGGTGGCGGCTGATTTGAAGCAATTGGAGCAACTCGAACTCGGGGGGCTCGAATTACCCGATGAACGGCTGCCTCAGTTGCAAGCCTTCGCCTTTCTGAAGGAGCTCAAGCTCATTCGCCGCCCGCAGTCTTATCCGGAGGAAACGCAGGCAAAGATCAAGGCGCTGCTGCCGAAGGTGAACGTTAAGTTTCAATAGCATGCCGGGCGCCTTTCCTCCCAGCCGGGTTTCGTGGTTTGGGTTCCTGCTTCTCGCCGCGGCGGCGCAAGCGGCGCCGAGTACCACGCTCGATCCGAAGCTGAACACGTATCTCGAGCAGCACTGCTACGACTGCCACGATGCAATGACGAAGAAGGGGAATTTCCGCATCGACAACCTTTCGCCGAAGATCGGCTCCGAAAACACGCCGCAATGGCTGGAGATCATGGAGCGCATCAGCTCGGGCGAGATGCCACCCAAAAAGGTCAAGACGCGGCCGACCGCGGAAGAGAGCGCCTCGATCGTGGACTTTCTCGCCGCCCGGATGAAGGAAGGCGAATCGGCCCGCATGGCGATGCGCCCCCGGGTATCGTACAATCGGCTGACGCGCGACGAATACGTGAACACGGTGCGCGATCTTCTCGGCGTGCAGTACGACGCCAGCGACCCCGGAGCCTTTCTCGAAGACCCGGAGTGGCACGGCTTTGAGCGCATCGGGTCGGTGCTCACGCTGTCTCCTTCGAATGTGGAGAAATATCTCGCCGCCGCTGAGACGATCCTGGCGGAAGCGTATCCCGAGATCACTCCCCAGAAAAAAGGGGCCGAGCCGCCGAAACCCTACAGCGGTAGCAAACCAGCGTACCTGGCGGAGCAAGTGAACGAACGGCATCGCGAGCGGCTGCAGCAGATGGGTGTGCTGGAAAAGCTGCCTTACGAAATCTGGCCGGGGGATATCTTCCGCTATTCGCTGCTCAAGGATCCGTTGCCCGAATCCGGGGTGTACGAGATCAGTTACACGATCAGCGGTTTGAAGCCGGAAAAGGGCCGGGCACCACGCCTCAAGGTCTACGAAGCAAAGCTCGACCGCACTTTGTTTGAGCAGGACATCGTGGCGCCAGAGGACAAGCCCGTCACCGTGACCTTTCTCGCGCATTTGCCAAAAGGGCGCCCGAATCTCGAAGTCTACAACGACGTACCCGGACCCTCGAACATCCCGCGCTCCGGGCGCCACGGGAGTCGTCCGTTTGTGAGCCTGAAAGACGGGCGCATGCCGTGGCAGATCAAGCTCATCGATGAGCAGGGACGGCCGCGGTATCCCTTCCTGATCCTGCACTCTATTTCCTGGCGCGGGCCGATCATCACCGACCAGGAGCGGAGCGTTCGGGTTGACTATCAACCCGAGACCGAGGGCGACCTGGCGCAGGCGCGTGAAGCTCTGCGGACGATGGCCACGCGGGCCTTCCGCCGCCCCGTTGCGGAGGAAGAGCTGAACGGATTCGTTCGCATCGTGGAGGCAGAGCTGAAAGCGGGGGAGAAATTCCCGAGCGCGATGAAAGCGGGCATGGCGGCGATCCTTTGCTCCAAGGGCTTCATTTTCTTGGCGGAGGGCGATTCGGACACGATGCGCCAGACGCTGAATGATTGGGAAGTCGCGAGCCGGCTGTCCTACCTGCTGTGGAGCACGATGCCCGATCGCGAACTCTTCGCGCTCGCCGAAGCGGGCAAGCTGCGGGACAAAACGGAGCTCGCCAAACAGGTGGAGCGAATGCTGGCTGATCCACGCTCCAAGCGCTTTACGGACGCCTTCAGCTCGCAGTGGCTGCGGCTGCGCAAGGTCGGGATGTTCCCACCGGACAAGATGCTGTACCCGGACTACGACAAAAACCTGGAAGCCTGCATGATTGACGAAACGCGGGCGTTTTTCCGTGAGGTGCTCGTGGGCGGTTTCACGCTGCGGGAGTTTCTCGATTCCGATTGGACGATGGCCAACAACCGCCTCGCCCAATACTACGGCCTCCCCGCCGATGGATTGCCGAGCGATAGCTTCCAGCGCGTTTCGTTCACGCCGGAAAATCACCGCGGTGGCCTGCTCACCCAGGCGGCGATTCTCTCGCTCACTTCCGACGGCACGCGTCACCGCCCGGTGCATCGCGGCGTGTGGGTGATGGAAGCGATCTTCGGCAAATCCCCTCCTCCGCCGCCAGCCAACGTCGAGCCAATCGAACCGAATCCCGTGACCTCCCCGAAGGCCACGCTGCGGATGAAACTGGAAGCGCACATTCACGATGCCAACTGCGCCGCCTGCCATGCGAAGATCGATCCGCTCGGACTCGCATTTGAAAACTACGACGCAGTCGGCCGCTGGCGCACCACGGAGAAAACGGAAGGAACCGGAGCCGATCCTTCGGTGAACCCCGGCGGCAAATTCCCGGATGGCCGCACCTACCAGAATGCCGCCGAATTCAAGAAGCTGCTGCTCGCCGACGTCGATACCTTCAGCCACACCTTCATCGAAAAGCTCTCCTCGTACGCGCTGCGCCGCGCGATGTCCTTCGACGATCGCGAGCAACTCAAAGCCATCGCCGCCGCGAGCAAAGCCGCCGACTACCGGGTCAAAGATATTCTAACCGCGCTCGTCACCTCGGATCTCTTCCAGAAACGGTAACCCCAGCAACCCAGGCCACCTCCTATGAGCAATCTGAACCTCCACCAATGGCAAATCAGCCGCCGCACCATGCTCCGTGGACTCGGCGCAACCGTCGCTCTGCCGTTGCTGAATGCCATGCTGCCAGCCAGCGCCCGTGCCGCGGCGCAAGCGGCTACCACGGCGCCAAAACGTAGCGTCTTTCTCTACATCCCAAACGGGGTGAACACGCTCACCTGGCAGATCGAAAAAGCGGGAGCGGATTATGAATTCAGCCGCCCGCTGAAGTCGCTCGAAAAGCATCGGGCCGATTTCACGCCGATCAGCGGGCTGCATCACCCGATGGTGCTCGGCAAGCATCACAACTGCGAGAAGGTGTGGCTAACTGGGGCGAATGTCCCCGCTGACGGCGGCCCCTTCCGCAATACCGTCTCCGCCGACCAACTCATGGCCGAGGTCCAGGGCGCGACGACCCGGTTCTCTTCGCTCGAACTCGCGATCGAAGGGAACTCGCTCGCGTGGTCGCGCGACGGCATCCAGATCCCCTCGGAGCGCAATACGCAGACGATCTTTAACAATCTCTTCGGCGTGGAAAAGGACAGCAAGGAGGTGGTTCGCCGCCGGCTCGCACGGCGCGGCAGCATCCTCGATCTCGTGGCCGACGACGCGAAGCGCGTGAACCGCCAGCTGGGCAGCGCAGACAAAAACAAGCTCGATGAATATCTCACCGCCGTGCGGCAGGTGGAGGAACGGACCGAGCGGGCGAATTCCTGGCTCGATATTCCCAAGCCCGAAGTCTCGCCTGCCGAAGTCGCCCGACTGACGCGCAAGCTGAGCATGGCCGAAGCCGGCGAATACTATCGCCTTTTCTACGATCTGATGGTGCTCGCCCTGCGCACGGACAGCACACGGGTGATCACGTGCATGATCGGCAGTGAATCGCAGGCGAGCGGGATTCCGGAGATCGGCATTTCGCAGACGCGGCACGGCCTGTCGCATCACAATGGCGACCCCGAGCAACTCCGCCGCCTCACGGAAACCGATGGATTCCTCATCGAGCAGCTCAGCTACTTCCTCGATCAGCTCAAGGAGCACCAGGAAAACCAAGTGCCCCTCCTCGACACGACCCAGGTACTGTGGGGCAGCGGCATGGCCTACGGCCACAGCCACGGCAATGCGAACCTGCCAACCATCCTCGCCGGCGGCAAGGCGCTGGGGTACAAGCACGGCCAGCACGTCGACTTCAACCTTCCGATCATCGGCGCCTACAATGTCGCCGATTCGCAAGGGCACTATAAAGTCTGCTCGCGCCCCGTGGACAACGATGCGCGAGTGAGCAATCTCCTGCTCACCATGCTGCAGCAGGCGGATGTAAAGGTGGACCGCTTTCAAGACAGCTTGCGCCCGCTCAAGGAAATCCTCGCCTGACGCTGCAGCATGCGCCGCGCGTTACTCTCCTCGCTCGCCTGCCTCTTCGCCTCGGCCCAGCTCCTGCACGGGGCGGATGCGCCAGCTTACCGCACGGACGCGGACGGACCTTCGAACAAAAAGGTGCTGAAGCCGGACGGGAAGCCGCTGGAGTGGTTCCAGCTCTTCGACGGGGAGTTTCCGCCGGAAGGCTCGGCCCACGCCATCTCCGGTGAGCTCATTCGGATCGAACATCCGCTGCGCACCTTCCGCATTCGCGTGGATCGCGATGATAGCCAGGATCGCGGCGTGTGGGATTTGCCCCTGGAAGCGGAGATGCTGCCCTACGGGGCCATTTTCTATCACGGCTCTTTTGCGGCCCTCGCCGATATTCCGCTCGGCACCCATCTCCGTGGGCTTTTCTACAAACGGCCGCCCGAAGACAAAACACCACCACCCGATGGGGCGTATCGGCGAGGCATCACACCCGATGTGGAATTCCGCCGCTGCTTCCGGCTGGAAGATGACTTTTCCTATCACGCCCGGCAAAAGCAGCTGTGGAAGATCGAGTCGATGAGCCTCAAGGAAAACAAACTCGTCGCGCGACTGCATCAGGAGGGACAACCAGCCGGCGAACCGAAGACCTTTGAAATCACGAAAGCGACGCGTGTGATGCAGGGTGCCGGCTTCGGCAAACTCGATGCGCTGCCGCCGGGGCAGGACGTGCTTTTTAATCTCACCTGGGCGACGCTGTACGGGCCGGGCCGGATTACCGATTTGTGGGCGGACGCCGAAGCCCGCGATCTCGCCACCGCCCAGCAGCGCGAAGTGCACCAGCTTTACATCCGCGACCGGGGGTTACCAGCCTGGGTCTCTGCCGTGGACGACGAGCAGGAGACCGTCACCGTCACACTCTTCAGCAATGTAGACCCGGCCCTTTTCGACGATCTGGGTCTGAATGCGCCGATCCCGAAAGGCATGCCGGAGACGACGAAGACCCAGCCGCAAGCCAACCTCTTCGTCGCCGAGCCGAACCTGATGACCTACGACCCGATCAATGATCGCAAAGGTGGCAACATCCTCGAGCGCACGACCGCCCCCGCCGCACCGGGTAGCAGCGGCTTTCAGCTCAAGGTGAAGTGTAACATGATGCTGGAAGGCTATCGCCCGCGGCGCATCATCGTCGTCCAGCCCGCCACGTGGATCTACCGCACGCTCCCGGTGGAGGAGCAGCTCTGGGGGCGGGAATAACGAGCACCTGGCTTGGCAAATCGAGGTAAAGCCCCTGCCCGACGCCAAGTCGTTACCGTTCGGGAATTGACCTGACCGAATCTTTCAGTACCAACGGTGGGCAAATTCGTGGCTACGATGAATCACGGTTCACAATCCTCTTCGGAAGGGGCGGCAAGGTCGGCTTGGGCTCTGCTTATCCTCTTGTTTCTGGCTGCCTGTATTCCGGCCCTCGGTTTTTCCACCTGGCTGATCGGCATCCCCATCCTGTTGGTCTGCTTCATCCTTTCCATCGTGGTCCTGGCCCGCGGACGGGCCGGTTCCGGCATCATGATCCTGATCACGACGGTCCTGATCGCTCCGCTCTTCCTTTTGTTTGCTCCGGTGATCAGCTCGATCATCGTCGGGAAATACCTCGTGGATAAAGGCCACCTCGGAAAGGATAAGACGTCGGCAGCCGTGGCCGAGGTGTCCAAGGTGCTCAATCAAGTTCCCAAGGTCTCCCAGGAAATGCAGCAAGCGCTCGTTTCCCGTTATCCCGACCTGGCAACGAAGGGTTCCGATTTGCACACGGCGTTTTTCACGCGGATTCAGGATGCCCTGGCTTCCCAGCCCGGCGTCTTTGCCAATCCCAACTGGCCCGCGATTCTCGCCGGCCATGCGGCGGAGCAGGTCCAGGGCAAAGCCGTTCGCGCTTCCGACGAAGAAATCATCTCCCCGAAACAGGCGCAGAACCTTCTTCGCTCGGTAATCGAGACCGTGACGGCCAGCGCGAACAACGCGACCAGCGCCGGCAACCGAAACCGCGCCAGCGGGGAGGCCACCACGGCTCCCCCCGTGCAGGTGGCTTCGACGCCCACCGCGGAGTGCCGGAAGTTTGTGTGTACGCTGACCGAGATCATGCCCGGGGGAGGTTCACTGGCGACCGGCCACTTCTACGATATCGCCCCCACGTACACGACCGAGCCGGAACAGCTGGGCGAAGACCGAGACAAGCTCACCAGGGTCGTAGAATTCTTCATCTCCGGACTCGGAGACGGCCACATCGACGAGGAGAAATACACCGGCTGGCTGGTGCGCGCCGGCGCCAAAACCTTCATGACGGAGAAAGGCACCTATCGCACCGTCGCCGCCTACGCCGTGGTCGACGATCCTCCGGCTCGCCCGATTCGCGCCATGCCATGGGCCGATCAGCCTCATCGCTCCGTCTTGGATCCGCTCCGGCGGCCCAAAAAATAGCGCGCCAAATAGCGACTGGAGCATCTGCCCATGCGGGTTGCGGTAGAACGGCAGTGTCGGTCGGAGGCCAATATCCTGCGGATTTGGCCGGGGAGGCCGATCATCACGTGACTCAAAGCCACGCTTCTTCTTTATCGTTAGGGTTGAGGACCCCGCTGCATCATTAAAATCAAGACAGCAAAAAGCCCGAAAAAGACTGATTGAATCAGGCCTTTTCGGGCTTTTCGCTTACGAATCGGATTGGTTGCGGGGGCGGGATTTGAACCCGCGACCTTCAGGTTATGAGCTGCAAGGTAAGCTCTGTTTTTGAGCTACTTACGCCGAGTTGGTCGCTTTTTGGTCGCGGCAAACATCGCTGATGCTTGTACTTGTGCTTCCAGGAAAAAAGTCCGAAAAGATGCTCATGCCCCAAATAAAAGAGGTTCTTGCATCAGAGGTTTTCCTTCACCGTTTGAACGTGGCGATCACAAGCGAATTGTCGAACCGTTCAGGAAAAATCAACACTTTCGACGGACAACAGGACGTACAAGTCAACGATGCGGAGATCGACGGCGATCTTGATCTTGGGGAACCGGAGGATGACGGACTGGACGAACCTTCTTGGACAGTCCCTGTCGCAGGGAAAGCTGACGCCTACTTTACCTATAAAGACAGCAACGGCGAATATCTCGACACAACCTTAGATGGCAGGAAATTCGCAGGGTATGCTAACATCAAATTTCCTCCCGACTCAGACGGCATGACTACTGACGAGGTTGCGAAGGAACTCACTTTGGACGTCACAATCGAAGAGACCGACTTTAAGGAAGAAGAGGAAGAACCGCCTTACGACGGCCCAGAGCCAGAAGAGGGCTAATGCGGATTCCAAGAGACGGGCCATCGCTTCCTTTGTCAACGACGAGGGGAATGCATGCTCGACGTGCCCGACAAGCGCCAACTGGACGTGCCCTGACTAGGTCTCCATGCTCCCTCGTCCGAGTTGCTCCATCACTCGATGGATCGAGTCATAGCCGTGGCAGATAATCTCAAACCGATCTTCCATTTCCTGCTGGTAGTAAACTACTCCCACTAGCACAGGTCTCGTGTAGCCTTCTAAACCTTTTTCAGGGCTGCCGACTAATGGAACCCACCAAAGGCCCCCGCCGGAGCATCCTTCGTAATCCTTCGGACCATTGGGGGTCTTCTCAATAAAGACCCGAATATAGTCATATTCACCACGCTTTTCATACGTCACAAATTCTGGATTTGTGAAAAGCTGCCGTATGGCCGCTGATGCATCAAATTGACCCGCTGCTTCATCAACGAAAGCAACGCCTTCTTTTGGATGACCACAAAGCACCAATGGGCCAAGCTTCGCGTTCCACTGGCTCACGGCATCAGCGGTCGCTGGATTCAGAGAGTAGACCGATTTGATAGAAGCAATAGTCTCCCTCTTCTCTGGCTCAAGAACAACCCACAGCGCCAAATCGGGACCTTCCTCTCTTTCAGCATCGTTAGGCGCAGGGCAAATCTCGTACAGCATTGAGGTGTCGATCGGGAAGCTGTGCTGCCCACGATAAATCGAGATGTGAACCTTTTCTCCCGATCTAATGACACGTCGCACGTGGCCAGCCGTCAAAATGCACACGCGCTCCCCAACTCGCACCAGCGTTCCTGATGCCACCTTTCGGTTTGCCCCGATGATCGGAACACTAAAATTACCGACCTCCGCAAACGCTTCCTCCATCAAGGCATCAATTTTCTCGTAGTCCTCCGTGATTTCGGTCTGGGGCATAACCGAGACTATGATCCTTTGTTTCGGAATCTAGCCTTTTGTCCGAGCGGACGCGAACCGTCGAAAGGCTATTCGTCGCACTAAACAGGGCAGACCATCGCCGGAGAGGTGCACGCTCCCCACATGACCTTTAGGCAGGATACCTAAAGGTCGCGGAGGCCTAACAATCTGGCGAGGCGTTAGGTTGGTCGCCGTTGGTCGCAGATTGGCCGCAATTTAAGCCGCTTTTCCCAAAATTTTGTCAGGAAATCACTTAATCCGAAGCACATCAAATTTTCGCGAACCGACACCCACATCACCGAAGCGGGAGAACACAACTTTCTCGGGACAAAGCCCTTACGCGCAACCAATCCCCTCTTGGATTGGTTGCGGGGGCGGGATTTGAACCCGCGACCTTCAGGTTATGAGCCTGACGAGCTACCAGGCTGCTCCACCCCGCGATTTGTAAGGCAGTTAAAGTACGCGACCTTGGTGAGTCCGCAAGGGGTTTTTGAGATTAATCTTTGTCCACGGAGAAACGACCGGGCCCGATGCAGGCGAGACCGAGGAAGACGAAGGCCATCTTCAGCGGGTGCGAGTAGTATTCCTTGAACCGACCCGGGCCAAACTGCGAGAGCGTGGCGATGATCATGGTGAACATGAGGAGCAGGCAGATCGGGCGGTAGAAGACGCCGATGATGAGCAGCACGCCGCCGATGCCTTCACTCAACGCGGCCATGAAACCCCAGAAGGCCGGGAAAAAATCGATGCCGATATGCCCCATGGCTTTGCCGAGGCCGGCCCACACTTTGGGGCCGCCGGTGAGTTTCGGGAGGCCATGGATGATGAAGGCTGCACCGAGGCCGAGGCGCATGATGAGCAGCCCGGTATCGCGATATTTGCCGAGGAATTTCAGAAGCATCGCGGCGACGCTAGGCGAGCCCGGCAAAGGTGCGAAGTCAAAAGAGGCCGATGAGGCGGAGCGCAGCGACGATGGCGAAGCCAAGGAGCAGACCATCGAAAAAGCGCTGAGGCACGCGGCGGACGAGCCAGCGGCCAAACAAGAGGCCGAAGACGATAGCCGGAATGAGCACGAGATTCAGCGAGAGCGTCTCTCCATGGATGAGGCCGAGCTGGACGCTGAAAGGGATCTTGAAGGAGTTCAGAATGAGAAAAAACCAGGCGCTGGTCCCGACGAATTCCAGCTTCGGCAGGGCGACGGCGAGGAAGTAGAGCGCCATGATCGGCCCCGCCGCATTGGCCAGCATGGTGGTGAAGCCCGCCAGCAGGCCGAGCGTCCAGGCAAACCAGACGGCATGCGGAATCTGAGTGAACCAGTCCGGCCGCCGCATGCGGGCAATCTGGAGCACGGAGAGCAGCAGAATGATCGCTCCGATCAGCGGCTTGAACGCAGCAGCATCGAGCCGCTGCATGAGCGCCCATCCACCGATGACCCCCAGGCAGGCGGGCGGGAGCATGCGCCGGACGTAATCCCAGCGGGCGTGCTGGCGGAAGGCGAGGACGGCGCAGATGTCGCCGACGATCAGCATCGGGAGCACGACCCCCGTGGAATCCCGGGCGCCGAAAAGAAAGGCAAAGATGAGCACGTGAAACATGCTCACGCCGGCAAACCCGCTCTTGCCGATGCCGATCCCCATCGCGGCTAAAATCGCGAGCAGCCATTGGTAGGGTTCGAGATGGGGCATGAAAGGGTGAGAGGGCGCGGAGATTCCCCGGCGAAGGCAGCGGGTGCAAGCAGAAGCTCCCCCAGGAGTTCAAGGTCGATCCCCTTCCCTTGCAATGGTGAAGGAGACTCAAAAAACATCCCCCATCCCCGAAAAAAGTCAGCCCCCCGGGACCGAAATGGCCACCGGAGGGCTGATGTTCCCCCCAGAACAATTTATAAAGCTGAAAGAAGAATAATTCAGGTGGGGAATCCCGCAACCGAATTCTTTCGATTTATCAAATTTTCTACCCAAAGAAGCCAAAGACACCACCCATCCCAGAATCATTAGCACATCTTCTCAATACCGAGGCAATTTCAGCCGTTTCCAGCACCCCCGGCCACCCGGACGATCAATTGGGTCAGCACGACCTTGGGTTCGAGGGCGGACGTGACGAGTTGCACGTTGGCATCGAGGCAGGATTGGAGGCCGGCCCGGAGTTCCGGTTCAGTGAACCGGTGAGCGTGAATGGCGGCGAGGCCGAGGGAGTAGGTGTTCAGGGTACCGTCTTTTTTCCGCGGCAGATGCGCGATGGCGGAGGCAGGCAGGCGCTCGACCTGTTTGCCAAACATGAACGGGGCACTCGGGCGGCTGAGCCGGTGGCGGACCATCAGATCCTTGGCCAGGAGAAGATTTCGCACCGTGGGAATAATCGAGGCGAGCAGGATGCCGACTTCGCTTTCGCCGTGGAAAAGCAGTTTTTCGAGGAGTTCGAGAGCGCGGGTGACCTGCCGGGCCGCGAGCGCGTTGCCGAGCTCGAAAACCACGCCGACATGCGACATGGGCACGAGCAGGCGCACGTCTTCCTCGGTGACCTCGCGGCGTTCGGCGCCGAGGTAGAGGTCGAGCTTTTCGATCTCGCCAGTGATCTGACGGCGATCGCCGCCGGTCATCATGGCGATGAGTTCGGCACTGTCGCCTCCAAGGGTGAGTTGCCGGGCACCGGCAGCATCGTGCACGAGCCGGGCGGCTTCCTCCTCCCAGCCAGAGCGGGAGGTATCGAGCGCATCGAAGACCTGGACCTGGGCGAGCTTGCCGAGGGTCTTGTAGAAGGAGCGGCGCTTGTCGACCGGGGCAGCGCTGAGCAGGAAGACGGTGCCGTCGGGCAGGCCGCTTTGCAGGGTGGTGACAAGACGTTCCAGCGCGCTGAGGACGGCCTCGGAACGGCCGGTGGGGTCGTCGCCCATGAAAGTCGCGTTTTTCAGCCAGACGAGTTTGGCACCGCCGAAAAAGGGGAAGGTGAGCAGAGCCTGGATGGTCGAATCGACCCGGTCGGCGGCCTCCTCGGAATTGCTGGCCCCACCGTCGATGATCTCGGTCCCGAAATCGCCCCCGGGCGAAAGTTTCTCCGCGAGTTCGCGAGCGGCGGCTTTCACCCCGCCTTCATCGGACCCGACGATGGCGTGAATGGCAGCGGTGGTTTTGCTTTTGGCGGCGGCGGGCATGTGGCGGACCGGGAAATTGGCGGCGGGACGGCCCGAAGAAAAGGGGGAATCGCACGACTTCGCCGTCTGTCCGTTACGCCCAGGTCCGCATCCCCATGAATGGAGGGGCGGCAGGCATGATCACACGCTCGCAGGGGACCCCGCATCGGACTACGGATCAACCCTGCGGCATCGACGGAGCGATGTCCTCCAACCTGTGAGTACGTGCGGCATGGAACTCTGGAGGGCTCCGCTCCGTCGGTGCCGGGCGAGCGACTCTGCTGCAAAATGTGGGTGTAGAATAGTCCGATCCCGGCAGACGATAGCGACCGCTGGGGAGGTGAAATGCACGTTCCACCGCCGCTTTTCTCATCGCGGCTACGCTTCGAAATTTCACCCGCTTTAAGCCGCGCGGATGGCCCAGCGGAGCTTGGCGGAGGTGCTACGGGTGTTGGCGTGGCGCTCTTCGGCGCTGGCGCGGATGACTTCGTCGGCGATCACGGAGTAGAGGCCGTCGCGGTGGCCGGCGGCGAAGGCTTTTTTGACTCGGCGATCTTCGCCGGAATGGAAGCTCATGATGGCCACGCGGCCGCCGGGATTCAGGCAATTCGGCAAATGGCGCAAGAGCGTGTCGAGGGCGCCGAATTCGTCGTTCACCGCCACGCGCAGCGCCTGGAAAACGCGGCGCACCGAAAGTGAACGATCCTCTTCGCTCATGCGCTGCGGCAGCACGAGGCGGATGGCTTTGGCCAATTCACCGGTGGTGGCAAATTCGCGGCCGGCAATCGCCAGGGCGAGATCTTCGGCGTGCGGTTCGTCGGCATTTTCGATGAGCAAGGTCACCAACTCCCCGACCCGCATGCGGACCAGGAGCGCCGAGGCGGGCTGACCGCGTTGTGGGTTCATGCGCAGATCGAGCGGACCTTCCACTTTCGCGGAAAAGCCGCGCGAAGGGTCGTCGAGCTGCATCGAAGAAATTCCGAGATCGGCAAGGACCATGTCCGCACCAGACAACCCTTCCGCGGTGAGTACTTGGGCCAGGCCCGCGAAGTTGCTGCGCTTCACGGTGAAGACCTCCGGGCCAAAGCCCAGGCCGCGCAGGCGCTCTTCGGTTCGTGGCAGCTCGATGGGATCGACGTCGAGGCCGATCAAACGACCGCCGGGCTGGATCGCCGCGAGAATTTCGCGGGAGTGCCCACCGTAGCCGAGGGTGCAATCAACCGCGAGGTCTCCCGGCTTCGGCGCGAGCGCCGCGAGCACTTCCGCCACCATGATGGGGCGGTGCGTGCCCGCGAGCGTCTTGCCTTTCGCAAGGACCTTGGCCGCGACTTCCGGGTACTGTTCCGGATTGCGTTCCTTGTATTTGTCCTCGAAGCGGCGTGGGTTTTTGCCCGCGTAGCGCGGACGCCGTTTGTGCGGCTGCGCAGCGGGTTCTTCACTCACGACCGAAAACCGGTTTGGGTGGGATCAGCGCTGAACTCAGGCGGCACCGCGACCGCAGCAGTTCTTGTATTTCTTGCCGCTGCCGCACGGGCAGGGATCGTTGCGATTGGCTTTGAGGGCCTCGCGCCGCTGCGGCCTCATCTGCACGGAAGCTTCGGGCTCGGAATCCTCGATTTCGGCGGCGCGGCGGCTGGCGCTGCTCTGCGGAGCGGCCTGCTGCACGGCGGTCGAGTGATCGCCGTCAGTCTGCGGCGCGAGCAGATGCATCGGGAGCTGCTGCAGGAATTGCTCGAAAGCCAGGAGGTTCGAGGTCGAGCGGAACATATTGTGCAGGACCTCGCCTTTGATCGTGCCCATGAGCTCCGTGAACATCTCGTACGCCTCGTTCTTGTACTCCACGAGCGGGTCCTTCTGGCCGTA
>Ga0209050_1001148_pt1 | contig 31730 bp, 22 predicted proteins | sample Araplavi_mTSA_r2_FD_184276 | JGI IMG/M metagenome (GOLD analysis project Ga0209050, IMG submission 184276) | Arabidopsis root microbial communities from North Carolina, USA - plate scrape MF_Cvi_mTSA_r2 (SPAdes) (version 2) | ecosystem: Host-associated > Plants > Roots > Endosphere | place: USA... | reverse complement strand
TGAAGCTGTCGATCGAGGAAGTGGTCAAGACGCTGATCGAAGCCATCGTGCTGGTGTTCATCGTCATGTTCCTGTTCCTGCAGAACTGGCGCGCGACCCTGATTCCGACGATCGCCGTGCCGGTCGTCCTGCTGGGCACCTTTGGCGTGCTGGCGCTGTTCGGCTACTCCATCAACACCCTGACCATGTTCGGCCTGGTGCTGGCCATCGGCCTGCTGGTCGACGACGCCATCGTCGTGGTCGAGAACGTCGAGCGCGTGATGTCCGAGGAGGGCCTCAGCCCCGTCGAGGCCACCCGCAAGTCGATGAGCGAGATCACCGGCGCCCTGATCGGCATCGCCCTGGTGCTGTCGGCGGTGTTCGTGCCGATGGCCTTCTTCGGCGGCTCGCAAGGCGTGATCTACCGTCAGTTCTCGATCACCATCGTCTCGGCCATGGCCTTGTCGGTGATCGTGGCGCTGGTGCTGACGCCGGCGCTCTGCGCCACCCTGCTGAAGCCGGTCAAGGCCGGCCACCACGACGCGAAGACCGGCTTCTTCGGCTGGTTCAATCGCAGCTTCAACGACATGTCGTCGCGCTACCAGGGCTCCGTTCGCGGCATCCTGGGCAAGAGCGGCCGCTGGATGGCCGTCTACGCCGCCATCATCGTCGCCATGGGCCTGCTGTTCGTCCGCCTGCCCAGCGCCTTCCTGCCGGAAGAAGACCAGGGCACGATGTTCACCCTGGTCCAGCTGGCGCCCGGCGCGCCCGAGGAGAAGACCCTGAAGGTCCTGGACCAGGTGCGCGAGCACTTCCTGGTCCAGGAGAAGGACGCCGTGCAGGCGGTGTTCACCGTCTCGGGCTTCAGCTTCGCCGGCGCCGGCCAGAACGCGGGTCTCGCCTTCGTCCGCCTCAAGGACTTCGACGAGCGCAAGGCCGCCAAGCTGAAAGCTCCGGCCGTCGCGGGCCGGGCCATGGGCGCCTTCTCGCAGATCCGCGACGCCATGGTGTTCGCGGTCGTGCCGCCCGCCGTCCCGGAACTCGGCACCTCGTCGGGCTTCGACTTCCAGCTGCAGGACATCGGCGGCGTCGGTCACGAGGCCCTGATGAACGCCCGCAACCAGATGCTGGGCATGGCGGCGCAGAATCCGGACCTGGCGGGCGTTCGTCCGAACGGTCAGGACGACACCCCGCAGCTGAAGATCGAGGTCGACCAGGCCAAGGCCGGCGCCATGGGCCTGACCACCGCCGACATCAACAGCGCGCTCAGCGCGGCCTGGGGCGGCAGCTACGTCAACGACTTCATCGACCGCGGTCGCGTGAAGAAGGTCTACATGCAGGCCGACGCGCCGTTCCGCATGACGCCGGAGGACCTGAACCGCTGGTACGTGCGCAACAACAGCGGCCAGATGGTGCCCTTCCCGGCCTTCGCCACCTCGTCCTGGACCTATGGCTCGCCGCGTCTGGAACGCTACAACGGCCTGTCGTCGGTCAACATCCAGGGCGCCCCGGCCCCGGGCAAGAGCTCGGGCCAAGCCATCGCCGCCATGGAGAAGCTGGCCGCCCAGCTGCCCGCCGGCATCGGCTACGAGTGGACCGGCCTCTCGGCCCAGGAACTGGAGTCCGGCAACCAGGCCCCGGCCCTGTACGGCATCTCGATCCTGGTGGTGTTCCTGCTGCTGGCCGCCCTGTACGAGAGCTGGTCGATCCCGCTGGCCGTCATCATGGTGGTGCCGCTCGGCATCGTCGGCGCCCTGCTGGCCACCTTCGTCCGCGGTCTCAGCAACGACATCTACTTCCAGGTCGGTCTGCTGACGACCATGGGCCTGGCGTCCAAGAACGCCATCCTGATCGTCGAGTTCGCCAAGGACCTGTACGAGAAGGGCATGGGCCTGGTCGAGGCGACGCTGGAAGCGGTCCGCATCCGTCTGCGCCCGATCATCATGACCTCGCTGGCCTTCGTCTTCGGCGTGCTGCCGCTGGCGATCTCCAACGGGGCCGGCTCGGGGGCCCAGCACGCGATCGGCACCGGCGTCATCGGCGGCATGCTCTCGGCCACGCTCCTGGCGATCTTCTTCGTCCCGCTGTTCTTCGTGGTCGTCGAGAAGGTCTTCAAACCGAAACACAAAGGCCACGACGAAGCCGTCGCCGCGCATGGCGGTGAGATCTCGTCGACGGAGGCCCACTGATCATGTTCCGTAATCTCACCCTGATCCTGCTGGCCTCCACGGCGGTCGGCGCCTGCACCATGGCGCCGGACTACAAGCGTCCGACCCTGCCGGTGGCCCAGACCTGGTCCACGCCGGCGGCCGAGCCCGCGGGCTCGGTCACAGCCGCCGACCTCGACTGGCGCCAGGTGCTGGTCGATCCGCGCCTGCAAGGCGTGGTCGACCTGGCGCTCAAGCAGAACCGCGACCTGCGCGTGGCGGTGCTGAACATCGAGAAGGCCCGCGCCCAGTACGGCATCCAGCGTTCGGCCCTGTTCCCGGGGATCAACGGCACGCTCAGCGAGCAGCGCAGCCACACCCCGGCGGCGACCTCTCAGACCGGTTCGGCCCTGGAGGTCGAGGCCTACAGCGCCACGATCGGCTTCACCTCGTACGAGCTTGACCTGTTCGGCCGCGTGCGCAGCCTGAACGCGGCGGCCCTGCAGAGCTATCTGGCCCAGGCGGACAACGCCCGCTCGGTGCGTGTCAGCCTGATCGCCGAGACCGCCAACGCCTGGCTGACCCTGGCCGCCGACCAGGAGCGCCTGGCCCTGGCCAGGAGCACCCTGTCGACCCGCGAGCAGTCGCTGCGCCTGGTCCAGCAGCAGGTCGACGGCGGCGTCGGCTCGCTGATGGACCTGCGCAACGCCCAGACCCTGGCCGAGATCGCGCGCTCGGACGTGGCCACCTACACCGCCCAGGCGGCCCAGGACCTGAACGCCCTGGTGCTGCTGGCCGGGACCGACGTGCCGGCCAACCTGTTGCCCAATGCCGACCTGGCCCAGGCCCAGGTCCTGGCCGACCTGCCGGCAGGCCTGCCCTCGGATGTGCTGACCCGTCGTCCCGACGTGCTGGCCGCCGAGCACAGCCTGCAGGGCGCCAACGCCAATATCGGCGCGGCGCGCGCGGCCTTCTTCCCGCGCATCGCCCTGACCGGCTCGACCGGCTCGGCCAGCGGCGACCTGGATGGCCTGTTCAAGAGCGGCACCAAGATCTGGAGCTTCACGCCCTCGATCACCCTGCCGATCTTCGCCGGCGGAGCCAATGTCGCGGGCCTGAAGAGCGCCAAGGCCGATCGCGACATCGCCGTGGCGACCTATGAGAAGACGGTCCAGACCGCCTTCCGCGAGGTTTCCGACGCCCTGTCGGTGCGCCAGACGGTCGCCGACCGCCTGGGCGCCCAGGAGCGCCTGGTCACGGCCGCCACCGACAGCCAGCGGCTGTCGCAGCAACGCCGCGACGCCGGCCTCGACAGCGCCCTGACCCTGCTGGACAGCCAGCGCACGCTGTACACGGCCCAGCAGGGCCTGATCACCGCGCGCCTGGCTCGAGCGACCAACCTGGTCACCCTGTACAAGACCCTCGGCGGCGGCGCGCCCGCCGACAAGGGTTAAAGCCTTCCTCGGCTTCGGCCGAGGAAGTTCGGACCATCATCCCCCCACTCCCTGATGGTCGCGAACGGAACGGGCGTGCTCCTCCCCCCATCCCTGGAGCCGCCCGTTCCACCCCCACTTCGTGGGATTCCGGCGCCCGACGCCGTTTATAACTTTACAGTTCTTCCGCCGCGCGCGACCCAAGGTTGACCACACCTTGAAGGGTTCACATGCGCCTCCTCTCCCCGCTCGTGGCCGCCGCCTTGTTGGCCACGCCCGTCGCCGCCGAGCCGGCCAAGCCCGTGACCCTGCCGCTCGAGCCCTATCTGGGCGTGCTCTGGCAGTTCCAGGCGCAGGACGGCGGACACTATCTGCTCGACACCGCCGGCGGCCTGACCGCCATTACCCCGGCCACCGCAAAGGCCGCCGGCTGCGAGCCCTGGGGCCGCATCACCGGCCATCGCATGCGCGGCGACCGCGTGGACCTGACCCGCTGCGACAAGATCAAGATCGAGGCAGCCGGGGTCACCCTGGCCCCGCCGACCGTCGGGGTGTTCGACTTCTCAAAGTTGCTGCCGCCCGACGCCCCGCCCCTGGCCGGGTCGGTGGCCCTGGACGCCTTCGCCGGCCGCGTCGTCACCCTCGACCTGGGCGGCCGGAAACTGATCATCGAGACGCCCGACAGCCTGAAGGCCCGCCTCAAGGGCGCGGCCGAGGTTCCCGTGCGCTTCGCCCGCGACGCCGGCGGCCTGGCCCTGACGCCGTTCGTCCCGGTCACGACGCCCAAGGGCGCGGTCTGGATGGAGCTGGACAGCGGCAGCAACGGCGCCGTTGTCGTCGCCCGGCACAACGCCGCCCTGCTGGGCCTGGACCCGGACGGCAAGAGTCCTCAACCCCTCGACCTGTCGATCGAGGGCGGCCCGAAGGTCGCCACCCAGGCGCTGGTCATGGACCTGATCCTGGATGGCAATATCGGCGTGCCGCTGCTGAAGGAGTGGGTGGTGACCCTGGACCTGGCCCGCACGCGGGCATGGATCGCCAGGCGCTAGGTGCTACTTCAGCGGCAGGAACAGCTCGACGACCACCTCGTGCGCCGGCCGGTCAGGGAGGAACGAGAAGTGCCGCTGGGCGTAGACCGGGAAGTCCCGGGTCTCCTCGCCGCTGGCCGGCAGCCATTCACGGTAGAGATAGAGGGCGGCCGGCTCCAGATTGTGGGTGTCGTGAGCCACCCGCAGCACCGCGCAGCGCCCGCCGGGGATCACGCCGGCCTTCATGTCCGGATCGGCGGGATCGATCGCCCGGTCGGTCCCGACGCAGATGTCCATGCTGTAGTCGGCCGGGTTCTCGGGAATTCTCTCTGAACGGAAAATGTTGAAGGTCGAGCTGGTTTCGGGCGACAGCCCGGCGGCTTTGCGCCAGGCGATGAACCGCTCGATGGTGGCATTCAGCATCGCGCGGTCGCCGCGATGCTCCATCACCGCCACCTGGGTCGGCGGCACGTCGCGGATCATCACGTCGCTAGATTCGTAGATCACTTGCATCAGCTTGCTCCTGGCGTTGTCCAAGGGCCCGAAGGCCGCAAGCCACGGCGCCCAGTCGGGCGATTTCCGGAACGACGAAGGCGACTGTCCGAACCGACGCCGGAAGGCGCGGGCGAAGGCGTCCGGCGCGTCGTAGCCGGCGTCCATCGCGATCTGCGTGACGCTCTGGGCGTCCTTCGCCGCCAACCGGTGCGAAGCCCGCTTCAGTCGCGCCAGCTGGACATAGCGGTGCACGGACAACCCGAAGGTCGCCGTGAACTGGCGGTGGAAGTGGAACTTGGAGAAGGCCGCGATGCGGCTCACCGTGTCCAGATCCAGATCCTCGTCCAGGTGCTGGTCGACATAGTCCAGCACCCGCCGCATCCGAGCCTGATAGTTTCGAACCGCCGCCTTCATCGTCATCCTTTTCCGTGGCGGGGTCAGGTAGCCCTCCACCGCCGGATCGCGCTCGACCGATCTTGCGGTTTGGCGCGATGGCTAAGGATCAGCGGACGACGTCGATCCGACGTGGCGCGCCGCCGGCGGCGATGTCCAGCAGGCGGTCGATGTTGGGGTGCGCGCCCGGACGGTTCCGCGCATCCGCCGTGTGCTCGCCGAATACCGCCAGGCCATGCTCGGCCGCCTTGGCGTCCAGGTCGCCGAACTGCTGCTTCAGATATTGGTAGACGGCCAGGGAGCCCTGCTTACCCGGCTGGTTCTCGATGCTGGCGACGACGTCTCCGTCGGCGCCGACCAGGTCGATGCGCTGCACGCCCTCGATGGCCGGCAGCTGCTGAAGATTGTCCTTGAACGTCGCGGTCGGTTGAATCATCGCCAGCTCTTCTCGGCTTCCGGAATGGATGAGCGCGGGCCTGTAACACCGTCCGGGGACGTCCGCCATGCGCGGAGCCGAGGCCCGCGCCACCTTTTGGACACCCGCCGCCGTCAGCTTAACCGCAGGATGTGGGAGGGCTCATGCGTCGGATCTTGGCGGCCTGCTTGTCGATCGTGCTCGTCGGGTTTGCATTGGCGGCGGCCGCTGATCCCCTGTCGATCGTTTCGGAAGCGCCCGTTACCGCCCCGAACGCGACGCGCTTCGTCCTCCATTCCGACCGGTTGGGCCGCAACTACGACGTCACCGTCCAGCTGCCCACCGCCAAGGTCTTCCTGCCGGGTCAGAAGCTGGCGGCGGTCTATGCGCTGGACGGCGGCTATGGCGTGGCCGGCCCCAACAGCGTCTTCCTGGGCGCGCGGGACGTCACGGTGCCCGCGATCGTCGTCAGCCTCCGCCTCGCGCCCGGCCAGCCGGGCTCCCGCGCCGAGGACCTCACCCACCGTCCCTTCCCGCAGGACGGCAAGATGCTGGGGGGCGGCGGCGCGGCCTTCGAGGCGTTCCTGCTTCAGGACCTGAAGCCGCTCATCGAAGCGCGGTATCCGACCGATCCGGCCGGCTCCGTGCTGCTGGGCCATTCACTGGGTGGCGTGTTCGCCGCCAATGTCTTCGCGGCCCATCCCGACGCCTTCGCCGGCTACATCATCGGCAGCGTGCCGATCACGCGCGACCCCGGCCTCGAGGATCGGGTCGCCCAGGCGAGCGCCAAGGCCCATGGCCAGCGTGTCTTCCTGGCCGTCGGCGGGGCCGAGGACTCGACGAACGTCGAGAACTACAGGATGCGCCAGGGCTTCGCCGCCTTGAGCAAGGCTTTCAAGTCCAAGCCCGGCGTGGCGTTTCAGGCCAAGTCCTATGCGGGCGAGAACCACCTCTCCTACTATCCGAACCTGGTGCTGGACGGCCTGCGCTTCACGCTGCCGCCGACCGTGCCGGTCGACCTGCCGGGCGTGGCGCTGTCGCAGGACACCCTGGCGCGCTACGCCGGCGCCTACGCCCTGCCGGACGGCCGGATCCTGACGGTGAAGCCGGTCTTCGGCAGCCTTCTGTCAGTCCAGGTCGGCGATCAGCCCGCCGTGTACTGGCTGCCTAACGGCGCGGACCGCTTCTATGCCTATACGGCCGACCTCGACGTCACCTTCGATGCGCGAGGCCTCACCTTGAAGGGACGCGGCGCCCAGGCCCGCGCTGAACGCAGATAGCTCACCGCTCCCGCCGCCATTCCGAGATCGGCGTGGCGCCATCCGGCGCGGTGGGGACGCGATAGCTAAGCGCGTCGCCCTTCAGCGCGTAGGCGCGGCGCTGGGTCGTGCCTTCCCAGTTCTTGAACGACGCGCCCTCGATCTTGAACAGCAGCTGATGGGCCGCCGCGTCGATGGCGATGGTCCCGTAGTGGGTCGAGGAGCCCAGGGCGGCGTCGGCATATTCCTCGGGCGTCCCGCGCTTCTTGTCGCCCGAGGCGAAGCCGGTGCGTTCGCTCTTGAAGATCTGCAGGCTGTAGCGGCCCGCCGCGTCGACGATCAGCCGGCCCTTGGGCGCGGCGCCGTAGTCGGGCTCCCGCACGCCAGCGGGCGTGAGCCGGTCGGCGGCCGTCAGGGTCCAGGTCCCGGCCAGGGGGAAGTCCGCCGCCTGAGCCGCGCCGGCCGTCAGGAACGCCACACCAAGGCCCGTCATCACGTTTCGCATCTCGCACCCCATGTAACTTATTAAATAGGTTACTGGCGCAAACTCCGCGAACGCCGCTAACCTGTCAATCCGGTTTCTGCCGGCTTCCCATGAGTGCTCCGTGACACCCAAGCTTGAAGAGACCCCTCAAAAGGAAACGAGAGACGGCTTTCGCTTCCGGGGCGGCCGCCTGCCCCTGGACCTGCCGGCCACCCTGGCCGGGCGGGTCAGCGGCGCCCACCGCGACGCCCTGGCCACGCCAGGCGACCTGGACCGCTGGCTGGTCGCCGCAGGCCTGGCTGACGGCGCGGCCAGGGCTTCAGCCGAAGATCTTTCGGCCGCGCGGGATCTTCGCGAGACGCTCTACGCCCTGGCCCTGGCCCGCGCCGAAGACCGCCCCCTGCCCGAGGCTCCGCGCGAGGCGCTCAACGCGTTCGCCGCCCAGCCGGCCGCCACGCCTTGGCTCGACGCCTCTGGCGATCTGCGGATGACCGGAAGCGTGCGGGCCCTGCTGGCCGGGGTGGCGCGCGAGGCGGTGCTGTTGCTGGGCGGGCCCGAGGGCGCGCGCATCCGCCAGTGCCAGGGGCCGACCTGCGCGATCCTGTTCCTGGACACGTCGCGCAAGGGCGACCGCCGCTGGTGCTCGATGACCGCCTGCGGGAATAGGGCGAAGGTGGCGGCGTTCCGGGAGCGGGAGAAGGGGTGAGGCCTTGCGTCCCTTAGGAACCCAGACACCATCGTCATCCCGGAAGCCTCGCAGAGGCTGTCCGGGACCCAGGGGTGCGTGAGCGCCGCGCGAACCGCCCCTGGGTCCCGGCTCTACGCTTCGCTTCGGCCGGGATGACGAGGTAAATTTGCTCGGAAAATCAGAGCCACTACAGCGGCAGCTGTACCGTGCTCTTGACCTCCTCGAGCACCGCATAGGTCCGCGTCTCGCGCACCCCCGGCATCCTGACCAGGATGTCCCCCAGGAAGTTGCGATAGGCCTCCATGTCGCGCACGCGGGCCTTGATCAGGTAGTCGAAGCCGCCGGCCACCATGTGGCACTCCAGGATCTCGGGCGCGCGGCGCACGGCGGCGGCGAAGTCCTCGAAGGTCTCGCCCGTGGTTCGCTCGAGCACCACCTCCACGAAGATCAATAGCGCCCGGTCGACCTTGGCCGGGTCCAGCAGGGCCGCGTAGCCGGTGATGTAGCCGCGCTCGCGCAGCCGCCGGACGCGGTCGAAGGTGGCCGCCGGCGACAGGTTGCAACGCTTGGCGAGCTCGGCGTTGGTGATGCGGCCATCGGCCTGCAGAACCTTCAACAGCCTGCGATCGGTGTCATCGAGAGCGGAAATGGCCATATCGAATTATCGCCGAAGAAGCTTCGAAAAGTAGCGCTCACAAACGGAGCACCTTCGGCAAGCTTAGCGTTACACCTTCAATCGTTCCAGCCCCGCTCGCGCTTACCCCCTCCTCAAAGGCGCAGCGGATCGGTCAGCCACCGAAAACTGGACCCAACGCGACGACGCCCGCCCCCTAACCGGGCCGTCGCGCCAGAGAGGAAGGGGCGCGGCGTCTCCCCCCAGAGCGCGTCCCTTCCTCCCTCCCCATTTCCAGAGCATCCTGTCCGCCGCGCACGCCTCGACGCGTGCGTGTCCCAGACCTGCCCGCCACGCTGGAGCGGATGATCAATTTTCGGGTTTCGACCGAAGAACAGACGGACCCGCTGAGCAACAAACGAAGCACCTTTGGCGGAAGGCGAGTTAGACCGACGATATTCTAACTTAGGAAGCGCCATGACCGCCTCGACGACCTGGGACAGCCTGGACGACGGCAAGTATTGCGACGAAGCCGCCGTCATCGCCGACCTGCTGGCCGCCAAGCCCCTGTCCAGCGAAGATCGCGCCGCCGTCCGCGCCGAGGCCGAGGCCCTGGTGCGCGGGGCTCGCCGGTCCGTCCGCAAGCAGGGCGTGGTCGAAAGCTTCCTGCAGGAGTTCAGCCTGGGCACCCGCGAGGGCCTGGCCTTGATGTGCCTGGCCGAGGCCCTGCTGCGCACCCCTGACGACGACACTCGGGACAAGCTGATCGCCGAGAAGATCGGCTCGGCCGATTGGGCCTCGCACCTGGGCGGCTCCGACAGCCTGTTCGTCAACGCCTCGACCTGGGGCCTGATGCTGACCGGCAAGATCGTCGAGCCCGACGACGAGGCCAGGAAGGACCTGCCCGGCTTCATCAAGAAGCTGGCCGGACGGGTGGGCGAGCCGGTGATCCGCGCCGCCGTCGGCCAGGCGATCCGCATCATGGGCGAACAGTTCGTCCTTGGACGGACGATCGAGGCCGCCATCAAGCGCGCGGCCAACGAGGACACCATGTGCTCGTTCGACATGCTGGGCGAAGGCGCCCGCACCGCCGCCGACGCCGAGCGCTACGAGAAGGCCTATGCCGACGCCATCGAGACCGTCGGCAAGCTGTCGAAGGGCGCGGGTCCGGAGGCCGGCCACGGCGTGTCGGTCAAGCTCTCGGCCCTGTGCCCGCGCTACGAGGCCACCCACGAGGACCGTGTGTGGGAGGAGCTCTATCCCCGCACCCTGCGCCTGGCCCGGATCGCCGCCAGGCACGACATCAACTTCACGATCGACGCCGAAGAGGCCGATCGCCTGGCCCTGTCGCTGAAGCTGCTGGACCGCCTGTGCCGGGAGCCGGAGCTGGGCGAATGGAAGGGCCTGGGCCTGGCCGTCCAGGCCTACCAGAAGCGCTGCGGCGACGTCATCGCCCGGCTGACCGCCCTCTCCAAGGAGACCGGTCGCCGCCTGATGGTGCGCCTGGTCAAGGGCGCCTACTGGGACAGCGAGATCAAGCGCGCCCAGGTCGCTGGCCGTCCGGACTATCCGGTCTATACGACCAAGGCGGCCACGGACCTGTCGTACCTGGTCAACGCCAAGGCCCTGATCGACGGCGCGCCGCACCTCTACGCCCAGTTCGCCACGCACAACGCCCACACCCTGGCGGCCGTGGTGCGCATGGCCAAGAATGTCGGTGTCCGCATCGAGCACCAGCGCCTGCACGGCATGGGCGAGGCGCTCTACAAGGCCGCCGACGACCTCTATGACGGTATCACCCTGCGGGCCTACGCGCCCGTCGGCGGCCACGAGGACCTGCTGCCCTACCTGGTCCGGCGTCTGCTGGAGAACGGCGCCAACACCTCGTTCGTCCACGCCCTGCTGGACGAGCGGGTGCCGGTCGAGAAGGTCGTGGTCGATCCGATCGACGCGGTCGAGGCCCATCCCGACCGCCATGCCAAGATCCCGACGCCGATCGAGGTTTATGGTTCGCGCCGGCGGAACAGCGCGGGGCTCGACCTGTCGGTGAAGGCCGATCGCGCGCGTCTGGAAAAGGCCGTCGCCGCCCTCGACACCGTGACCCTGTCGGCCGGCCCGCTGGTCGGCGGCAAGCTCACGGCCGGCGGCCCGCCCCTGCCGGTGGTCGCCCCCGCCAACGAAGGCAAGGTGGTCGGCGCCGTCTCCGAAGCCCAGATCCCGCAGATCGACGAAGCCTTCCGCCTGGCCCGCGCCGCCCAGCCCGCCTGGGACCAGGCCGGCGGCCCGGCCCGCGCCAAGACCCTGCGCGCCATGGCCGACGCGCTGGAAGCCAATATCGACCGCCTGATCGCCATCCTGGCGCGGGAGGCCGGCAAGACCCTGTCGGACGGCATCGCCGAGGTCCGCGAGGCCGTCGACTTCTGCCGCTACTACGCGATGCTGGCCGAGGACCAGTTCGGTCCGGGCGAGGTGCTGAAGGGTCCGGTCGGCGAGACCAACACCCTGCGCCTGGCCGGTCGCGGCGTCTTCGTCTGCATCAGCCCATGGAACTTCCCGCTGGCGATCTTCACCGGCCAGATCGCCGCCGCCCTGGCCGCCGGCAACGCCGTGCTGGCCAAGCCCGCCGAGCAGACCCCGCTGATCGCCTTCGAGGCGGTGAAATTGTACCACGCCGCCGGCCTCGACAGCCGTCTGCTGGCCCTGCTGCCGGGTCGCGGCGAGACCGTCGGCGCGGCCCTGACGGCGCACGAGGGCCTGGACGGCGTCGCCTTCACCGGTGGCACCGACACCGCCTGGCGGATCAACCAGACGCTCGCTCAGCGCCAGGGCCCGATCGTGCCGTTCATCGCCGAGACCGGCGGCCTCAACGGCATGTTCGTCGACACCACGGCCCAGCGCGAGCAGGTGATCGACGACGTCATCGTCTCGGCCTTTGGTTCCGCCGGCCAGCGCTGCTCGGCCCTGCGCCTGCTGTTCCTGCCGGAAGACACCGCCGAGCACATCATCGACGGCCTGAAGGGCGCCATGGACGCCCTGGTGGTGGGCGATCCGGCCCTGGCGGTCACCGACGTCGGCCCGGTCATCGACGCCGAGGCCAAGGACGCCTTGGAGAAGCATCAGGTCCGCCTGACCAAGGAGGCCAAGGTGCTGCACGCCCTGACCGCCCCGGCCGGCGGGACCTTCTTCGCCCCGGTCCTGGCCGAGATCCCGGCCGCCGATTTCCTGGAGCGCGAGGTATTCGGCCCGGTGCTGCACGTGGTCCGCTACAAGCCCGAAGCGCTGGAGCAGGTCGCCGGCGCCCTGGCGGCTCGCCGCTACGGCCTGACCCTGGGCGTCCACTCGCGGATCGAGAGCTTCGCCGCCGACGTCCAGCGCCTGGTCCCGGCCGGCAACGCCTATGTCAATCGCTCGATGACCGGCGCCGTCGTGGGCGTCCAGCCGTTCGGCGGCGAGGGCCTGTCGGGCACCGGCCCCAAGGCCGGCGGTCCTCACGCCCTGCTCCGCTTCGCCGTGGAGCGCGCGGTCAGTGTCAATATCACGGCGCAGGGCGGCGACCCCGCGCTGCTGAATCTGTAACGTCTACTCTCCCTCCCCCTTGATGGGGGAGGGTTGGGGTGGGGTGATGCGGCGGCCGACACGGACATCGCGGCCAAGGCCCTAGTCACCCCTTCCCAGCCCTTCCCCATCAAGGGGAAGGGAGCTCGATGAGACCTCCACACAATCTGCACGACTTCACAACCGCCATGCGCGAGGTCTAGGCTCCGTCCGTTCTCGGGGGAGTCCTAGATCCATGCGTTTCCTGCCTCGCGCGGCGTTTGTCGCCGCCCTGTTCGCGCCCATGGCCGCCATGGCCCAGATCGCTCCGATTGCGGGCGACTGGTACGGGACGCTGGACGCGGGCGTGAAGCTGCCGCTCGTGTTCCATCTCCAGCCGGACGGGACCGCCACCGTCGACAGCCTGGCCCAGAAGGTCACCGGCCTGAAGGCGACCGCGACCCTGGCCGGGGACCAGCTGACCGTCACCCTGACCGCGCCGGCCGCCAGTTTCGAGGGCAAGGTCGCCGGCGACCGCAAGTCGATCTCCGGCCAATGGCTGCAGAACGGCGGCCAGCTGCCGCTGAAGCTGGAGCGCACGCCGCAGGCCGTGGTCGCGCCCAAGCGGCCGCAAACGCCCCAGCCGCCGTTCCCCTACCGCGCCGAAGAGGTGTCCTACACCAACCCGGAGTCCGGCCTGAAGCTGGCCGGAACCCTGACCTTGCCGCCAGGCGAGGGGCCGTTTCCGGTCGCCGTGCTGATCACCGGCTCGGGCCCGCAGGACCGCGACGAGACGATCTTCGATCACAAGCCCTTCCTGGTGCTGGCCGACGCCCTGACCCGGCGCGGCGTGGCCGTGCTGCGGGTCGACGATCGCGGCGTGGGCGGCTCGCAGCCGGGCGACTTCTTCAACGCGACCACCGCCGACTTCGCCACCGATGTGGCCGCCGGGGTCGCCTATCTGCGCGGTCGCAAGGACATCGACCCGGCCCGTGTCGGTCTGATCGGCCACAGCGAGGGCGGCGTCGTCGCGCCCCTGGTCGCGGCCAAGGATCCGCGCATCGCCTTCGTGGTGCTGATGGCCGGCACAGGCGTGCCCGGCGACCAGATCCTGCCCCGGCAATATCACGACATCTATGTCGCCTCGGGCGCCAGCGAGGCGGCCGCCGCCAAGCAGGCCAGCGCCATTGCGGCCGCCAACGCCATTGTCCGGAGCGAGCCCGACCAGACCAAGGCCCAGCCCCTGTTGGCCAAGATCCTGACCGAAGGCTCTGGAGCCCAGAACGCCAAGGCTCTCACCGATCTGATGAACTCGAGCTGGTACCGCGCCTTCCTGGCGCTGGACCCGGCCAAGGCCCTCTCGCAGGTCCGCGCCCCCGTCCTGGCCATCAACGGCGAGAAGGACACTCAGGTCGCGGCGGCGGTGAACCTCCCGGCGATCAAGGCCGCCCTGGTCGGCAATCACGACGTCACGACCCTGGCGCCGCCCGGCCTGAACCACCTGTTCCAAACCGCCAGGACGGGCGCGCCTTCCGAGTATGCGGCGATCGAGGAGACCATCGCCCCCTCAGCCCTGGCGACCATCGTCGACTGGACGGTCGCCCACACAGCCAAGCGGTAAGGCGACCGATTTATTCCATCATCTTTCTTTAATCGCCTTCCACCCTGGCGTGCGCTCGGTTACGCTCTCAAAAAACACAGATCTTCAAAATCGAGATCTTCCAGGGGAAACGCCGGATCATGTTCACCAGACGCTTCATGCTGGGCGGCTCGGCCGCCGCTCTGCTGGCCGCCGCTCCCGCGCTCGCTGCCGTCAAGAAAAAGACAGCGCTGCCTAACGGCTTCGTGGCCGTGAAGAACGGCCGCCTCGTCCTGGACGGCAAGCCCTACCGCTTCACCGGCGCGAACCTGTGGTACGGGGCCTGGCTGGGCTCGCCGGGCGCCACCGGCGACCGCGAGCGGCTGAAGCGCGAGCTGGACCGTCTGAAGGCCCTGGGCGTCACCAACCTGCGCGTCCTGGGCGCGGGCGAGCGCTCGCCGGCCAAGGCCGCCGTCGCCCCGACCTTCCAGGAACAGCCCGGCGTCTACGACCAGGACCTGCTGAAGGGCCTGGACGTCCTGCTGGCCGAGATGGCCGCGCGGGACATGAAGGCGGTGATCTACGTAAACAATTTCTGGGACTGGTCGGGCGGTATGCCGGCCTATCTGAACTGGGTCGGCAACGGACCCTGGTTCCAGCAGGGCGACCCGGCCCACCCCTGGCCGGAGTTCCCCGACTATTCGGGCCGTTTCTACGGGGACCAGAAGGCCAACGCCCTGTTCCGCCGCTACCTGACCAGCCTGGTCGGCCGTCAGAACACCATCACCGGCAAGGCCTATCGGGACGATCCGACGATCATGGCCTGGCAGCTGGCCAACGAGCCGCGCCCGGGCGGCACGGAGGAGTTCGGCAACAAGAACCTGCCGACCTACTACCGGTGGATCGAGGAGGTCTCGACCATCATCAAGACCCTGGACAAGAACCACCTGGTCAGTACCGGCAGCGAGGGCAGCATGGGCTGCCTGCACAGCGAGACCTGCGTGGTCGAGGCCCACAAGCCGGCTACGATCGACTACCTGACCCTGCACGTCTGGCCCAACAACTGGGGCTGGATCGACGTCAAGAACCAGCCGGCCACCTATGCCGACGGCGAGGCCAAGTGCCGCGACTACATCACCCGCCACATCGCCCTGGCCAAGCAACTGAACAAGCCGCTGGTCATCGAGGAGTTCGGCCTGATCCGCGAGGAACGCGCGTTCGTCCCCGGTTCGGCCACGGCCGAAAAGGACCGCTTCTACAAGACCATCTACGGCCTGGCTTTGGACGACATGAAGGCCGGCGGCCCGGTGGCGGGGACCAACTTCTGGGCCTGGAACGGCGAAGGCCGCGCCCAGCATCCGGACGCCTGGTTCGTGCACGGCGACAAGAGCTTCGTCGGCGACCCGCCCCAGGAGGAGCAGGGCCTGTACGGCGTGTTCGACACCGACGCCTCGACCAAGGCCGTGATCGCCGACCACGCCGCGGCGGTGCGGGCGCTGGGCTAAAAATCCTCTCTCTATGAGAGAGGGAAATCCCAGGCGTTGACGACATCGATGACAAGCGTCAACGTCGCATCGTTGACACTTGTCATCGATGAGGTGCGGCCCATGGCGACCATGAAGATCAGTTCGGCGGAAAGCGTGGTCATGGAGGCGCTGTGGCGGCGCAGCCCCCTGACCTCCGAGGCGATCATGGCCGAGGTCTGCGAGCCCAACGCCTGGACCGAGGGCACCGTGAAAGTGCTGATCAGCCGCCTGCTGAAGAAGAAGGCCATCGGCGCGACCGCTGAGGGCCGCCGCTATCTCTACACCCCGCTGGTCTCGCGCGAGGCCTATGTCGGCAGCGAGAGCCAGGGCCTGCTGGACCGGCTGTTCGACGGCCGTCTGGCCCCGCTGGTGGCCCACTTCTCGGACGGCGACAAGCTGAGCCCACAGGACGTCGCCGAGCTGAAGGCCCTGATCGAGAAGATCGGCAAATGAGCGACGCGATCCTTTCCGCAATGGGCCGGAACCAGCTGGCCCTGACGTTCGGCGTGCTGCTGGTCCTGGCCCTGCGCCGCCCCGTCCGCCATGCCTTCGGCCCGCTGGCGGCCTATCGGCTTTGGTTGGTCGCGCCACTGTGCATGGCCGCCGCCCTGCTGCCCGCGCCGGCTGCGAGCGGTGCCATGGCTCCGGTGGTCACCCTGGCCGCCGACGCCGCCTGGCCGGTGCGGCCCGTATCGCGCCAGGTCCATAAGGTCTCCGAGATCGTCACCGCGCTATGGCTCGTCGGCGCGCTGGCGACGACGGCGTTGTTCACCCTGCGCCAGGCGCGGTTCGTGCGGAGTCTGGGGCGTCTCGCGCCCTCCCCGACCGAACGCGCCTTGCTGCTGGGCCAACATACTGGGGCCGGGCCAATGCTGCTGGGCGCCCTGCGGCCCCGGATCGTCGCGCCGGCCGACTTCGAGGCCCGTTTCCAGGGTCCGGCGCGGGAGCTGGTCCTGGCCCATGAGCGGGTGCACCTGATGCGCGGCGACGCGGCCGTGAACGCCCTGGTCGTGGCCGTGCGGTGCCTGGCCTGGTTCAACCCGCTGGTCCACCACGCCGCCCGCGCCCTGCGTATCGACCAGGAGATCGCCTGCGACGCCGCCGTGGTCGAGCGCTACCCCGACGCCTGCCGCCTGTACGCCGAGACCCTGCTCGGCAGCGCTCTGACGCCCTTGTCCCCGCCGTTCGGCTGCCACTGGCCCGCCGTCGGCGTCCATCCCCTGAAGGAGAGACTGATGATGCTGCAGAACACCTCCATGACGCCCGTCCGCAAGTCCCTGGGCGCCCTGCTGGTCGGGACCCTGGCCCTGACCGCCGCCGGCGCCGTCTGGGCCGCCAACTCGGCCGAGCCCAAGGTGATCACTCGTCCCGTCTGGATCCAGCGCCCGAGCGGCGAGGACATGGCCCGCTACTATCCGGCCGCGGCGACCAAGGCCGGCGTCACCGACGCCAAGGTGCTGGTCGCGTGCGCCGTTACCGGCGACGGCCGCCTGGACGCGTGCCGGATGCGCATGGAGAAGCCGGCAGACTATGGCTTCGGCGAGGCCACGATCAAGCTGACCCAGCACTTCCAGATGCGGGCTCTCGACCACGACGGCGCGCCGACCGCCGGCGGCGTGGTCAACATCCCGATCCTCTTCCACGACCCGAAGGTCGGCTGATCCCAGCATTTCCGACGACCTGACCGCCCGGCGCGACACCGTGCCGGGCGGTTCCGCGTTCTCTCCGAAATAGTGGATTGTCACCGGTGTCATCCGTGATACCGCTTCCGTCGAACCGCTCTCGAGAAGCGCCGGAGGAAGCCCCCATGGCCACCGCCAATCGCCGTACCCTGATCACCGGCGCCGCCGCCCTGGCCGCCTATGCCGCCCTGCCAACCGCCGGCTTCACGGCCGAGAAGCGCTCGCCGGTGGTGACGACCACCAACGGCAAGGTGCGCGGCTATGTCGACGGCGAGGTCAGCGTCTTCAAGGGCCTGCGCTATGGGGCCGACACCGGCGGCGCGCGCCGCTTCGCCGCGCCCGTGAAGCCCGAGCCCTGGGCCGACGTGAAGGACGCCCTGGCCTATGGCGCGGCCTCGATGCAGACCGGCAAGGGCGAGGAGGGCGAGACGCTCTCGGAGGACTGCCTGTTCCTCAACGTCTGGACCCCCGCCAAGGCGTCGAAGAAGGACGGCCTGGCCGACGGGGCCAAGCGCCCGGTGATGTTCTACATCCACGGCGGCGCCTATAACGGCGGGTCGGGCGGCAGCCCCTGGTATGAGGGAACCAAGCTGGCCAAGCGCGGCGACGTCGTGGTGGTCACCGTCAACCACCGCCTTAACGCCTTCGGCTATCTGTACCTGGCCCGCCTGTTCAACGATCCGACTGTCGCCGACAGCGGCAACGCCGGCCAGCTGGACCTCGTCCTGGCCCTGCAATGGGTGCGGGACAACATCGCGCAGTTCGGCGGCGATCCCAGCCGGGTGATGCTGTTCGGACAATCGGGCGGCGGAGCGAAGATCGCCACCCTGATGGCCATGCCGGCCGCCAAGGGCCTGTTCCACCGCGCGGCCACCATGAGCGGCCAGCAGGTCACGGTCGGCGGCCCGTTCAACGCCACCAAGCGCGCCAAGGCCTTCATGGACAAGCTGGGGGTCAAGGACCTGGCCGGCCTTCGCGCCCTGCCCGCCCAGGACATGCTGAACGGCCTGAAGGCCGTCGACCCGATCGCTGGCCAGGGCGGGGTCTATATGGGCCCGGTGCTGGACCAGCGCAGCCTGGACCGCCACCCCTTCTTCCCCGACGCCTCGCCGGTGGGCCTGTCTGTGCCGATGATGTGCGGCAACACCCACGACGAGACCAAGGGCTTCATCGGCTGGGACGCCAAGGCCTTCCCCCAGACCTGGGACGAGGTGATCGCCAAGCTGCCCAGCCAGTTCGCCGCGCGCATCGACATCGATCCCGAGACGGTGGTGGCCTTCTACCGTAAGACCTATCCGAACTACTCGCCGTCGGACGTCTATTTCGCCGCCTCGACCGCCGGCCGCTCGTGGAAGGCGGCGATCATCCAGGACGAGGAACGCGCCCGCGCCGGCGTCCCCGCCTGGGCCTATCAGGTGAACTGGAAGTCGCCCAAGGACGGCGGCATCTTCGGCGCGCCGCACACCATCGACATCGGCCTGGTGTTCGGCACGCTCGACGCCAAGGGTTCGATCGTCGGCACGGGTCCAGAGTCGGTGGCCATGTCGAACACGATGAGCGACGCCTTCGTCAATTTCGCCCGCAACGGCGATCCGAACGGCGGCTCGCTCCCCAAGTGGGAGCCCTACACCCTGCCCCGTCGCCAGACGATGGTGTTCGACAACACCTCGCGCCTGGAAGACGACCCGCGCGGCGCCGAGCGCGAGTTCTTCAACCGTGTGCCGTTCACTCAGTTCGGGACTTGAGCTCGTAAGGAAGCACCGCGGGCAGGTGCTCGACGAGGATGCGCGCGGTCAGGTCGGAATCGGCCTCGATCGGCGGCGGCTCGCCGAACACCGCCTCCCACAGATCGATCCACGCCTGACGCTCGTCCAAACTCAAATCGGGGCTCCCTTACGAGAGCCAAATGACCAGCGTGAACAAAGGGTTGCTGGTTAACGACGGGCTAACCACGAAAACTGTTGTGGAGCTTACGGGATCGCCAACTCGAACGGCGTCGCCGGCAGGCCGGTGGCGCCGTAGAGGTTGATGATCGGACTGTCGGCCCAGGCGTAGCGGACCTTCGTCGCGCCGCCCGCGCCGACGAGGCGCACGCTGCTTCCCTCGGCCGTCGCGTCGACGAAGCGGCACCCCGCCGCGTCACAGGCCTCGAAGCCGATCGGCCGCGCCGCGCCATAGACCACCGCCGGCTGGTCAAGGGTTACGACCAGATCCCCACCGTCGCGCCTGACCGATAGCGGCGCTGGACCAGCCGCCACCAGGGTCTCGCCATAGGCCAGCTTGCGGGCCAGTAGGGCCAGTCGCTGCCCCACCCGGGCCTTGTCGGCCGGGTGGATGTCGTAGGGCGAGCCGATATCGACCGCGCTGGCCATGCCGACCTTGGGATCGGCCGCGGCCGTGCGCCGCTGGACATCGCGCAGGGCGGCCCAGCCGGACTCTTGGACACCCGGCTTCTGCGGCCCGAAGGCGGCAAGTTGGACCATCAGGAAGGGCGTGTCGCCGCCGCCGGCCTCACCTTCACTTTTGAATGCCTTGCGCCAGTCGGCGATCATCGCCGGCATCAGGCGGGCGTATTCGTTGGCCTCGCTGACATTGGCCTCGCCCTGATACCAGGCGAAGCCCTTGACCCCGAACGGGACCAGCGGGGCGATCATGCCGTTGCGCAGGGTCGACAGGCCGCTGGCCCCCTGCCAGGGCGCGTGCGGCGGCAAGCCGGTATCCGACAGGGATGCGGCGATCTTGTAGCGCCAGACGGCGCCGAGGGGGACGAAGGTCCCGTCATCGAGCTTCAGGCCCTTCTCCGCCGCCTTGCCCCAGGCGCCGCCGCCGCCGCCCGCATCGACCACCCGGACGGCGATGACATTGCGGCCAGCCTTGAGAATCCCGGACGCCAGACGGTAGTCGCGGGGCGTGTTCCAGCCGTCGGTGGAGCCCACCGCGCGGCCGTTGACGAAGGTGGTGTCGCTATCGTCGACCGGGCCAAGAGCCAGGGTCGCACTGTGCGCGGCCTGCGCCTTGGTCAAGGTGACTTCGGCGCGCAGCCAGATCGTTCCGTCGAAGGTCTCCAGGCCGGGAACGGTCTCCCAGAACTGTTCCGTCGGCATGGTCTTCCAGCCACGATCATCGAGATCGGGCTTCTCCCACCCGCGGGCGTTGGGCAGCTTCGCAGCCGCCCAGCGGTCCAGCATGGTCGCCCACGCCGACAGGCCCAGCGCCGGATCGCGGGCGTAGTCGGACAGCACCGCCAGGCCCTCGTCATAGGTCTTCAGCGCGGCGAGACCCTCGCGGCTGATCCAGTCCTGGATCACCGAACCGCCCCAGGTGGCGTCGATAAGGCCGATCGGCGCCTTCGTCGACTTGCGCAGGTCCTTGCCCAGGAAGAAGCAGGCGGCGCTGAACTCGGCCGCGCTCGTGGGCGTGGCGGCCTTCCAGACAACGCCGGCCGGCAGATCATCCTGCGGCGTGGGCTTGCTGATTTTGCCGGTCTGCAGCAGCCGGATGTCGGGGTCGCCCGCGCCGGCCACCTCGCTATCGCCCGCCAGGGCGCGGCGCAGCGGGTATTCCATGTTCGACTGGCCCGAGCACAGCCAGACATCGCCCATGACCAGGTCCGAGACCACCTGCCGCTCGCCGCCCGCCTGGACGGTCAGGGTCAGGGCAGGGCCGCCGGCCGGACGCGCCGGCAGGGCCGCGCTCCAGCGGCCCTGGGCGTCGGCCGTGGCGCTGGCGGCGGTTCCGGACAGGTCGATGGCGACCGCCGCATTCGGCGTCGCCTTGCCCCAGACCCGGATCGGCTGGCCGCGCTGCAGCACCGCATGGTCGCTGAACACCGAGGCCAGCGGCGCCGCCGCCGCCTCAGTGGCCAACAGGGAAGCGGCCATGACCGCCAATGACTTCAGCCGCATGGGTGCTTCTCTGCTCTTCTACCGTTACTGCGCCTTGGCCGGGCAGACCGCGCCGGCCGGGTCGGTCGTCAGCTTCACGTTGGCGATCGAGACCTGGAAGGCCCCGGCCGTGCCAAGGTCGAACGGCGCGACGACCTTGGTCACGTCGGTCCCGGCGGACTGGAAGCACTTCAGCGGGATCTTGACGCTGGCCCACTGGCCGGTCGGACTCCCGGCCGGCGGCGTGACGTCCAGACGCCCCTCGCCCATGGCCAGCACCACCGGCCTGGTCGCCGGCGCGTCGAGGCGATACTCGAACTGCAGCGCCATCTCGGCATTGGTCTGGAACGACAGGTCCAGCGGCTTGTCGCCGACGATGGTGGCGCGGGCCATCTTCTCACCGGCGAAGGTGATCTGGCGGCCGGCCTCCTGGACGTTGCCGGCGTCGACCGGGGCGATCTGCACGGCCGTCGACGGCGAGGCCCTGAACTCGAACGGCGGCGGGGTCTTGCCGCCGACGAAGTAGTTCACCGCGTTGTCGACCACCGGCTTGACGCCCGAGACTTCCGACAGCTTGGCCAGCTTTCCAGGACGCGCGTAGCTGAGGCCATAGCCATAGGCGAACAGCGGATCGTAGTTCTTGTCGCCCTTGTTCAGGCGGAACTGGTCGGCGCGCTTGGGCCAGCTGAACGACAGCTTGCCGCGGAAATCGTTGCGCGGCTTGCCCGCCTTGTCGCCGACCAGCACGTCGGCGATCCCGCCGCCTTCCGAGCCTGGCAGCCAGGCGGCCACGAAGGCGTCCGAAGCGTTGATCTCGGGATTGACCCACAGCGGCCGGCCGCTGAGGAACACGGCGACCACCGGCACGCCCCTGGCCTTGAGGCTCTTGAGCAAGGCGAGGTCGGTCTTGGCGCCCGGCTGGTACTCCAGCGTGGTCTTCAGATCGCCGACACCTTCCGCATACGGATTTTCACCGAAGACGACGATAGCGACGTCCGGCTTCCTGTCGAAAGCGCCGTCGACCGACAGGGTCGCCGAACCGCCGCCAGCCTCGACCGCGCTCTTCACGCCGGCATAGATCGACTCGGCGTTGGGGAAGTCGGCATTGGTGTTGCCCGTGCCCTGCCACGACAGGGTCCAGCCGCCCGACTGCTTGCCGATATCGTCCGCGCCCGAGCCGGCGACCAGCACGTGGGCCGAGCTCTTCACCGGAAGGACGCCGTCGTTCTTCAGCAGAACCAGCGACTTGCGCACCGCCTCGCGGGCGATGGCGCGGTGCTCGGCGCTGCCGATCACGCCTTCGCGCCCCTCATAGGGGCGGGCGGCCTGGAACAGGCCCATCTTGGCCTTCACGCGCAGGATGCGGCGGACCGCGTCGTCCAGGCGGGCCATCGGGATCACGCCCGACTTCACCTCGGCCAGGGTGTTGGCGTACAGCGCCTTCCAGCTGTCCGGAGCCATGAACATGTCGAGGCCGGCATTGATCGAGGCCGGGCAGTCGGTGGGCTTGCAGCCCTGGACCTGGCCGTGGCCGTTCCAGTCGCCGACGATGAAGCCGTCGAAGCCCATCTTGCCCTTCAGCACGTCGGTCAGCAGGCTCTTGTTGCCGTGCATCTTCTGGCCGTTCCAGCTGTTGAACGAGGCCATGATGGTCAGGGTCCCGGCGTTGATGGCCGGCACGTAGCCCTGGGCGTGGATGCGGACCAGCTCGTCCTCGGAGACCTTGGTGTTCCCCTGGTCGACGCCGTTATCGGTGCCGCCGTCGCCCAGGAAGTGCTTGGCGCTGGCGGCGACATGGCCCTGCTGGATGAGCCCGCCCCCTCCTCCCGTAAATGGGCTGACGGCGCCCTGCAGGCCCAGGATCATCTCGCCGGCATATTGGCGGATGATGGCCGGGTCTTCGGAATAGCCCTCGTAGGTGCGCCCCCAGCGGTCGTCACGGGGCGCAGCCAGGGTCGGCCCGAACGCCCAGTCGAAGCCGGCGGCCGAGGTCTCGAGGCCCGTGGCCCTGCCGATGCGGCGGATCAGCTCGGGATCATGGGCCGCGCCCAGGGCGATATTGTGCGGGAAGAGCACCGCGCCGACGACGTTGTTGTCGCCGTGCACGGCGTCGATGCCGAACATCAGCGGGACGTTCGTGCCGCCCTGGCGCTGAGCCGCGGCGTCGCGAAACGCCTTGGCGGTGTCGACCCAGGGCTTCTGCGGCGAACGGTCGGGCGCGCCGATCGGCGGCGAGCTGCCGCCGCCCAGGATCGAGCCCAGCGGATAGACCTTCAGGTCCTCCGGCTTGATCTGGCTGATGTCGGCCTGGATGACCTGACCAACCTTCTCTTCCAGGGTCAGCTTGGCGAGCAGATCGCCGATGAAGGCCTCGGTGGCCTGGTCGACCAGACCCTGGCTCTTGGCCGCCGGCCACTTGGCCGGGTTGGCGGTGTAAGAATTCGCCGCTTGGGGGCCGGTCTCCGCGAGCGCAGCGCCGGACAGAAAGGTCGACGCCAGCAGGGCGACGCACAGGGTCCTGGTGTTCATACTCCCCAACTCTTTTTCTCGTTCGCCGTCAAATCCGGCATGGACAACGTTGTCATGACGCTGGACGGCGATCCATAGGCCGCCTAGTTTGTACGATAAATACGCAGAAGAAATTCGGGTTGGAAACTCCTAATGAAGCCGTCCGCGCACTTTTTGACAGCGCTAACATCAAACGCCTTGTTCTGCGGCGCCACGCGCGTCGCGGAGGCCGCCCAGCAGGTCGGCCCGGACGGTCCGCGGCCGGGCGGTGACGCGCAAGACCACGCTCTACATGACGCTCGCGCCGGGCGGCGGCGGGGCGTGCGGATCAGTCCGGCGACCGAAAGCCAAATGGAGTGTCATCCCGGATAGCCTCCGCGCTATGCGCTCCGGCCGGGATGACACGGCAATTGCGCATCAACACGGTTGGATAAGACTCGCGAGACTTCATGACCTTTACCCGCAGAGACCTGATCGCCACCGGCGCCGCCCTGACCGCCTCCCCGGCCTTCGCCGCCCCGAACGGCCTCTTCCAGCCGACCTGGGACTCCCTGGCGGCCGGCTACAAGGTCCCGGACTGGTTCCGCGACGCCAAGCTCGGGATCTGGTCGCACTGGGGTCCGCAGTGCGTGCCCGAGTTCGGCGACTGGTACGGCCGCCAGATGTACCAGCAGGGCAATCCCGTCTACGACCACCACGTGAAGACCTACGGCCACCCGGCCGACTTCGGCTTCATGCAGTTCATCCCGCGCTGGAAGGCGCAGAACTGGGACCCGGAAGGCTTGATGAAGACGTATGTCGCGGCGGGCGCGAAGTACTTCATGTCGATGGCCAACCACCACGACAATCTCGACATGTACGACAGCCGCCACCATGCCTGGAACACCACGCGGGTGGGGCCCGGGCGCGACATCGTCGGGACGTGGGCCAAGGTCGCCCGGGCGCACGGCCTGAAGTTCGGGGTCTCCAACCACAGCGCCCACGCCTGGCACTGGTGGCAGACGGCCTATGGCTACGACGCCGAGGGCCCGCGCAAGGGCCAGCGCTACGACGCCTTCAAGCTGACCAGGGCGCAAGGGAAAGGAACCTGGTGGCAGGGCCTGGATCCCCAGGACCTCTACACCGGCCGGAACATGGTCGTCCCCGACGGGATCGACAGCATCGCCGCCGCCAACGCCTGGCATGACCAGCACGACGGCGAGTGGCTGGAAATCCCGCCGCCGAACAACCCGGCCTTCGTCCGCAACTGGCTGCTGCGCCAGAACGACCTGGTCGACCGCTATAGGCCCGACCTGGTCTATTTCGACAACTACACTTTGCCGCTGGGCCAGGCCGGCCTGGGCGCCACGGCGCACTACTACAACCTGCTGCGCGGCGACGTGGTGGTGACGGGCAAGAAGCTCTCGCCCCTGCAACGGCGGGCCATCGTCGAGGATGTCGAGCGCGGCTTCTCCGACCGGCTGCGGCCCGAGCCCTGGCAGACCGACACCTGCATCGGCAGCTGGCACTATGACCGGCCGCTGTATGAGCGCGGCGGCTACAAGTCGGGCCGCGACGTGATCCAGCGACTGATCGATGTGGTCAGCAAAAATGGTTGCCTGCTGCTGTCCATCCCTCAGCGCGGCGACGGCTCGATCGACGACAAGGAAGAGAAGGTCCTGGCCGACATGGCCGGCTGGATCGGCGTCAACGGCGAGGCGATCTACGGCACGCGCCCCTGGCGGGTGTTCGGCGAGGGGCCGACCAAGCTGATCGAGGGCATGCAGAACGAGGGCGGCGCCAAGCCGTTCGAGGCGGCCGACATCCGCTTCACCACCAAGGCCGGGGCGCTCTACGCTCTGCCGATGGCCTGGCCCGAGGGAAGCTTGAAGATCGAGAGCCTGGCGGGCGCCCCCGGCGAGGTGCGCCGCGTGACCCTGCTGGGCGGGAGCGATCCCCTGCCCTTCCGCCGCGAGACCGGCGGTCTGGTCGTCGACCTGCCGCAGCGCCGGCCGGCCTTCACCCCAGTGCTCAAGATCGAAGGTCCCGGCCTAGTCTAGAGACAGAAAAGGGGCGAGCCTTCCGGCTCGCCCGCCTCTTGGACATAGAAAAGGGGCGAGCCTTCCGGCTCGCCCCAGGTGTCAGGCGACCCATACTCGGTCGCGAGGGGTTCTTGGCTAGCGGAACAGGCTGAGGATCGACGAGGTCGAAGAGTTCGCGATCGACAGAGCCTGGATGCCCAGTTGCTGCTTGGTCTGCAGCGACTGCAGCTTGGCGCTTTCCTTAGCCAGGTCGGCGTCCACCAGGTTGCCGACGCCGGCTTCCAGGCTGTCTTGCAGCTTGCCGACGAAGGTCAGGTGGGTGTCCAGACCCGTCGAGGCCGTACCCAGCGAGGCCAACTTGTTGGTCGCCGTGCCGATGGCCGTGTCGATCGTGGCGATCATGGCCTTGGCCGTCGTGGCGGTGGTGAAGGTGGTGGTGGTCGTCAGACCCAGGCCGCCCAGGGTCAGGGCTTGGGCGCTGACCGTGAAGCCCGAACCATCGGTGTTGGCCAGGAAGGTCAGCTGGGTGGCCGAGCCGTCAGCGATGCTGATGCCGTTGAACTTGGCGTTGGTGGCGGCTTTCTGGACCTGATCGCGCAGCGAGCTGAAGTCGGCCTTCAGCGCGTTGAACGAGGCGGTGTTCAGCGAGGTGTCGGAAGCGGCCAGGGCCTTTTCCTTCATCTTGCCGAGCAGGTCGGTGATGGTGTCGCCGGCCGCGAGAGCCACGTCGATGGTGGATTGACCGCGTTGCAGCGAGTCCTTGACCGCGTTCAGCGACGACGCCGTCGCCGACTGGTTCTTGGCCATGGCCCAGATGGCGCCGTTGTCCTTGGCGTTACCGACCTTCTTGCCGGTGTTGATGCGCTGCTGGACGACCTGCAGCTCATTATTGGTGGTGTTGAGGTTTTGCAGGGCGATCAGGGCCCCGCTGTTCGTGTTGATGCTGTTCAGCGCCATAACGAAACATCTCCTATTCGAGGTGTTCCGGCGTCGTTTTGACAACCGGTGGGCTTTTTGCCCACCGCGACACTATGTCGCCCGACCTTTCAATATTCTTGATGCGGTAGAGCCCCACACTGAATCAACCAGACATTTTCCTTAAGATTCGAGGCCAGCGCGTTAGTACTGATTACCAGAAGCCTGAATCAACGCACCGAGCCCAGAGTCTAGCGCGCGTCGCCTTCTGACCGACGACCTCACCTCGACTCTGCGCGACTCTGCCGAGCGAGGCGCAAAGAAAAAGGGCGAGTCCGAAGACTCGCCCTTCGCATCGACCGAGAGTCGACGCTGTCCGGTATTAGCGGAACAGGCTGAGGATCGACGAACTGGACTGGTTCGCGATCGACAAGGCCTGGATGCCCAGTTGCTGCTTGGTTTGCAGCGATTGCAGCTTGGCGCTTTCCTTGGCCAGGTCGGCGTCCACCAGATTGCCGACGCCGGCTTCCAGGCTGTCTTGCAGCTTGCCGACGAAGGTCAGGTGGGTGTCCAGACCGGTCGAGGCCGTGCCCAGCGAGGCCAGCTTGTTGGTCGCCGTGCCGATGGCCGTGGCGATCGTGGCGATCATGGCCTTGGCCGTCGTGGCGCTGGTGAAGGTGGTGGTGGTCGTCAGACCCAGGCCGCCCAGGGTCAGGGCTTGAGCGCTGACCGTGAAGCCCGAACCATCGGTGTTGGCCAAGAAGGTCAACTGGGTGGCCGAGCCGTCAGCGATGCTGATGCCGTTGAACTTGGCGTTCGTGGCCGCCTTCTGCACCTGGTCGCGCAGCGAGCCGAAGTCGGCCTTCAGCGCGTTGAACGAGGCGGTGTTCAGCGAGGTGTCGGAAGCGGCCAGGGCCTTTTCCTTCATCTTGCCGAGCAGGTCGGTGATGGTGTCACCGGCCGCGAGAGCCACGTCGATGGTGGATTGACCGCGCTGCAGCGAGTCCTTGACCGCGTTCAGCGACGAGGCGGTCGCCGACTGGTTCTTGGCCATGGCCCAGATGGCGCCGTTGTCCTTGGCGCTGCCCACCTTCTTGCCGGTGTTGATGCGCTGCTGGACGGTCTGCAGTTCGTTGTTCGTGGTGTTCAGGTTTTGCAGGGCGACCATGGCCCCGCTGTTCGTGTTGATGCTGTTCAGCGCCATAACGAAACATCTCCTATTCGAGGTGTTCCGGCGTCATTTTGACGACCGGTGGGCTTTTTGCCCACGGCCACCATCGCACGTCGTGCTTACAGCTTCGTTTATAGAGTAGTATTTCCGTAGTTAAGATTCGACACTATTTTATTAATTATAGGCAGAATTTCACACCAATACACAAACTCAATCCAGGCACGACATGTATCAAAATGGCACAACCTGATCTTTACTAAAGACCTCCTGAGGTCGCAGCCATGCCGAGTTCGTCAGAGCCGGACTCGGCCGGATACAGGCGACGGGAACGGTAGGGCTTGGCGATCGCGCGCAGGGTCATGACGAAGGCCACCGACCGCCAGGTCCGCGACAGGACATCCAAAAGACGACGCATCGAGAGACTCCTTTTCCCTATCCAACGAAGAAAAGGCCGACCGGCTCCCCCTGGCCCAGAGATTGGGAGGGAGAAGCCGGCCGGCCTCTGCTGCCGATCACGGGGAGAACGCGATCGGCCTACGACACGGCCAGGATCAGCCGTGCAGCTTGATCGCGGTCTCAGCGATGCGGCGGCCCTGATAGCGGGCGCCGGTCAGCTCGTTCTCACTGGGCTGACGCGAGCCGTCGCCGCCGGCGATGGTGGTCGCCCCGTACGGGCTGCCGCCGGTGACTTCGTCCAGGGTCATCTGACCGGCATGGCCGTAGTCCAGGCCCACGATCGTCGTGCCGAAGTGCAGCAGATTGGTGATGATCGAGAACAGGGTGGTTTCCTGGCCGCCGTGCTGGGTCGCCGTCGAGGTGAAGGCGCCGGCCACCTTGCCGTGCAGCGCGCCGCGAGCCCACAGACCGCCGGCCGCATCGAAGAAGGCGGCGACCTGCGAGGCCATGCGGCCGAAGCGGGTCGGGGCGCCGACGATGATGGCGTCGTAGTTGGCCAGGTCTTCCACGGCCGCCACCGGGGCTTCCTGGTCGAGCTTGAAGTGGGCGCCCTTGGCGATCTCCAGCGGCACGGTCTCGGGGACGCGCTTGATGTCGACGGTCGCGCCGGCTTCGCGCGCGCCCTCGGCGACGGCCTTGGCCATCGTCTCCAGGTGGCCGTAGGACGAATAGTAGAGAACCAGAACCTTGGCCATGACGGCTAATCCCTTGCCTTGATGCTTTGGCGAAGGCGTCTGGCCCTCGTCGTTGGCGTGGGTTTTGGCGCCGCTTGGACTTGCGCGATATCCGAATAAAATCGTCTATTATGTTCGAAATTTTCGAACGATGAGATTGGCGATGAGCGAGCCCGGCACGCCCACCCTGGACCAGCTGACCGTGTTCCTGACCATCGTCGAGGAAGGCGGCTTCGCGGCCGCCGCCCGACGGCTGAACCGGGCCAACTCGGTGATCAGCTACGCCATCGCCAATCTCGAGGCCCAGCTGGGCCTGGCCCTGTTCGACCGCGACGCCGCCAAGAGCCCGGTGCTGACCAAGGCCGGCAAGGCGATGTTGGCGCGGGCCCGCGTCATCGCCGGCGACGTCGCCGCCCTCCGCGCCCAGGCCAAGGGCCTGCTGCAGGGCCTTGAGGCCGAGGTGCATCTGGTGCTGGACGTCATGCTGCCGAGCGCGCGGGTGGTGGACGCCTTGCGGGCTTTCCAGGAGGCGTTCCCGACCGTGACCCTGCGCTTGCACGTCGAGGGTTTGGGCGCCGTGACCCAGATGGTGCTGGACCGCCGCGCCACCCTGGGGGTGGCCGGGCCGCTGGACGTCGTCCACGGCGGCGACGAACTGGACTACATCGCGGTCGGCGGAACCCTGCTGATCCCGGTCGCCGCGCCCGACCATCCACTGGCCCAGGGTCTCAACGCGCCGGGCGCGGGCCGCGACCACACCCAGCTGGTGCTCACCGACCGCTCGCACCTGACGCAAGGCCGCGACTTCGCCGTCGCCAGCGCCCACACCTGGCGGCTGGCGGACCTGGGCGCGAAACACATCCTGCTGAAGGAAGGCCTGGGCTGGGGCAACATGCCCGAACCGATGGTGAAGGAAGACCTGGCGGCGGGCCGGCTGAAGCGCCTGGACATGCCCGAACTGGCGCAGGCCCACTATGCGCTGCACGCCATCTATCGCAGCGACACGCCACCGGGCCCGGCGACGGCGTTCCTGATCGAGCGGTTTCGAACTCAACCCAACTAAAAGGCACTCGTCATCCCGGATCGCGCAAGCGCGTTCGGGATGACGAGATTGGTTTGGCTTAGCGCTTCCGCGCCACCACCACCGGCTCACCCGCATACTCCACCGTCGCATCGGCGGCGGCGTCGAAGTCCGTGGGCTTGGCGCCGGCGCCGATGAAGCGGACCTTGAAGGTGCGCTTGTCGACCATGCCGTCGAACTTGCCCGAGCGGGCCCCGATCACGACGCGGCCGGCGGCGTTGTCGTAGCTGATCGGAATGCGGCTGTAGGCCCCGCGCTGGTAGGCCATGGTCAGGCCGTCGTCCTCGTACAGCTCGTACTTGCCGTCCTTGCCCGTGTAGATCACCAGGGTGATCGGCAGGTCGGGCTTTTCGCCGACATACTGCTGAACCTCGGTGGTCGGCACGATCGAACCGGCCTTCACGAACAGCGGCATGCGGCCCAGCGGAGCATCGGCCTTGATGGCCTGGCCGCCGGCGTGGGCCTTGCCCGTCTGGAAGTCGTACCAGGTGGTCCCGGCCGGCAGATAGACCGACCGCGAGCGCGCCTTGAACTCGGTCACCGGGGCGACCAGGAACGCCGCGCCATACAGGTATTCGTCATTGACGTTCCGCGCCTTCAGGTCGTTCGGATAGTCCATGACCAGGCCGCGCATGATGCTGCCGTCGCGGTGATAGGTCTCGCCCGCCAGGGTCAGGGTGTAGGGCATCAGGCGATAGCGCAGCTGGTCGTACCAGACGAGCGAGTTGTAGACCTCGGTCCCTTCGTCGGCGAGGTTCCAGATCTCGCGGAAGGGCTCCTCGCCGTGGCTGCGGAACAGCGGGCTGAAGGCGCCGAACTGGAACCAGCGCAGGTTCAGCTCCTGCCATTCGGCCCAGTGGGCGGGCTCCTTGTTCAGGTAGCGGTCCTCGACCGAGAAGCCGCCGATGTCGGTGGTCCAGTTGGGGATGCCCGACATCGACAGGTTCACGCCGGCCGAGATCTGGTCCTTCAGGTCATCCCAGCGCGAGACGACGTCGCCGCTCCACAGGGCCACGCCCTGGCGCTGGATGCCGCCGAAGCCCGAGCGCGAGAAGATGTACGAGCGCTTGTTGGGATCACGCGCGTGCTCGCCGTCGAACACCGCCTGGGTGTGGATCAGCGGGTAGGAGTTGAAAAACTCCGCGCCCGGCCCCTTGGCGGTCGGCCCCATGCGCAGGGTGCGCTCGGGAATGTCGAGGTTGGAGTGCATGTCCGGCTCGTCGCTGTCCATCCACCAGGCGTCGATGCCGATGCCGCCCAGGTTCTCCTTGACCTGGCGCCAGTAGATGTCGCGCGCTTCCTGCGTATAGGGATCGTAGAACGAGTTCAGGTAGCCGGGACCGACCCAGTCCAGCGCGCCCTGTTCGACATTGCGATGGTACATGTACCCCTTGGCGTCGAGCTCCTTGTAGTTCTTGGTCGTCGGATAGAACTTCGGCCAGATCGAGATCATGAAGTGGGCGTTCTCATCGTGAACGTCCTTCAGCATCTTCGCCGGGTCGGGGAAGCGGGTCTTGTCGAACTCGTGGCTGCCCCAGCTATCGTCTTTCCAGTAGCGCCAATCGAGCACGATATTGTCCAGCGGCACCTGGCGCTTGCGGTACTCCTTGACCACCCCGACCAGCTCGTCCTGGGTGTTGTAGCGCTGGCGCGACTGCCAGAAGCCGTACGACCAGCGCGGCAGGGCCTGGGCCTTGCCGGTCAGCTCGCGATAGCCGCTGACCACCTGGTCCAGGTTGTCGCCGGCCACGAAGTAGTAGTCGAT
>Ga0209050_1001144_pt1 | contig 31864 bp, 23 predicted proteins | sample Araplavi_mTSA_r2_FD_184276 | JGI IMG/M metagenome (GOLD analysis project Ga0209050, IMG submission 184276) | Arabidopsis root microbial communities from North Carolina, USA - plate scrape MF_Cvi_mTSA_r2 (SPAdes) (version 2) | ecosystem: Host-associated > Plants > Roots > Endosphere | place: USA... | reverse complement strand
CCAGTGAGCAAGCAGAACAGGAGGCCATCGTGAAGCTGTACTCCCCCGCCGGCCTGGCCCGTTTGGGCCTGGCCTTGCTAGCCGCATGCGGCCTTCCGATCCACGCCCGCGAAGCGCCGCCCAAGAATCCCGTTCCCGCTACCTCCGGGCGTACCAGCACCACGCCGCCGCCCGATGCGCCATCGCGGCCTCCGTCAGCTCCGCCATCGACTCCGGCACCGCTTCCCGATACCGCCGCCCCTGTGCGCATCGTGGCCGGCGCCAGTGCGACTGTCAGCGGCGGGTCGGCGGCGATCGCGCCTTCTCCCGTGGCCGCGCATCAGGGCTCGCTGGTCATCATCGGCGGCGGACTGCGCGGCGACAACGCGGACGTGTGGCAGCGCGTGGTGAAGCTGGCCGGCGGCAAAGGCTCGCGCATCGCGGTGTTCCCTTCCGCTGCCGGCAATCCGGAACGTTCGGCCCAGACCATCATCGGCTACCTGCGCAAATGGGGGGCGGATGCCTTCCTGGTGCCGGTTGCGGTGCGCCTGACAGGCAGCGATTACAAGAAGAACGCGGATGATGCCGCGCTGGCAAAAAGAATCCGCGAATCGGACGGCATCTACTTTGCGGGCGGCGACCAGGGGCGCATCACCAAGGCGCTGCTGCGCGAGGACGGCACCCAGACGGCGGTACTGGAAGCCGTGTGGGACGTGTACCGCCGCGGCGGCGTGGTTGCCGGTTCGTCGGCCGGCGCGGCCATCATGAGCAGTACCATGTTCTCCAATCCGAAGGCTATCCTGTCCATGCTGCAGACGGGCATTGCGGACGGCCGCGAACTGGGGCCCGGGCTGGGCTTCATCGGCGACGACGTGTTCGTGGACCAGCATTTGCTGGTGCGCGGCCGCTTCGCGCGCATGATCCCGGCCATGCTGGCCAAGGGCTACCTGATCGGCCTTGGCATCGACGAGGACAGCGCCATGGTGGTCAATGCCCAGCGCGAGGTGGAGATCATCGGCTACAAGGGCGCGTTGCTGATCGACCTGTCGCGCGCCGAATGGGAAAAGGACGCGCCGCACTTCGGCGTGCGCAATGCCGTGATCAGTTATCTGGACCGGGGCGACAAATTCAATATCGGCACGCATATGTTCCTGCCGTCCAACGACAAGGCGGGCGGGCGCATCGATCCGACGCGGACCCTGGGCCGGGGAGCGGTGTTCAGCAACGACGTGCTGGGCAACAATGCCGTGATCGACCTGATGGAGCGGCTGATCGACAGCAACCAGGAGGAGGCGATCGGCATCGCCAGCGGCAACCCGCGCGCCAGCGGCACGGAAGTCGGATTTGAGTTCCGGTTCACCAAGACGCCCGAAAGCGTGGGCTATGTCTCCAGCGTGGCTGAGGCGTATTCGGTGCTGAATATCCGCCTCGATATCCGGCCTATCGAAATCACGCGGCCGCTCTACAAATATAAATGACGATTTCCTGAATCCGGCGGCGCCGCCGCTGCGTATATGCCATGGCAACCAACCACACGGGAGGAAACCATGGCACTCATCAAGCAAGCTGCTGTCCGGATAGCCCTGCTGTCGACGCTGGCGCCGGCAGCGTTCCCGCCTGCGGTGCAGGCGTCCAGCCACCGCGAAGCACCGTTCATCACGCGCGAACCCAAGGTTGACGGGACCGACTTCTACATGTTCCGCAGCTACGAGCCGGGGCGCGAGCAATTCGTGACCCTGATCGCCAACTACGTGCCTCTGCAGGACGCGTATGGCGGACCGAATTTCTTCACCATGGATCCGGATGCGCTGTACGAAATCCATATCGATAACAATGGCGATGCGCGGGAAGACCTGACGTTCCAGTTCCGCTTCACCAACACGTTCAGGAATGCTGCGTTCACGGTGGGCGGCAAGAAGGTGCCGATTCCGCTGGTGATCAATGGCGGGCCGATCAACGACGTCAACGCAGCCGGGCTGAATGTTCGCGAGACGTACACCGTCGATGTGGTGCGCGGCGACCGGCGCGGCGTGCGGCAGCCGGTGCGCATGGCCACCAATGGGGCCGCGGTGTTCGACAAGCCGATCGACAATATCGGCAACAAGTCGATTCCGGACTATGCGGGGTATGCGGGCAAGCACGTGTACAGCGTGAATGTTCCCGGCTGCGCAATACCGGCGCGCATGTTCGTCGGCCAGCGCAAGGATTCGTTTGTGGTCAACCTCGGCGAGACCTTCGACCTGATCAACATCAAGGCGCCGGCGGTGGAGTTCCTCGCCAATGCGGAAAAGAACGCGCGCGACGACCTGGACGACAAGAACGTGACATCCATCGAACTGGAAGTGGCGGCTTCGTGCCTGACTTCCGGCACGGAGCCTGTGATCGGCGGCTGGACGACGGCAAGCCTGCGCCAGGGGCGTTTGCTTAACCCGAACGGCGGCTCGAAGGAGGGCGGCGCGTGGACGCAGGTGTCGCGGCTCGGCATGCCGCTGGTGAACGAGGTGGTGATCGGCTTGAAGGACAAAGACCGTTTTAACCACAGCAAGCCGCGGCAGGATGGGCAGTTCGCGGATTACGTGACAAACCCGACCTTGCCTGCGCTGGTGGAAGTCCTGTTCGGCGGTTCCGGTGCCAAGGCGCCCACCAACTTCCCGCGCAATGACCTGGTGACGGTGTTCCTTACCGGGGTGCCTGGACTGAACCAGCCTGCGCGGGTGAATGCATCGGAAATGCTGCGGCTGAATACTTCGATTGCGCCGGTGGCGAAGGGCGCGCAGAAGCGGCTGGGCGTGATCGACGGCGATAACGCTGGTTTCCCCAACGGGCGCAGGCCGGGCGACGACGTGGTGGATATCGCGCTGCGCGTGGTGATGGGCAAGCTGTGCACGCTGAATATCGGCTGCGCGCCTGGCGACGCACCGGCAGGGGCGATTCGCTTCACCGATGGCGCTTACCTGGATGACAGCTACTTCAGTGCAGGCTTCCCGTACCTGAAGACGCCGATCGCCGGCTCGCCGCAGCAATAGGAGGGCCAGGCCATGAAACGTCTATGTCTTGTGTTTGCGGCTGCGCTGCTGGCCGGCTGTGGAGGTGGTGGTAGCGACTCTGTTTCGGCGATGCCGGGGAGCGACCAGTCGCCGGTCCCACCGCCGCCAGGCGACACCTTTACCTCGGCGCTGGTGGTACTGGTGCGCAGCGCGCCTGAATCGACTGAGCCTGCCGAGGTCGATGGTGCGGAGCTGGCGTTGCCGGACGGCGGTGAACCGGTAGCTGTGGAATGAGGGCCCGGCCATGACGCCCCTTGCCTGCACAATCCTTGCCGCTGTTGCGGCAATGGTGTTGCCGCTGCGTGTCCTGGCCGCGCCGTTCGTGCCGCAATCCGGCGCGGAAGTGCTGGAGACGCTTCCGCGCCGAGGAAATGCGGCCGATGCAGCTTTGCGCAGGGATCGTGCACGTTTGGCGGCGGCACCGCGCAATCCTGCGCTTGCCGCCGAGGCAGCGCGGCGATACATCGAGCGTGGCCGCGCAACGGGCGATCCCCGCTACTTCGGCTACGCGCAAGCTGCATTGGCTCCCTGGTGGAGCGCCGCTGCGCCTCCGGTGCCGGTACTCCTGATGCGCGCGACACTGCTGCAATCCAGCCATCGCTTTGTGGAAGCGATCCGCGACCTGGGCGCTATAACGCGCGTAGACCCCGCCAATGCACAAGCCTGGCTGACGCTGGCCACTGTGCAGGTGGTGCGGGGCGAATCTGATGCGGCGGTTCGCAGCTGCGGGCGGCTCTCATCGCTGGCCAACCAATTGGCCAGTATCACCTGCCTCGCCAATGCACGTGCCGCCAACGGCCAGCTCGCAGCCAGCGAGCGCCTGCTGGCGCTGGCTTTCGAGCGTTCGGGCTCCGCAAGGGGCGCCCAGGATGCTGCGCAAGCCGGCCTGAAGCTCTGGGCTTCGACGCTTCTCGGCGAACTGGCGGCTCGCCGCGGGGATGCCGCGCTTGCCGAAGAGCGCTTCCGCCAGGCGCTTGTACTTGCGCCGGGTGACAGTTACCTGCTTGGCGCCTATGCGGACCTGTTGCTGGACCAGGGCCGTCAGGCGGAGGTGCAGGCGCTGCTGCGCGACCACCTTCAGATCGATGGCCTGCTGCTGCGGCACACGATTGCAGCGCAGGCCGCGCCGGCAAAGGCAATTGCCATCGCCGAACTGCAAGCGCGTTTCGATGCGGCCAACCACCGTAGCGATGCGATTCACCAGCGCGAGCAGGCGCGCTTCGAACTGCAATTGCGCCACAATGCGCGCGCAGCCCTGACACTTGCGCTGGCAAACTGGCAAGTTCAGAAAGAACCTGCGGACTTGCGCATCCTGCTGGAAGCGGCGCTCGCTGCGCACGATCCCGCTGCAGCCCGGCCGGCGCTGGTGTGGCGCAGGCAGCAAGGCATTGAAGACAGCAAAATCGCCTGGTTGGCGCGCCAGCTGGAAGGAGGCGTCATATGAGCTCCCTATCGTGTGCGGCGCGCAGGCTGGCTGCGCTGACCTTCCTGCCGCTGTTCTTCATCGCCAGCGCGGCCATGGCGCATAAGCCGAGCGACAGCTACCTGGCCTTGAACGTTACGACGGCCCCGCGCCAGCAGTACGTCATTGACGGACGCTGGGACATTGCCTTGCGCGACCTCGACTTTGCCATAGGCCTCGACACCGATGGCGACGGCAAGCTGACTTGGGATGAAGTCCGGTCCCGCCATGCCGAAATCGCAGCTTACGCAATGCCCCGCCTTGGCCTGGCACAGGGCTGCCGCCTGCGCGTCACGCGCCAGGAGATTGACCGCCATACAGACGGCGCATACACCGTCCTGGTTCTGCAGGGAGGCTGCAATGGGACCACCTTCGCGATCGACTACAAGCTGTTCGCTGACCTCGACGCACAGCACCGGGGCATGGCCAGCGTCACGCTCGATGGCATCGCGCAGTCTGCCGTGCTGGGAGGCGACCACGCGCGCTTCGCAGTGGACAGTGGCGAGGGCAGCAGCTGGCGCCAGGCCTCCGGCTACCTGCGCCACGGCGTCTGGCACATCTGGACCGGCTACGACCATATCCTGTTCCTGCTGTCCCTCCTGTTGCCAGCCGTCCTGGCACAAGGCTGGCGGTCCGCAAGCGCGGACGTCCTGCGTGTCGTCACCGCGTTCACGCTCGCCCATTCAATCACGCTCTCGCTGGCCGCCCTGCAAGTGGTTTCGTTGCCGAGCCGCCTGGTTGAATCGGCCATCGCAGCCTCGGTCGCCATCGCTGCCCTGAACAATCTCTGGCCACTGGTGCAAGGCAGGCGCTGGCTTGCAGCCTTTGGTTTCGGCCTGTTGCACGGCTTCGGTTTTGCAGGCGTGCTGGGCGACCTGGGACTGCCCCGGAGCGCAACGGTGCTCGCACTGGCTGCCTTTAATATCGGCGTCGAACTTGGACAGCTTGCCATCGTCGCGGCCTTTGTCCCGCTGGCCTATGCCGTGCGCGGCACATGGGCGTACAGGCAGCTTATGGTGAAGGGGGGATCCGCCACTATCGCCGTGCTGGCGACGGCGTGGTTCGTCGAGCGAGCCACGGTCTGACTACATCGCTCGCACCCACGGGCCCTTGTACAGCACCGGCCCGGTCGGCCCATTCGGGTCAGGCGAGCCGCCGCGCGGCTCGAGGGAAATCGCCAGCACCACCACATCGTCGCCCACTGCACCCGACCCCAGCGAGAACGTGCCGCGCCCTTCGGTCCCCAACACGCCCAGCGAGCGTGGCGAACCTTTTTTCGGAATCGCCCACAACTGCAAGGACCTGTCGGGCGGCACGGGTGCGCCGCCAACAATATGGACCTGCAGCAGGCGCTTGCCGGTATCCGCCTGCACCAGCAGCGCAGGCTGTGCTTGCTGGTCAGTCAACGTCGCGACCAGGTCGTAGGTCGGCCCACGCAGTTGCTGCAGGCTGATTGCCACAAGCAGTGCGGCGGCTACGGCGGCGGATGCCGTTCCCAGTCCGAAACCGCGCCAGAAATGCCAGCTGCTGCGCTCCGGTTTCAGGTGCAGGCGCATTTCGATATTGCGCCAGACTTGGGGAGAGGGCTCCTGCGCGCGCACGAATTCATGCATCGGCAGCAGGCGGCGTTCCCACTCCTTGACCAGCATGCGCAAGGATGCATCGGCGTACATCCAGCCTTCGAAGCGGCGGCGCGCACCGCCGCGCAAGCTGCCTAGCACATACTCGGCGGCCAGCCTGTCGCGCAGGGCGTCGTTGCCACGGATGTTCATGGCGATTCTCCCTGCGACAGGCAATTCCTCAGCTTTTCCATGCCGCGCCGGATCCAGGTCTTGATGGTGCCGACCGGCAGCGACATGCGCTGCGCCACTTCGGTATGCGACAAGTCATGGAAGAACGCCAGGCCGATCGCCAGCCGGTGCAAGCCTTCCAGCCGCGCCATGCAGGCAGCCAGTGCGCGTGCATCGCTGCTCATTTCACTCGCCTCGGCCGGCGTGCTTGCGTATTCGTCCCGGAATGCCTCATGATCCAGCTCCACCGTGTCGTCCGTGCGGCGCAGGATATCCAGCGCCTTGTTGCGGACTATGGCCGCCATCCACGTCAGCGGCGCGGCCAAACCGGCCTCGTAGTGCGGTGCTGCGTGCCAGATCGACACAAAGCCTTCCTGCAGCGCCTCTTCGGCCAGTTCCCGCTTACGTAATATACGCAGGGCAAAGCCAAACAGTTTCGGCGCGGCTGCATCGTAGAGTGCGCGAAATGCGGCGGTGTCCTGGCGGCCGGCAGCTGCCAGCCAAGTCCTGAGCTGTTCGGGTTCGATGGGCATGGGGCCATCTTATGCCGGGCTCTTTGCCCGGTCTACTGTATTCCGCAAAGCAAAGTTACAATGTCCGCCACCAAAACCACACTGGAGACTTCATGTCGTACCTGAATCGACTGCTGGCAGGAACGGTGCTCAGCACCGTCGCCGGCCTCGCGCTGGCGGCACAACCGGCCACCGTGCGCCTCGACTATATGCACACGGGTAACGCGCTAAACGAAAGTTATGCGATCGAGCAAGTTGTGATTGAGCCTTTGCCATGGCCGGGCGATATGTCCAAGACAATCGACACCACCAACCGTGGCGTGAACAAGGTCGAAGTGGCGGACGCCAAGACCGGCAAGGTGCTCTACAGCCGCACCTTCTCCACCATTTTCGTTGAATGGAAGTCTACCGAGGAAGCCGCCAGGCTGACGCGCGGTTTCCATGAGTCGGTGCGCTTTCCCAAGCCTGACCGCCCAGTCAAGGTCCGCATCCTGAAGCGCGACGAGCGCAATGAATTCTCTGTGGCCTGGAGCGTGGATGTCGATACCGATGCGATGGATGTGGTGCGCAAGCAGGACGTCGCGCCGGCCAAGCCGATCCCGATCCGCGTCAATGGGCCGAGCGAAAAGAAAGTGGACCTGTTGATCCTGGGCGACGGCTATACCAAGGCCGACATGGCCAAGTTCGAGGCCCGCGCCCGCAAGCTGTCCGATTACCTGTTCACGGTGTCGCCGTTCAAGGAGCGTGCCAAGGATTTCAACGTATGGGCGATGGCCGTGCCGACCCAGGAGAGCGGGGTATCGCGCCCATCGACCAATACCCACCACGCATCGAAACTGGGCACGCGCTACGACATCTTCGGCAGCGAGCGTTATGTGCTGACGATCGACAACCGTGCCCTGCGCGAGATCGCGCAGCATGCGCCGTACGAGTTCATTGAGATCCTGGTGAACAACGACACCTACGGCGGTGGCGGCATCTACGGCCAGTTCAGCACTGCGGCAGCGGACAACGACTGGGCGAACTACCTGTTCGTGCACGAATTCGGGCACCACTTCGCGGGCCTGGCCGACGAGTACTACACCTCGCCGGTGGCTTACGCGACCGGCGGCGTGCGGATGGAACCGTGGGAGCCGAACGTGACGGCCTTGCTGGACCCGGGCAACGTGAAGTGGAAGAAGTTTGTCACGCCGGGGACCGCGTTGCCGACTGCCTGGCCGAAGGCCGAGTATGAAACGCATTCGCGCGAATACCAGAAGATCCGCGCGCAACTGCGCAAGGACAACCGTCCGGAATCGGAGATGAGCAAGTTGTTCAAGGAAGACCTGGCGTGGACCAACGCGCTGTTCTCGAAGGCGCCGAATCGCAAGGCGGTAGGAGCGTTCGAAGGCGCGAACTACGAAGCGACCGGCTACTATCGTTCGCAGCAGCAGTGCCTGATGTTTGACCGCAGTGAGGAGTTTTGTGCGGTGTGCAGCGATGCGGTGCAGGAGACGATTGACCTCTACGCTCCGCGCTAAAACCGGTAAGTCTGGGTCTGACCCAAGGGTCAGACCCGCCACGCGGCAGCCAACAATCGGGGTCAGACCCTTGGGTCTGACCCTGGATTACCGGGTCAGATGTTTGGCGCCAAACCAGTCGGCTTGATACGTACCGGCATTGGCTTGCCCTTGCGAGCACGCTTGCCGAAGTGCGGAGCGAGTGCCGTTGGTCCCATGCGGTCCTCCTTGGCCTTCTGCGCATTACCGATACCCTGCACGGTGACGCCCTTGTCGGTGATCGCGCAAGCAGCAACCAGTTTCTCCTTGTCGGCCAGGTCCATCAGGATCACGCCACGGCCGCCGTTGGACAGCACCTTCATCTCGTCCATGCCGAACACCAGCAGGTTCGACTTCTCGGAAATGACCGCCACCGCGCTCGCGCCATCGACAACCACGGTCGGAGGCAGAGGCTTGTCGCCTTCATCCAGCGTAATGAACGATTTGCCGCCCTTCAGGCGCGACACCATATCGCCTGCCTTGGCGATAAAGCCGTAGCCCGCATCGGACGCCAGCAGCAGCTGCTTGTCGCCATTGCCCGCGAAGTAGTGCAGCAGTCGCGCACCGCCCGACAGGTCGACCAGCGTGGTGATCGGCACGCCGTCGCCGCGTGCGTTAGGCAGGGCGGCAACCGGCACGGAATACACCTTGCCGTTGTCGCCGAAGCCCAGCAGTGTGTCCACCGTGCGGCACTCGAACGCGCCATACAGCGAATCGCCCGCCTTGAAGGTGAACTGCGCCGGATCGTGGCCGATGCCGGTACGCGCGCGTACCCAGCCTTTTTCGGAGATGATCACGGTCACCGGTTCGTCGGCCACCTTCTGTTCCACTACAGCCTTCTGCGCTTCCTCGATCAGGGTGCGTCGCGCGTCGCCGTAAGTCTTGGCGTCGCCGTCGATTTCCTTGATCACCAGGCGGCGCAGGGTGGACGGGTTGTCCAGCACGTCCTGCAGGCCTTCGCGCTCCTTGCGCAGTTCGGACAGCTCCTGTTCGATCTTGATCGCTTCCAGGCGCGCCAGCTGGCGCAGGCGGATTTCCAGGATGTCTTCCGCCTGGCGGTCCGACAGCTTGAAGCGTTCGATCAGGGCCGCCTTCGGCTCATCCGAATTGCGGATGATGGCGATCACCTCGTCGATGTTCAGCAGGACGATCTGGCGGCCTTCCAGAATATGGATGCGCTCATCGACTTTGTTCAGGCGGAACTGGGTGCGGCGGGTCACGGTGGCGAAGCGGAATTCGATCCACTCGCCTAAAATTTCGCTGATGCCCTTCTGGCGCGGACGGCCGTCGCCGCCGATCATCACCAGGTTCATCGAAGCAGAAGTCTCCAGCGAGGTATGCGCCAAGAGCATGTGCATGAACTCAGTCTGGTTCTGGTTCTTCGATTTCGGCTCGAACACCAGGCGCACCGCGGCCTCGCGGCCTGCTTCGTCGCGAACCTTGTCCAGCTGGCCCAGGATCAGGCCTTTCAGCGCCACCTGTTCCGGCGACAGCGCCTTCTTGCCCAGCTTGACCTTAGGATTGGTGAGTTCTTCGATTTCTTCCAGCACCTTTTGCGCCGAAGTGCCAGGCGGCAGTTCGTACACGACGGCCTGCCACTGGCCGCGCGCCAGTTCTTCGATCTTCCAGCGCGCACGCACTTTCATCGAGCCGCGGCCGGACGCGTACATATCGTCCAGTTGCGCGCGAGGGGTGATCAACTGGCCGCCGCCCGGGAAGTCCGGGCCCGGGATCAGTTCCATCAGTTCCGCGTGGGTGATTTTCGGATTGCGGATAATCGCCACGGCAGCTTTCGCCACCTCGGTCAGGTTATGCGAAGGGATTTCGGTCGCCAGGCCAACCGCGATACCGGAAGCACCGTTCAGCAGCACCATCGGCAGGCGCGCCGGCAGCAGGGCCGGCTCTTCGTACGAGCCGTCGTAGTTCGGGATGAAGTCCACCGTGCCCTGGTCGATTTCGTCCAGCAGCAGGCGCGAGATCGGGGTCAAACGGGCTTCGGTGTATCGCATTGCCGCGGCGCCGTCGCCGTCGCGCGAACCGAAGTTACCCTGGCCGTCGATCAGCGGATAGCGCAGCGAAAAGTCCTGCGCCATGCGCACCAGCGCGTCGTACACCGACTGGTCGCCGTGCGGGTGCAGCTTACCCAGCACGTCGCCCACCACGGTGGCGGACTTGCGCGGCTTGGCGGTCGGGCCCAGGCCCAGTTCATTCATCGAGTACAGGATGCGGCGCTGCACGGGCTTCTGGCCGTCGCACACGTCCGGCAGGGCGCGGCCTTTGACCACGGAAATCGCGTAATCAAGGTAGGCGCGCTCGGCGAAGGTTGACAGGGTCAGGGATTCGCCGCCGTCATCACCACCGCTGCCACCGCTTGGCGGCAGTTCCGGGGTCGGCTCGTCAAAGAGGTTTGCTTGAGTAGACATTGTTGCGTTTTCAGTGTGTCAGTAGTTGGATGTTGCTGTCTCGGGCTCGTTCATGGCGCGATACATGGAACTGCCGATGAAGATCGCGAGCATCAGCAGGAAATAGAACAGGGTGGGCAGGCGCTGGTCGGCCATGCCCTTGAACAGATTCAGTTGGCCGAGCGCCAGGACTTTGATGGAGAAGAACAGTGGCCAGGCGATGTAAAGCGAGAGTTCGAACTGCGCCAGGAACAGTCCGGCCACCAGCATGAGCCAGGCGAACAGCAGTTGCACCTGCACCGCGGACGGCGTGCTGGAGGCTAGCACGGTGAACGCGATCACACCTGCAATCCAGGCGGCACGGATCGTCATCAGCCGGCCGCCACCGATGCGGGCCCAGTCCACAACGCGGATTTCGGACGTGTTGATCAGGCATTGCAGGCCAACGGACGCCATCAGGGCGATGCTCCAGTGCCAGGCCGGGAATACCATATTGCTCATGAAATAAGCCATGACGCTCGAGAGGGCTGCAAGCCACGCCCAGCCCTGTTTGGTCAGGAAGGGCGAGGCGGCGAGGACTGCCATGCCGGAACTGGCGAACATTGCCAGGCCGACCGTAAGCTGCAAGCCCAGGGAAGGCGAGGGATAGAACATCGCCAGGCTGGCAGCGGTAAACGGCAGGAGCCAGGCATAACGGGCGCGCATTTTCGTCGCATCGTCGTACAGGTACGGCAGCATGCGTTCATGCCACGCTTCCTTGAGTTGCTGCGGTGGTCGGAGGGCGAGCAGGGCGCCGCCGCCGATGGTCAAGGTGAGGCAAGTCACGATAATCAGGAAGGCGCGAAGTGCATTCATTTCTGCGATGAAGGTACCGGCAATTACGCCGCTCAGCGCCAGCCCGGCCACGATCGAGTAGAAGGCAGTTTCAATGTAGTACTTCTTGTCCTGGACCTTTGCCTGCCACCATTGCGCGACTTCGCGCTCGAGATGGTACTCGAGCACTTCCGGGAATCGCCAATTGATTGTATCGAGCAGGTTCGCCATCTCCTTCATGAAGCTCTTGTTCATTGAGTCCATGTCGAAGTGCGGCGGGGTTTTTGCTTGCAGCTTATGGAATGCACCGCAGCCGTTCTCCATGGAGCGCAAGTAACGCATGCCCATGTCGCCGCGGTAACGCGCTACTGCAAAATAAGCCGTGCTGCCGTCAATGCGGGCCAGATGGCTGCTGTCTTCGTCCCAGCGGAAATGTTCGACCAGAGCGTCGCGTATGTCGTGATCGTAGCCGGCAGTTGCGCAATAACGGCCTGCAATGACTTCCAGGGCATCTTGCGCCAGTAAGCTCAGCGCGGCCAGGTTGGCCCGTTCGGCAAACCTGGCGGCAGTCTTCTTGATTGGAGTTTCAAGGAAGTCCTGCCAAACCTGGTTGGCTTCCTTCCAGGCAGTGGCCAGCATTTCTTCGCGCGCCTGTTCGGCGTCCGGTCCTGCGTCGGTTGCTACCGATACCGGTTCGCCGCCAGCGTCGGTGTCGTGATCGGAAGGCGGGGCGTCGGACTCATCGGCCGCATAATCGCTGTAACGTGCTTCGGCCAGCGCCTGGTCGTAAGCGCTCCGCAGGGCCTGGAAACCTTCGGAATCGTCTTCCGGGCGTGTTTGCTTGAGCTGTTTGGCGTAGGCGCGCTTGATCGCGCGCTCGTCGCTGGTCGGCTCAATGCCGAGGATTTCCCAGGCGCCCTTCATCAGAACACTCCGTCGGATTCCAGGTGCCCCAGCACTTTTTCCAGCGTAGAGCGGGCTTCGCTCACGCGGCGCGGATCCTGGCTCTCCAGGGCGGCCTGGAAGAAGTTGATCTGCTCGCCGAGGTAGTTTCGCACGTCGCCCAGCGACAGCTCATACATGCGATCTGCGCGCGCCAGCAGGGTGCGGTTTTCAATCTTGTCGCGCGGATGGATCTTCAGGCCTGCCAGTTCGGCAAAGCGCTGTTCGATCTGTTCTTGCGTCATGACCCCGGCATTTTCGGTGATGACGATCTTATGTTTTTCCTTGGTTTCCAGCACGTGCGCTTCGACTTCCAGCACACCGCTGATGTCGTAGGTGAAGCGGATGTCGATGCTGATCTGGCCCGCCTTCTTTGGCGGAACCGGGAAGGAGATCTTGCCCAGGTAAATATTGCCGTCCACCATGCGCGATTCGCCCTGGTAGACCTGTACCAGCAGCTCTTTCTGGTAGTCGGAAATCGTCGCCACGTTTTCGGTGCGCGATACCGGCACCGGCGTGTTGCGTTCGATGATGGGCAGGTAGTGACCGTGACTGTACTGGCTAGGCCCGACCTGGCGCGAAATGGCGATGCCGAGGGAGTATGGCGAGACATCGGTCATCACCACTTCTTCCAGCGCGGCGTCGCGCATTTTCAGGCCGGCCTGCACGGCAGCGCCCAGGGCTACCGCTTCATCAGGATCAAGATGCATGGCCGGGAATCGGCCGAACATGCGCGATACCAGCTTGCGCACGATAGGCATGCGCGTTGCGCCGCCGGCCAGAACCACGGTATCAAGGTCCATGGCGCGGATTGTGGAGTCACGCAGCGCACGTTCAACCGGAGTGCGCAGCCGCGCCAGCAGTGCTTCGCCAATGCGGTTCAGCGCTTCTTCGGTCAGTTCCCATTTGTATTCCTGCTCGGACCAGGTGACGGACAGCCAGACGCTGTTCTGCTCCGTCAGTTGGCGCTTGGCGCGCTCCGCTTCGTCGCGCAGGCGCTGGCGCAGGTGGGCGTCCGCAGGACGGCTGCCCAAAACCTTGTTCAAGCCAGAGTATTCGCGGAACGAGTCCACGATGGCGTCGGTGAAGTCCTCGCCGCCGAGGAAGTTGTCGCCGGCGGATGCGCGCACTTCCATCACGCCCTCGAACAACTCCAGGATCGAGACGTCGAAAGTACCTCCGCCCAGGTCGAATACCAGGAACTTGCTTTCCTGGTCCTTGTCCTGGATGCCGTAGGCCATCGCAGCGGCAGTCGGCTCGTTCAGCAGGCGTTCCACCTTCAGGCCAGCCAGCTGGCCGGCTGCGCGAGTTGCCTTGCGCTGGCCGTCGCTGAAATAGGCCGGCACGGTGATGATCGCCTCCTCGACCTTGTGGCCGAGGAAGGCTTCGGCATCTTCCTTGAGCGCGCGCAGCACCATCGACGACAGTTCTTCCGGACGGAATTCCTTGTCGCCGAGGCGGATGCGCTTGTCGCTTCCCATGTAGCGCTTGAAGACGGACGCAGTCATGTGCGGGTGCGTCTGCAGGCGCTCGCGGGCGGCTTTGCCCACCAGGATGGTGCCGTCGTCATCCAGCCCGACGCAGGACGGCGTCAGGTTGTCGCCCAGCGCGTTCGGGATGATTTGCGGCTTGCCGTCGCGCCAGATGGCGACCAGGCTGTTGGTGGTGCCAAGGTCGATACCGATGATCATTTAGATATCCGCTTCAACTTCGTTGCCGTGTTCTTCGATCCAGGCGCGGCGGGCGGCGGCTTCGCCTTTGCCCATCAGCATATTGAAACGCGAGGACGAGTAGCTGTGGTCGAAATCGCCCAGCGACACAGGCAGCAGGCGGCGTGTGTCCGGATTCATGGTGGTCTCCCACAGCTGCTCGGCGTTCATCTCGCCCAGGCCCTTGAAGCGGGAGATGGTCCAGGAGCCTTCCTTCAGGCCGTCCTTGCGCAGCTTGTCTTCGATCGCCACCAGCTCGCCGTCGTCCAGCGCGTACAGCTTCTGGATCGGCTTCTTGCCGCGTGCCGGTGCGTCGACGCGGTACAGAGGTGGACGCGCCACGCAGATGTGGCCTTTGTCGATCAGTGCAGGGAAGTGGCGGAAGAACAGGGTAAGCAGCAGCACCTGGATGTGGGAGCCGTCGACGTCCGCATCGGAGAGGATGCAGATTTTGCCGTAGCGCAGGCCGCTCAGGTCCGGCGAATCGCCGTAATTGTGCGGATCAACGCCGATCGCCACCGCGATGTCGTGGATCTCGTTGTTGGCATACAGGCGGTCGCGATCGGTCTCCCAGGAGTTCAACACCTTGCCGCGCAGCGGCAGGATGGCCTGGAATTCCTTGTCGCGGCCCATCTTGGCAGAACCGCCCGCCGAATCACCCTCGACCAGGAAGATTTCAGTGCGCGCCGTATCGTCCGATTCGCAATCGGTCAGCTTGCCCGGCAACACGGCGACGCCGGAAGACTTCTTCTTCTCGACCTTCTGCGCCGAGCGCAGGCGCGATTGCGCTTGCTTGATGACCAGCTCCGCCAGCTTCTTGCCGTAGTCGATGTGCTGGTTCAGCCACAGTTCCAGCGCAGGCTTGGAGAAGGTGGCTACCAGGCGCACTGCATCGCGCGAATTCAGGCGCTCTTTGATCTGACCCTGGAACTGCGGGTCCAGTACCTTGGCGGACAGCACGAAGGAAGCGCGCGCAAACACGTCTTCCGGCAGCAGCTTCACGCCCTTCGGCAGCAGCGAGTGCAGTTCGACGAAGTTCTTCATCGCGCCGAACAGGCCTTCGCGCAAGCCGGATTCGTGGGTGCCGCCGTTCGGCGTCGGGATCAGGTTGACGTAGGACTCGCGCACCACGGCGCCTTCCTCGGTCCATGCCACCACCCACGAAGCGCCTTCGCCTTCGGCAAAGCCTTCCGCATCGGGAGTAGCGAATTGCTCGCCCTCGAACAGCGGGATCAGGGTTTCGCCGCCGGAGGTGGTTTGCGCCAGCTGCTCGTTCAGGTAGCCACGCAGGCCGTCCTTGTACATCCAGGTCTGTTCGTCGCCGGTCTTGGCGTTCTTCAGCGTGACGGTCACACCCGGCAGCAGCACCGCCTTGGAGCGCAGCAGGCGTTGCAGCTCGACCTGCGAGATCAGCGGCGAATCGAAATACTTGGCGTCCGGCCACGCGGTAACGCGGGTACCGGACTTCTTGCCGTCCTTCGGCGCCGGCTGGGAGCTCAGTGGTTCGACCAGGTCGCCGTGTTCGAAGGCGATCTGGTGGAAACCGTTGCCGGCGTCGTCTTTACGCCACACTGCGATTTCCAGGCGCTTGGACAGCGCATTGGTCACCGACACGCCGACGCCGTGCAGGCCGCCCGAGAAGGCATAGGCGCCGCCCGAGCCTTTGTCGAACTTGCCGCCCGCGTGCAGGCGGGTGAAGACGATTTCCACCGTCGGCACGTTTTCTTCAGGATGCAAGCCGACCGGAATACCACGGCCGTCGTCTTCGACGGTGATGGAACCGTCGGCATTCTGCGTCACGATAATATTTTTGCAATGGCCGCCCAATGCTTCATCGGAGGCGTTGTCGATCACCTCCTGGATGATGTGCAGCGGGTTCTCGGTGCGGGTATACATGCCCGGGCGCTGCTTGACGGGTTCCAGTCCTTTGAGGACGCGGATAGATGATTCGCTGTAGTCGGAGACTGGTTTTTTAGTGGCCATACGTGTTATTGGTAATGCAAAGTGCTGTGATTATATACAGTATTTTCCGCTTTGACGGATCGCATGCTTGCGCATTCTATCCGCTACGGCCGGTGGCGCAAGGGAATCGCGGCGGTAAAATGGGTTTTATGACCACAGATCGGCGCCCGTTCGCAGTCAGGCTGGTCGGCTTCCCCGCGGAAGCCGAGCGGGTGCTCGCGCAGGGGCTGGCCCTGGCCCCGGCAGACGGACCGTCGTATCTTTGCCTGTCCGTAGACAGCCTGCAGGACCCCGACATATACCTCGCCAACGGGGCCGAATTGAAGGCGCTGGCCGCCATTGCGTCGTTGGCGGCAGGCGACATCCGGCCGGCGCTGGTGCTGGGCGCGACCGGCGTGCTCCTGCCATATCCGAACCTGCCGTTGCCGGTGCAATGGAGCGCCATGTACGCCGAACTGGCCCGCCTGGTCGAACGCCGCGCCGATGTGCTGTCCGGCTTGTCGGCTTCCGTCCATTCGCTGGTGCCCGAACGCCGGCGCCGCGAACGGCTTGACCTCGACCTGACCGACCCCACCGTTTATGAAAAGATGCGCAAGCCGCGCCGCGAAGGGGCCGTACTGTGCGTGGATGCCAACGCCAACTTTTGCGAGCAGCTTGGCCAATCCCTGAAACAGTTTGGCACTCCGGTGCTTTGGGCGGTGGACGGCGTGGCAGCGCTGGCCCTTTGCCGCCAGCATCCGGTAGCCGTGGTGCTGATCGACTTCGCAGCGCCGATCCTTGACCACTACCTGTTGTGCGCCCAGCTGCGCAGCCTTGAAACGCAACCTGAAGTGGTCTTCCTGGTGCAATCGGCTAACGACTACGACGTGACCCGAGGACGTGCCGCCGGCGCCGCCGGCATGCTGGACAAGCCGCTGGCCGAGCACCAGGCGCAGGCCGTGCTGCGCAAATTCATGCGCCTGTAGATTTTTACGCGGCGTTGATTGGCTGCTGCCTTCTATTTAGACCGTTTTTACGCGTCGGCCGATACGCTTTCGTCACCTTCTTTTTTGACGAAAGTGGATGTATGAAGAATGCGTTTTTCCTTGCTGGCGCAATGCTGGCAGCTCCCGCCTTTGCCGATGACCTGAGCTTCAATGCTGCGCTGACCAGTGATTACCGCTTCCGCGGAATATCGCAATCGCGCCTGCAACCCGCTGCGCAAGGCGGCGCCGATTTCGCCAGCACTGCCACCGGCTTGTACGTGGGCGCCTGGGCTTCGACCATCAACTGGACGCGTGACGCCGGTGGCGCCGGCCGCGTCGAACTGGATGTCTATGGCGGCAAGCGTGGCCAATTGACGGCAGATATCAGCTACGACGCCGGCGTGCTGACTTATGTTTACAAGGGCAGTGTCGCGGGCCTCGACAATCCAGACACGACGGAAATATATGGCCAGCTTGGCTACGGCCCGCTGACCCTGAAGTACTCGCACTCCGTGACCAGCCTGTTCGGCTTCGTCGACAGCAGGAACTCCGGCTACCTGGACCTGGGCGCCAGCATCGACGCGGGTGCGGGCTACACCGTCAACCTGCATGCCGGCCACCAGCGCGTGAAGAACAACGGATCTGCGGACTACAGCGACTGGAAGCTGGGCGTGACCAAAGACCTGGGCTTCGCCAGCGTGCACCTGGCCGCCGTCGGCACCAATGCCAGCAAGGCTGCCTACGCCTCGCCGGTGAACGGCAAGTTCCTGGGCAAGAACGCACTGCAGCTCACCGTCAGCCGGACCTTCTGATTTTTTACACCTTGTTTACACCGGCTTGCCGAGTCTTTACACCGATTTTAGGCGCGGCTCGATAAACTGGTTCGCATGCAAACGAGACCTTTCGGGGAACGTAATGGACATCGTCTTTATCGGCGCAATCGTCGCCTTTTTCGTGCTGGTGGTCGCCATGGCGGCCGGTTGCGACAAGCTGGGAGGCCAGCAATGAACATCTTTTACCTGGCCGGCTCCGTTGCCACGGCCGGCCTGCTGGTCTATCTGCTGGCAGCGCTGCTGAAAGCGGAGGACTTGTAACATGACCACACAATTCTTCCTGTTGCTGGCCGTTTTCCTGCTGGTGCTGGTCGCCGCTGCGTGGCCGCTGGGCGGCCTGCTGGCGCGCGTGGCCGATGGCCGCAACGTCCCAGGCCTTGGCTGGCTGGCGGCGGTCGAGAGGCTGCTGTACCGCGCCGCCGGGATTTCGGCCGACGAGGCGCAGCGCGGCATGGGCTGGAAGGCCTACGCCGTCGCGCTGCTGGTTTTCAACCTGGTGGGTACGCTGTTCGTATACGCCGTGCAGCGCTTGCAGGCATGGCTGCCGCTGAATCCCCAGGGCCTGCCTGGCGTCAGCCCGGACTCCTCCTTCAATACTGCCGTCAGCTTCGTCGCCAACACCAACTGGCAAGGCTATGCCGGCGAGCAAACCATGAGCTATTTGAGCCAGATGCTGGCGCTGGCAGGCCAGAACTTCTTCTCGGCTGCTACCGGCATTGCGGTCGCCTTCGCCCTGATCCGTGGTTTCGCTGCGCGCTCGGCCAGCTCGATCGGGAATTTCTGGGTCGACCTGACCCGCATCATGCTCTACGTGCTGCTGCCCCTGTCCTTTGTGTTTGCAGTATTCCTGGTCGGCCAGGGAACGATCCAGAACTTCTCCGCCTATAAGGAAGTTCCCGTGCTGGAGCCGGTTACCTACACTGTCCCAGGCGCCACGCCCGATGTTCCGGCGCAAACCCTGACGGCGACCACGCAGACCATCGCCATGGGCCCGGTGGCGTCGCAGGAAGCAATCAAGATGCTGGGCACGAACGGCGGCGGCTTTTTCAACGCCAATTCGGCGCATCCGTACGAGAACCCGACGCCGCTGTCCAACTTTGCGCAAATGCTCGCCATCTTCCTGATTCCCGCCGCACTTTGCTTTGCATTTGGACGCATGGTGGGCGACCGCCGCCAGGGCTGGGCCGTGCTGGGAGCGATGACCGTCTTGTTCGTGGTTGCAGCCATCGGCATCACCGCCGCGGAGCAGGGTGCGCAACCGGCGTTGCAGGCAATGGGTATCGACCAGTCGGCCACCGCGCTGCAATCGGGCGGCAATATGGAGGGCAAGGAAACGCGCTTCGGCATTGCCGCCACCGGCTTGTTTGCCACCGTGACCACGGCCGCATCCTGCGGCGCGGTGAACGGCATGCACGACTCCTTCACGCCGCTGGGCGGTGCCGGCCCGATGCTGCTGATGCAGCTCGGCGAAGTGGTGTTCGGCGGTGTCGGCTCCGGCCTGTACGGCATGCTGGTCTTCGCCATCATGGCGGTGTTTATCGCCGGCCTGATGATCGGCCGCACGCCGGAATACCTGGGCAAGAAGATCCAGACGTATGAAATGAAAATGACTTCGCTCGCCATCCTGGTCACGCCGACCCTGGTGCTGGTGGGAACCGCCATCGCAGTGATGCTCGACGTGGGCAAGGCCGGCGTCGCCAATCCGGGCGCGCATGGCTTCTCGGAGATCCTGTATGCCTTCAGTTCGGCCGCCAATAACAATGGCAGCGCCTTCGCCGGCCTTTCAGCCAATACGCCGTTCTATAACGTCATGCTGGCCATTGCCATGTGGTTTGGCCGCTTCGCCATGATCGTGCCTGTGCTGGCGATCGCCGGTTCGCTGGCGTCCAAGCAGCGCTTGCAAGTCAACTCCGGAACCATGCCGACCCATGGCCCGATGTTCGTGTTCCTGCTGGTAGCGGTGGTGCTGCTGGTAGGCGTATTGAATTACGTTCCTTCGCTGGCGCTTGGCCCGGTGATCGAACACCTGCAACTGTATAAGTAAGGAGTGCACATCATGTCGCAATCCCAGGCGATTCCAGTCGCCCAACCAGGCAAGCGCCTCCAATTGTTCGAATCGCAGCTGGTGCTGCCGGCCGTTGCCGATGCGTTCCGCAAGCTGAGTCCTGCGGTTCAATTGCGCAGCCCCGTGATGTTCGTCGTCTATATCGGCAGCATCATTACCACGCTGCTTTACATCCAGTCGCTGAACGGGGTTGGCGAGGCCAGTTCCGGCTTCATCCTTGCGACCGCCGTGTGGCTATGGTTCACCGTGCTATTCGCAAACTTTGCCGAAGCACTGGCCGAAGGGCGCAGCAAGGCGCAAGCGGCTTCCTTGCGCAGCCTGAAACAGAGCGTGACGTCGAAGCGCCTGTCGGCGCCCAAGCAGGGCACGCCATGGCTGCCGTGCCCTGCCTCCGACCTGCGCAAGGGTAACTACGTGCTGGTGGAAGCCGGCGACGTGATCCCTATCGACGGGACGGTCATCGAAGGCGTGGCCTCGGTGGACGAAAGCGCCATTACCGGCGAATCCGCGCCGGTGATCCGTGAATCGGGCGGCGACTTTTCCTCCGTGACCGGCGGCACCCGCGTCCTGTCGGACTGGCTGGTGTTGCAGGTGACCGCCAACCCCGGCGAAACCTTCCTCGACCGCATGATCGCAATGGTGGAAGGCGCCAAGCGCAAGAAGACCCCGAACGAAATCGCGCTGACCATCCTGCTGGTGGCGCTGACCATCGTGTTCCTGATCGTGACAGCGACCCTGCTGCCGTTCTCGCTGTTTTCGGTGGAGGCCGCGCAGTCCGGTTCGCCGATCACCATCACGGTGCTGATCGCGCTGCTGGTGTGCCTGATCCCGACCACCATCGGCGGCCTGCTGTCGGCCATCGGCGTGGCAGGCATGAGTCGCATGATGCAGGCCAATGTGATCGCCACTTCCGGTCGCGCGGTGGAAGCCGCCGGCGACGTCGACGTGCTGTTGCTGGACAAGACCGGCACCATCACCCTCGGCAATCGCCAGGCCTCGGCCTTTTTTGCGGCGCCGGGCGTGACCGAACGCGTACTGGCCGATGCGGCGCAACTGGCTTCGCTGGCGGACGAAACGCCGGAGGGACGCAGCATCGTGGTGCTGGCCAAGCAGAGGTTCAACATCCGCGAGCGCGAATTGTCGCCGATGCATGCCGTCTTCATCCCGTTCTCCGCCAATACCCGCATGAGCGGCGTGGACATGGAGGGGCGTGAAGTGCGCAAGGGTTCCGCCGATGCGGTGCGCAAGCACGTGGAAGCCGCAGGCCAGCAGTGGCCGGCCGAAGTGGCCCGCACCGTGGAAGACGTGTCGCGCCGGGGCAGCACGCCGCTGGTGGTGGCCGACAACGGCCGCGTGGTGGGTGTGGTGGAGCTGAAGGACATCGTCAAGGGCGGCATCAAGGAACGCTTCGCGGAACTGCGCCGCATGGGCATCAAGACCGTGATGATCACCGGCGACAACAAGCTGACCGCCGCCGCCATTGCGGCCGAAGCTGGCGTGGACGACTTCCTGGCCGAGGCGACGCCTGAGGATAAGTTGAAGCTTATCCGCAGCTACCAGGCCGACGGCCGCCTGGTCGCCATGACCGGCGACGGCACCAACGATGCCCCGGCCCTGGCCCAGGCCGACGTGGCGGTAGCCATGAGTTCCGGCACCCAGGCTGCCAAGGAGGCAGGCAACATGGTGGACCTGGATTCCAATCCGACCAAGCTGCTGGAAATCGTGGAGATCGGCAAGCAGATGCTGATGACGCGCGGCTCGCTGACCACGTTCTCGATCTCGAACGATATCGCCAAGTACTTCGCGATCATTCCGGCGGCATTCGTCGGCACCTATCCGCAGTTGAAGGCACTGGACGTTATGCACCTGGCCAGTCCCAACTCGGCCATCATGTCGGCCGTGATCTTCAATGCCCTGATCATCGTGTTCCTGATCCCGCTGGCCCTGAAAGGCGTGCGTTACCGGGCCATCGGCGCCACCGCGCTACTGCGCCGCAACCTGCTGGTGTACGGCCTGGGCGGCCTGGTGCTGCCGTTCATCGGCATCAAATTGATCGACATGCTGCTGGCAGCGTTCAACCTCGTTTAAGCTGGAGAACAAGATGATTTCGACTATTCGTCCTGCCCTGGTGCTGTTCGGCGCCCTGACCCTGGCTGCCGGCGTCGCCTACCCGCTGGCCGTCACAGGCGTCGGCGCAGCCATCTTCCCGCGCCAGGCAGCCGGCTCGATCCTGGAGGTGGACGGCAAGCCGGCCGGCTCCGCGCTGATCGGCCAGCAATTCACGTCGCCGAAATACTTCTGGGGACGCCCGTCGGCAACCGGCCCGATGCCGTATAACGCCAACGGCTCCGGCGGGTCCAACCAGGGGCCTTTGAACCCGGCCTTCGCCGATGCCGTACGCACCCGCGTCGAGGCGCTCAAGGCTGCCGATCCTGGCAACGCGGCGCCCATTCCAGTGGACCTGGTTACTGCTTCGGGCAGCGGGCTCGACCCGGAAATCAGCCTGGCGGCAGCCGAATACCAGGTCCGCCGCGTGGCAGCCGAGCGGCGCATCGCACCGGAGAAGGTGCAGGCCCTGATCGCCGAGCATGCATCGGGCGCAGTCATGGGGATTTTCGGCGAGCCGCGCGTGAACGTCCTGGCGTTGAATCTGGCGCTGGACAGGAAAACGCCGCATACTCGCTGATATGATCCCACTCGACGACGACCGGCCGGACCCCGACGCACTGCTGGCGCACATGCATGAGCAGGAGCGCAAGGCGGCGCGCGGCAAGCTACGCATCTACTTCGGCGCGTCCGCCGGCGTCGGCAAGACTTACGCCATGCTGTCGGCCGCGCGCAAGCTGCAGGCGGCGGGGCAGCAGGTGTTGGTAGGTATCGTTGAGACCCATGGCCGCAGCGAGACGGCTGCGCTGGCGGAAGGCCTGCAATTGCTGCCCCTGCGCGCCATCGCCTACCGCGGCAAGACCATCAACGAATTCGATATCGACGGCGCGCTGGCCCGGCGCCCGCCGCTGATCCTGATCGACGAACTGGCGCACTCCAACGCGCCAGGCTCGCGCCATCCCAAGCGCTGGCAGGATGTGGAAGAACTGCTGGAAGCCGGCATCGACGTCTTCAGCACCGTCAATGTGCAGCACCTGGAAAGCCTGAACGATGTAGTGGGCGGCATCACCGGCATCCTGGTCAATGAAACCGTGCCCGATACCGTGTTCGACACCGCCGACGAGGTGGTGCTGGTCGACATTCCGGCCGACGAACTGCTGTCACGCTTGAAAGGCGGCAAGGTCTATCAGGCGCAGCAGGCCGAGCGCGCCGCGCAGAACTTCTTCCGCAAAGGGAACCTGATCGCGCTGCGCGAACTGGCCTTGCGCCGCACCGCCGACCGCATCGAAGACGATGTGCGCGCATACCGCGTTGAGCAGTCGATCGACACCATCTGGAAAACCGGCGCATCCGTGCTGGCGCTGGTCGGCCCGCGCCCCGGCTGCGAGCAGGTGGTGCGCAGTGCAGCACGCCTGGCCGGACAACTGGGCACAGAGTGGCACGCCGTCTATGTCGAGACGCCGGCCCTGCAGCGCCTGCCAGCGGTGGAGCGTGAGCGCGTCCTGCGGATGCTCAAGCTGGCGCAAGACCTGGGCGCCACCACTGCAGTGCTGTCAGGCAGCGATATCGCCGCTGCGGCTAGCGAGTACGCGCGCAGCCACAACCTCTCCAAGATCGCACTGGGCAGGGCGCACCGCACCTGGCCATGGCGCCGCTCGCATATCCGCAGCCTGGCGGCGTACGCGCCGGACATTGACCTGATCGAAGTGTCCGGCAGCGAACTCGAACCTGCGGCGGTGCGGACCGCGGCCAGCACCGCCGCGCCAGACGACGCCGAAGAGGATGCGCTGCGCTTCAAGCGGCGGGCATGGGGCTATGCGGTGGCAGCTGCCGCCAGCGTCGCAATGGCCTTGCTGGCGACCCCGCTGCTGCCATACTTCGACCTGGCCAACATTGCCATGCTGTTCCTGCTGGTCGTACTGCTGGTGGCAGTGCGCTACGGGCGCGGGCCATCAGTGCTGGCCACCTGCGTCAGCGTGGCCTGCTTCGACTTCTTCTTTGTCGCGCCGCGCTTCAGCTTTGCGATCTCCGACCTGCAATACACCATCACTTTTGCCGTCATGCTGGCGGTAGGCTTGATCACTGGCCACCTGACCGCCGGCCTGCGATTTCAGGCGCGCGTTGCCTCTTATCGCGAACAGCGAGCTCGCGCCCTGTACGAATTCGCGCGCGAGCTGTCCGGCGTGCTGCAGACGGAGCAAGTGTTCGAGATCACGGCGCGCTTCGTGCAATCGACGTTCAATGCCGAGGCGACGCTGTTGGTGCCGGATGCCGAAGGGCGATTACACTTGCCGGCGGGCGCTGGCGCGGCACCGACGCTGGATGAGGGCGTGGCGCAATGGGCGTTCGACCGCGCCGAAAGCGCCGGCCTGGGCACCGATACGCTGCCGGCCAGCCCTTTGTTCTATATGCCGCTGAAGGCGCCGATGCGCACGCGCGGCGTGCTGGCGATCGAGCCGGCGCAGCGCCGCTGGTTGCTGGTTCCGGAGCAGCGGCAACACCTCGACACTTTCGCCGCGCTGGCCGCCATCGCACTGGAGCGTGTGCATTACGTCGAAGTGGCGCAGGAGGCGCTGGTCAATATGGAGTCGGAGCGCCTGCGCAACTCGCTGCTGGCGGCCTTGTCGCACGACTTGCGCACGCCGCTGACATCGCTGGTCGGCCTGTCGGAATCCCTGGCTGGATCGCGCCCGCCATTGTCGGAGCCGCAACTCGAACTCGCCAACTCGCTGCACACCGAAGCGCTGCGCATGAGCGCCCTGGTGGCCAACCTGCTGGACATGGCGCGCATCGAAAGCGGTGAATTGAAGTTCAACCTGCAGTGGCAGCCGCTGGAAGAGGTGGTCGGCAGCGCCTTGCGCGCGAGTGCCCTGCAACTGCGCGAGCACAAGGTGAGCACCCAGCTCTCGCTGGGGTTGCCCTTGCTGCGCTTCGACGCGGTGCTGATCGAACGCGTCCTGTGCAACCTGCTGGAAAACGCCGCCAAGTACACGCCGCCCGGCGCATCCATTGTGATCTACGCCGTGCAGCGCGGCGAATTTGTACGGGTTATGGTGTACGATAACGGCCCGGGCCTGCCGCGCGGCCGCGAAGAAGCGATATTTGAAAAATTCAACCGCGGCGAAAAAGAATCGGCCAAGCCAGGCGTCGGCCTCGGGCTGGCGATCTGCCGCGCCATCGTCGAAGCGCATGGCGGCACCATTGCAGCGGACAAATCCCCGCTGGGCGGTGCTGCCTTCGTCTTTTCGCTACCGGTTGGCACGCCGCCTGAGCTGCCTGAGATCGAGGAAGAATGAACACGCAACAATCCGAGATAGCGCCCACCGCCTTGCTGGTGGAGGACGAGCCCCAGATCCGCCGATTCGTGCGCGCAGCGCTGGAGGAAGAGGGCTGGCACGTGCACGAATCGGCCAGCATGCAGCGCGGCCTGATCGACGCCGGCACGCGCCGCCCGGACCTGGTGATCCTCGACCTCGGCCTGCCGGATGGTGACGGCAACGACTTCATCGCGGACCTGCGCAAATGGTCGAACGTGCCGGTGATCGTGCTGTCGGCGCGGGTCAACGAAGCCGACAAGATCAAGGCGCTCGATGCGGGCGCCGACGATTACCTGAGCAAGCCGTTCGGCACTGGCGAACTGCTGGCCCGCGTGCGCGCCACGCTGCGCCGCCAGCGGCAGCCGCAGGCCGACAGCGCCGGGCAGGTGCAATTCGGCGAAGTAGTGGTTGATTTGCCTAACCGCCGTGTCACCAGGCGCGGCGAACACGTACACCTGACGCCAACCGAATACCGCTTATTGTCCGTGCTGGTCGCCAACGCCGGCCGCGTCATGACCGCGCCGCAGCTGTTGCGCGCCGTCTGGGGCCCCGCACAATCGGACAACAGCCATTACCTGCGCATCTACATGGGCCACCTGCGCCATAAGCTGGAAGATGACCCCGCCCAGCCGCAATACCTGCTGACCGAAACCGGCGTCGGCTACCGCCTCCAGCTTACTTAGACAACATGCGCATGGCGCGCTCGAGACCTTCGATGGTGATGGGGAACATGCGGTTCTGCATGATCTGTCGGATCACGGAAATCGATTGGCGGTATTGCCACAGGCCTTCCGGCTCGGGATTGAGCCAGATGAATTTCGGGAAGTGCGACGTGAATCGTCCGAGCCATTCGGCGCCGGCTTCCTCGTTGTTGTATTCGACCGAGCCGCCGGGCTGCAGCACTTCGTAAGGACTCATGGTGGCGTCGCCGACGAAGATCAGCTTCGTATCGGGCGGGTATTTGCGCAGCACGTCCCAGGTGGCGAAGCGTTCGGCGTTGCGGCGGCGGTTGCTGCGCCACAGGTAGTCGTAGACGCAGTTGTGGAAGTAGTAGAACTCCATGTTTTTGAACTCGGTCTTGGCGGCCGAGAACAGTTCTTCCGCGCGTTCGATGTGGTCGTCCATCGTGCCGCCCACGTCCATCAGCATCAGGACCTTGACGTTGTTCTTGCGCTCGGGCTGCATCTTGATGTCGAGGTAGCCGGCGTTGTTGGCGGTGGCACGGATGGTCTGGTCCAGCGCCAGTTCTTCCGCCACGCCTTGACGCGCGAACTTGCGCAGGCGGCGCAGGGCGACCTTGATGTTGCGGGTGCCCAGCTCGCGGTCGCCGTCGTAGTCTTTATAGGTGCGCTGTTCCCACACCTTGACTGCGGTGCGGTTGCCGCCTTTGCCGCCGATGCGGATGCCTTCCGGATTGGTGCCGCCATTGCCGAACGGCGAGGTGCCGCCGCTGCCGATCCATTTGTTGCCGCCTTCGTGGCGTTCCTTCTGCTCTTTCAGCAGTTCGTTGAGGCGGTCCATCAGCTTGTCGTAGCCGAATTTTTCCAGCGCGGCGATCTGTTCCGGCGTCAGTTCGCGCTTCATGCGCTGCAGCAGCCAGTCGAGCGGGATCTCCTTGGTGGTGTCGAAGACGGCGTTGATGCCTTTGAAGTACTGGCCGAAGGCGCGGTCGAACTTGTCGTAATTGGCCTCGTCCTTCACCAGGCACAGGCGGCTCATGTAGTAGAAGTCGTCCAGCGACGGTTCCAGCACCTGCTTTTGCATGGCTTCCAGCAGGGTCAGGAATTCCTTGATCGTGACCGGGATCTTGGCGTCTTTCAGCGTGAAGAAGAAGTCGATCAGCATGCCGCCTCCCTCCGCGCCAGCAGGTAGCGCAGCTGCGCTTTCACTTCCGGCCATTCGCCGCGCACGATGCTGTACATGACCGTGTCGCGCACGGTGCCGTCCCGGCGCACGGCGTGGTGGCGGATCACGCCGTCCTTTTTCGCGCCCAGGCGTTCGATGGCGGCCTGCGAGGCGTGGTTGAAGTTGTCGGTGCGGAAGCCGACCACGGCGCAGCCCAGCGTTTCGAAGGCGTGCGTCAGCAACAGCAGCTTGCAGGTGGTGTTCACATGCGTGCGCTGCACGCTGCGGCGGTACCAGGTGTAGCCGATTTCCGCGCGGTCGATGGCGGGCACGATGTCGTGGTAGCTGGTGGTGCCCAGCACCTGGCCGCTGGCCGCGTCAACCACGGCAAAGGCCAGGCGGGAAGGGCGCATTTCCAGGGCGGTGGCGATATAGCCTTCCACCTTGTCCGGCTCCGGCACCGATGTGATACGCAGCTTCCACAGTTCGCCGTCCTGCGCGGCTTCACGCAGGCCGTCGGCGTGCTGCGGGCCGAGCGGCTCCAGGCGCAGGCCGTTGGCTTCCAGCGTGACCGGGGTTGGGGCGTCCATCAGCGGTTGGTCCTCGACATGAATACCAGGCGTTCGAACAGGTGCACGTCCTGTTCGTTCTTCAGCAGGGCGCCGTGCAGCGGCGGGACGGCGGCTTTCTGGTCCTTGCCGCGCAGGACTTCCGGCGGGATGTCTTCGGCCATCAGGAGCTTCAGCCAGTCGAGGAATTCGCTGGTGGAAGGTTTTTTCTTCAGGCCCGGAACGTCGCGCACTTCGTAGAAGGTTTGCAGCGCGGTGGCCAGCAATTCCTGCTTCAGGTGCGGGTAATGGACCTTGACGATGGCTTCCATCGTATCCTTGTCCGGGAATTTGATGTAGTGGAAGAAGCAGCGGCGCAGGAAGGCGTCCGGCAGCTCCTTCTCGTTGTTGGAGGTGATGATCACCAGCGGCCGGTGCTTGGCGGTGACCATTTCGCGCGTCTCGTAGACGTAGAACTCCATGCGGTCCAGTTCGCGCAGCAGGTCGTTCGGGAATTCGATGTCGGCCTTGTCGATCTCGTCGATCAGCAGTACCACCGGTTCCGGCGCGGTAAAGGCTTGCCACAGCACGCCCTTGACGATGTAGTTGTGGATGTCGCGCACGCGCTCGTCGCCCAGCTGGGAGTCGCGCAGGCGGGATACGGCGTCGTATTCGTACAGGCCTTGCTGGGCCTTGGTGGTGGATTTGATATGCCACTGCATCAGCGGCATATCAAGGGCGGCGGCGACTTCTTCGGCCAGCATGGTCTTGCCGGTGCCCGGTTCGCCCTTGATCAGCAAGGGGCGCTGCAGGGTCAGGGCGGCGTTGACGGCCAGTTTCAGGTCATTGGTGGCGACGTAGTTGTCGGAGCCTTCAAATCGTTGCGGTGCGTGCATGGTAAAAACTTCCGGTGAGGGTATCACCGGAAGTATATGCCAGAGCCGCTTACTGTGGGCAGCTCCCTGCCGCCGGCCAGGTGCTCGCGCCGTCCACCGCGACTGGCGCCGGCAGCGGGGCCTTCAGGCCATTCTTCTCGCACGGCACCACCCAATAGCGCTTGGCGGTGGCCGGGAAGCCGTAGGCGGCTACCTGGGCGGAGGCGGTGGCGCTGTACTTGATGCCCCACATGTCGAAGAAGTTGCGCTGGTCACGGCCGGTGATGAACGAAACCGCGACCAGCATGCTGTCTTCGGCCGTGATGGACTGCACGGTACTGCGGCCGGTATAGCCTGCGTCCGTAAAGCCCAGCTTGGCGCGCTCGCTGCTCCAGGTGGCGTCACTACCCAGCGCCCTGGAGAGCAGGCGGTCGTGCAGGTAGAGCAGGCGATACAGGTCCCAGCCGTTGTCGCCCAGGGTGCTGCTGTTATCCATCACCAGCTGCCAATAGAACTGCAGGCGGCCCGAGGACAGCTCGTCGCTGAACCACATATTGGCCTTCACGTAGTCTGCCGGGGCGGCCTGTTTCTGGGCTGCCTGCAGCAGGTCGAACGTTGCTTTCTGCTGGATGTCGCGGCCGTACTGCTTGGCAGTTGGATTGTTGCGGTTGTACAGCAGCCATTTATGGATCGGGAAGATATTGTTCGACACTTCCGTCGATTGGCTGCCATACATCTTGAGGCGGCCGCGCTGCAGGTTGTGGCCAATTTCGTGCGATTCACCCCAGCCCAGCGGCGAGAACACGGCATAGCTGTCGATCGGCTGGCCGGAGCACAGGTAGCCGCAATTTGCCTGGTCGGCATTGAAATGCTGTACGCCGCCCAGGCCATGGATATCCCAGCTGGTGCAGTCCCATCCTTTGCCCTGGCAGAAGCTGGTGACGCCGGCCGGCAGCGCTAGGTCGCGGCCATTGAACGCGGCCAGGTTGTAGGCATCCTTGTACAGGTAAGTATCAATGTCGCTCAGCAGCTTGTCGACGTTGTCGCTGTAGTCGGTCACGGTTTTGCGCATCTTCTCCGTCGTGGAGTGGATTTCCAGTGCCGGGGTCAGGATCTCGGACCAGCCAATCGTCGAACTGCGCACCGCGCTGGCGAACGCGCCGGCGCTTTCCGGGCCGGTGTAAGCCGCTTGCTGGCCGACGCCGCTGAACTGCAGGGCGACATTCAACGGGGTGTCGGTTTCCTGCAGGCGAACGTAGACGATGCCGCCGGTCGGGCTGCTCAACTTGATCGTTTGTCCTGGTTCGAGCGGAATCTCGTTGCCCCACAAGAATTGCGGGCGGTCGTACTGCTTGTCGAAGATATGGGCAGCACCGCTGCGCAACTGGTTGACGAACACCGTGACTTTGGCCGCGCTGCTGTCGCTGCGGCTTACGCTGAAGGTCTTGCCGGGCAGCGCATAAGTGGTGGCACTGGTGGTGAACGCGACCTTGCGCGTGGTGAAGCTGCGGCCGACCGTGGTTTCGCCCGCGCTGCCGGACAGCGAAGGGAAGCTGCTGCCTTGCAGGTTCATCGCCGGCTGGATGTCGCGGCTGTTCGACTGCGCATGGTCGGCGAACAGCGCCTTCAGGAAGACGTTGACCTGCGTGGTCGCCTTGCTCATCGGGAAGCTGGTGTGGTTGCGGAAGTAGTCGCCCAACAGCACCAGGTATTTCAACAGCTTCGGCGCATCCGCATCGAAGGGACGCTTGCCGGAAGTCTCGACGCTGGCGATCCACGATTGCAGTTGTTCCGCGCCTTCAAAGAACTCGGTGCCCAGCGCAGGGATGGCGGCGCAGCGGCGGTCGTCTTCGCAAGTCGCCAGGTTGAAGCTGTAGTCGGCTGCGGCCAGGTGGTCGACCACGCGGCTGATCGATTGCATCGGCTTCAGCGCGCCTGGCTGGGCGGTGATCATGGCGTCCTTGTTGGGCCAGTTGGCGCTGTCCTTGTCGAAGTAGTTGCCGGCATAAGGCAGCGGTGCCTGGCCCAGCAGGCCGGCGATCTGCGGCAGGCCGCCATCGCCCCAACCTCCGGTGTGCTGGTACAGCACGGGCTTGCCGGCTGCCAGCGCTTTATTCAGGAAGGCCAGGATGGCGGCGTTGGCATCGTTCAGGCTGGTGGCGGCGCTGCCGACCAGCAGCAACTGGCTGTTCTGGGTGCAGGCGGCCAGCTGGTTGTCGTCGGCGCAGGTGGTGACGGTCCAGTTCGGGAACTGGGTCTTGAACCATGCCTTCAGGGCAGTCTGCTCGCCAGTGGAGTAGCGCAGCAGGCTGATCTCGCGCGCAGCGCTGACATCCTTCTGCTGGCCGAGCAGCAGCCAGGACAGCAGGCGGCGCGTCGGCGCCACCATGCCTGGGAAGTCGCCGCCGATGACGTTGGCGCCGAAGGCAGCCACGCGGGCGCCTTGCACCTTGCCGGCCATCGCCAGGCTGTCGCCGCCGCTGCCGACCACCAGCGGGTAGGTGCGCGCCGACTCGCGCGTGGTCTGCGGAATGATGAACTGGCTGTTGCCGCCGGGTGCGTAAGCGATCGCTTCGCCGCCCCATACCTGGGCCAGCAGGTCCGACTGTTCCGTTTCACGCAGGGAGAATTCGGCTTTGATCGCTTTCAGCAATTCGACATTGTTGTCGTTCAGCTTGCTCACGTCGCCGCTTGGCAGGGCGGCATCCAGCAAAGCTTTGGCGTCGGGCAGGGTTTGGCCGGGCGGCGGCGTGGTGCCGGAATTGCCGGATTTGTCGGCGTCGCCACCGCCGCCGCAAGCGGTCAGCAGCAAGGCGAGAGCCATGGTCGCCAGCAGGGGCCGGCGTCGTTCAGACAGGTAAAAAGGCATGGTAAAAGTGCTGTCAGCACAAGCTAGTTAAAATTGGCTGGCCAATTTACCATCAATTGCCGTGCGGAAACAAAAAGTATCTGCTTTCGCGCTACAAAAAAGCGGAAGAGATACAACACATTGCCGAAACTCATGCGAAAGATGTGGTCATTGCTAGATCCATCTTATGGACGATTGGCCAACTTCTAAGGTAAAATCGCAGGTTGAGGGCGCAAAGGAGCGGTTTTGTTGCGCAATGCAGTGTCCGATTTCAACTGATTAAAGCCCACACCTATGAAAAAAATC
>Ga0209050_1001143_pt1 | contig 31915 bp, 26 predicted proteins | sample Araplavi_mTSA_r2_FD_184276 | JGI IMG/M metagenome (GOLD analysis project Ga0209050, IMG submission 184276) | Arabidopsis root microbial communities from North Carolina, USA - plate scrape MF_Cvi_mTSA_r2 (SPAdes) (version 2) | ecosystem: Host-associated > Plants > Roots > Endosphere | place: USA... | reverse complement strand
CGACAGCTTCCTGGAGCTGCAGTCGGCCTGGCGCAGCCTGCGCGCCGGCAGCCCCCGGGGCGACAAGGGCGCGCCGCGCGGCAACGTCAGCCCGGCCGAGATCGACCGGGCGGTGGCCGACCTCGGCACCAAGCTGCTGCAGGCCGACCCGGCCACGCCGGCCGATGCCGGCCGTGCGCTGGCGGGGGCGGCGCAGCTCGCGCTGCACCTGAAGGAGCTGCTCGAAGCGTATGCGTTCGGCAGCGCCGACGGTGCCACGCAAGGCGCCGGCGCGCTGAAGCCGGTCGTCGACGAGGCCGAGCGGTTGTGCCATGCGCTCGCCGCCCACCTCGACGACCTGCAGCGGCACTGCCCGTGGGCGGTCGAGGCGGCGTTCGCCACGCTGCAGCAGCAGGCGCCCGAGGTGTTCGGCGGTCCGCTCGGTCAGCTGCTCGCGCGGGTGCCGTGCGTCGGCGACGTGCCGGTGCACCTGGTCGAGGTCGAATCGGCGCTGAAGGCCGCTCAGCAGCAGCCGGGCCAGTCGCCGGCCACCGCGACGCTGCTGGCCGCCGCGCTGAAGGCCTGCGCCGAAGCGCGCATCGCCACCGCGGCCTGGCTCGCCGATCTGGACGCCTGCGCGGCGCAGGCCGAGGCCGCCTGGCGCGGCATGCAGTTCGGCTTCCTGTTCGATGCACGTCGCAAGCTGTTCTCGATCGGCTACCGCGTCGCCGAGCACCAGCTCGACGAAGGGCGCTACGACCTGCTGGCGTCCGAATCGAGGCTCGGCAGCTACCTCGCCGCGGCCAAGGGCGACGTGCCGGTCGACCACTGGTTCCGGCTCGGCCGCCACATGGGCCTGGTGGCCGCCGGCCCGGTGCTGATCTCGTGGTCGGGCTCGATGTTCGAGTACCTGATGCCGGCGCTGGTGATGAAGACGCCGCCCGGCAGCCTGCTGCACCAGACCTGCCACAACGCGATCGCCGAGCAGATCCGCTACGGCCGCGAGCAGAACGTGCCCTGGGGCATTTCCGAGTCGGGCCTCAACGTGCGCGACGTCGAGCTGACCTACCAGTACGGCCCGTCTGGCGCGCCGGCGCTGAGCCTGAAGCGCGGCATGGACCGCCAGCTGGTGGTCGCGCCGTATGCCACCGCGCTGGCCGCGCCGTTCGCGCCGGCCGAGGTGCGGCAGAACTTCGCCGCGCTGGCCAGGCTCGGCGCGCTCGGGCCGCACGGCTTCTACGAAGCGATCGACTTCACCGCCGAGCGCCTCGGCGAGGACGAGAAGTGTGCGATCGTCAAGAGCCACATGGCGCACCACCAGGCGATGAGCCTGCTTGCGCTGACGCAATTGCTGACGTCCGACAGCCTGGCCGACCGCTTCCACCGCGAGCCCGAGATGAATGCCTTCGACCTGCTGCTGCAGGAGCAGGTGGCCGGCTCGGTGGTGATCGCGCGCGACAGCACCGCGGCGCCGGAGCGCCACGACAAGCTGGCCCGCCACTCGGCGCAGCGCGTGCGCCGCGTGCAGCCCACCGACCTGCGCCGCCCGGCGGTGCACCTGATGTCGAACGGCCGCTACGCGACCGCGCTGACGGCGAGCGGTTCGGGCTACAGCGAATGCGCCGACCTCGACATCACGCGCTGGCGCGAAGACCGGGTGCTCGACGACTGCGGGCTCTTCATCTACCTGCGCGACGCCGATTCGGGCGTGCTGTGGTCGGCCACGCTCGCGCCGACCTTCAGCGGGCCGGACCACCAGTCGGTCGAGTTCGCCGAGGCGCGGGCGCAGTTCGACCTGCGCCAGCACGGCATCCGCAGCAGCCTGGAGGTGGTGGTCGCGCAGCAGGAAGACGCCGAGATCCGCACGCTGAAACTGACCAACGAAGGCCACGGCGTGCGCCGCATCGAGGTCAGCGCGCTCGGCGAAGTGGTGCTGGCCCCGCGCGGAGCCGACATGGCGCACCCCGCCTTCTCGAACCTGTTCATCACCACCGAGTACGACGCGGCGCGCGGCGCGCTGCTGGCCACGCGGCGCCCGCGCGCATCGCACGAGGCGGCGACCACCGCGATCCTCGGCGCGGTGGTCGAAGGCACGCAGGCCGGGCCGCTGTCGTACGACACCGACCGCCGCACGGTGATCGGGCGTGGCCGCGGCAAGCGCGAGCCGCTCGCGATGACCGAGCAGGGCGGCCTCGCGATGACGACCGGCGCGGTGCTCGACCCGGTGTTGTGCCTGCGCCAGACCCTGGAGCTGAAGCCCGGCCAGTCGGCGCGCGTCGCCTTCGTGCTGGCCTTCGGCAGCGACCGCGAGGCCGCGAGCCGCACCTGGCAGAAGCTCGGCTCGTTCAGCGCGCTGCAGCGCGAGATCTCGCGTTCGTGGGTGTACGCGCAGGCCAAGCTGCACCAGCTGGGCATCGGCAGCGAGGAGGCGACGCACTTCCAGGCGCTGTCGGCCTACCTGATGTTCTCCGACACCACGTTCCGCCCCGGCACCGAATTCATGCGCGGCAACCAGCTGTCGCAGCGGGCGCTGTGGCGCTACGGCATCTCGGGCGACCGGCCGATCCTGCTGGTCACCATCGATTCGAACGACGACCTGCCGCTGGTGCAGCAGATGGTGCGCGGCCATCACTTCTGGAAGGCGCGTTCGTTCGAGGTCGACATCGTGGTGCTGAACGACCGCGCCACCTCGTACTCCGACGACATGCAGCATGCGATCGAGAACATGGTGCGCCAGGCCGGGGCCGGCCCGGACGCGCCGGCCGCCGGCGGCCGCATCTACGTGCTGCGCGGCGACCGCCTGCCCGACGACGAGCGCCGCCTGCTGATGACGCTGTGCCGCGTGCTGCTGCGCGGCGGCCAGGGCCTGCTGGGCGACCAGCTGCGCCGGCGCGCGCCGCGCGAGGCGCTGCCGCTGCCGCAGACGATGCCGCTGCGCGCGCCGTTGGCGCAGGGCGGTGCGCCGGCCGAACCGACCGCCACCGCGGAGCTGCAGTTCTTCAACGGCACCGGCGGCTTCACGCCGGACGGCAAGGAGTACCGCATCGTGCTGCCGCCGGGCCGCACCACGCCGGCGCCGTGGGTCAACGTGATGGCCAGCCCGCAGATCGGCACGCTGGTGTCGGAGAGCGGCTCGGCCTTCACCTGGCGCATCAATGCGCGCGAGAACCAGCTGACGCCGTGGTCGAACGACGCGCTGGTCGACCCGTCGTCGGAGATCCTGTACCTGCAGGACCGCGCGACCGGCGCCTACTGGACGCCGACCGCGCAGCCGCGCAGCGCGCCCGGTGCGACGCACGAATGCGCGCATGGTGCCGGCTACAGCCGCTACACGACGCAGGCCGAGGGCATCGAATCGGAGCTGACGCACTTCGTCGCGTGGGACCGGCCGGCCAAGCTGATGCGCCTGCGCGTGGCCAACCGCAGCGCGCGCCGCCGCACGATCACGCTGACGCTCTACGTCAACCTGTGCCTGGGCGACAACCGAAGCGGCAAGGTCGACCTGCTGTCGACCTGGGCCGGCCGCAATGCGTCGACCACGCTGTATGCGCGCAACCCGATGAACGCCGACTTCGGGCGCGACATCGCGTGGCTCGGCAGCTCGCACCCGGTCAGCGGCTGGACCTGCGACCGCGCCGAGTTCATCGGCATCGGCCAGGGGCTCGGCGCGCCGCAGGCGCTCGAGTCGCAGCGCACGCTGCGCCAGGCGGCCGGCGTCGGTCCCGACCCGTGCTGGGTGATGCAGGTCGAGCTGAAGCTGGAGCCGGGCGAGTCCGACACGGTGGTGTTCGCCTTCGGCCAGGCCGCCAGCCTGGCCGGCGCCGATGAGCTGGTGCGCATGACCACGCGCGACGCCGACCAGGCGCTGGCGCATGTGAAGGCGCAGTGGGACGAGCTGCTCGGGGCGGTGGAGGTGCGCACGCCCGACCGTTCGCTCGACCTGATGCTGAACCGCTGGCTGCTGTACCAGGTGCTGAGCAGCCGCTGCATGGGCCGCTGCGGCTTCTACCAGGCCGGCGGCGCCTACGGCTTCCGCGATCAGCTGCAGGACGTGATGGCGCTGGTGCATGCGTGGCCCGGCTTCGCGCGCGACCACCTGCTGCGCGCGGCGGCCCAGCAGTTCGTCGAGGGCGATGCGCAGCATTGGTGGCACCCGCCGAGCGGCAAGGGCGTGCGCACCACCTTCTCGGACGACCGGCTGTGGCTGCCGTATGCGGTGGCGTACTACGTGTCGGTGACCGGCGACGAGTCGGTGCTCGACCAGACGGTGTCCTTCCTCGAAGGGCCGACGCTTCCTCCGCACGAGGAGAGCCAGTACTTCGAGCCGACGGTCTCGCACGAGAGCGCGAGCCTGTTCGAGCACTGCGTGCGCGCGATCCAGGTGAGCCGCGGGCGCGGCGTGCACGGGCTGCCGCTGATGGGCTGCGGCGACTGGAACGACGGCATGAACCGGGTCGGCTGGAAGGGCCAGGGCGAGAGCGTCTGGATGGCCTGGTTCCTGAAGTCGGTGCTCGACGAATTCATGCCGATCGCGATGCGCCGCGAGCGCGCCGACCTGGTCTCCGAATGGACGCTGCTGTCGCAGGAGCTGATGACGGCGGTCGACACCAACGCCTGGGACGGCCAGTGGTACCGGCGCGCCTACTTCGACGACGGCACGCCGCTCGGCTCGGCGTCGAACGACGAATGCCGCATCGATTCGCTGTCGCAGAGCTGGGCGGTGATCGCCGGCGGCGCCGACCCGCAGCGCGCGCGCGACGCGATGGAGAAGGTCGACGAGATGCTGGTCGACCGCGAGTCGCAGCTGGTCCGGCTGTTCACGCCGAGCTTCGACAAGACCTCGCACGATCCCGGCTACATCAAGGGCTACGTGCCCGGCATCCGCGAGAACGGCGGGCAGTACACGCACGCCGCGGTGTGGACCGCGATGGCCTTTGCGCGGCTCGGCGATGCCCGGCGCGCCTACCCGCTGTACGCGATGCTGAACCCGATCGGCAAGAGCGATTCGCGGCTCGCGGTGCAGCGCTACCGCGTCGAGCCCTATGTGATGCCGGCCGACATCTACGGCGAGTCGCCGCACACCGGCAAGGGCGGCTGGACCTGGTACACCGGCGCCGCCGGCTGGTACTGGCGCATCGGCATCGAGGAACTGCTGGGCGTGCGCGTGCGCAACGGCGTGCTGCACGTCGCGCCGGTGGTGCCGCCCGCCTGGCCGGGCTTCAGCGTCACGCTGCGGCGCGGCAAGACCGTCTACGAGGTCGAAGTCAACAACCCGTCGAAGCGCGAGCAGGGCCAGGGCACCTGGTCGCTGCAGCACGACGGAAACCCCGTTCCCCCCGAGGGCGGCGTGCCATTTGTCGATGACGGTGCAAGGCACCGGGTTGTGGCCACGCTCGCCTGAATGCAGTCAATCCGCGTTCATGTCGCATTGAAAGGAGATCCCCATGCCAGCCGCTCCTCGTCCCCGAGCCAAGCCGTCGCGATTCGATGCCATCGAGATGCTGAAGGCCGACCACATCGCGATCAAGAAGCTGTTCATCGCGTTCCATCAACTGAGTGACCGCAGCAACACCGATGGCGAACGCCGCGCGGTGGCCGAGCGCATCTGCACCGAGCTGACGGTGCATGGCCAGATCGAGGAAGAGATCTTCTATCCGGCGGTGCGCGCCGCGATCGGCGATGACGCGCTGGTCGACCAGGCCGAGGTCGAGCATGCGAGCGCGCGCGAGCTGATCGCCGAGATCTCGACGATGACGCCGGCCGACGACCAGTTCGACGCCAAGGTCATCGTGCTCGGCAAGCACATCGATGCGCACGTGGAGGAAGAGCACAGCAAGATCTTCCCGAAGGCGAAGAAGGCCAAGGTCGACCTGAAGTCGGTCGGCACGCGGCTCGCGTCGCGCAAGGCCAAGCTGATGGAGGAGTACCACGCGATGGCCAGTGGCGGCGAGCCGCATGAAGACGAGAGCGACGACCCGGTCGGCCGTCCGCCGTTGGAGCACGGGCACCGGCCGGTGTCCAGGGCGTGAGACGGCGGGCCTGAGGCCGCCATCGAAAGGAATCAGCCGGTCCGCGTGACCTTCACGTCGACCTGCAGGCCGATGTAGGCATCGGCATCGCCGAACCAGCTGCCCGAGATCGGCGCGGCCTGCTTCGGATCGCGCGCGACGCCGACGCGCACCAGCTGCGAGCCGCCGAGCAGGTTGTTGGTCGGGTCGAACGGCAGCCAGCCCGCGCCGGGCAGGTAGGCTTGCAGCCAGGCGTGAGTGGCACCGGCGCCGGTGGTCGCAACGCCGTGGTCGCCGGGGTCGCGTTGCCCTCCGGCCGGGTCGAGCGCCGGGTCGTAGAGGTAGCCCGACACGAAGCGTGCCGCGACGCCGAGCCGGCGCACTGCCTCCATCATCAGCAGCGCGAAATCGCGGCAACTGCCGCTGTTCAGTGCCAGCGTCTTCAGCGGGTCCTGCGTGCCTTCCTCGTCGCGGTCGGCATAGGTGAAGTGGTCGCGGATGTGCTGGTTCATGCGCACCAGCATGTCGCGGGTGCCGGTCGGACCGTCGGTGCGGATGAACTGGCGGGCCCACGCGGCGAGCCGGCCTTGCGGGTCGTCGTGGTGGGGGCGCAGGTAGTGCTCGAGGTCGAAGCGCTCGTCGACCGAGTACGAGAACGGAAAGAACTCGGCCGACGGCGACAGCGGCAGTTCGAGGTTGTGGCTGCTCGCATGCTCGATCGTGAACGAGCAGACGAAGCTCAGTTCGGTGGCCTCGGCCAGCGGTTGCACCAGCGCGATCGAGTTCGAGAACGGATCCTGGATCATCCGCACGCTGGCGTCGGGGCTGACCTGCAGGTCGGTCGCGAGCACGCGCAGGTCATGGCTGTCGCGCGGGCGGAACATCACGCGGTGCTCGCCGAAGCGCACCGGCTTCGAATAGCGGTACGTCGTCGTGTGCGTGATGTCGTACTGGATCAATGTGGGCCCCCCAGTCGCTGCGCTCCTGTCCCCAAGGGGCGCCACCCGGCGGCCCGGCAAAGCCGGTTCCGCGGGCGTTGCTTGATCAAGTGCCCAGCAGTTCCACTTCGAACATCAGCGTCGCGTTCGGCGGGATCACGCCGCCGGCGCCGCGGGCACCGTAGCCGAGCTGCGGCGGGATCACCAGCACGCGCGTGCCGCCGACCTTCATGCCTTGCACGCCTTCGTCCCAGCCCTTGATCACCATGCCGGCGCCGAGGCTGAATTCGAACGGGTCGTTGCGGTCCTTGCTGCTGTCGAACTTGGCGCCCTTGACGCCGTTGTTGTAGAGCCAGCCGGTGTAGTGCACGCTGACGTGCTGGCCGGCTTGCGCTTCGGCGCCGGTGCCGGGAACGGTGTCTTCGTATTGGAGGCCGGAGGCGGTGGTTTGCATGGGAATGTCCTGGGGAGTCCTGGTGTCGATCACCGCGGCAGAGTGTAGGCGAGGACGTAGTCTCCAGGGCGCGTGCCGGTCGAACCGTGGCCGCCCGCGATCACCAGCAGGACCTGCCGCCCGTCTGCGCCCGCATAGGTCATCGGCGTCGCCTGGCCGCCGGCCGGCAGGCGCTGCTTCCACAGCTCTCGGCCGGTGCTCGCGTCATAGCCGCGCACGTAGTCGTCCAGCGTGCCCGACAGGAAGGCGACGCCGCCGGCCGTCAACATCGGCCCGCCGATGTTGGGCACGCCCATGCGGAACGGCAGCGGCAGCGGCGACAGGTCGCGAACCGTGCCGTTGCGGTGCTTCCACGCGACCTGCCCGGTGCGCAGGTCGGCGCCGGCGACGAAGCCCCACGGCGGCTGCTGGCACGGCAGGCCCAGCGGCGACGTGAAGGCGCTCATCTTCGCGGCGAACGGCGCGCCGAAGTTCTCGTTCAGCGCCGGCAGCGGGCCCTGCGGCTCGCCTTTGCCCTGCACCATCAGCTTGGTGTCGTCCGGCCTCGGCACCAGCTTCGACACGAAGGCCAGGTAGGTCGGCGTCGTGAAGGCGATCTGGCGCACCGGGTCGACCGCGATGCTGCCCCAGTTGAAGACGCCGAAGTTGCCCGGGTAGACCAGCGAGCCGCCTTCGGACGGCGGCGTGAAGCGACCCTCGTAGCGCAACCGGTGGAAGGCGATGCGGCAGGCCAGTTGGTCGAACAGCGTCCCACCCCACATCTGGCTGCCGGTCAGCGGCTTCGGCTCGAACGACAGCGCCGAGCGCGGCTGTGTCGGCGCGGTGTGGTCGCCGGTGGCCGCGCCCTGCGGCGACGGCACTTCGGTGACCGGCAGGATCGGCTGGCCGGTGCGGCGGTCGAGCACGAACAGCTCGCCCTGCTTGGTCGGCTGCACCAGCGCCGGCACGCTGGCGCCATTGACCGTCAGGTCGATCAGGCTGGGCTGGGCCGGCACGTCGTAGTCCCACAGGTCGTGGTGCACCGTCTGGAACACCCAGCGCGCGCGGCCGGTGGCCAGGTCGAGCGCGACCACCGACGACGAGTACTGCTCGACCGCCGGGCTGCGCCGGCCGCCCCACTGGTCGGGCGGCTGGTTGCCCATCGGCACGTAGACCATGCCGAGGGCTTCGTCGACGCTCGAGATCGACCAGCTGTTCGGCGAGTTCGGCGTGTAGCTCTGGCCTTCCGCGAGCGGCGCAGTCGCTTCGGGGTTGCCGGAATCCCAGTTCCAGACCAGCGCGCCGGTGTCGATGTCGAACGCGCGGATCACGCCCGATTGCTCCTTCGTCGAGAAGTTGTCGAGCACCGTGCCGCCGACGATCACCAGCTTCTGCGTGACGACCGGAGGCGAGGTGGCGTAGTACGCACCCGGCTTCAGGTTCGGCATGTGGGCCCACAGGTCGATCTGGCCGCGTCCGCCGCCGAAGCTGCGGCAGACGGCGCCGGTCTCGGGATCGAGCGCAATCAGCCGGCCGTCGGCGGTCGGCATGAAGAGCTTGGCGAGGCACTGGTCGACGGCCGTCACGCCGGCACCGGTGGCGGCGACCACCGCGCCGGCACGCAGCGGCGAGACGTCGGTGGCGGTGGAGGGCGCGGCGGACGATGCCGCGGCGCTCTCAGCGGGCGCACGCGGGGGCTGGTACGACAGGCCGCGGCAGGTCAAATGCTGCAGCGCGAGCTCGCCCTGGATCTGCGGGTCGTAGCGCCAGACCTGCGCGCCGGTGGTGGCGTCGAGCGCGATCACCGACTGGTGCGGCGTGCACAGGTAGAGGCGATTGCCGATCTTCAGCGGCGTCACCTCGAAGGTGGTCTCCACCGGATCGCCGGGCCGGCCGCGCACGTCGCCGGTGCGGAACTGCCAGGCCAGCTGCAGCGAGCCGACGTTGTCCGGCGTGATCTGCGACAGCGGCGACCAGCGCTGGCCGTAGCCGCTGCGGCCGTAGGCGTGCCATTCACCGACCGGCACGCCGGAGGCCGCGTCGGAAGCGGCCTGCACGGTGGCGGTTGGCAGGCTGCCTTGCAGGTCGTGGCGATCGACCGTCCACGACGCGACGGCCACGCCGGCCGATGCCACCAACAGCAAGGCCAGCACGCCGCGAGCGCTGCCCCAGCCGCGCAGGCGCAGCGTCCGCGCGACCGGCGGCAGCACCAGCAGCAGCCCGAGCACGAACAGCACGTCGAGGCGCGCCGCGAGCGGCCACCAGTCGAGGCCCGATTCCCACAGCGCCCATGCCAGCGTGGCGAGCAGCAGCCCGCTGAACACCCACAGCGCCGCGGCGCGTTGCCGCCACAGCAGCACGCCGCAGGCGATGGCCGCGATGCCGGCCGCAAGGTAGAACGGGCTGCCGCGGAGGGCGATCAGCCAGGCCCCGCCGCCCGCGAGCGCCAGCCCGGACAGGATCAGCAGGACGGCCAGCACCGAGGCGAGCGCGGAACGGGTCGGGGTCGAATCGGCGGCGCTGGGGATAGGGGAAGTCGACACGGGGAATCTCCGGAAGGCGGCGGACAATCGCGCCAGCCGCTCAAGGTAGCGGGCCGATGCGCGCCGCCGTGTCGGCCGTCCGCGCGCGATGCCGTAGGACGCCACGCCTTGCGCACCACCCGTTGCACCCGATGACAGGAGATGTCCGAATGTTCGAAGCCACCCTCGCCGGCAGCCTGCCGAAACCCGCCTGGCTCGCCGAGACCGGCAAGCTGTGGCCCACCTGGCAGGCCGAGGGCGCCGCGCTGGCGCAGGCCAAGCTCGATGCGACGCTGCTGTGGATCAAGACGCAGGAAGATGCCGGGCTGTCGGTGATCGGCGATGGCGAGCAGTCGCGCCAGCACTTCGTGCACGGCTTCCTGGAGCGGGTGGCCGGCATCGACTTCGAGCACAAGGTGGAGATGGGCATCCGGCGCGACCGCTACAAGGCGATGGTGCCGCAGGTGGTGGGGCCGCTGAGCCTGACCGGCCGGGTCCACCAGACCGAGGCGCGCTTCCTGCGCGCGCACACGCAGCGCAGGATCAAGTTCACGCTGCCCGGCCCGATGACCATTGTCGACACCGTGGCCGACCGCTTCTATGGCGACCGCGTGAAGATGGCCTTCGCGTTCGCCGAGTTGCTGAACCAGGAAGCGCGGGCGCTGGAGGCCGATGGGGTCGACATCGTGCAGTTCGACGAGCCGGCCTTCAACGTCTACATGGAAGAGGCGGCCGAGTGGGGCGTGAAGGCGCTGGAGCGCGCGGCCGAAGGGCTGCGCTGCACGACCGCGGTGCACATCTGCTACGGCTACGGCATCCAGGCCAACATCGACTGGAAGAACACGCTGGGCGACGAGTGGCGCCAGTACGAGAAGGTGTTCCCGGCGCTGGCCGCGAGCCGCATCGACCAGGTGAGCCTGGAGTGCATCCATTCGCACGTGCCGCCCGACCTGATGGCGCTGCTGGCCGGCAAGGACGTGATGGTCGGCGTGATCGACGTCGCGAGCGACACCGTCGAGACGCCCGAGGAGGTGGCCGACACCATCGGCCGCGCGCTGCAGTTCGTGCCGAAGGAGCGGCTGATCCCGTGCACGAACTGCGGGCTCGCGCCGATGAGCCGGGTGGTGGCGGAGGCGAAGCTGAAGGCGCTGGGGGAGGGGGCGGCGTTGGCGAGGAGGCGCCTGGGCCCGGCCGCCTAAAATGGCGGCCCGCCCGCTCGTCGGTTCGCAGCTTTTCCTCTCGAAGACTCCCAGATGGCCACCATCCTCCAGAACCTGCCCCTCGGGCAGAAAGTCGGCATCGCCTTCTCCGGCGGCCTGGACACCAGCGCCGCGCTGCACTGGATGAAGCTCAAGGGCGCCGTGCCCTATGCCTACACCGCCAACCTCGGCCAGCCCGACGAGCCGGACTACGACGAGATCCCGCGCAAGGCGATGCAGTACGGCGCCGAGAAGGCCCGGCTGGTCGACTGCCGGCTGCAACTGGCCAACGAAGGCATCGCCGCGCTGCAGGCCGGCGCCTTCCACATCTCGACCGCCGGCATCACCTACTTCAACACCACGCCGCTCGGCCGCGCCGTCACCGGCACGATGCTGGTCGCGGCGATGAAGGAAGACGACGTCAACATCTGGGGCGACGGCAGCACCTTCAAGGGCAACGACATCGAGCGCTTCTACCGCTACGGCCTGCTGACCAACCCGGGCCTGAAGATCTACAAGCCCTGGCTCGACCAGCTCTTCATCGACGAACTGGGCGGCCGCGCCGAGATGTCGGCCTTCATGACGAAGGCCGGTTTCGGCTACAAGATGTCGGCCGAGAAGGCCTACTCGACCGACAGCAACATGCTCGGCGCCACGCACGAGGCCAAGGACCTGGAGCACCTGAACAGCGGCATCCGCATCGTCAACCCGATCATGGGCGTGGCCTTCTGGCGCGACGACGTGGCGGTGAAGGCCGAAGAGGTCACGGTGCGCTTCGAAGAAGGCCGCCCGGTCGCGCTGAACGGCCAGACCTTCGCGAGCCCGGTCGAGTTGTTCCTCGAAGCCAACCGCATCGGCGGGCGCCACGGCCTGGGCATGAGCGACCAGATCGAGAACCGCATCATCGAGGCCAAGAGCCGCGGCATCTACGAAGCCCCGGGCCTCGCGCTGCTGCACATCGCGTACGAGCGCCTGGTGACCGGCATCCACAACGAAGACACCATCGAGCAGTACCGCATGAACGGCCTGAAGCTCGGCCGCCTGCTGTACCAGGGCCGCTGGTTCGACCCGCAGGCCATCATGCTGCGCGAGACCGCGCAGCGCTGGGTGGCACGTGCGGTCACCGGCGAGGTCACGGTGGAACTGCGCCGCGGCAACGACTACTCGATCCTGAACACCGACAGCCCGAACCTGACCTACGCGCCGGAGCGGCTGTCGATGGAAAAGGTCGAGAACGCGCCGTTCTCGCCGCTGGACCGCATCGGCCAGCTGACGATGCGCAACCTCGACATCGCCGACACGCGCGAGAAGCTGATGGTGTATTCGCAGGCGGGGCTGCTGACGTCGGCGGGGGGCGCGGCATTGCCGCAGTTGAAGGGCGACGCCGACAAGTGAAGGACGGGGCCCGGATGCCCATAAGGGTCGGCCTCGAGAGGTGATGCCCGCCTACACCGCGAAAGGCCACCGTCTGATCGACGGTCCGGCGCGCCACATCGAACATCGTCGAGGACCGGCCGCCGCCTCGGAGGCCGCCCCACCTTCACGAGGAGTCGAATGAAAAGCACCACCACGTCCTTGTCGCTGGCCGCACTCGCCGCATTGCTCGCCGCCGGTTGCAGCTCCACCCCCAGCAACCTGCAGACGGACACCGGCGATACCCGCCCGCAGCCGGTCATCGTGCAGGTGCCCGTCGAACTGACGGCGCCGCAGCTGGAATCCGGCTGCTGGGTCCAGTTCTACAGCGACCGCAACTTCAAGGGCGACGTGGCGACGCTGGTCGGCCCGGTCTCGCTCGACAGCGCCGACAAGATGAACGGCAGGCAGCTGAAGAAGAACATCGACAGCCTGGTGACCGGTTCGAAGGCCACGCTGCGCGTCTACGAGCACGCGATGTTCAAGGACCGCTCCATCGCCTTCGGCCCGAACAGCCGCGAAGGCGGGCTGATCACGAAGCTTGGCGTCGGCGGCTCGATCCAGTCGCTGCAGCTCGAATGCAGTTGACGCAGTCCGGATGCCAATCCGGGGACCGCGGCCTGCGGCTCACGCCGCTGGCGCCGTGGCCTCCTCGGCCGGCGCGGCCACCACGGTGAACCGCGCCGCCCCGAGCAACCCGCCGGCGGCCGCGAACACCGCGCCGATCAGGAACGCGAGGTGATAGCCCGCGGCCAGCGCTTGCTTCGCGTCCACGCCGGCGTCGACCAGCCCACCGGTGCGTGCCGCCGCCAGGCTCGCCAGCACTGCCAGCCCGAGCGCGCCGCCCATCATGAACGCGGTGTTGACGATGCCCGAGGCCAGCCCTGAATCCTGCGGCTGCACCTCGCTCATCGCGGCCAGCAGCAGCGGGTTGAACGCGACGCCGGCGCCCACGCCGAGCAGCAGCATGCTCGGCAGCACGTCGATCCAGAAGTTGCCGTCGACCGGCGCACGCGCGAACAGCGCCAGCCCGAGCGCGGCCACCAGCAGCCCGCCGGCCAGCGGCTTCTTCAGCCCGAAGCGCATCACCAGCTTGGCCGACAGCCCGAGCGAGAAGGCCGCCATGATCAGGTTGGACGGCAGGAACGCCAGCCCGACCTGCATCGGCGTGTAGCCCAGCACCAGTTGCAGGTACAGCGCCGAGATGAAGAACCACGCGAACATGCCGGCCGCCCACAGCACGCCGACGATGTTGGCTGTCGACAGGTTGCGCAGCCGGAACAGCGACAGGGGCACCAGCGGAGACGCCACGCGCGCCTCGATCGCGAGGAAGCTGCCCATCAGCACGATGGCGGCACCGAGCAGCCCGAGCGTCTGCAGCGACAGCCAGCCGGCCTCGTTGCCGTTGACGATCGCGTAGACCGCGAGCATCAGCGCGCCGGTGACGGTGGCCGCGCCGGCCACGTCGAGCCGCGTGCCGCCGGCCACCGGCGGCGTCGCCGGCAGCAGCACCAGGCACAGCGCCGCCACTGCGATGCCGATCGGCAGGTTGACGAGGAAGATCCAGTGCCAGCTCAGCGCGCCGGTCAGCAGCCCGCCCAGCAGCACGCCGATGCTGCCGCCGCCGGCGCAGACGAAGCCGTAGACGCCCATCGCCTTGGCACGCTCGTCCGGTTCGGTGAAGAGGTTCATGATCAGCGACAGCGAGATCGCCGACACGACCGCGCCGGCCAGCCCCTGCACCGCACGCGCGACGATCAGCAGCCCCTGCGACTGTGCCAGCCCGCAGCCGAGCGACGCGAGCGTGAAGCCGGCGATGCCGAGCAGGAACAGCCGCCGCTGGCCGTACAGGTCGCCGAGCCGCCCGCCCAGCAGCAGGAAGCCGCCGAAGGTCAGCATGTAGGCGTTGACCACCCACACCAGCGAGGTCTCCGAGAAACCGAGGTCGCTGCGGATCGACGGCAGCGCGACGTTCACGATGGTCGTGTCGAGCACGATCATCAGCACGCCCAGGCACAGCACGGCCAGCGCGAGCCAGCGCTTGCGGGTGTCGAGGTGGCGGTGGGGCATCGGGAAATCCTCCGGCGGCGCAAAAGGCGCCATTCTCCACAGCAAGGGCAGGCCGTCCAGCGCGGCAGCCGACACCGCTGCTCACAACGGTTGTCTCCGCTGACCCACACCCCCCAACAGAGGGGGCGCGCCGCGCGCGACGGCGGAGCCCCCGCTCGCTAGACTGCGCCGTTCATGCGCCGGGGAGGCGTTTCACTTCAGAAGACTCAGACCACATGAAACGGGCCACATTCCTGCTCAAGCTTTGTTACTGCCTGAACCTGTTCGGGCTGTTGGTGCCGCTCGCGCTGGCGCGGCTCGGCAGCCTGCCGGTCTTCGGGGATGCCACCACGGCTGCTGCCGCGCTGTTCTCAGGCCTGATTGCGCTGGTGCTGGTGCTGGCGGGCCTGTACCGCATCGGCCTCGTCGTGCGCACGCCCGGCACGCTGGACGCCTGGCCGGCCGTCGGCCTGGCCGATGCACTGCAGCGCGTCGGTTCGGCCGGCCTGCACGCCGGCGCGGTGGTGGGGCTGGCGAGCCTGGTGGCGGGCCCATGGCTGCATGCGGCCGATGCGCTGCTGGCGGCGCAGGTGCTGGCGATGGCCGGCGGCATCGGGCTGATCGGGCTGGTGCTGTTCGAGTTCGGCCGGCTCATGTCGTTCGAGCAGCGGGCGCGCGACGAGCTGTCGCCGCAACGCCTGCGCCCGTCTCCGGCGATCGAGGGCCATTCGAGCCTCGACCGCCGCAAGCACTGAAGACCACGATGGCGCAACTGGACTTCGGGGATCGCCTCGCGTCGGGCTTCGTCGGCGCGGTCGTCGGTGCCGTGATCGGCGCGGCGGTGGCCTGGTGGCTGGGCGTGTACCACGCGGCGATCGATGTGGCCGACCTGCGGCCGGTGTTCGTCCGCTGGATCGGCGGCAGCGCGTTCGGCTTCGGCCTGGTGGGGTTCCTGTTCGGCCCGGTCGTCGGTACGCTGCTCGGCGAGCTGATCACCCTGCTGTTCCGCGCCGAGGACCGGCGGCACACCGAGTTCCCGTTCGGGTTCTCGGTGCTGGCGCTGATCGGCCTCGGGCTGTGGTTCTACTTCAAGAACCACTGAGCGGCGTCATGCTGGCAGCGCCCTGAGCGCTTCCAGCGTCGCCAGGCAGGCGCCGGCGACTTCGGCACCCTTCTTGACGAAATGCTCGCTGAAGAACTGCCGGTGTTCCGCATGCTCATGAAAGTGCCGCGGCGTCAGCACGGCCGAGAACACCGGCACGCCGGTGTCCAGTTGCACGCGCATCAAGCCGTCGATCACCGCGGCACTGACGAACTCATGCCGGTAGATGCCGCCGTCGACGACGAGTGCGCAGCCGACGATCGCGTCGTAGCGGCCGCTGCGCGCGAGCTTCTGTGCATGCAGCGGGATCTCGAAGGCGCCGGGAACGTCGAATGCATCGATGCCGTGCGTCGAGATCCGTCGTCGTTCGAATTCGTCGAGCAGCCCGCGGCGGGCCTGTTCGACGATCTCGCGGTGCCACGAGGCGCAGACGACCGCGATGCGCGGCGAGTCGGCAGGAGAGGGAGTGGTGGTGGTCTGATTCATGGGTTCCTCGAGTTGGATGGCCAGAATCAGGGCGCGCGACAACGCGGGCGCTGCAACCGAAGCTGCTGCACCCGTGGTACTCGCGTTTCTCTTTCATCCGGACTGTGACCGTCGGCCCTGGCATCGCACCAGGTCTGCTGACCCCGTTCATGCACCAGTGTTGGCCACTGCATGAACGGGCGCTCGCGGGCTCCCGTGATCGCTCACGGATACCGCCGGTGGGGAATTCCGCCCCGCCCTGAGAACGCTGTCCGCCGGTGAAGGCGGACGCGGCGATTCTAGAAGGGCTGCAGGCGGTTCACTCGCAGCGCGCCGCGCCGCCGGCCACGCAGTCGAAGAAGCCGAGCACCCGGTGCAGCACCGGGATGCGGTAAGCATCGGCCTCGATCAGCAGCGAGTGCTTGCCCTGCACCACCGTGCGGCCGATGCAGTAGCCGGCGCCATGCGCTGCGTTCAGGTTGTCGCAGAAGGTCTTCTGCGCCGACGGCTTCACGACCACATCCTGCTCGCCCTGCAGCAGCAGCACCGGCTGGCGGATGCGCCCGGCCGCGTCGCTGCGCACCCGTTCGGCCGCGTCGCAGGATTGCTGGAACCAGCGGTACGACACGCCGCCCACCTTGGCATGCGGCGAGCCGCAGTCCGGTCCGTCGCAGCGGGCCTGCGCGCGCATGTCCCAGTGGCGCTTGAAGCGCGCGGCGCTGTGGGTCAGCGCGTTCGGTGCATCGGGCGCGCGCTGGCGGACCAGCGCGTAGGCCGGGTCGAACGGTGTGCCCTCGGCATAGCTCTTCGGCATCAGCCACGCGATGCCCGACAGCTGCATCGTGCCGCCGTCGCACAGGTAGTCGGCCAGTTGCGCCGTCACGCCGGCATTGCTGGCACCAGTGGCCCACGGCGCCATCATCGGCGTGACGAGGGCCAGCGCCGCGATGCGCGCCGACGGCGAGGCCTCGAGGAACAAGGCCGCCGCGGCGCCGCCCATCGAATGCGCCAGCAGGAACAGCGGCCGCGGCCGACCGAGGCGCGCGGTGCGCACCGGGCCGTCGACGAAGCTCGCGAGGTCGTTCACGTAGTCGTCGAAGTTCTCGACATGCCCGATCGAATCGTCCTGCGGCAGCAGCCGCTGCGAGAAGCCCTGGCCGCGGTGGTCGTGGATGTAGACCGAGTAGCCGCTGCGCACCAGGTCGCGCACCGTCTCCTGGTACAGCGCCAGCCCTTCGGTGCGGCCGGTGGAGATCACGACGCCGCCGCGCGTCTCGGCGCGGTGCTGGTACAGCCGGTAGTGGATCTTCACGCCGTCGACACCGGTGAAGGAGCCTCGCGTCAGCGTGGCCTCTTTCAACGCGAGGGCTTCGAGGTCGGTCCAGCCGGCCGACGCGGCCAGGTCGGCCTCGGTGCCGATCACGTACGGGGCCGCGCCGGAAGCTTCCAGTGGCGGGAACGACGAGCCTTCCTGCGCGCAGGTGACGCTCGCCGCGACCACGCAGATCCATCCTGCGGCCAAGCGCCGCATCAAGTTTCGCGAATTCATCTCAAGGATTTTCAGGTCCAGCGAGGGGAACGAACCAGCAGGTACCGGGGGCGTCCGCCGCCGACCTGGGTCGTCAGAACGTCGATCAGCACCGTGTCGCCCAAGCGGCGATTGATCTCGGAGACGTCATCGACAGTCGACGCAATCTTGCCGCGCAGGGTCTGAGCTTCGGCGTCGGTCTTGAACTCGAAAGTGCGGGCCTGGGGAAGCAGTCCGGTGAAGTGCCCGGTCAATGTGATGTGGTCCTCGTGCAGATTGTCGTCAGCCAGCCGTTGCAGGCTTTGCTTCACCTGCCCGATGTCCACGTAGCGGACGGTGCGATCGGCAACCTGCAGCGTGCAGACGGCCTCGTGGTCCGCCAGCACCTTGAGGAACGCGCGCACCTTCTCGACGGCACGCCGATCGGTCTCCGAGGCGACATCGGCCAATTCCTCGTCGGTGCCGAAGGTGCTCGCGAGCAATGCATGCGTGTGCTCGAGCGCAGTGGCCATGATGCTGCGCGCCGAAGAGGCGTCGGGGTCGGTGATGTGTTCCTCGAGTTCGAATCCGAACGAGCCCAGCGCAGTGCTCGTGATGAGCAGGGGGCTCTGGCCTCGATTGGGAATCGGGCCCGAGGCCGCGAGAGGTGCGGACAACGAGGCCGCCACGGCCGTGACGGCCTCGCTGAAGCTGCTCACGGCGCGCATGCCGAAGTCGGCGGAGACGCCTCGGCTGCCCACCACTGGCGCGCCGCTGAAGGTCAGTCGAGCACTCGCGGGCTGCGATTCGGAGGCTTCGGGCGCTTCCTGGATGCGCGTCTCGACGGCGCGCAGCCGGGCTTCGGTGCTTTTGCGCGTCAGCAGCGCCGACGCCGGAAGCTGCACCAACTGTTCCCGCAGGAACTGCTGTTCGGCAAGCAGGTGATGGCGTTCGTCGGATGTCATGGCTGAGGCGAATCGTAGCGGTCGAGCCACTGCTGCGCCAGCGGGTCGGCGGTGGGATCAAGGTCGACTTGCAGAAAGCCCTTCCAGGCCCCGTTGCGCCGGTGCGACCAGAGGCTGTACCAGTAAGCGCTGTGGGCGACGATGGTTCGCGCAGGAAGTTCGTCGAGTTCCACGAAGTAGCTGTCGACGTGAAAGCGAACCTTGGCTTCGTCGTGATCGAGAACGCCAGTGTGGTTCGGGTTGAGCACAAATCCTGATGGCGTATGAAGAAAAGTGACCACGTCGATGTCCCGCGGCGCGCGCTGCTCCAGCAATTCGATCTGTTCGATGAAGCTGCCGTCAAGCCATTGCATTCCGCTGACACAACCGATGGCATGCAGCGCCGCGCGGTAGTGTACGAACCCCGACAGGATCCGATGGCGCGCCGGAGTGGTCGCGAATCGCATCACGAGGTCCAGCGTCGAAACGGCATAGGGCGAACGTTGCGGCGCGGTGGATGGCGCGGGTCCACGGGCGGCAGGATGCCCTGCGGCGTCACTCGGGTATGGCAACGGTTGTCAATGAGCTTGTCTCCGCCGGATCGTGAAGGCCGGCGGGCAATCTATCAGCCCACTTGCAGACGGCGAACGGGACAGATGTGCCTTGGTGACTCGATCATCAGTAGGTGCGCCCCGCCTTGAACTGCGCCCGCGTCGTGCGCGTGCGTTGCGTCGCCCGCTCGATCGCGGCGAACGACTTCGCGGCGTGCGCATGGCACACCGCCAGGCCCAGCGCATCGGCCGCATCCTTGCCGGGCAGGCCGGGCAGCTTCAGCAGCCGCATGATCATCTCCTGCACCTGCTCCTTGCGCGCCTGGCCGTGGCCGACGATGGCCTTCTTCATCTGCAGCGCGGTGTATTCGGCGACGTCGAGGTTGCCCGACACCAGCGCGGTCAGCGCCGCGCCGCGGGCCTGGCCGAGCAGCAGCGTGCTCTGCGGGTTGACGTTGACGAAGACGATCTCGACCGATGCGCAGTGCGGCTCGTAGCGGGCCGCGACCTCGCGCACGCCGTCGAAGATGATCTTCAGACGTGCCGGCAGGTGGCCGATGTCGGCGGCATCGGTCTTGATGGTGCCGCTCGCGACGTAGTGCAGGTGCTGCCCGTCGACGTCGACGACGCCGAAGCCGGTGGTCCGCAGGCCAGGGTCGATGCCGAGGATGCGCATGTCAGGCGTCGACTCTCATGCGTCGAACTCTCATGCGTCGAAATACCAGCGCACCGAATGGAAGAACACCGGTGCCGCGAACGCAAGCGGCGCGACGCGGTCGAGCAGCCCGACCGCCCCGGTCACCGACGCCCGGTTGCCCCAGCGCCGCACGCCGGCATCGCGCTTCAGCGCCTGCATCACCAGCGAGCCGAGCGTGCCGCAGCCCGACGCGATGAAGCCGATCAGCAGCGCCTGCGCCGGCTTGAACGGCGTGATCCAGTACAGCAGCCCGCCGACCAGGCCGCCGCCGAGCGCGCCGATGATGAACGCGCGCCACGAGAACTGGCGGTCGATGTGCCGGGCCACCGGCCGTGCGCGCACGCGCCGGCTCGCCAGCGCCTGCACGCCCTGCGCGCAGGCCACCACCAGCACCAGGTACAGCACCAGGAAGGCGCCGCGCCCCTGGTAGCCCTCGAAGTCGAGCAGCAGCAGCGCCGGCGCATGGCTCATGCCGTAGATGCAGACCATCGTGCCCCACTGGATCTTCGCGGTGCGCTCGAGGAAGCGCGTCGCGTCGTTGCCGAGCGCCGCGAGGATCGGCAGCGCCGCGAACGCATAGACCGGGATGAACACCGTGAACAGGTCGAAGTGCCGCGTGCCTGCCAGGACATACTGCGCCGGCAGCACGACGAAGAAGGCGGCCAGCAGCGCGCGATGGTCGCCGCGCCGGGTGTGCGTCAGCGTGATGAACTCGCGCAGCGCGAGGAAGCTCATCAGCGCGAACAGCAGCGTCGCGATGAACGCCCCCGACGCCCACGCGACCCAGAACAGCACCGTGCCGATCCACACCGCGCGCAGTTCGCGGCGGAAGCGCTCGGTCAGCTCGGCCATCTCGGGCGACAGCTCGCGCAGCGAGCGCGCGAACGCGAGGCCGGTCACGATGGCCAGCAGCCCGAAGATGATCACGAACAGCAGGCCGACCTGCTGGCTCACCGTCAGTTGACGCAGCGCACCCATCAGGCGGCCACCTTGCTGAGCGCCATCACTGCCGAGCGCGCGCGGTCGAGGAAGACGCGCTTGTCTTCACCGGGCGAGAGCGTCATCGGCGCGCCGAAGGTCACCGAGCACAGGATCGGCACCGGCACCACTTCGCCCTTGGGCATCACGCGCTGCACGTTGTCGATCCAGGTGGGGATCAGGTTCACGTCGGGGAACTGCTCGGCCAGGTGGTACAGGCCCGCCTTGAAGGCCTGCGGCTCGCCCTTGTTGCCGCGCGTGCCTTCGGGAAAGATCACCAGCGAGTCGCCGTTGCGCAGCGCGTCGACCAGCGGCTCCAGCGGGTCTTCGTCTTCGGTGCGGACGCGGCTCACGTAGACCGCGTTGAACACCTCGCGCGTGATCCAGTGCTTCAGCGGCGATGACGTCCAGTAGTCGCGCGCGGCGATCGGCCGCGTCTGCGCCCGCAGGTCGTGCGGCAGCGACGCCCAGATCAGCACCCAGTCGAAGTGGCTCTGGTGGTTGGCGAAGTAGATCCGCTGCTCGGCCTTCGGCGGGCTGCCGTACCAGTGCCCCTGGGCACCGGTGATCAGGCGGGCGATCGACGACAGCAGTAAACCGACGAGCTCGGGACGGGTCATGCCGGGATGGTAGCCGCCGGCATCAATGCCTGAAGTGACGGATGCCCGTGAGCACCATCGCGATGCCGCGCTCGTTGGCAGCGGCGATCACCTCGTCGTCGCGCATGCTGCCGCCGGGGTGGATCACGCAGCTCGCGCCGGCATCGACCACCACGTCCAGCCCGTCGCGGAACGGGAAGAACGCATCGCTCGCGACCGCCGAATCCTTCAGCGACAGCTTGGCGTTCTCGGCCTTGATGCTCGCGATGCGCGACGAATCGACGCGGCTCATCTGCCCGGCGCCGACGCCGAGCGTCATGCCGTTTGCGCAGAACACGATCGCGTTGCTCTTGACGTATTTCGCGACCTTCCAGGCGAACAGCAGGTCGAGCATCTGCTGCTGCGTCGGCTGCTTGACGGTGACGACCTTCAGGTCGGCGAGCGCCAGCTCGTGCAGGTCGGCGGTCTGGATCAGCAGGCCCGAGCCTACGCGCTTCACGTCCTGCGCATTGCGGCCCTGCAGCCACGGCGTGGCACCGCCCGGCGGCAGCGCGATCTGCAGCAGCCGCACGTTCGGCTTGCCCTTGAAGGCGGCCAGCGCGTCGGCGCTGAACGACGGCGCGATCACCACTTCGGAGAACTGCTTGACGACCAGTGCCGCCGCTGCGCCGTCGAGCTCGACGTTGAACGCGATGATGCCGCCGAAGGCCGAGCTCGGGTCGGTGTGCAGCGCCTTGCTGTAGGCCTGCGCGGCATCGACGCCGATCGCGACGCCGCACGGGTTGGCATGCTTGACGATCACGCAGGCGGCCGGCGCGTCGGCCGGGCCGAACGACTTGACGCATTCCCAGGCCGCATCGGCATCGGCGATGTTGTTGTACGACAGCTCCTTGCCCTGCAGCTGCTGGCCGGTCACCAGCGAACCCGGCGCCGGGTTCAGGTCGCGGTAGTACGCGGCGGCCTGGTGCGGGTTCTCGCCGTAGCGCAGGTCCTGCAGCTTCACGAAGCGGCCGTTGCTCTGCGCCGGGAAGGCACTGCGGCTGCCGTCGGCCTGCAGCGACGACAGGTAGTCGCTGATCGCGCCGTCGTAGTCGGCGATGCGGTTGAACGCCGCCACCGACAGCCTGAACTTCGTCTCGCGGCTGACGCTGCCGTTCGCCTTCAGCTCGGCGATCACGCCGGCGTACTGCGACGCGTCGGTCAGCACCGCGACGTCCTTCCAGTTCTTCGCGGCCGAGCGCACCATCGCCGGCCCGCCGATGTCGATGTTCTCGATCGCGTCTTCCAGCGTGCAGCCGGGTTTGGCCACCGTGGCCTCGAACGGGTAGAGGTTGACGACCAGCAGGTCGATCGTCGAGATGCCGTGCTTCTCGATCGCGGCCATGTGCTCGGGCAGGTCGCGCCGGGCCAGCAGGCCGCCGTGCACGGTGGGGTGCAGCGTCTTCACGCGGCCGTCGAGCATCTCGGGGAAGCCGGTGTGGTCGGCGACCTCGGTCACCGGCAGGCCGGCTTCGGCGAGCAGCTTCGCGGTGCCGCCGGTGGACAGCAGCTTGCAGCCGAGGGCGTGCAGGTCGCGTGCGAGGTCGAGCACGCCGGTCTTGTCGGAAACGGAAAGCAGGGCTTGCATAAGGTGTCCCGGAGGGTCTCGATTACTTGGTGAGCTTGTGGTCGAGCAGCTTGCGCCGCAGCGTGTTGCGGTTGATGCCCAGCCATTCGGCGGCCCGGCTCTGGTTGCCGTCGGCATGCTTCATCACGACGTCGAGCAGCGGCTTCTCGACGACCTTCAGGATCATGTCGTACATGGCGTTCGGCTCGACGCCGCGCAGGTCCTTGAAATAGGTCTCGAGGCTGTCACGGATGCATTCTTCGATGTGCTTCTTGCTCATGCTTGTTGTTCGATGAGGTCGTGGTTGGCTGCGCCGCCGGGGTGGGCCGCGGGCAGCCGATGGTGCGTGTCGGCCAGTTGATCGAACCAGTCCGTCACGGCGCGGACCTGCTCCTCGCAGGTGTCCAGCGTGTTCATGCGGGCGCGAAAGCCCTCGCCGCCGGGCAGCGCGCGCACCGCCCAGCCGATGTGCTTGCGTGCAGTGCGCACGCCGGCGTAGTCGCCATAGAGGCCGTAGTGTTCGTGCAGGTGCTCCAGCAGCCAGCCCTTGGCCTGAAGCACCTCGGGCGCCGGCAGGTGCTCGCCGGTGTCGAGGAAGTGCGCGATCTCGCGGAAGATCCACGGCCGACCCTGCGCCGCGCGGCCGATCATCAGCGCGTCGGCGCCGGTCGCGGCGAGCACGTCGCGGGCCTTCTCGGGCGAGTCGATGTCGCCGTTGGCCACCACCGGGATGCGCAGCGCGGCCTTCACCGCGGCGATGGTGTCGTACTCGGCGTGGCCGCCGTAGCCCTGCTCGCGCGTGCGGCCGTGCACCGTCACCATCGCGATGCCGGCCGATTCGGCGGCGCGCGCGATCGCCAGCGCATTGCGCTCGGCCTGGCACCAGCCGGTGCGCATCTTCAGCGTCACCGGCACGTGGCGCGGCGCGCAGGCGGCGACCACCGCCTCGATGATCGCGAGCGCGAGCGGCTCGTCCTGCATCAGCGCCGAGCCGGCCCACTTGGTGCAGACCTTCTTCGCGGGGCAGCCCATGTTGATGTCGATGACCTGTGCGCCGCGGTCGATGTTGTAGGCGGCCGCCTCGGCCATCATCTGCGGCTCGGTGCCGGCGATCTGCACCGCGATCGGCGCGACCTCGCCATCATGGTTGGCGCGCCGCGAGGTCTTCAGGCTGTTCCACAGCTCGCGCCGCGAGGTCACCATCTCGCTCACCGCGTAGCCCGCGCCCAGCCGCTTGCACAGCTGGCGGAACGGCCGGTCGGTGACCCCTGCCATCGGCGCGGCGAACAAGCGGTTCGGCAACACGATGTTGCCGATGACGGGGCCGGTGGGCATGCTGGGGGGAGTGCCAAAAAAGGAGGCAGAGTATAGCCCTTGGGGGCTGCGCATAATGCCCGCCGATGGACGCATGGATCGACCCGCTGATCGCGCTGTTGGCGCTGCCCGGATATGGCCTCGGTTCGATCTTCGTGATCGCGCTGATCTCCGCCACCTTGCTGCCGATGGGTTCGGAGCCGATGGTGGTGGCCGTGGTCAGCGCCAACACCAGCTTGTTCTGGCCCGCGGTGCTCGTGGCGACCGCCGGCAACACGCTGGGCGGCGCGATCACCTGGTGGATGGGCTACGGCGCCGAGAAGGCCTACGAGCATGTGAAGCACAAGCCGCACGAGGTGCGCGTGCTGCGCTGGCTGCAACGTTTCGGCGCGAAGGCCTGCCTGCTGTCGTGGCTGCCGATCGTCGGCGATCCGCTGTGCGCGGTGGCCGGTTGGCTGAAACTGCCGTTCTGGCCCTGCGTCGGATTCATGGCGATCGGCAAGTTCGCACGCTACCTGGTGATGACGGCGGGTGCGCTGTGGTTGTTTCCGGGGTGGTTTGCGGGATGATCGACGGTTGCGCGGGCACCGCGCCGGCGCGCCATCAAAGCGTGATGGATTGCCGGCTGGCAGGAATTGACGGCCAATTGCGATGACAGCGCCCCGGCCCCTCGTGGCACGATCGTCGCAGCGCCCGCGGGCTGACAAGGCAAAGCATGAAGTTTCCGACCCAATCCAAGCCCGAGACCAAGCCTGCCGCTGCGAAGGGGTCGGCGAAGGGTGCACCCAAGAGCGCACCGAAGAGCGCCGGCAAAACTGCTGCCGCACCGGCTGCGGCGCCGGTCACCAAGACATCCAAAGGGTCCAAGGCGACCAAACCGGCCAAGCCGGCCGCCGACCCGAACGCGTTCCTGAAGAACCCGGTGCGCTGGCTGAAGCGATTGTTCCGCCGGCCGGTCCGGCTGAAGCGCCAGGGACTGGACTTCAAGCTGGTGCTCGACGACCCGGCGACCCGCTTCGGCGACACGACGATGGACGGCCTGAAGATGACGCCGTCGGACACCGCCGACGTGCAGGCGATGCGCCTCGAACTGGCCGCGGTGCTCGACCGCGATCCGCGCTCGCGCAGCGTGCTGGTGCACCTCAACATGCTGGAGCGTGCGCTGAAGACCAAGGGGATGAAGGCCTTCGAGGACCTGCCGGCCGAACTGCTGCGCAAGGCGATGGCCCAGCTCGACACGCTGGTGATGGACTGGTCGGCGCGCGGCCTGACGCTGCTGCGCGCACGCGCCTCGGGCACGCTGGCGCGCACGCGCATCACCGCCGGCACGCGCCAGGCCGACTTCGGCGACACCACGCATGTGCAGGTGCGCGAAGCGAGCGTCACGACCTTCATGCAGGCCGAGCAGGAGTGGGAGGAGCGCTCGGTGACCGGCAAGCCCGCCGCGGCGGTCCCGAAGAAGGCCGCCTTCACGCCCGAACGGCCCTGAGCGCCTGCGCCGCAGCACGCTGACGAGCGGCCCCGCAGGGCCGCGCCCGGTCAGGCGGTCTTGCGTGCAGCCCGTCTGGCGGGCGCCTTCGTGCTTGTTTTGGCGGGTGCCGCGCGGGCCGTCTTGGCGGCAGATTGGCGTGCCGCCTTGGCCGGTGCCGTGCCGTTCAGGCCGGCGACCTTCGCGGTCAGCTCGTCGATGCGCTTCGTCAGTGCCGCGACGTCCTTCGCGCTCGGCACGCCCAGCTTGGCCAGCGCCTTCGCGGTGCGTTCCTCGAAGATCGTTTCCAGCTTGTCCCAATGCTGGCCGGCTTTGGCGCTCACGTCGCCCGCCATGCCGCTCATCTTGTTGGTGACCTCGCCGATCTTCTCCTCGGCCACCGCCTGGGTCTTGCGCTGCAGGCTCACGCCTTCCTTGACCAGCGCGTCGAACACCTTGCTGCCTTCTTCCTGGGCCTTCGAGAAGGCGCCCAGGCCGGCCAGCCAGATCTGCTGCGCCGAATCCTTCACCGTGCCGGCGAACGCGCTGTCGAGCAGCCCGGCCGCCGAGGCGCTCTTCTTCTCGGCCATCTTCTGGAGTTTCTTGACCATGTCTTCCTCTGTCGGTTGTTGAACGTCGCCGCGCGACTATAGGAGCGCCCACTGCGCAGGGCATCGGCTTTCTCTAGGGCGTGGCCTCTATGCGCGGCGGGGGCGGCCAGCGGCAGGCTCGGGTAATCGCGCAGCAGCGTGCACACAGGTTTGGTCAAGAATCGAAAGAAACTCAACCTGATCGCCCATCCGATCGCCCCCAGGAGGACTGCATGCAGTATTTCGTCACCGGCGCCACCGGCTTCATCGGCAAGCGCCTCGTCAAGACCCTGCTGCAGCGCCGCGGCGCGACGGTCCACTTCCTGCTGCGGCCCGAGAGCGAAGGCAAGGTCGACGAACTGCTGCAGTACTGGGGCGTGACCAAGGCACGCGCCATTCCGGTCTACGGTGACCTCACCGCGAAGAAGCTCGGCGTCGCGGCCGATGCGCTGAAGGCGCTCAAGGGCAGGATCGACCACGCCTACCACCTGGCTGCGGTCTACGACCTCGCGGCCGACGAAGAAAGCCAGGTGCGGGTGAACGTCGAAGGCACGCGCAACGTCGTCGAGTTCGTCCGCGCCGTCGATGCCGGCCACCTGCACCACGTCAGCTCGATCGCGGCCGCCGGGCTGTACGAGGGCGTGTTTCGCGAGGACATGTTCGACGAGGCCGAGGGCCTCGACCATCCGTACTTCATGACCAAGCACGAGAGCGAGAAGATCGTGCGCAAGGAGTGCAAGGTCCCGTGGACGGTCTACCGCCCGGCGATGGTGGCCGGCGATTCGCAGACCGGCGAGATGGACAAGATCGACGGGCCGTACTACTTCTTCAAGCTGATCCAGCGCATGCGGCAGATCCTGCCGCCGTGGATGCCGAGCGTCGGCCTCGAAGGCGGGCGGGTCAACATCGTGCCGGTCGACTTCGTCGTCGCGGCGCTCGACCACATCAGCCACGCGAAGGCCGAGCTCGACGGGAAGTGCTTCCACCTCGTCGACCCGCAGGGCTACCGCGTCGGCGACGTGCTCGACATCTTCAGCAAGGCCGCGCATGCGCCGAAGATGAACCTGTTCATCAACGCCGCGCTGCTGGGCTTCATTCCGCGCAGCGTCAAGAAAGGCTTGATGGCGCTCGCGCCGGTGCGCCGCGTGCGTGCCGCGGTGATGAAGGACCTCGGCCTGCCGGAAGACATCTTCACCTTCATCAACTACCCGACGCGCTTCGACTGCCGCGACACGCTGGCCGCGCTGAAGGGTTCGGGCATCGCGTGCCCCGACCTGCGCGACTACGCCTGGCGGCTGTGGGACTACTGGGAGCGCCACCTCGACCCTGCTCTGCTGATCGACCGTTCTCTGCGCGGCACGGTGGGCGGCAAGGTGGTGCTGGTGACCGGCGGCTCGTCGGGCATCGGCCTCGCGGCGGCGATCAAGTTCGCCGAGGCCGGCGCGATCACGCTGATCTGCGCGCGCGACGAAGCCAAGCTGGCCGAGGCCCGCAAGGAGATCCTGCTGGCCGCCGGCAAGGACGCGCGCGTCGAGACCTTCTCGTCCGACATCGCCGACGAGGCCAGCTGCCGCGACCTGATCGACTGGATCAACGCGAACTTCGGCGGCGTCGACTTCCTGGTGAACAACGCCGGCCGCTCGATCCGCCGCGCGATCGAGAGCAGCTACGACCGCTTCCACGACTTCGAGCGCACGATGCAGCTGAACTACTTCGGCTGCCTGCGGGTGACGATGGGGCTGCTGCCCGGCATGGTCGCGAAGAAGAAGGGCCACATCGTCAACATCAGCTCGATCGGCGTGCTGACGAATGCGCCGCGCTTCTCGGCCTATGTCGCCAGCAAGGCGGCCCTCGACGCCTGGACGCGCTGCGCGTCGAGCGAGTACGCCGACACCGGCATCACCTTCACGACCATCAACATGCCGCTGGTGCGCACGCCGATGATCGCGCCGACCAAGATCTACAACAACGTGCCGACGCTCGCGCCCGAGGAGGCGGCCGACATGATCGCGCAGGCCTGCGTCTACAAGCCGGTGCGCATCGCGACGCGGCTGGGCATTGCCGGCGAGGTGCTGCATGCGCTGGTGCCGCGCATCGCGCAGATCGTGATGAACACCAGCTTCCGGATGTTCCCGGACAGTTCGGCGGCCAAGGGGGACAAGACAGCCAAGCCGACGCTGTCACCCGAGGCGATGGCCTTGCAGCAGATGATGCGGGGCATCCACTTCTGACAGGCTGGCGGGGCGCGAGGGCTGCGACGGGTACTCGCGCGCCGCGACCTGGCCGGCGCTGGCTTCGATCCAGCGCTCGGGCGCTGCGGCGATTGCCTCCAGGTGCTGCTGCGCGGTGCAGACGCCCTTGCTGCGCTCGGGCAGGTCGCGCAGGATCGCCCAGCAGACGCGCCGAAGCGCGTGCAGCGCCGCGGCCAGTTGCAGGTCGTTGCCGCCGAGCAGGGTCGACGCGGCCTCGATCTCGCGCACCACGCGGTCGCTGTCGAGGCCCTCGCGCACGATGCGCTTGACGCTGGCGACCGGGTCGTAGGCGCGACCCAGCTGGAACAGGCGCAGCGCGAGTGCGATCGCGACCAGGCTGGCCAGCACGTGGCGCGCCGCGAACAGCTCGCCGCGCGACAGGTGGCGGCAGATCGACATGTGCGCATAGCCGACGTCGAACTGGGCGCGTGTCGCGATGCGGTCGTTGGTCAGCTGGCGGGCCACCGCGGCCTGCAGCGGCATCAGGTGCCGGGACCCCCACAACGGCTGCCAGCGCAGCACGCGCTCGACGACCGGCAGCGTGTCGGGCGTCACGACGAACAGCTCGAGCTTGAAGCCGTCGGCGTACAGCACCGAGGTGCGGCAGCCGAAGCCTTCTTTCCAGGTCGGACCGCCGACCAGTTGCACCGGCTCGGTGACCAGCGGCAGCAGCGCGCCGGCGACCTGCCTTGCGCCGTCGATCAGGGCCCCCTCGGCGAGCAGCACGACGAGGTCGAGGTCGGACTGGTCGTCGTGCCGGCCGCTGGCCTGCGAGCCGCCGAGCGCGACGGCCAGCGCATGCGGGCAGTGCTGGAGCGTGGCCTGCGACAGCTGCGCGGCGAGTTGCGAGCAATCTCTCATGGGGGCTTTCTCGTCGGGACGACGCGTGGGGCTGGAGGGCAGGGACCGGTCAGGCCTGCAGCGCCGCGCTGACGCGCGCCCGTTCGGCCAGCGCTGCGCGCGCGGCGATCACCAGCGCGCCGGCGGAAGTCATCGTGGCCGCCAGCCCGTACACGCCGGTGCCCCAGGTCGGCAGCGCGCGGCTGGCAAACCAGGCGGCACACGCCAGGCCGATGCCGTGCGCGCAGGCCGCGTAGACCGCTTGGCCGGTGATCGCATAGCGGCTCGGGCTCAGGTCGCGGACCCACAGCGCGCACAGCGCGTGCATCCACGAGAACGACGCGACGTGCAGCACGAAGCCCAGCAGCAGCCACGGCAGGGCGCCGTCGGCCGCGAGCAGCGACCAGCGCAGCAGCGACAGCATCACGATCACGCCGAACACCCGGGCGTTGCCCCAGCGGGCGCGCAGGCGGTCGAACGCGGCGAAGCCGAGCGCTTCGACACCGAAGGCGGCGCACCACAGCGCGGCGATGGCCGGCCCGCCGACACCGCGCTGTTGCAACAGCAGTGTCGCGCTGCTGTAGAACACGCCGTTGGCGCCGATCAGCAAGGTGGCGCCTGCCAGCAGCAGCAGGCCGCTGCCGGTGGCGAGCGATGGCGGCGTGCGCCGGGCCCGGGTCCGGGCCCGGACGTGGCGCGCGGCATCGGGCGATGGCGCTGCTGCTTCGAGCGGTCCCGAGGGACCCGCCTGCGCCATCGGTCGCACCGTCGGCCGCACCATCGCCTGCACCGCCGATTGCATCGCACGCAGGCTGACCAGCAGCACCAGCGCCGACACCAGCACCAGCACCGGCAGCGCGGCCTGCTGCCACGCCGGCGCGGCCGACCACAGCCCGCCGAACAGCACCACCCCGGCGCACACCGACGCCGAGCCGAGTGCCCGCATCGAGCCATAGCGCGCGCCGCCGCCGGCATCCTTGAGCCGGGTCGCGAGCGCCTCCAGCAGGCTCTGGAAATAGTTGCGGCATGCGGCGATGACGACCACGCCGATCAGCAGCTCGCCGAAATGCGTCGAGCAGCCGAGCAGCGAGACCGCGGCGCAACCGGCCCAGGCCGCCGCCCACAGCAGGTTCGACTGGCGCCGCGATGCATCGGCCCACCACGCGAGCAGCGGCCCGGTCAGCAGCTTGACGCCGAACACCGTGCTGAAGATCCAGGCGACCTCGTCGGGCGCGAGCCCCTTGTCGCGCAGGAAGGGCGGCAGGTAGCCGAGCAGCACGCCGGTCGGCAGGAAGAAACCGACGTAGGCGAGCGGCAGGTGCAGGCCTTGCCAGTCGCGCCAGTGGCGCCCGTCCCGCCACGCTCGCCAGGAGCGGCTCACAGCAGCCGCTCCAGCAGGCCGAGGCTCCAGCCGCGCACGCGCCGGCCGGCGGCTTTGTCGAGGTGGCCGGTCCAGACGGCGCGTGTCGGCCCGACCAGCCGGTACAGGCACTGGAAGGCCAGGTGCAGGTGCAGGCGCCGCTGCCAGGCCGACGGATCGGCCGGCAGCCGGGCGCTGCCGTAATGGTCCCAGGCACGGGCGACGATCGGCAGCGGGTCGCGGTCGTGGTGCAGCGCGCGGATCGCGTATTCGCTGAGCAGGTAGGCCAGGTCGTAGCTGCCTTCGCCGAAGTGGCCTTGCTCGAAGTCGATCACCGAGACCCCGTCGTCGGCATCGACCAGCACGTTGCGCGAGTTCAGGTCGCCGTGCACCGGTTCGGCTTCGAGCGTCAGGTAGTCGTCGATGAAGGCGCGTGCTGCGCGGTGCAGCGGCGGCGGCAATTCGTCGAGCAGCCGGACGTATTGCAGCTCGATCTTGAAGGCCTTGAACGGCCGGCTCGCGGCCAGCAGCGTGTCGCGCGGCCGCAGCGGCAGCGCATGCAGCCGACCGAGCCAGCGCGCGATCGAGCGCAGCGGCAGCTCGAGGGCCGCCGCGTCGGTGGCCGGGTCACCGGCCGCGGCCTTCAGGCGCTCGTACAGCGGCGTGCCGCTCGCGGCCTCCATCGCGACGATGTCGTATTCGCTCTGGATCGCGACCAGCGCCGGCACGGTCAGCGGCCGGGTGGTGCGTTGCCGCGCGTTGGCCTGCAGGGAGGTGGCTTGCACGCAGGCGCGCGCCGCCAGGTCGTGCCAACTGCAGGCGACGAGGCAGCGCTGGGCGGCGCGGGTCGGCAGCGGCGGGAAGTCGCCCGACAACGCGACTTCGGTGAAGCGCTTCAGGTAGTGCGTGCCGGCCGGTGAGCGGACCTTCAACACCCGGTTGAACAGGCCGCCGGCGACCGGCTCGATCGACTGCGGGCTTGGCCACAGCAGCCGGGCGGCCTGGATCATCTCGCTGTCGACGACCGCGCTGTCGGCGGGTGCAACCGGTGCTGCTGACCAGGGCAGGCTGAGGGGGGCGGTGGCGGCCAGGGGGGTGGAT
>Ga0209050_1001140_pt1 | contig 31961 bp, 37 predicted proteins | sample Araplavi_mTSA_r2_FD_184276 | JGI IMG/M metagenome (GOLD analysis project Ga0209050, IMG submission 184276) | Arabidopsis root microbial communities from North Carolina, USA - plate scrape MF_Cvi_mTSA_r2 (SPAdes) (version 2) | ecosystem: Host-associated > Plants > Roots > Endosphere | place: USA... | reverse complement strand
TCAGTTTGAACTTGAGCTGCACGGACAGGGCGCCATGCAAACGCTCCTTGTATGTAGGTACGATAGCAAAGTTAACGCCAACGCGTTGATATTCCACGCTGACGACTGGAATTGCCGCCAGGAACCAGCCGCCATCGCGCATTTTCGGGTAGCCGTCAAAACCGCCGATCACCGCACCCAGCCGCACGGGGCCGATCGCCCATGGCTGGTAATAGACGCCGGCGTAATTCGACATCTGGCGGTCGCTATTGTGGAAGCGGCCGGCAGTCACCGAGGCGACGGTGGATAAACGGTATTCAGCGCCGAAGCCAGGATTGGTGTCGTCGAATCCCTTGTCGCGCTGGAAGTGATAGGAGTAAAAGCCGGGATTTACCCAAAGTTCGGATAGTGGCTGGTTTTCGATCACCGAAAAAGTGTCGGCAAGCGCCGGCACCGACAGGGCAGCAAAAGTAGCCCCGATCAAAAGCTTATTCATCTATTTCCAAAAAGTTAATGACTGCTGGTTAATTATAGCGTTTGTGTCATTTCGAGAGATTTCAATTGCGTACTCTGGCATGAACAAATCGCAAAATCGTTGTAATTAAGTCATCTCCATCAACGGGCTTGGCAACGAAGCCGTTCATTCCGACGGCTTCGCACTCGGCGCGTTCTCCCAGGGTCACGCCAGCACTCATGGCCAGCACCGGCAAGTCCAGGCCCAGGTCCTGGCGGATTGCATGGGTAGCGCTGAAGCCATCCATCACCGGCATCTGCACGTCCATGAGGACCAGGTCGACCGGCTGCAGGCTGTTGCGCAGGAAGTCGAGCGCCAGTTGGCCGTTCTCGACAATGTGGACGGTGGCGCCGACCGCTTCCAGCATGCTGCGCGCGACAAGCTGGTTGAGCGCATTGTCTTCCGCCAGGAGGATCGACACCCCTTCGAGCGCTCTGCTTCCAAGACTGAAGGCGCCCTGCGCCGCCGAAGGCAAGGCCGGCGCCGCGCTGGCTTTGTCGGGCTGGCCGGACAGGGCGTGGAACAGGGCCGAGCGGGTCAGGGGGCGCAGCAGTTCGGGATCGTGCCCTGCAGCGGCGGACGGGAGCTGGGCCCCGCTGCGCAGGCAGATACGCTGCGCCACATTGGCGCCACGGGCGCTGACAGCAAGGCTACTGTCATAAATCAGCAAATCGTAGTTGGCGCGCGCAAATGCAGCGCCAATACCGGCAGCGGAATCGACCGTGTCGCAGCGCCAGCCCCAGCGCGCCGCCAGCTGGACCACGTCGTGATGCAGGTCCTGGTTGGGATCGGCATACAGCACGCGCCAATTGCGCCGCACCGCGCTCAATGCATACGGGTCGGGCAGGTCGCCCTCGCGCAGAGGCATCAGGAAGGTGAAGGTAGTGCCTCGGCCCGGCGTACTCCTTACTTCGATCGTACCGCCCATCATTTGCACCAGCCGCTGGGAAATGGCCAGGCCGAGGCCGGTCCCGCCGTAACGGCGCGCCATTGAGGCATCGGCCTGGCTGAACGGCGTAAACAGGCGTTGCAATTGCTCGGGGCTGATGCCGATGCCGGTATCGCTGACTTCCCAGCGCAGCATGCCCGGCTCGCCAGGGTCGCGGCAGGCGTGGACGCTGACTGTCCCGCGTTCGGTAAACTTCAGGGCATTGCTGACCAGGTTGAGCAGGACCTGCTGGATGCGTTGTACATCGCCATGCAGCGACAACGGCACATCTGCCTCGACACACAGCGACAGGGCCAGGCCTTTTTCGGCGCTGGTCATGGCCATGACGGCGGCCAGGGCACTGAGCACGTCGTCCACCAGGAAATCGTCGTCGGCCAATTCCAGCTTGTTCGCTTCGATCTTGGAAAAATCGAGCACGTCATTGAGCAGGGCAAGCAAGGATCGGCCGGCGCCGGACACCATGTCGAGGTACTGGCGCTGTTCGGCATTGAGCGGCGTGCGCGACAGGATCTGGCTGACGCCCAGCACGGCATTCATTGGCGTGCGCAACTCGTGGCTGATATTGGCCACGAACGCACTCTTGGCGGCACTGGCCGATTCGGCCTGGGTTTTGGCGTCGTTGAGTTCTTTCTCCGCCGCCCGTTCGGCTGTCACGTCACGCATGATCATGGCAAAGCCGATGCAATGGCCATGATCGTCGTGCACCGGGAACAGCTGCTTCAGGCCGAGGAAGGTGCTGCCATCGCGCCGGCGCCGCAGCGACGTCGCTTCATACTGGCCATGTTCGAGCGCCAGGGTCATGCTCGTGATGGCATGGCTCTCAGTGGACAGCATCTGCAGGGGCTGGCCGACAATTTCTGATGCCTGATATCCAAACAGCTTCTCGGCCCCTTCGTTCCAGGTGGTAATGATGCCGGTCGGGTCCAGCAGCACAATGGCGTGGTTGCGGATATGGGACGTGAGCAGCTTGAAGCGGGCTTCGGACTCTTCCAGGCTGGCGGTTTGCTGTTCCAGCTGGCGGGCCGACTGGTCCTTGGCCCGCAAGGCGGCAATGCGTTCGTGGACCAGGTTGCGGCTGGCGCCAAAGAAGAGCAGGCTGATCAAGGTGCCCATGACCAGCACCATGAAAGACTTGCCCTGGTCTACCGCGGCGTCAAACAAGGCAGTCGGGTGGATGCTCAAGGCCCAGGTATGTCCATTATCGCCAACGGGCACATACTGCAGGCTGGAGAGCCGCGTGAAACTCTGGCCCATTCCCTTGCGGGCGCTGGTGTACATGAGCTGTCCCTTGGTGTCCTGGAAATGGACGTCGAGCCGAACTTCGCGCAAGCTGTCGCCAAAAATGCCCTGCATCAGGTCGCCCATGCGGAAGGGGCTGTACACAAATCCCTGCAGCTCCCGGCGGCCTGCCGCATTCTTGTGATAGACCGGATTGAACATCAGGAAGCCCGCCTGCTTGGGCCCTTTGATCTCCTGCACCAGCGTGATCGGGCCGCTGGCGGTCATTTTCCCGTTCTGCATCGCTGCCACCATCGCGTCGCGGCGCGTGGGTTCGGACATCATGTCGTAGCCTAGGGCGACGTTGTTGCGTTCCGAGCGCGGCTCAATGTAGACGATTGCCGCATGCAGGTCGCGATCGCCGTCTGGCCAGACCCGCACTTCCTTGTTAAGTACCGCCACGGCTCCGGCCGGTGCGAACCGTGCGAAGCCAACGCCAAGCACGCCCGGATACTGGCTTTGCACGTCGAGGCCCGCAACGAAGGACTGCCACTCGTCGCGCTCGACACTGTTGGAGGCGTCAAACAGTGCGGTGCCTGCGCGCAGCAGCGATTCGTAGCCCTCCATCCGCAGACGGATAGTTTCGCGCACACTGTCGGCCGCCCGCTGGAAACGCTCGCTGGTGCGTGATTCGGTGTCATAAGTTATCCAGCCCCAGGCGCCCACTGTCAGGGCCATGCAGGCCAGCAGGATCAGGATCGGAGTCCAGACATAGCTTTCCGCCAGCGCCGGATCTTCTTCCGTGGCCAGGACCCAGGCCAGGATGCTGCTGATGGCGAGGTAGGTCGACAGCGACAGCAGCGAATGGTGCAGCACCCCGGAAACAAAGGGGCCATGGTCCATGACTGTGGCCGGGATCGCGATGCCGGCAATGATGGCCAGCGAGATGCGCACCATGGAACGCCAGCGGTTGACAGCCGCCAGTCCCAGAAAAAACAGCAGGCCGTATGGCAGGGACTGGGCAGCGGCAAGGTGGGAATCGGTCAGGAACACTGCCAGCGTGCAGAGTGCCAGCGTAGCGAGAAACCCCAACTGTGCCGGCGTCCATTGCGGCCAGGCCAGCCGGGCCGGCAGCGCCATTGCCAACGGTGCAAGCAGCAACAGGCCAAGGAAGTCGCCAGTCCACCAGGTGGCGGCAACTTGCCAGGCCAGAGCAGGCGGGACGATGCGGGACAACTCAAGCGAGATGACACCTACCGACGCCGAAGCGATGGCGGCCACGGCAGCCACGCCGCCGAACTTGTACACCTCGCGCTGGGTATGCAGTCCGAGGCCGTTAATGCCGAGGCGCCGCAACAATCTGTTGGCCACCAGCGCTTCCGCCGTATTGCCGATTGCGATGGTCAGGGAAACGGTGAGCAAGACCGGCAGCGGAGCTGCATTATTGTTCAGGAAGACGGCCAGGTTGGCCAGAAAGGCGCCGGCCAGGATCGCGGGCCACATGTGCCGCCCGAACCGCAACAGCAGCACCAGTGCGAAGCCGGAGGGCGGCCAGATCGGGCTGGCATTGCTCTGGGCCAGCGCAAGCATCAGGCCTAGCCGCGCCAGCAGATAGTACGCTCCAGTAGCGAGCAGCAGGGCGGTTAGCGTGCGCAAGCGAAATGGCATGGCGTGGTCGGCTGGACGATGGTGCTGTCTTTATATCACGGAAGATGTATTAGGCTGAAATGAAGTTGTCATAATTGCCCCGTAGCATGGCATCATGCAATTGACCCCAGAAAATCGAATTCGCCTGCGGGCTACGGTGTTCGGCAAGACCGAGGCCGGCCGGGTGGAATTTGTCCAGCGCAGTGCTGGGCTCACGGCGCGCCAGCGTTCGGTGCTGATCCTGATCGACGGTCAGAAAGCGCTGGGCGAAATTGAAACCTGGCTGGGCGAGGACGAAATGCTGGAGGCGGTGGAAACATTGCTGCGCAGGGGACTGGTGGGAATCACCTCGGCGCCGGCGCCCACCCCGGTACGCTCACCCGCTGGGGCGGCGGCGTTGGCGGCGGCGCGCGAGTTCATGATGGCAGCAGCGCGCAAGCATCTCGGCCTGATGGCAGCCGACCTGGTGCGCCGTATCGAACATGCGAAAGACGAAAGCCAGCTGGCCGGTGTTATCGGCCTGTGGCATGTGTCCTTGAGGGAATCGAAGACCGGCAAGCCCTGCGCCGAGGGCCTGCTGGCGGAAGCGCGCGCCTTGCTGGCTTAGTTTGGCCGCTTGCGGTGGAACACCAGCGGGCTGTAAGGCACCGCCGATGGAGGAGGGGAGTTCAGGATTCCCGGCTTGATCGCGCCAACCACGTGCATTTCGCACGGCTTGCAATCGAAGCGCAGAGTGTAGGTATGGTCGCCGCTGACGAGCGTCATCGGTTCGGCCTTCACCTGGCCTTGCACGCCTTGCACACCCTTGGCCTGCTTCGGGCACAGGTTGAACGAAAAGCGCAGGCAGTGCTTGGTGATCATCAGCGGCACTTCCCCCGCTTCCTCATGCGCCTCGTAAGCCGCGGCGATCAGTTGCACGCCATGCTTCTGATAGAACTCGCGTGCCTTTTCGTTATACACGTTGGCGAGATAGCTCAGTTGCGTGTCGGGATAGACTGCGCGCGGTTCGGCCGGCGCTTTGCGCTGTGGCCGCTGCCAGGCCGCGAGGCGCGCCGCTTCGTGCGCGGCCACCGCATCGCGGCGCAGTGCGTTAATGGCCGATGAAGGCACAAACCAGGGTTGCGACAGCTTCAGCTCCACGTGGTCGGCGACGAACATGGTGTTGCCCAGTTTTGCCAGGCTGGCGCGCAGGCCGCTCTCCGCCTGTTCGGCATTCTGCGCCGGCTGCAGCGCGATGGCGGCATTGGTGGTGCTGACGATGCCGTCTTCATCGATGATCGACAGGCGCAGGCCGCCTTCGTTCTCCGCCAGGGTCAATTGCAGGCCGACGTGGCGGTCGGAAGATTTCTTGTGCAGCGCCGCTTCCCATTGGTGGTCGCGGTTGCGGTGGATCACGGTGCCGACCTTGAGCCCTGGCAGGGCAGCCATCTGCTCGTTGGGGAAGACGCGCCAGCGCTGGCCATCTTCGGTATCGCCCAGCTTCTCGGCCTTGTTGGCCTGGATGCCGACGGTGGTGCGCTTGTTCATGTAATTCAGGCCGTCGCCGTTGGCCATCGGCGCGTTGGTGACCACGTCGATGTGATCTCCGCCCATGCGCACGACAGTGCCCAGTTCCACGCCCACGTATTTCGGCGAATCGAAGGCGCCGATGTCGTCCTGGCGGCCGTTGGCAAAGTAGTCGGTGTGGCCGCGGTGGAAAGTCTTGTCGACGTCGGGCGTGAACAGCACGCGGGTGCGGCCGCTGGCGGCACGGGCAAATTCCGGACGGCGCTCGAGCAGCTCGTCCAGCAGCAGGCGGTAATGGGCGGTGATGTTCTTCACATAGCCCATGTCCTTGTAGCGGCCTTCGATCTTGAAGGAACGGATGCCGGCATCGACCAGGGCTTCCAGGTTCGCGCTCTGGTCGTTGTCCTTCATCGACAGCAGGTGCTTTTCGAAGGCCACGACGCGGCCCTGGTTGTCCGACAGCGTGTACGGCAGGCGGCAGGCTTGCGAGCAGTCGCCGCGATTGGCGCTGCGGCCGGTGTCGGCGTGCGAGATATAGCATTGGCCGGAGAAGGCCACGCACAGCGCGCCATGCACGAAATATTCGAGCGGGGTGTCGACCTCCGAGCGGATCTGCTTGATCTTGTCGAGGGTCAGCTCACGCGCCAGCACCAGCTGCGAGAAGCCGACGTCGCCCAGGAATTTGGCTTTTTCAACCGTGCGGATGTCGCACTGGGTTGAAGCGTGCAGCTGGATGGGCGGCAGGTCCAGTTCGAGCAGGCCCATGTCCTGGATGATCAGGGCATCGACGCCGGCTTCGTAGAGTTGCCAGATCTGCTTGCGGGCCAGGTCGAGCTCCGAATCGTGCATGATGGTGTTCATGGTCACGAAAATGCGCGAGCGGTAGCGGTGGGCGAACTCCACCAGCGAGGAAATATCCTCGATCGGATTGCTGGCGTTATGGCGCGCGCCAAAGGCGGGGCCGCCGATATACACGGCATCCGCGCCGTGCAGGATGGCTTCGCGGCCAATTTCCGCGGTCTTGGCTGGCGCCAGCAGTTCGAGCTCGTGATCAAGCAATGACATTCTGAGATAACCCTACAGTTGCAAGGGTGGATATTATACCGGCTCGCTGAAGGGACGATCGCCCAGTTTTTCCTTCATGTAGTCGACGAACGACGCAATTCGCGCCGACAGCGCGGTATTGCGGTAGTAGACGGCATTAATCGGTTGCCGAACTTCCAATGTTTGCTTGACCAGGACCTGGCGCAGGCGCCCGGCCTGGCGATCGGCATTGCTCAGGAAATCGGACAGGCAGACAATGCCCGCGCCATTCAGGGCCAGGTGCAGCAAGGTTTCGCCACTTGACGTGTAGATGTTGGGCGTCACATGTACCGGCTGGCCATCCGCATCTTCCAGCGGCCAGTCGTTCAGGGTTTCCGGTTGGTTGAAGCCGAGGATGGTGTGGTTTTCCAGGTCCGCAACGGACGCGGGCTCGCCGAAGCGCTCGATATACGCCGGGCTGGCAAGAATGCGCAGCTTGCCGGTGCCGATGGGCGTGGCGTGCAGGGTTGAATCCCGCAGGCGGCCGATGCGGAAAGCGACGTCGGTGCGTTTTTCCATCAGGTCGGTGATGCCTTCGTTGCTGTTCAGCTCCAGTTCCACGCGAGGGAAGCGTTCGCGGTAGCCGTTCACCAGCGGGACGATCACATGCAGCATGAAGGGTGTGGAGGCATCGATGCGCAGGCGGCCGGCTGGTCCCTGGCGCCGCAGGGACATCTTTTCCTCCGTCTCCTCGACTTTCGCGACGATGGACCGCGCGCAATCGAGGAAAGCCTTGCCTTCCTCGGTCAGTTCGAGCCGCCGCGTGGTTCGGCGAACCAGCGTGGTTTCCAGCTTTTCTTCAAGGCGGGTCAGGGTCCGGCTGGTGGCAGATACCGTCAGGCCCAGGCGCTCGGAGGCGGCACTGATCGAGCCAGTGGCCACAATGGCAATAAATGCCTGCATTTCGTCGAGGGTGGTCTTCATATATTTGATTATGGATCAAATATCTTTCGCGGAAAACAGGCTTTTTCCGCAAGAGTCGGAACGCTACAGTGGCGTTCACATTGCTTACCTAAAGGAATTCACGAATGAGCATCCCATCGATTGGCGCCGGCACCTTCCGCCTGCAAGGACAGGCGGCCTTTGACTCCGTCAGCAACGCGCTTGAAGCCGGCTACCGCGCCGTCGACACCGCGCAGATTTACCAGAATGAGGCCGAAGTAGGCCGTGCTGTCGCCGAATCGGGCGTGGCCCGTGGCGAGGTTTTCCTGACCACAAAGGTCTGGAACGACAATTTCGCCGCTGACCGGCTGATTGCCAGCCTGGAGGAAAGCTTGGAAAAGCTGCGCACTGACTACGTTGACCTGGCACTGATCCATTGGTCACTGAGCAGCGTGCCGGTGGAAGGATACATGGTGGCGCTGGCCTCCGCGCGCGAACGCGGCCTGGCACGCCGGATCGGCATCTCCAATTTCAATATCGAGTACACCAGGCGCGCCATTGCGGCAGTCGGCGCGGCGCAAATTGCGACCAACCAAATTGAACTGAGCCCCTACCTGCAGAACCGCAGGCTGGTGGACTTCCTTAAAGGGCAGGGCATCCACGTCACTTCGTATATGACGCTGGGGTATGGCAAGGTATTGGGCGATCCGGTCATTGCCGCCATTGCCGAGCGCCGGAAGGCGACGCCGGCGCAAGTGACGCTGGCCTGGGCCATGCAGCTTGGCTACGCCGTCATTCCGTCGTCGACCCGGCGCGAAAACCTGGCCAGCAACCTGCTTGCCACCGGTCTGCAACTGAGTTCGCAGGAAATGGCGGACATCACAGCTCTGGAACGCAACGGGCGCATGGTCAATCCCGAAGGACTGGCGCCGGCCTGGGATCTCTAAGGCCGGCGCCGGTGGCGCTGGTTAAAGCGATTTCAGGAAAGCCAGCAGCGCTTCGCGGTCGGTTTGCGACAGCGCGGCAAAACGCTGGCGTGCCACATTCGCCTCGCCGCCGTGCCACATGATCGCCTCGGTCAGGTTGCGCGCGCGGCCGTCGTGCAAATAGCCGGCCTTGCCGCCGCTGCCCATCACCTTGTCGGAATAGCCGATGCCCCACAGCGGCGCGGTGCGCCACATGGCGCCTTTGGCCTGGCCTTCGACAAAGTTGTCCGCTAGCCCGGCGCCCATATCGTGCAGCAGGAGGTCGGTATAGGGACGAATCACCTGGTTGCGCAGTTCCGCCAGCAGGTGGCCTGGGCCAGTCCGCATTTCAACCGTATGGCATGCCGAACAGCGCATGGCCTGGAACAGGCGAGAACCCGCACCCACTTGCTGGGCGTCGACACGATGCTCGTCCAGCGGAGCGACGCCTTTCGGGAAGCCGCTGGAGAGGCTGCGCTGCGCAGGAACGGCGATCAGGGCCAGGTATTGGGAGATCAGCTGCAGTTCCGGTTCGGTCACGCCGCGCTGGGCTGTTGCTGACTTACAGCCAGCCGGATCGCTGCCGCAGCTGCGGTTCGGGTAGACCGGCGACGTGACGGCCATGTCCTGCAACAGGGCGGCTGCGGCCTGGTGGCGAAGCGTTGCTTTGGATGCTTTCCAGCCGAAGCGGCCCAGGCGCACCGCTCCCGTTTCGGGATCGTAGACGAAGTTGGCAACGCCTTTGACGCCATCCGCATCCGGTGCGCTGCGCGCGCGGGCCAGGATATCCGCTTCCGGAATCGCCTCCAGCAAGCCGGTGCCGATCATGGGCTGTGCGGCACGCAGCGACGCAATTTCCGGAGCCGGGCCTTCGTAAGCGATAACAGGCTTGCGCAGTTCAACAGCTGTTCCATCCGCCAGCTTGGCGGTGCTCGTTTCGAATCCCGCGACGCGGACGCCGGTGCCCCAGTTCTGCGGGGCGCCACTGGTCGACACAGCGTTCATCTGCACTGCTGTCCCATACATCGGGTGCGGCATCTGCTGGCCGTCGGCGCCGGTAACAGCGACACGTACCGACATCGTATCCAGGCGCTGGTTGACGGCGATAGGCGCAGGGCTGCGGCCGTTGTTGACGTGGCAGCCAATGCAGGCCGACTGGTTGAAGCGCTGGCCTTGCAAGCCTACGGCCGGAGTGTAGCGGTCGTTACCGGCTTCATTATGGTCACCGGTGGTGAAATTGGTGTGGATCAGCCGGCGGCCTTCGACGAAGCGCTGCATATTCTGCATGCCCACATTGTTCTGCGGCTGCTGGAACATGAACAGGCCGTTGTCCGAATAGTTATAGGACGCCGAGCCAAGCCCGCCGGTCAGGGTCTCCGGCGGCAGCGGTACGGAGTTCAGGCGCGGCTGCACGCCATACCAGGGGCGCAGTCCGGTGCCGACGACGTAGGTCCATTCGGCGGAATAGTAGCGGATGCCGCCGCTGTCGCCTTTGCCGAGCATGGATTCGGTGGTCGAGAACATGGACGGAGAGACTTCGATGACGTCGCCCACAACCAGCGGCCGTGCCGGAATATTGGTACCGTTCGGGAAGCCGTTGGCGTCCAGTCCGTTCATGCCCGGATACTGCTTGACCAGCAGCGTGCAGGCGCCATTGATACCACCCGGCGCGGCGAGCTGGCCAGCGGCGGGGTAGGGCGAAGGCTTGCAGACCTTGACGTTGTTATCCACCAGCTCTCCTGGCGCCATCCAGCCGTAGCCCGTAACGCCGGGCCGGTCGATAGCGCGGAAGAAGGCGATGCCGCCGGAGAGAAAGTCGACGGTGGTGTACTGGTTCACAACCAGGGTCGGTTTGGTGACGCCGGGCACGCGGCTGTTGTCGACGATTTCCACGCCCCAGGTCCGGTTCTTGAAGTACTGCGGCACGAAGGTGAGGTAGTTGCCAGGGCCCTTGTCCAGCGGCAGCCCGGTCGCAGGATCGACTGTTTCATTAGGCCCATAGCCAACTTCATTCCATTCCTCGCCACGTTCGCGCCCATGGCGGGCGAAGCCGCGGGCGCCAAAGCGGGTGACCAGCGTGCCGTCGGCGAGCGTGAACTGCAAGGTTTCGAGTGGGGCGGCGGCTGCCGGCAACGGGACGACGCCATCGCCGCTGGCCGGGAAGCGCAAGGCGGACGTTGCGGCAGGCTGCAAGGTGTTGTCGCTGCCCGGCGACTTGAATTCAACCTCAAAAAGCGAGTAGCCATACTGCGTCGCGCGGGCAATGCCCTGCATGCGGATATAACGGGCATTGACGCCGAGGTTGAAGAATTCTTCCGTGCCGCCCTGGCCGTTGGTGATCAGCCGTAGTTGCGACCAGTTGTTGCCGTCATCGGAGACAAGCAGGGAGTATTGCTTGCCATAGGCGCTTTCCCAGGCGAGTTTCATGTACCCGACGGCAGTGCGGGCGCCGAAGTCGAACTGGATCCATGCGCCATCTTCGCGCGCGCTGGCCCAGCGGGTGTTGGCCTGGCCGTCGATGGCGGCGGCAGCCGACAGGCCTGCGTTCTCCACCGCCGAAGACGTTGCCGCTACCGGCTTGAGCACCACACCTGGCGCTGCGGGGTCGCCTGGCTGCGGATCCGGCTGGGGCGTTGGGGTGGGGGAGGCCGGGGTGCCGGAAAATGCCTGGATCTCGAAGATCGAGTAGCCATATTGAGATGAACGCTTGATACCTTTCATGCGCAGGTAACGGCCCTGGCCGGAAAGTCCCGGCCAGTCCTCGGTGCCGCCCTGACTGTTTGACACGGACTTGATGGTGGTCCACGTTGCGTTGTCGTCTGACACCTGCAGAAGGTATTCGTTGGCGTGAGCATTCTCCCACGCGATCTTGACGCGGTTGACCGCTACCGATTTGCCGAAATCAAGAATCAGGTACTGGTCGTCGGTAAAGCCGCTGCTCCAGCGGGTGCCGTCGTTGTGATCGATGGCCGCGGCCGCTGACAGGTCGCCGCGCTCGATCGCGGAAGCGATGGCGGCCACCGGCGTCAAAGCGGTTTCGGTCGTTTGGACGGTGCTGTCCGCCTTGAGTATTGTGCTTGGCGTGGAGCTTCCGCTTTCATTACCGCCTCCGCAAGCGGCCAGCAAGGCCGCCAGGGCGAGCGGCAACCCGTGGGAAATCCTGTGTTTGTTGAACATATAGCCTCCGTAAGTGGAATCCTTTCCAATTGCTGATGGGCAATATTGTCCAAATAAACACGGAAGTCAAGGGTGCATTACACTTCTCCTAAGAAAAAGTGAAGATCAAGTAATATTGCTGCTGTCTCTGCAAACGTGAACCCTATGAAAGTGAATTTCGCCGTCACGGCGGCTTGTGTCCTTGGCCTCCTTTATTTTGGCCGAGAGGTGTTGCAACCTGTCGTAACGGCGCTGGTGCTCAGCCTGGCCCTGGCGCCATTGATCCGCACCATGGGCAGCCTGGGACTGTCCCGCGTCAATGCGACGTTCAGCGCGCTGGCGTTGGTGATTGTGGTCTTTGCCGGCACGTTTGCCATGCTGGGGGCGAATGTCATGGCACTGACGTCCGACCTACCGCAATACACCGCCGAAATCCGTTCGAAATCAAAATCGCTGGAAGAACTGGCCCAGCATCCGTTGGCACGTCTGGCGCCGCAGCTATTGGAAGAATCGCCCTCGGCGTCGGCACTTGAAACGGGGCCGCGCCCGGTGCCGGTGGAAATCCGCGAACACGCAAGCACAAGCGACTCCATTGCGAAGGCCATTGGCGTGGTCTCGGGCCCGCTGGGTGAAGCGTTCCTGGTGCTGGTACTGATGATTTTTATCCTGCTGGATCGCGAAAACCTGCGTGACCGCGTGTTGCGGCTGGTAGGCCAGCGTGAGGTCAGCCGTACCATCAAAGGACTGGAGGACGCAGCGGAAGGCGTGTCGAGGTTCTTCTTTACACAGTTGCTCCTGAACCTGACGTTTGGCGTGGTGATCTCGATCGCGCTTTGGGTGATCAACATTCCTCATGCGGCGCTGTGGGGCGCGCTGTGCGCCGCGCTTCGTTTTGTACCCTACATTGGCGCCTTGATCGCCGGGGCCGCGATTGCACTGTTCGCCGCAGCGGTGGAGCCGGGCTGGTCGCTCGCCGTTTATGCCATCGTTTTGTTCGTGGTGCTGGAAGTGTTTGTTGCGAACGTCATTGAGCCTCGCATCTATGGCCATAGCGTTGGCATGTCTCCGCTTGCGGTGATTGTTTCGGCACTGTTCTGGGGCGCCATATGGGGGCCATTGGGCTTGCTGCTCTCCACTCCACTGACGCTTTGCATCGTGGTTGGCGGCCGCTATATCAAGAGCCTGGAGCCGATCAGCATCATGTTCGCCGAGTCGCCGAACACCAACGAGGCGCAGCGCTTTTATCACCGGGTGCTGAGCGGCGACGCCAACGCCATTATCGAAGACGCGCGCACCTTCCTGCGCAAATCCACCCTCGCACGTTATTGCGACAAGGTGCTGCTGCCGGGACTCGCGATGGCCGGGGCAGGGCTTCAAAGCGGCCAGGAAAGCCGGCTGCGCGCTACCGTGGCGATGGTGGCCGACACTCTGGATGCCGGCCACGCGCCAAGCCGTGCCCGCAGGCGCAATATCTCGATGCTCGACGAGAACATCGGCGCCCACCTGCGCCACCAGCGGGAAGAACGCCTGGGACGCTGGCAGGGTTCCCTTGATGTTCCTGCGCGCTCGGTCATCGTGTGTACCTCCATGCCCTGCGTGCGGGAAGAGTTCCTCAGCGAGTTGCTGGTTTTGGTGTTCCGCGACGCGAAACTGGATGCGCGCAGTTTCGTCCTCAACCAGGGCGAACCAGAGGACGACCCGGGCGCCGACAACCTGATTTCCGCCGTCTTCGTGGCGTATCCGATAGAAAGCGCACCAGCGGCCTGGATTGCGGCTGTCACCGAGCTGCGCGCAGCGTTACCCGACGTCCAACTGGTTACCATCCGCCCGCGCGACGACGTGGGCAACGAACACGCAACGGTGGCTTCGCACGTCGACCTGGTACTGCAATCGTTTGAGGAGGCTCTTGCGTTCGTCACGCCCAGCAGGATCGGCTAGAATGCGCGCGAAATGATCCTGCGTGCGCTCCAATTCCTGCTTTTGCTTTGCCTGCTGCCCGCGATGGCCGCAGGCGCAAGGCCGCTCCTCACTGATTACACGCATACAGCGTGGACCGAGCTCGATGGTGCACCGGCTGGTGCGACCAAATTCGCCCAAGGCGCCGACGGCTGGCTATGGATTGCCTCGCCAACCGGCCTGTATCGCTTCGACGGCGTCAGTTTTGAACGCACCGAACGCGTTTATGGCCACGCACTCGAATCCAGCAACCTCATGGCTCTGGCCTCCGCTCCTGATGGAGCGCTATGGGTTGGATACCGTGTCGGCGGCATTTCCGTTTTCCGGAAAGACGGGACACACACCTATGGCGAAGCAGATGGATTGCAGCCTGTCGGGGCCATGCATATTGAGGTGGCTCCGGACGGGGCAATCTGGGTCGCGATGCGCGACGGTGTGGCCGTATTGCCGGCGGGCGGCAAGCGGTTCCAGCGCCTTGGGCAGGAATCCGGCTTGCCGACGATGGGAATCTTCCAGATCCTCTTTGCACGCGATGGCACGACATGGATCGGCACCAACACGGGCGCGTTCTTCCGCAAGCATGGCGAAACCCGTTTCAGCCAGGCCTGGCCACGCAAGACTCTGGTTGCGCTTTGCGAAGCTCCTGACGGGACCATCTGGGGTAACGACTTCGAACAAGGCTATTACAAGGTCCGTTCCGCTCCACCCGGCCCGGGCGCGGCAATGCCCTCGGAAATTGAAGGCGCAATCATGCGCTTTGACCGGCACGGCACGATGTGGCTCGCGCACCCGGATGGCGTGGAGCGTCGGACGGATCCGGCTACGCGTGGCGACGCGAGCCAGCGCCTGTCAAGCCAGAACAGTATCAGCGGGCCGATGATCGGCGCAATGCTGGAGGACCGTGAAGGCAGCTTATGGTTCAGCACTTCGCAAGGGATCGACCGGCTTCGGCCGAATCGCCTGCGCACCGTTCCCGTCGATAAGCAACTGGAGTTTCCGGCCCTTGTCACCGGACCTTCCGGTGAAATGTGGGTAGGCGACTATGCCGGCGACCTCTGGAGTTTCAGCAGGGAAGGGCGCGTCGCGCGCGAAGTGCCGGGCAAGCTGACCGCCAGCTATACCGGGTCCGACGGCGTATTGTGGCTCGGCGGCATGGACGGCGTGGTACGCCGTGCCGCTGATGGCACGATCGGCCTGATTCCCTTGCCTGACGAGCTGAAAACCTTGCGCATTCACGCCATCCAGCAGGATCGGGAAGGTGCAATATGGGTTTCGATCTCTTCAGGCAAAGGCGTCTACAAGATCGTTGATGGCAGTTGGATCAAATGGGGCGGCGTGCAGGGGATCCCGGATTTGCTTGTCACTTCAATGTCCCGCGACCAGGATGGAAACCTTTGGATGGCGCACTTGCGCAGCATGGTAACCATAGTGAGCAATGGCAAGGCGCGCATCCTTGGCACTGCCGAAGGCCTGCAACTCGGTACGGTCATGACTTTGCACCCCGATGGCAGCAGCATGTGGGCGGGCGGAGAGAAAGGCGTTGCTTTGTTCCGCAATGGCCGCTTTGCAAAGCTGCGCGGCGAACACGACGAAGAATTTCGTGGTGTATCAGGCGTGGTGCGCTTGCCGGGCGGCGACATGTGGGTGAACGGTGCGGATGGCCTCTACCGAATCACTGCCGCATCCCTGGCGGCTTGGGAAAGGGATGGCGTCACACCAGTCGCCTTCGAACGCTTCGACGCACGCGACGGTATGAAAGGACACGCACCCCAATTGCGTCCTGTGCCATCGCTCAAGCTGTCTCGCGACGGCATTCTCTGGTATGCCACCGCAAGTTCTGCGGGAACGATCGATCCACAAAATATCCTGCGCAATCCCATCGCTCCACCAGTAGAAGTGGTCGGTGTGACTGCAAATGGCCAGCGCTACGCGATTCCCGGCCATGGCGGGTTGCGACTGCCCGAAGGCACGCGCAATCTGCAGGTCGATTTCACCGCATTGAGCCTGGCGCTTCCCGAGCGCGTGCGGCTACGGTACCGCCTCGCCGGAATGGACCACGAATGGCAAGAGGTCGTGGGGCGACGCCAGGCGTTTTACACGAATATGGCCCCCGGCAACTATCGCTTCGAAGTCACCGGCTCAAACGAGGATGGCCTCTGGAATAACAATGCAGCCGTGCTGGAGATCGATATACCACCGACATTTGTCGAGAGTATCTGGTTCAAGGCGCTGCGGATCATCGTCACTGTGCTTATTTTGTATGCCATCTATGCGATGCGGGTGCATTACCTGACCAAGCTGACGCAGGAACGCATGCTCGAACGCCTGGCGGAACGTTCGCGCATCGCCCGCGCCTTGCACGATACTTTGCTGCAAAGCGTGCAATCCTTGCTGATTTCTTTCGATGCCCATAGCCGGCACCTGAAGGAAGGTTCGCAGGAACGAAACTGCTTGAACCAGACGCTGGATTTCGCCGAAAAGCTGCTGGTGGAAGGGCGCGACCAGATCCTGGACTTGCGCGCCACGGCGTCGCAAGAGGATCTCGGGCAAACGCTGGGGCAGTTCGGCAAGGGGCTGGCCGCACGCAGCACGCACGCATTTGAGGTAAGGGTCAGCGGCACTCCACGTCAATTGCGCCAGCAAGTGCAGGACGAGCTGTATGCGATTGCGCGCGAAGCGCTGTTCAATGCCTCGCGTTATGCAGGCGCCAGCCGTATTGAACTCGATGTCGTCTACGGCAGCGAATCGGTCGACGTTCGAATTTCCGATAATGGCCGGGGTCTCGACGAAAACATCGCCGCATCGGGGCATCGACCTGGCCATTGGGGGCTGGTTGGCATGCGTGAACGCGCGGCATGTATCGGCGCGACCCTGGAAATCGACAGCAAACCGGGCGAGGGCACAGCCATTACCGTCAGCACGCCGGCGAAAAGAGCCTATTGACGGCCAGCGAACAGCCTTTGCGGCGCGCCTGAAAAGAGCCGATAATAGCGGGCTACGCTATTTTGAGCACTATTCTGGAACATTCCCATGGAAATTAAGGTCAACTTTCTCGATAAGCTTCGTCTAGAGGCGAAATTCGACGATTTCACGGTCATCGCAGACCAGCCAATCCGCTATAAGGGAGATGGCTCGGCGCCCGGCCCATTCGACTATTTCCTGGCTTCGTCGGCCCTGTGCGCCGCATATTTTGTGAAGTTGTATTGCTCAACTCGCAATATTCCAACTGAAAATATCCGCCTCTCGCAGAACAATATTGTCGATCCGGAAAATCGTTACCAGCAAATTTTCAAGATCCAGGTCGAACTGCCGCCCGATATTTCGGCCAAGGATCGCGAAGGCATTTTGCGCTCGATCGACCGCTGCACCGTAAAGAAGGTAGTCCAGACCGGCCCGGAATTCATCATCGAAGAGGTCGAAAACCTGGATGCCGATGCGCAGGCATTGCTGACGCTTGATCCGGCTTCCGGCAAGAATACCTTCATCCCTGGCAAAGACCTGCCGCTGGAGCAGACCATCGCCAATATGTCAGGCTTGCTGGCGAACCTCGGCATCAAGATAGAGATTGCATCCTGGCGCAACATCGTTCCCAACGTGTGGTCGCTGCATATCCGCGACGCGCACTCGCCAATGTGCTTCACCAACGGCAAGGGCTCGACCAAGGAAAGCGCGCTTGCGTCCGCACTGGGCGAGTACATTGAACGTATCAGTTGCAATCACTTTTACGCGGGCGAGTTCTGGGGCGAAGACATCGCCAATGCCGACTTCGTGCATTACCCGAATGAGCGCTGGTTCAAGCCGGGCAAGAAGGACGCGCTGCCACCCGAAATCCTGGACGAATACAGCCGCGAGATTTACAACCCGGAAGGCGAACTGCGCGGCTCGCACCTGTACGACACCAACTCCGGCAACGTCGAACGCGGCATCTGCTCCTTGCCCTTCGTGCGCCAGTCCGACGGTGAAGTTGTGTACTTCCCGACCAACCTGGTTGAAAACCTCTTCGTCAGCAATGGCATGAGTGCCGGCAATACGTTGGCCGAAGCGCAGGTGCAATGCCTGTCGGAGATCTTCGAAAGGGCGGTTAAACGGGAAATCCTGGAAGGTGAAATGGCGTTGCCCGACGTCCCGCAGGAGGTGCTCGCAAAGTATCCCGGCATCCTGGCCGGCATCAAGGGCCTGGAAGAACAAGGCTTCCCGGTGCTGGTGAAAGACGCATCGCTTGGCGGTACCTATCCGGTGATGTGCGTCACTCTGATGAATCCACGCACCGGCGGCGTATTTGCATCGTTCGGCGCACACCCGAGCTTCGAAGTGGCGCTGGAACGCAGCCTGACGGAGCTGCTGCAAGGCCGTAGTTTCGAAGGCCTGAACGATTTGCCGCGTCCTACCTTCGTCAGCAACGCCGTAACCGAGCCAAACAACTTTGTCGAACACTTCATCGATTCGAGCGGTATTGTGTCCTGGCGCTTCTTCAGCGCCAAATCGGACTACGAATTCGTTGAATGGGACTTCTCCGGCCAAGGCGAAAATTCCAACGCCGACGAAGCCGCCACCCTGTTCGGCATCCTCAAAGACCTGGGCAAAGAAGCCTATATGGCGGTCTACGACGAATTGGGCGCCACAGCTTGCCGCATCCTGGTGCCAGGCTACTCCGAAATCTATCCGGTGGAAGACCTGATCTGGGATAACACCAACAAGGCGCTCCAGTTCCGTAACGATATCCTGAACCTGCATCGCCTCGATGACGAGCGCCTCGAAGCTTTGCTCGAACGCCTGGAAAACAGCGAGCTTGACGAATACGGCGACATTGCGACCCTGATTGGTATCGAATTCGACGAGAACACGGTCTGGGGCCAGCTCACCGTGCTCGAACTGAGGCTGCTGATCAACCTGGCGCTCAACGAATACGAGGCCGCGCGCGAACTGGTCGACGCCTTCCTGCAGTACAACGACAACACGCTGGACCGCGGATTGTTCTACCAGGCCCTGAGCGCCGTACTCGAAGTGCTGCTGGACGAGGAAATGGAACTGGACGACTACGTGGTCAATTTCCGCCGCATGTTTGGCGACGAAAAGATGGACGCGGTGATCGGCTCGGTCGACGGCAGCGTACGCTTCTATGGCCTGACCCCAACCAGCATGAAGCTGGAAGGGCTCGACCGTCACCAGCGCAAGATCGACAGCTACCGGAAGCTGCACGCAGCGCGTGCCAAAGCCGCCCCCAAGTCGAATTAAGCGCGCCCGGGCAGGCATCCCAGGCTGTTAAGCGTGCAGGCGAGGGCGGTTTCCAGGGGAGTATTCGGTTCGGTGCCAAGCACGTTCCGAAGCCGCTGGTTTTCCATCCGGACTGCACGCTGCCACAGATAGCGCATCTCCATCATTTCGCGCAAGGTCTCGTTGAACGGCGCGGCGAGACGGATAAGCCACCATGGAAACGCCTTCAGTTTCGGCTTTTTGCCCCCATGCGATTCGACGATACGCTGGATGGCACGGCCAATTTCGGCACCGTCCCGATCCCAATAGCCGGCCATATGGTAAGTCGCGAAGGGCAGCAATTGATCGCGTATATCCAGCAGTGCAATCATGGTGGCTGCCACATCGGGCAAATAGGCAAATTGATGGCCAACGCCTGATGCACTTGGCAGCCTGATTTCCGCCGGCACTTCGCCGGGCCGGATCATGCCTTGTGAAAGCCAATTATTACGCGCGCCCGGCCCGAAAAAGTCGCCAGCGCGAACCACGATGACGCGCACATTCCCACGTTCGCTGGCTTCTTGCAGGCGCTTCTCCATCTGGACGCGGATTTTGCCTTTACGCGTAAGAGGGCGCTGCACCGAATGTTCGTGGAGCAGGGGAAAAGCATCGGGGCCGTAGTTATAGACCGTTCCGGGCAGGACTATGGTCGAACCTTGCGCTGCCGCCGCAGCGATGGTGTTGTCAATCATCGGCAAAACCTGCTGTCCCCATCCACGGTAGCCCGGTGGATTGACGGCATGGACGATCACGGAACAACCTTCAGACGCCCTGCCCACATCTTGTGCATTCATCGCATCGCCTTCGATCCACTCGACACCTTCAGCGATGCGTCTGGCCACGCCAAGGCCGCGTTTCATCGCACGGACGTTCCAGCCTTGTGTCACCAGCTGACGAAGCATTTCTCCACCGATCCCGCCGCTCGCACCGAGGACCAATACCGTTTTCGCATCCATCTTTGACTCCGTAAAGTTGACTATGAGGCAAATTATCGCCAAACTTGGGTCAAACGAAAATTCCCTAAACACATACATCCGCTATACATATTTGTATGCCTACGTCGATTCCCTGGGACCTGTACCGGACCTTTTTAAGCGTTCTGAACGCACAATCGCTGTCAGGAGCCGCGCGAAGTCTCGGCTTGACCCAGCCGACCGTCGGACGCCACATATCCGAGCTTGAATCCAGCCTTGGACTGGCCCTGTTTACTCGCTCGCAGACCGGACTTCAGCCCACGGATGCTGCCTTGGACCTGCGGTCCCAGCTCGAAGAAATGCAGCATGCCGCGGCATCGATTGAACGCAGCGCCCATGGCCACAACCGTGTTCGGGGCGCCGTCCGGATTTCAGCAAGCGAAGTCGTAGGCGTGGAAGTCCTGCCGCCGATCCTTGCGCCGCTCCGGGCTAAATACCCGGAACTGGTCATCGAGCTAGTTTTGAGCGACGCAGTACAGGATTTGCTTGGCAGAGAGGTAGACATGGCCGTGCGAATGACACAGCCGCAACAGGATCTTTTGCTGGCCCAGCGCGTTGGAGAAGTCGCGCTCGGATTCTATGCACACAAAGACTATCTGGCAGCGCGAGGCGAGCCGAAAAAGCTGGCCGACCTGGCGGGCCATAGCCTGGTCGGATTCGATCTGGAGACGCCGTTCTTAAGAGCGGCCGGCGCCAAGTTGGGCGGATGGAAGCGAGAAGGTTTCGCTTACCGGTGCGACAGCAATCTGGCGCAGATGGCGTTGGTCCGTGCCGGCGCAGGTATCGGCGGCTACCAGGTTGGCCTCGCAGCACGCGACCTGAACCTGGTGCGCGTCCTTGAAAAAGAAATGCACATGACGATGACGACTTGGGTGACCATGCATTCGGATCTACGGCATAGTGCGCGTTGCAAAACGGTTTTTGATGTCCTGGTCGGTGGCTTGAAGGCCTTCTGGGGATAATGCATAACTTCGCATAATCTATATTATTCGACGCGGCAGCCTTTTACTGCCTATTGGCGCATGAAGCTAGGCTGCATGCGGGCTGCGGCCCAATAGGAGGTCAAGAAAAGACGTGGAAAATTTTTCCGAGATTTCTCTCCAAAACTCACCAACCTGCGAATTCTTCGCACGTTCAATTTGACCATCGGCGTACACGGCATGGCCGTCTAGCCTCAATATCTCTCCGACCTTCAAGCAGGTTTCCGGCCCCATAGCGGACCGGCCATTGCGGTATTGCTGAATGGATTGGTGTGTCAGGCCCAGCACTTTCGCCAGGGCGTAATCGGATGGCAGGTCAAGCTTCGCTTTAACCGCATCCAAGTATTCATTGATTTTCATAGGGGTTCCTCTCCAAAGGATGCGTAACAAACACGCATTCCGGAAGGGTACGCAATGATCGACTGCGACGCAAGATGCAGTCGCCGCTTGCGTTGCAGTCATTGCTTGCGCTATATTTCGAAACTGTCGGGCGGGAAATATTTCTCTCTCCTCAGGTAAATAGCGGCTTCCCAGCCGGTTTGGCCCGCCCGGCCACTTGACCTGAGGAGTAACAAAGTCCTGAGGAGGGCGGTAATGTCGGTAACGAATGCTTACAAACTTGGCAAACAAGTAACAAGTTTCCTCGCTTTTTCCTTCGCCTGGGCCGCCCTCATCATGGCTGGTCCGATCCTTCAAGCCTGCGGCGTCATCGGGGGCTGATCATGCTGAAACCTATCCAACTCACGCCGGAAGAGGCTGACATGGTTGCCGAACTGCTGCGCGAATACCGCGCAATGCAGCTTATGGCTGCCGCCGTGGAGACAGAATCGTTCGACAAGGGGTGGCGCCAGCGAAAGGCGGCTACTGCATTTGCGGCCTTGGAAAAAGTGAGGGCAGCGTGAGCCAGGTCAAAGACAAAGCCGAAGCGCGTAGCCTCGCCATCGCGTTCTTCGTCGTTATGGCGGTGCTGGTACTGCTCGGCGCCGCGCTCGATATCTCCGCACTGAAAGGCCTCCCATGGACCAAATGACTATCCCCGGCGTCAAGCCGCGCCGTTCTGACGCCATCCACGCCAACCGCGCCGCCAAGCAAGCGGCCTACCGCGACCGCCACAACATGCAAGCGGTAACAATCCAGCTTCCACGCGACCTGTGCGTACGCATGGGCGAGTTCTTCAACAAGACCGGAAAGCCGAAGTCGGAAACCATCGCCCGCCTGATCGAAACCCAGCTTCTGAGGAAACGCTGATGGCCGCGATGTCTCCAGCAGAACAGCGGGAACTGCTGCGCCGTGTGGCGCTGTGGCCAATGACCGCGATGCCTACCCGCGTGCTGGTGCTGACGCTGGCGGGCATCCCTCACGAACGTGCGCAGGATGACCTGAGCGCCTTCACCGCCAAGGAACTGCACGCGCTCGCGTGCGTAGTGGCCAACCTTGAAATGGACCTGATAGGAATTCGCTTCTGCGTGTCGCAGGTCCAGACCGGCGCCAGGGCGGTGCACTGATGCCGGTAATCCAGCAGGAACGCGGTCAACGCACGATCAAAGGATTGCCCCAGCGCTGGGGCGCTCGCGCTTACCGCGAACTGTCGGCGGCACGCGCCGGCCAAACGCTGGGCGAAATGCCGGGCCGCTACACGCAACTGGCGGCGTTGCTCGATTCCGTAACACGCGCCCCAATCCCGGTTGACGCAACCGACGCGCAACTGTGCATTCTGGCAGAACGTAGCGCCGGGGAGTGCATCAGCATGGCGCAGTTGATCCACGATCCAAAGGCCCTGCGCGCCCGGCTGGCGTGGATGGTGGCAAACCGTGGCCTGACCCCTCCACAGGTGGAAGACGATCGGCAGTTCATGCTGCGCTGTACCGACGCGGCATGGTGGCGCCGAAACTTGCGCACCGTGCATGGCCGCGCATTTGAGCATGCCGCTGTGCGCTTGGGCTTCGTGTCCCTGCGCGCTGGCGCCTACGCCAGCAATGAAACGGTGGCGCGCCACGCCGCCGCCAAGAAGCGGAACGCCCGCACCCTGGCCAACGTCACCATGTGCAACGAGCACGGCGACGAATTCACGCTTGCCGAACTGGCACTGTCCAGCGTATCGAATAAGGGCAACCGGCGCCGGGAACTGATGACCCGCATGAAGGGCTGCGAAGAGGTTGCAAACGAACGCGGCGACGTAGGCGTGTTTGTTACGGCTACGTGCCCGTCGAAATACCACGCTGTACTGGCAAAATCGGGCACGATCAACCAGAACTACAACGGCGAGGAGGCCCGCGCCGCGCAACGCTATTTGGCTGCGGTGTGGGCCTGTCAGCGTGCATCCTTGCACCGGCAAGGAATTCGCCCCTATGGATTCCGGATTGCAGAGCCGCACCACGACGGTTGTCCGCACTGGCACATGCTGTTGTTCGTGCCACCAGAACAGGTGAAGGCGCTCATCGCCACGATGACCGCCTACGCGCTGGCCGAAGATGGCGACGAGCCGGGCGCCAAGCGCAACCGCATCAAGATCGTCCGTATCGAGGCGTCCAAAGGGACTGCGGCGGGCTACATCGCCAAATACGTTGGCAAGAACATCGACGGCGAGCACGTTGGCGCTACGCTGGACCGCGACGGCAACGTAGTCGCATCCGATCTGGTGGGCGATGAAATCATCAAGCCAGCCCAGCGCGTGGAAGCGTGGGCTTCCACGTGGGGTATCCGCCAATTCCAGCCGATAGGGCAGCCACCTGTAACCGTGTACCGTGAATTCCGCCGCATCCCTGCCGAACAGATTGCCGATGCACCGGAGCATATCCAAACCGCCTGGGCGGCCTGTCAGCGCGAGACCAGCACCGACGAAGATACCGGCGAGGTGGTTACAACCAAGGCCGTGAGCTTTGCCGACTACATACGCGCACAAGGCGGCGTGAACAGAGGCCGCGCCTACATGATCGGTCTTGCCGCGCCTATCGTGATGCGCGAGGGTCGCTACGGGCTTGCCGAACGGCCTATGCCGAAGGGCGTGTACTGCAAGGCGGCGCCAGAAACGGTTTATGCCTCAACTCGCTATGAGTGGAAGCGGTCACAAGTGACGGCGGCGAATGGCTCCCCTTGGACTCGTGTCAATAACTGTACGGTCGATGCCGCCGGCGAGGCGCCGGAGTGGGAGGCGTCGGCAATCTGGCAGTCCGAATACCCGCCGCACGATGACGCGGAATACTTCGCCAACTTCGATTTCAGCTATTTCGACTCGGCGGAATGCCGGAAACACTACCTAAAGGAGTAACAAACCATGGAAGAAAGGATGCGGGCCGTACTGGCACGCCTGAGCGTGATGGCGCGGGCGTACCTGCCGGAAGGCCTGACTGGCGTGCTGATGGACATGGCACGCGAAACCGACCGCCTCCGGGCGGAAATTGAAACCTTGAAGGAGAAATAGCATGTATCAAACCTATACCCCGGTGAAAATCAATGACCCCGGTAAACCGCGCCATGACCAGGTCGGCGCAGTGGTGAGCGCAAGCCCTGCCGGTGAGCCGGTCGAAGTGAAATTCGATGACGGCAAAACCGACCTGTTCGAATTCGGCCAGCTGAAGGCACTGTAAGACCATGGCCGCCGTGAAAGTGAAGTTGGGGCGTATTCCGTGCGATTGCTGCGGCCACTCCGTTTTGTTGAAGCAAAACGAGGCCGGTACGCTGACCATGCAATGCGACGAATGCGACGTGTCGGCGTTCGCCAAGAAAGGGACGGCAGCAGCCATGCGCTGGCGCGCCAAGCTGCCTAAGGAGCAGGTCCAAGAGCCTGACCCGGCGCCAGCGGTGCCGCCAGCCGCGCAAGCGCCTGAGAGCGTGCCTAAGGCACCGGCCAAACAGGCTACCGCCTTCGATTATCTGCTGGGCCTCGGCGCCAAAGGAGCCTGATATGGATGAACTGGACTCGCTGATTGCGCAAGCGGCTGGCGTCGATGCAGATGTGGCCAGCACGGCGCCCGCCGCTATGGTGGCGCAGCAAGAGGCCGCTGCCGTCATGGACCTGACCCAGCAGAATTGCCAGGGCGTGAGCATGATGCTGGGTTTGGCTGTGCCGATCCTGAGCAAGCTGTATCCGTCGCTGGAAAAGGTCTACACCGAAGAAGCGCAAGGCCAGATTGCCGCCTCGGTCGGGCCGCTTCTGGCAAAGCACAACGTCAATCTGGCCGATTGGGGCTCGTCCTATAAGGAGGAAATTGGCGCACTGTTTGTGTGCGGCCCGATTGCCTGGGCGACAGTGCAAGCTGTGAAAGCCGATATCGCTGCCCGCAACCCGGCGAAAGCCGTCGCGGCACCGGCAGAGGAGGGCGGCAATGCAGACGGATCAAAGTAACAGCGCTGACGTTATTGCCGTGATGGGCGCGACCGGCAGCGGCAAAGGCGTTTTCATCAAAAAGTACGAGTTGAAGAAGTCCGAAAGGCGCTTGCTGATTTGGGACTACATGCGCGAATACGGCGCGCTCGTGGACATTGTTACGGATAAGTTGGAAACCGCCCTCAAGGCGCTGAAAGGCGCGGAGTTCCGCGTAGCCTTCCAGCCATCGTTTGACGACAAGGTGCGCGCTAAGCAGTTCGACCTGCTGTGCAAGGCTGCCGTACATGCGGGCAAACTGCGGCTGGTGGTTGAGGAACTGGCCTTCGTCACCACGCCGACGCACGCGCCGCCAGGGTGGAAGATGGCAACCAGCGTCGGGCGACACAAGGGCTTGCGCATCATCGGCGCCAGCCAGAGGCCCGCCCAGGTCGATAAAGCTTTCTGGTCGAACTGCACCGAAATTCGAACCGGGTTCCTGAACTATGAGGAGGATCAAAAGGTAATGGCGAAGGCGTTAGCCGTAACAATCGAGTCAGTTCAAGCGCTTGAGCCGTTGCATTACATACACAGGAATGTGCGCACCAAAGAAAATACTACGGGAAAAGTGAAGTGGAAGCCGTGAGCCTTAGGCACGCTCCCTAAGGCATCTTTTTTGCGCTGAGTCGATGAAAAAAATAAGGTGGGGGCGTTCGTGTAACGAAACCACTTTTTTAGGGGATACCTCAAATGACTCAAGCAGAAATGATGAAGCTGGGCATCGCGCTGGGCGCGTGCTTCGCCGCATACAAGTTCGTCGGCAATGGCTCGGTAAAGGCTGCCGCGCTGGCAGTTGGCGCCGTGATCGTAGCCAAGCGCGTGCCGTACATCGGCGACGCACTGTAAGGAGACGACATGGGCGCACGTCTGAAACTCCTCCCATTCAACAACGTTGTGGCCAACGGCTTGGCCACGCTGGACTTGAACAACCTGCTCGGCTGGACTATCGAGCGCATTACTCTGGTCCTGGGCGGCACCGCGCTGACCAAAGCCATGCTGACTGGCATCCAGATCAAGGCCAACGGCAAGATCATCTTCGATACCACCGGCGCCCGCCTGGACGCCGCGATGCAATACCGGAAAATCACCGCCAACGCTGGCTTCCTGACCATCGACTTTTCCGAGATTTTCAGCAAGACCGAACTGGGCCAAAGCCTGGGCGCACTGGATACCACCGCCGGTATCAAATCGCTGAAAATGGAAGTGACCATTGCCGGTGCGACCGCGCCGACGCTGCAAGGCTATGCCGAAGTCAGCAAGCCGCAGGTGGACAAGGCCGAACTGCCGACCCGCAACCTGATTGCGCGCCGCCACTCGTCCACGATCACCATTGGCGGCGCTGGTCAGTTCGCCCTGCCAATCCCGCATATCGAGGTGGCCGCTGGCGGCTCCCTGTACAAGCGCTGGAACATCTTCTCGGCCAACATGACCGGCCTGCTGATCAAGAAAAACGGCATCGTGATCGAAGAATCGACCAAGGCGCTGAACGAGTTCAACCAGAACGAGTACGGCAACGCTCCGCAAGCGGGCCTGTATGTGCAGGATTTCATCATGGACCGCAACCAGTCCCAAATCCTGAACACCCGCGATGCGACCACCATGGAAGTGCTGGGCACGTTCTCGGCGGGCGAAACGATCACCATCGAAGCCGAAGTGCTGGAACCGCTGGACGCGTTCTAAGGGGCGGTCATGGACGAATACCAGACCCAGACCCAGACCCAGGAACCGAACTGGAACGCCTGGACGATGTCCACGCTGGGCAGCGTCATCAACGCCTACGTGGACCGCACGGTCAACCGCCCTCAGGTGGTGTACGACTCGACGCAAGCGTACGGCGTGGGTGAGGATGGCCAGCTGTACTACATGGGCCAGCCGTCCCGCAACCAGCAGTCCGTACAGGTGGGTGGCAATCCGCTGATGATGCTGCTCCTGGTCGGCGCGCTCGTCCTGATGGTGAAGAAGTAATGGCGGCGCCAGTCCCGGCCGATCCGTGGAGCGCCGGAATTATGGCTGCCGGCGGCATCGCACAAGCGGCGATGCAACCCGGTGGGCCATCCAGCGCGGGCGGCAACCAGTACAACAATCAGGCCGACTTTTCGGCGTGGAATTTGAGCATCGGCGCCGCTGGCGGCAACGCATCCGGCGCGGCAACCAATGCCAAGACGGATTCTCCGGTCGCGTCGAGCGTCGGCAAACTGCTGGGCAACCCGCTGTTGCTGGTCGGCGCCGCCGTGGTGCTGTATCTGGTCCTGCGCAAATGAAGCTGCAACTGATTCCCCGCGAAGAGGCGTGCCGATTGATGGCCGGTCTTGCGACCGACCCAAAGACGGACACCTCGGGCGGGATCAGCAGCATTTCTGACTTCATCGGTGACGGATCATCGTTCCTGCTGACGGAACAGGATGGCAAGCCGATGGCTGCGTTCTCCGTCCTGAAAGTGCAGCGTGAGCATGGCTGCGCGCTGGAAGTCTGCGCGGCTCAGCACCTGGGCGCGCGGATCGACCTGACCGGCACCATCCTGCCAGAAATCGAGCGCCTGTTCGGTGGTGGCTGCGATGTGGTCAACATCTACACCCGGCGCCAAGGCCTTATGCGCAAGCTGGAAAAAGCTGGCTATGCGCCCGTGGCGACGATCATGCAAAAGAAATTGAAAGGGGAAGGCGATGGGCGGTAGTTCGAAATCCAGTACGTCGCAGTCGTCCCAAGCGACAGACAACCGCCAGGTCATCACGAACACTACTTCGTCCTATGACCTGAGCAACCGAAGCCAGAACAACAGTAACAATACGTCGAATCTGTACGACGCAAGCAAGAACAACAGCGACAACTCGTATGACCTGAGCGACCGTAGTACGTCGAATCTGTACGACAGCAGCAGCAAGGTCACGAACACGACAACGAATTACAACTCGCTCGATGGCGGCGCCGTCGCTGGCGGGCTGGCTGCGGCGCGGGATGCGCTGGAAAAGATGTTTGGGCTTTCTGTCGCCTCGACGGACGGCGCCTACAGCTTTGCCGATGGCCTGTTCGGTACTGCGCTGGACTTCGCAAACAAGAATGACAACCGGATGATCGACGCCTTTGAACACGCTTCGGCGGTGCAGAACAGCGCGATTGGCCAACTGCAGGACGCCTATGCCGATGCCCAGGGCACCAGCAAGGCACAAGAAAAAATCGTGCTGGCGGTGCTGGCGGTGGCTGGCGTGGGTCTGCTGGTTGCAATGAAAAAGGGCTAACCATGCAATACGACTTCGCATTGACGCCACTCGGTGGCCAGATCATCAACGCCAAAGGGCGCTTCTTCAAGTACCGCACCGGTACCGGCCTGATTCGCGTAAAGCTGACCGATGGCGCCGTCATCGACCTGCTGCCAGGGCAGGGCGTATCAAACCGCAATTTCGAGTCGATTGAGATTGTCGACAAAAGCGGCGCCATCAACACGGGCACCATTCTGGCGGGAGACTTCGATTTCCGGGACGAACGTATCAGCGGTACGGTCGATGTTGTAGACGGAGGCAAGTACCGCACGATGGCCAATTCGGCATTCATGCTGTTCGTGTCGCGAACTGGTGTGGCAGGGCAGAACGCACACGCCCAATTGTTCAATCCGGCAGGTTCAAACAAGCGTTTGGTTGTGGAAGCGATTACCTATTCAATCGACACAAACGGCGGCGTGATTGTGATGGCACACAACGCCGCATTGTCCACATTTACTCAGAATGGGCAGAGCAAAAATATTGGTGGTGCTAACGGGGTCGGGCAGGGATATATCGCAACGGCCGTGGGCAGCATTAGCGCGGCTCCACCCCTTCTTGGCGTGAATATTCTACCGAGCGTTGCGAACACGTATCGCCCGGCAGAACCGATCGTACTGCCACCTGGCTATGGGTTGGTGATTCAAAACGCAGTAGTCAGCTATGGAATCTCAGCATCATTCGAATGGTACGAGGAACCGCTGTAATGAACGACACCACGCTAACCGCTGTGCTGGTGGTGGCGTTGGTGGGCGCGGCAGCCTACTTCCTCGGGCCGCAAACCGATAGCGAAACCGGCGAGAGTGACCAAGCACCAGACCTTCAAGACTACGCCAATCAGGCGGTGTCGATGTTTGAAAGCGACGATATGAACAATCCAAATTTGAGTGCCTTCCTGCGGGCCCTGCGGGTCGGGGAGGGCACCAGCGGGCCGAATGGCTACAGCACGTTGATGGGTGGTGGTCAGTTCGACAGCTACGCCGATCACCCGGCCTTGCTGGGCTGGCGCGGTACGCCATTGAGTGACGGCATGTGCCGCGCCGCTGGCTACGGGCCGGGCTGCGTGTCTACTGCGGCTGGCGCCTACCAGATCACGAAACCAACGTGGAAGCGCGTCGCGGAAAAGCTGGGCCTGAGCGACTTCTCGCCAGCCAGCCAGGACGCCGCCGCAATCGAACTGATTAGCGAGAAGGGCGCGCTGGGCGATATTCAGGCGGGCCGGATCGAAGATGCGGTTACCAAGGTGCGCCGCGTATGGGCATCGCTGCCAGGTGCTGGCTACAGCCAGGCAGAAGTAAAGCTTGCCGCGTTCGCCAACAACTTCCAGAAATACGGGGGAACCTTAGCATGAGTAACAAAGACATTCTGCTGCTTGCCGTGGTCGGCGTCGGCGCCGTCATGTACTTGAACCGCAAGCGCGCACCAACCCAAATCGTGAGTCGGCCAACTGCGCAAAACGCGAACACCACGAACGTCAACGGCGAAATGTGGGGCAAGCTCCTGGGCGTCGGCTGGAATGCGCTCATGAGCAGCAACAGCGACGGCTCGTCGCCATTCACCATGAAAAATGCGGCCGGGCAGGACGTCACCAGCGATGGCAAGCCGGTCTACAGCCAGTACGACCAATACACGCTGGGCAGCATGCCGAACGCGCTCCTCGACTCTCTCTATCCGGAAGGGAGCGATTTCTCATGGCTGTAACCCGCCAAACCATGATCGTCGGCGCCGCCGTGCTGGCCGTCATCGCCATCGTCGTGATGGTAAAAAAAAAGGGTGCGGCTGCGGGTGTGGGGGCAGCAATCGGGGGTGCGGTGGTTGACCTGGCTAACGGCGTCGCTTCCGGTGTCACTTTCGGCGTGGGAGACCTGTTGGGCGTTCCGCGCACCGACGAATCCAAGTGCGCTGAGGCCCGGGCCGCTGGCGATACGTGGGCCGCATCGCAGTACTGCACGGCTGGCACGTTCATGGGCTACGCGTGGGACAGCGCAACTACAGCCGTTGGCGGCATCGTGCCACGCGTGAACCCGGCGAGCGATGAAAACTTGATCTACAGCGGCGTCAACGGCATCGGCGGCGCCGTCACTGGTGAGCAAGGCTGGACGCTGGGCGGCGCAATCTATGACTGGACCCACTGACTATGAAACTGCCTAACTTCGTTCCTACGCCGCCCGAGATGGGCCGCGAAATCATCATCGTTCTTGTGGGCGTGCTTGGGGCTGCATACATCCTGAGCAAGTTCCCGAAATTACAGGCCTTCGTGTCTGCAAACTCCGTCACCGTCAAAGACGGCGGTGGCCAAACTCTCTGGTAAAACTGAAAGGAAAACCATGAAAGCAGTCCTGAACCGTTTCAAAGAGCCGTCCAGCTGGGCCGGTATTGCAACGCTGGCCGTCCTGTTCGGCGTGCCACAGAACACGGCGGAAGTCGTCGTGCAAGCCGTTGGTGCCGTCGCCGCCGTGGTGGCGATTGTCGTGCCTGAAAAGGCGCCGGCAGAAGTCAAATGAGCGTGATCGAAGCCATCCAGATAGCGAACGCCACCGGCATCCTTGCGGGTGGCTTCGGTCTGCTGAAATGGGGGCTGACGGTTGAACGCCGTCTGCTGGTGATCGAAGTTCGAGCAGGGGTGAAACCATGACCAAACGCCGCACGCCACCGCGTAACAGCAAAGGCCAGTTCAAGAAACGCAAGAAATGACCAGCTCGGGCGCCTGGTCGAAGTCGTCAAGCCGTGGACCGTTGGTCTGCGGCTTTTTCGTTTTGGGCGCCGGGAACTCGATAATGTCGGCGCCGACGATCCCAAGGCGCGGCAGCAGTTCGCCCATGCCCATTTGACGGTGGCGCTCGACGGCCTCCATGCGCCGCAACCGCATCAACTCAGGAACCCACCAGGGCACCGGGCGGGCGCCTGTGAGCCAGTCTGTGACGGTGCGTTCACTGCGGCGCAGGATGCGCGCCAATCGCTTCAATTCGATACCGGTGGCGTAGTACTCAAACTCCGTTGGGCTGCCGTATCGCAAATTCGGGAACCGCATTCAACAACTCCAGAATGAAAAAGGCCGGGATATCGTATCCCGGCCTTGTTACGTTTAAACGTTGGAGAAGAACTAATAAACCTTACTTGATCGAAACATTCATTACTTGCTGTTTCAGGCTGCCACTTCGCATAATCTATATTATGTCAAATGCCATAATCACAGTATGACCGACACCACGGCGTGTTTTGAGACCACCTGCTCGCGATCGTCCCACATCAGCCAATTTGGAGCCATCGTGTTTCTTCGTC
>Ga0209050_1001137_pt1 | contig 32035 bp, 23 predicted proteins | sample Araplavi_mTSA_r2_FD_184276 | JGI IMG/M metagenome (GOLD analysis project Ga0209050, IMG submission 184276) | Arabidopsis root microbial communities from North Carolina, USA - plate scrape MF_Cvi_mTSA_r2 (SPAdes) (version 2) | ecosystem: Host-associated > Plants > Roots > Endosphere | place: USA... | reverse complement strand
TGCTTGCCGATCGCGTTGGTAATACTTTAATTTTCTATGTGAGCGATGAACATAAGACCTGTTACCTCCATCATGTAGGCTGGCAACATGGCAGTTTGTCAGGCTAGTCCTACAACATTGTAATTTTAGCTGGCGCACTGTTGAAAATACGGCTTGCGGAGCCGAGCCGGAACTGCCCCAGGGCGTGGTTCAGCATCGCAGTTTCCGCATGGACACGGCTGGCGCTCTCCGAAGCTTGAACTACCAGTGCCGCATTCTGCCGGGTCATGTCATCAATACGGTGCAGGGCGCCATTGATGCGCGCAATCTCGCTGCGCTGGCCTGCCTCGGCGGCAGTAATGCGGGCGATGACTTCTTCCATGCTGCGGACGGATGCCACCACTTGCTGCATGGTGGCGCCGGCGGCATCGACCTGGGCGTTCCCGCTTTCCACCTTGCTGACCGAAGCGCTGATCAGGTGCTTGATTTCCAGCGCGGCGGCGGCCGACCTCTGGGCCAGTCCGCGCACTTCGGCGGCGACCACGGCGAAGCCGCGGCCGTGACTGCCGGCGCGTGCCGCTTCCACGGCGGCATTCAGGGCCAGGATATTGGTCTGGAAGGCTATGCCGTCAATGACGCCGATAATGTCGGCAATGCGATCGGAACTGCTGCGAATTGCGGCCATCGTATCGACGACTGCATCAACTCTGGCGCCGCCGCGCTGGGCCACGCCGGCTGCCTGTTGCACCAGCTGGCGGCCATCGTCGGCGTGGGCGCTGTTGCGGCGTACGGCGGCGTCAAGTTCTTCCATTGCGGTGACGGTGACGTGCAGGGCTTCGGCCTGGGTGCTGGTTGAACCGTTCAGCGCCGCGCTGCCGCCGGCGAGTTCGTCGGCGGCACTGGCAATACGCGCCGCGCCGCTGCGGATATCGGCCACCAGGGTTTCCAGTGCCGCTGTCATGCCGCTGAAGGCGTTGGCCAGCCCGCCGATTTCGTCTTGCGCCGGGGAGGCGATGCGGACACTGAGGTCGCCGGCGGCAGCAGCGCGCACGGCACGGTTCAACTGGCGGATGTCGCGCGTGAAGGAGGCGTAAAAGCCTGCTCCCAGCCACGCGGCCAGCACGATGGCCAGCAAGACCACGGCCGCAACACCGTTGCGGCGCAGCGTGTCTTGCGCTGCCCGCCCGGCCAGCAGGTGTTCAAGCGCATCGGCGCTGCTGTCGGACAGGGCTTGCAGGGCCGCCGCCGTTTGCAGGCCGGCGGCGTTGAATTCCTTGCCGCTGGTCTGGTTGTAGGAGTTCAGCACTTCGTTGCGGACGCGTTCCAGGAAGGCGAGCGCGGACGGCACGGCGGCCAACTGGGGCTCCAGCGCCGGCGCCAGGCCAGGGTTGTTGGCGAGGATGCCTTTGTACTGGCCCGGCAGGCGCTCGAGCTCATGGCGCGCCAGCATGGCGGTGGCGTTCAGCATCTGGTCTTCGTTGGCTTCGAACAGGCCGCTGTCGATATAGGCGGCGCCGCGGCCGGTGATCACAGACAGGTTTTCTGCCAGGTCCGGCAAAGTCTTGAGGAAGGAGGCAATCAGGTAAGCGCTGCGTAACTCCGGGTCGAGCGACAGCCGCGAGCGGTCGGCAGCCTGGGCGGCGAGGGCATCGAGCTGCGCGATCAGCTTGCTGTGCGCGGCAAAGCTGGTGCGCGCATCGAGGCTGGCCTGGCGCTGCTGCAGTTGCTGCCAACCCTGCTCAAGTTCGGCCTGGACGGGCAGGCTGGCCAACGGTCCGATAGCAAGCGGGCGCAAGCCGGCCAGGGCGGCTGCCGCTGCCTGGCTGGCGGCGGCAATTTCGCGTGCGCCTTCTTGCTGGTTGGCGGCCAGGCGCAGGTGTTCCAGGTTGCGCTTTTCCTGCAGTTGGCGGCGCAGCTCGTGCAACTGGCGCACATACGCCAGGCCTTGCCGTTCCTGCACGGTGAAGGATACCGATTTGTGCAGCTCCGCCACCAGCAGGCCCGAGGCCAGCAGCAGCGGAAGCAGGAAAACGAGGGAAACGAGGGCGAACTTGGGCAGCAGTCGCAGCCTCTGCATGAGGGCGATGGCGGGGGCGAGGAGGATCATGAGCGGGGATTTGGACGAGGTTTTTTCAGGCGCGATAATGATGCAAGGCAATTGTTACCTCGTGATGAATCGGGGCATAATGCGCGGTAATCAACTTATTCCGTACCCCATGCACGTAATCCTGGTAGAAGACGACGCAGTATTGGCCGATGGCGTGGTCCGGGTGCTGTCCGGCCATGGCATGAAAGTCGAGCTCCTGCAAAACGGCACCGAAGCGGATGCCTTGCTGCAGCGCCCCGGCCCGGTCGACGTGCTGGTGCTCGATATCGGCTTGCCGGGCCTGGATGGCTTTGAAGTGGTGCGCCGCCTGCGTGCGCGCGGCAGCCAGCTGCCGGTGCTCCTGCTGACGGCGCGCGATGCGGTGGAAGACCGCGTGCGCGGCCTTGAGCTGGGCGCCGACGATTACCTGGTCAAGCCTTTCGCCACGCCGGAACTGGTGGCGCGCCTGCGCGCGCTGGCGCGGCGCCACGCGCCGAAACCCAGTGTGCTGCAAATGGGCTCGCTGGTGCTGGACCTGGGCGCCAAGCGCGCCCGCGTGCGCGATACCGTGATCGACCTGTCGGTGCGCGAATGGGCCGTGCTGGAATATCTGCTGCAGCACAGCGCGCGCGTGGTCAGCAAGCAGCAGATCATCGATGCCATCCTGCCCTGGGGCGAGGATGTGACTCCCAATGCGGTGGAGGTGTATATCTCGCGCATCCGCCAGAAAACGGCGGATGCCGGCATCAGCATCCGCACCATCCGCGGCTTTGGCTATATGCTGGAAGCGGCCAATGGGTAAAACACGTGGATAGCATCCGCCTGCGCCTGCTCAAGTGGCTGATCGCCCCGGTTCTCTTGCTGAACCTGGCCGGCGTGGCGCTGAGCTATGCGCTGGCCTGGATTCCGGCCCAGATAGCCTTCGACCAGTCGCTCAGCGACGCTGCCGCCATGCTGGGCGCCCGCATCAGCGAAAGCGAAGGGCGGCTGGTGCTCGATTTGCCGCCGGCCGCCGAACACGCCCTGCGCGAAGACGAACTCGATAAAGTCTATTTTTCCGTGCGCGACAGCCAGGGCCGCCTGGTGGCAGGCGATGCTGTGCTGCCGATCTTTCCGGCGCGTGCCGGCGCGCCTGCGGTAGACGCCGTCGTCGAGAAAAATCCGGTGCGCCTGGTGGCGCTGCCGGTGCTGACCGGCCAGCAGCAGGGCATCGTGGTGGTGGCCAAGACGCTACGCAAGCGCGGCCAGGCACGCACCGCCATCGTGCGCGCCATGCTGCCGCTGGCAGCGGTGTTCACCCTGGCCTCGATCGGGCTGGTGTGGTTTTCAGTCACCAATGGCCTGTCGCCCTTGCATAAAGTGAGGGCCGGTATCCAGGCCCGCAGCGCCGAAGACTTGTCGCCCATTCCTGCCGGCGACGTGCCCCCGGAGGTGATGCCGATGGTGCATTCCTTCAATGGCTTGCTGGAGCGCGTGCGCGAAGGCGCCCAGGCGCAGCAAGACTTCCTGGCCAATGTGGCGCACCAGCTGCGTACCCCGCTGGCCGGCATGCGCACCCAGATCGAGTTGCTGGCGGCGCAGGAGCGCACGCCGGCCGCCGCGTCGTCGCTGGCGATGATGCAGGCCTCGACCGAGCGCATGATCCGCCAGGTCAACCAGTTGCTGGCGCTGGCGCGCGCCGAGCCCGGCCCCTTGCGCAAGACGCGCATGGAGCGCCTGTCGCTGGACCAGGTGCTGGAAGAATCGATCCAGCATTTCGTCGAGCAGGCGCTGCGCAAGGATATTGACCTTGGCTTCGACCTGCAGCCGACCAAGGTGACGGGCGACCGTTTCCTGCTGCGTGACCTGGTCGACAACCTGGTCGACAATGCGATCCGCTACACGCCGCCGAAAGGCACGGTCACGGTCAGCTGCTTCCCGCACCTGGGCGGCGGCATGCTCACGGTGGAAGATTCCGGCCCCGGCATCCCGCAAGCCAAGCGCGCCGCGGTGTTCCAGCGCTTCCAGCGGCTGGACGAAAAAACCACGGGCAGCGGCATTGGCCTGGCGATCGTGCGCGACATTGCCAATGCCCATGGCGCCAGCGTTGCCATCGACACCCCTGCCAGCGGGCAGGGTGCCCTCTTTTCTGTGTATTTCCCCTCCTAAAACTGCTCCTGTCAGGTATTTGTCAGGTTTTCCTCAGGGTAATGCAAGCTTGCTTGTCTAGACTTGCATTATCAGATACCAGCTATGGAGCAAATACATGGACCAGCAAAAGGCCGTGACGTCCCGCCCGGAGGGCTTTACGCTCATTGAATTGATGGTGACAGTGGCAATTATCGCCATCCTTGCCGCGGTGGCGATCCCCGCCTATGGCAATTACGTCAAGTCGGGCCGCATACCGCAAGCCACCAACAACCTGGCCAGCATGCGCGCCAAGCTGGAGCAGTATTTCCAGGACAACCGCACTTATATTGGCGCCTGTGCCGCCGGCACCATTGCCGCGCTGCCGGCTGCGGATGACTTTACCTACTCGTGCCCGACGCTGACGGCCACCAGCTACGTCGTCAAGGCCGTGGGCAGCGGGGTAATGGCTGACTTCGTCTACACGATTGACGAATCGAACAATAAAAAGACCACCGGCTTGCCCAGCGCCTGGGGCACGGCGACGGAAGCATCGCCGATTACCTGCTGGGTCCGTAAAAAGGGCGGAGCATGCTAACGCGCCGCCAACAGGGCGTGACCCTGATTGAGCTGATGGTTGGCATTGCCATCCTGGCGGGTCTGCTCGCCATGGGCATCCCGGCCTTCACCAGCTGGATCCAGGATACGCAAAACCGCACCGCCGCCGAATCGATCCTGAACGGCTTGCAGACCGCGCGTGCCGAAGCGGTAAGGCGCAACACGGTAATCCGTTTCTCCCTGACGGACAGTGACGGCAAGGTGAGCTGGACCGTCGGTTGCCCGACCGCGACTGCCGACTGCCCGGCGAGCATCCAGTCCCGGTCGGCGGCTGAAAGCGGCAACCTGGCCAAGGTGACCGTCAGCTCTGCTGCGATACCGGTACCGGCGCCTGCCGGCTATTTCACTGCCTTGATCAGCAGCCCGGGCGAGCTGCCGGCCGAAGTCAATTTCGACGGCCTGGGCCGGGTATTTACGCCGCCTGCCGGTGCCTTGTTCAACCGTGCCGACGTGACCAGCACTGCCAATGCTAACGCCCGCCGTTATGTGGTGGTGGTGTCGTCCGGCGGCCAGATCCGGATGTGCGATCCGAAAATGTCTTTCGCCACCGACCCGCGCGGCTGCAGCTAAGGAGAATCCCATGAAGTCTCAACGCATATTGCGCAAGCAGGGCGGCGTGGCGCTGGTGGAAGCCATGGTTGCCATCGTCATATTTGCCTTCGGCGTGCTGGCCATCGTCGGCCTGCAGGCGGCTTCGGTGCGGCAGGTGAGCGACGCCAAGTACCGCATCGACGCTGCCAACGTGGTCAGCCAGTCGCTAGGCGCGATGTGGGCCGACCGCGAGCGCATCCAGCTGCACGCCGTCAAGGACCAGGCAGTCAGTGCTTTGCCGAACGGGAAACTGACGATCACGGTGCCAGGCCCGTGGAACGCCGCAACGGGTGTCACCGTCACGGTGACCGTGAGCTGGCAAATACCGGGCGAAAGCAAGGTTCATACACAGACCAGCGTGCAGCTGATCGCCGGTTAGAAAAGGAATAATCCAATGCACGACAAGCAAAACGGTTTCGGCCTGGTCGAAATTATGGTCGGCCTGGGCGTCGGCATGCTGGCCATGGTGGTCGTGATGCAGGTGTTCAGCCAGGCGGAAGGGCAGAAGCGCACCGCGACCGGCGGCGCCGATGCGCAAAGCAATGGCGCGATCGCGCTGTCCATGATCGAACGCGATGCCAAGATGGCAGGCTGGGGCATGGCCAATTCAATGTTCTCCAACTGCAATACGACTTACTCCTATTGCGACGGCGACCTGAGCTGCGGCGGCACGACCGGCGCGCTCAACGGCCTGATGATGGCGCCAGCCGTCATTACCGACGGCGGCGACAATCCCGACAGCTTCCTGGTGCAATACTTCGCCAACCCGAGGGAGGGTTCATTCCGTTACCCGGCCAACACGGAACTGCGCAGCAACATGCCGCAGCCATCGTCCGAGCTGAATGTTGGTAACACTGCCGGCTGCCGCGAAGGCGACCTGGTTCTTGTGCAGCAGAACGGCAAGTGCACGCTGATGCAGGCTACGCAGATCCAGGACCAGGCACTGAAAATCCAGCACAACCCTGGCGACAGCGGCCACTACAATCCGCCGGCCAACTACCAGAATGCCAATAACTGGCCGGCTTATACCAAGCCTGCGCAGTTGTCTTGCTTTGGTGCGCCTCCGGGCGGCGCCTTGTTCCAGCGCTCGTATAGCGTGAATAACCTGCACCAGCTGCTGCGTTCGGATAATTCGGCCAACCCCGCGATCGTCAATGATGTCGTGGCGCCCGAGATCGTCGACATGCAGCTCGAGTATGGGATCGCGGCGGCCGGCCAGTCGTGGGTCAGCACCTGGACGCCTGCCACCGGCGCCTGGGCCAGCCCTACAGCTTCAGCGCTCCAGTCGGTCAAGGCGATACGTGTCGCCCTGGTCGCACGCAGCGTGCAGTATGAGAAACCAGCGGCGAACCAGCAATGCGCAACCACGACGGATGCCATGGCCAGCAAGTGGTCGACCTGGGCCACCTTCAAGACCACCAGCTATCCGGCCGACTGGAAGTGCTACCGCTACAAGGTGTTCGAGACGATCATTCCGCTGCGTAATGTCATTTGGGGATAAGACGATGAATCACAGCAAACGCGCCGGCGCAGTCCGGCAAGCCTGGCAGCAGGGCGTGATCCTGCCTGTCACCCTGATCGTGCTGGTGGCGATGACGCTGGCCGGCATTGCGCTGCTGCGTTCGGTTGACACCTCCGCCGTTATTGCCGGCAACCTGGCCTTCAAGCAAAGCGCCACTGCCAGCGGCGATGCCGGCGTGGAAGCGGCTATTGCCTGGCTGATCCAGACCGCGCCGACCGGCTCGCTGGACCAGGACATGCCAGGCAATGGCTACTACGCCACGCGCCAGGATGCACTCGACCTGACTGGCAACAAGCGCGAGCCAGAGGCAACGGCCGATGACGACCTCGATTGGAGCGATGCAGCTGCTGTGACCAAGCTGGCAGCGGATGCGGCCGGCAACCAGGTGTCCTACGTGATCCACCGCATGTGCGATGGCCCCGGCCCGCTGGATGCCCGCACCTGTTCCACGCAGCAGGTGTTCAGGAAGGGCCAGGACGAAGGTTCGCAGGGCGCAATGGAAGGCTACCGCCCGCCTAAATTCGACAGCTCGGCGACCCGGGCTTTCTATCGTATTACGGCGCGGGTGACCGGGCCGAGGAACACCACCAGCTACATTCAGGCTGTGGTCTCAATCTAACGCAGGAGAATTCAGATGGACTGGACCAATGTCCCACAGCCAGGCCTGCGTGCCTTGCTCGCGTCGCTCGGGCTGAGCCTGGCGATGGCCGTGCAGCCGGCGGCCGCCGGCCCGACTGAGCTGGCCGATATCCCGCTGGCCAACGCATCGACCGCGCCGATCTTGCCCAACATTATGTTGGACCTCGATAATTCCGGCAGTATGGCGTGGAGCTATATGCCCGATTACGTGCGCTACACCTCGCTCGGCAACTTCGGCACCATGTGCCGCGGGCCGAACAAGGATAATGACCTGGTGGTGTGCGAGCCCGGCGACCCGCCATTCTTTGCCAGTGCCTTTAACGGGCTGTACTACAACCCGGCCATCCGCTACATGTGGCCAACCAAGGCCGACGGCACGCGCCTGGCTGACCATAAGGGCAATACTTCGTATGGGGCGCCCTGGAGTGCCGTGCCGAGCGATGGCTACGGCGTTCAGCTGATCGACGATACCAGCGCCGAACAACCGAGTGCCACCCCTTGCAAAGGCGTGGTGTCGGGAGGTAACTGCCCGCGCCTGTCGAAAACCGCCGTCGTCAACCTGGTGACCGGCTACCCTGAACGCATGTGGTGCACCAGCTCCAAGGATGTACCGCCGAGCGACAATTGTAAGCCGGCAATCGAGAACGGCAGCTATTCGTATCCAAACAACTTCTACAAGGTTTTGTATGCGAAGGATGGCGCGCCTTTCTACTACAACGTGAGTGTTGAGTGGTGCAAGACTGCGGATAATGCGCCCAACCAGAATTTCGGCAAGGCTGGCACCTGCCAGGCCAAGAAGACGAGCACCTACAAATACGTGCGCTACTACAATTGGTCGCGCGTTGACATCACGCCGGCCACTACCTTCCCGATCAAGGCCGCCAGCCGGACCGACTGCGCAGGTACGCGATGCACCTACCAGGAGGAAATGGCGAACTTCGCAACCTGGTTCGCCTGGTACCGTACCCGTACCCAGATGACGAAAAGTGCGATCGGCCAGGCATTCAAGGACGTGCGCGGCACCCCGCTTGCCAGCGATCCCGACGACTCGGCCTTCCTGCACGCGCGTGTTGGCCTGACCACGATTAACAACCCGATCGCGCTCAACATCGACAACTTCGACACCGCCCAGAAGAGTTCGTTCTATACCGATTTGTACAGCTTCGATCCGCTCGGTGGCACCCCATTGCGCAATTCGCTTGATTCCCTGGGCAAGATGTATATGGGCACCAGCACGACGTACAGGGATCCGGTGCAGTATTCTTGCCAAAAGAACTTCACCATCCTGGCAACCGATGGCTACTGGAACGATGGCTATGCCGGGGTGGGCGACGCCGACGGTGCAGCCGGCGTGACGCTGCCATCGAGGGATACACTGAAAACGGCCAATACGCTGGCGGACGTGGCGTATTACTACTACCACACCGACCTGCGCGCCTCCTGCACGACGAAAGATGTCTGCACCGATAACGTTGCCCCATCGGGCGCCAATGCCGACGTGGACGATGTGGCACAGCACCAGCACATGACCACGTTCACCATCGGCCTTGGTGTCGATGGTTCGCTGACTTACGACCCGAACTACAAGACCAGCACGTCGGGCGACTACTTCAACATCAAGCAAGGTGTCACCAAATGGCCGGCACCAAGCGGCAACCAGCCCGAGACCATCGACGACTTGTGGCACGCGGCCGTCAACGGCCGTGGCACCTACTTCAGCACCAAGGATCCGGCGGCACTGGAGGGCGGCTTGCGCAGGGCACTGCGCAGCATCGACAGCGTGACTGGCAATGGTGCGGCAGCGGCAACCAGCGCGCTGCAGCCGACCGCAGGCGACAACTTCATTTACGTGGCGACTTACCGCACCGTGAAATGGGACGGCGACGTGAGCGGTTATTCGATCAACCTGTCGAACGGCGAAGTATCGAAGACGCCTTTCTGGCAGGCGGAACCCCTGTTGCGCAACAAGATCGCTGCGACAGGCGATAGCGACACCCGCGTCATCTATACTGCTGACGGCACCACCCGCACCCTGTTTACCAGCGGCCGGGGCGGCCTGACGGCGGCCCAGCTGGCGCTGTTTGACACCAGCCGTTTGAGCCAGGCCAGCACCTGGACCACCAGCCAGGCGGCTGCTGCCACCCCAGCCTCGCTGGTCAACTACCTGCGCGGCCAGGACCGCTACGAAGACCAGGAGCGCACGCTGGCATACGGCAGCTATGAGCGCCTGTACCGCGATCGCGAGAAAGCGCTGGGCGATATCGTCCATGCGCAGCCGATCTATGTGAAAGCGCCACCGTTCAATTTCGACGACGATGGCTACCTCGATTTCAAGGCTGCCAATGCGGACCGCCAGCCAACGCTGTACACCTCGGCCAACGATGGCATGCTGCACGCCTTCGATGGCGAGACCGGCCAGGAACGCTGGGCCTACGTGCCGCCAATGGTTTTGCCGAATATGTGGCGCCTGGCCGATGCCAACTATGGCAGCCAGCACCGTTACTACCTCGACGGCCCGCTGGCCATGAGCGATGCGAAGATCAATGGCAGCTGGAAGACTGTCCTGATCGGCGCCATGGGCAAGGGCGGCCGCGGCTACTTCGCGCTGGACGTGACCGATCCTGACGATCCTCGTCCGCTGTGGAACTACACGGCAGAGAACAATCCGAAAATGGGTTACAGCTTCGGCACGGCTTACATCACCAAGATGGCTGATGGCCGCTGGGTTGCCGTGCTGGCCTCAGGCTACAACAACGTGCCGGAGGGTACCAAGTATGCCGGCGGCGATGGCGGCGGCTATATCTTCATCCTTGATCTTGCCAGCGGCACACTGCTGAAAACCATTGCGACCGGCGTTGGCAGCACCGCAAACCCAAGTGGCCTCGCGCGCATTAACGTAAGGTCGCCTGACTTCACGACCAATAACACGGCGGTTGGCGCTTACGGTGGCGACCTGACCGGTGCCATGTGGCGCTTCGACCTGGAGCGGGGCACCGCCAGCAAGGTGGCCTATTTCCCGGGCAAGCCTATCATGGTTGCGCCGGCGATCGGCCAGATCCAGGACAAGCTGGCGATCTTCTATGGCACTGGCCGCTACCTGGGCCAAAGCGACCTGGACGATGCTGATACGCAGACCATCTACGGTATCAAGGACGATGGCACCAGCACGGTGACCAGCAACAGCCAGCTGGTGGGGCAGACCGTGACCACCACCGGTACTACGCGCAATATCAGCAAGAATGCGGTTGACTGGTCCAGCAAGATGGGCTGGTATGTCGACTTGCCGGACTCCGGCGAGCGCATCAACCTCGCACCGCAACTGTTCCTCGGCACGCTGATTTACGCGTCCACGGTGCCCTCGGTGTCGGCTTGCCAGCCTGGCGGCTACAGCTGGCTGTACCAGCTGGATTACAAGACCGGCGGCAACGTCCAGGTCAATGTGGCGGGCGGCTTGAAGTACACCTCGCCGATTGTCGGTAACAGCGTGGTCAAGCTGCCTAACGGTACCCCGATGATCTATCCGGTAGGGGCATCGAACGGCATGGGCATCCCGCAGGTAATGCGCGTGGGCCCGGATGACCTGGATTCCGCCAAGGTCCGCGTCCTGTGGCGGGAAATCGCGGACTGATGGTGCGATGATGGCGAACCGTCTCCGGCCGTGGCTGGCGCTGCTGGTCTCAGGCCTGGTGCATGCGGGTTTGGCACTGGTCCTGCTGGGCCTGGCCAGCCGCGTCACCAATGACGGCGCCGCTGCGGCGCCGCCGGGGCCTGTGCTGACCGTGCGGCTGCTCGGTGCGGCGCGCCCGGCGGCGGTGCCTGACGGTTCGCAACTGGCCGCTGCTGCGTCTTCCGAAGCGGTCGTTGCGCCGAATCCTGCACCTTTGCCTCCAGTGCAGGCACAGCCCGAACACCACTATTTTGGCGCCGAGGCCATGACCCGGCAGCCGGAAGTGTCGGAGGGACTGGTGGCCGGCAAGCTGCTGGTGGTGCCGGGCATCACCCCGCAAACCGTCGCATTGCAGGTCTGGATCAGCGATGAAGGCGCGGTCGAACGCATCGCCCTCGATTCGCCAATGAACGAAAAGGAAGAGCAACTGCTGCTGGCCGCTTTTGCCAGCGTCCGGTTCCAGCCGGGCCGCATCGGCCGCATCGCCGTGCGCGGCCACCTGGCGATGGAAATCATGCTGGACGACGCCCTCCGGATGTGAGGGGAGTGGTGGTAAAATAGCGGGTTTTCCGTCTGCGCCAACCGCTGGCTGCCATCATGTCTGACGATATCCAAATTCAAAGTTCGAGCAAGACCCCCGCGCTGATTGCGCGCGAAGTCGCTCGCCGCCGTACTTTCGGCATTATTTCCCACCCGGATGCGGGTAAAACCACGCTGACCGAAAAGCTGCTGCTGTTCTCGGGCGCGATCCAGATGGCCGGTACCGTCAAGGCCCGCAAGAGCGGCCGCCACGCCACCTCCGACTGGATGGAAATCGAGAAACAGCGCGGCATTTCCGTGGCTTCCTCGGTGATGCAGTTCGAGTTCCGCGACCACATCATCAACCTGCTTGACACTCCTGGCCACCAGGACTTCTCCGAAGACACCTATCGGGTGCTGACCGCGGTCGACTCGGGCCTGATGGTGATCGACGCTGCAAAAGGCGTGGAAGCGCAGACCATCAAGCTGCTCGACGTCTGCCGCATGCGCAATACGCCGATCGTGACCTTCATGAACAAGCTGGACCGCGAATGCCGCGATCCGCTGGAGCTGCTCGATGAAGTGGAATCCGTGCTGAAGATCCAGTGTGCGCCAGTGACCTGGCCGATCGGCATGGGCAAGAACTTCCGCGGCGTCTACCACCTGATCAACGACGAGATCCTGCTGTTCCGCGCTGGCGAGGAAAGCGTGCAGGGCTTCGAAGTCATCAAGGGCATCGACAACCCACGCCTGCAGGAGATGTTCCCGCTGGAGATGGACCAGTTGCGCATGGAAGTGGAACTGGTGCACGGCGCCTCGCATCCATTCAGCCTGGAAGACTTCCTGGCGGGTAAGCAGACACCGGTCTTCTTCGGCTCCGCGATCAACAACTTCGGCGTGCGCGAGATCCTGTCCGCGCTGGTCGATTGGGCGCCTGCGCCGGGTTCGCGCGACGCGTCGGTACGCGTGGTGCAGCCGACCGAAGAAAAGTTCTCCGGCTTCGTGTTCAAGATCCAGGCCAATATGGACCCGGCGCACCGCGACCGTATCGCCTTCCTGCGCGTATGCTCGGGCCGTTTCGAGCGCGGCATGAAGGTCAAGCACCTGCGCCTGAACCGCGAGGTCAAGGTGTCGTCCGTGGTGACGTTCATGGCGTCTTCGCGCGAACAGGTGGAAGAGGCTTACGCAGGCGACATCATCGGCCTGCCGAACCACGGCAATATGCAGATCGGCGATTCCTTCTCGGAAGGTGAGATGCTGCAGTTCACCGGTATTCCATACTTTGCACCGGATTTCTTCCGCCAGGTGCGCATCCGTAACCCGCTGAAGATCAAGCAGCTGCAGAAGGGCTTGCAGCAGCTGGGCGAAGAGGGCGCTGTGCAAGTGTTCAAGCCGGTGCAGGGCGGTGAGGTAGTACTGGGCGCGGTCGGCGTGCTGCAGTTCGAAGTCGTGGCTTCGCGCCTGATGAATGAGTATGGTGTGGATGCGGTGTTTGAAAGCACCTCGATTTCAACTGCGCGCTGGGTGTCGTGCGATGATAAGAAGATGCTGGCTGACTTTGAAGCTGCGCTGGGGCATAACGTGGCATACGATGCGGCCGGCAACATGGCTTACCTGGCGACTTCCGGCGTCAACCTGCGCCTGACCCAGGAGCGTTGGCCGAAGCTGACGTTCCATGCGACGCGCGAGCACGCGACTAAGCTGGATTAAACCCGTTAATCTGGGTCAGACCCAAGGGTCTGACCCTGGTTTAACGGTTTTCCTAAGCTGCCCACAACCGCCCCTCCCGCAACAAAGCCTCCAGCTGCTCCGCCGGCATCGGCCGCGCAAAGTAATACCCCTGCATCACGTCACACCCCGCATCCGACAGGAACGCCACCTGTTCCTCCGTCTCCACGCCCTCCGCCACCACAGTCATATTGAGCGAATGCGCCATCGCAATAATCGCCTTCGCAATCGCAGCCCCATCGCCCGGCACCGCATTCACGAAACTCCGGTCAATCTTCAACTGGTCAATCGGGAAGCGCTTCAAGTAAGCCATTGAAGAATACCCAGTCCCGAAATCATCGATGGAAAGATGAATGCCCGCTGCCTGAATCTTGTGCAGCAAAGCGATATTGGCATTCACATTCTCCATCAGTACGCCTTCAGTAATTTCCAGCTCCAGCAAGCGAGGCGGCAGGCCCGTCTCCATCAGCAAAGCCTGAACCTCATACATCAGCTGCACATCCTTGGTCTGGCAAGCCGACACATTCACCGCCACATGCTCGATGTCCTCCATCAGCCCCGCCTTGCGCCAGGCCGCCGCCTGCCGGATCGCCATTTGCAGCACCCAGCGCCCCAGCGGCACGATCACACCACTTTCCTCCGCCACCGGAATGAATTCCGCCGGGCTCACCATGCCGCCCAAAGCTTCGCAATGCCAGCGCACCAGCACCTCCATGCCGCACATGCGCCCGCTGCGCACGTCAATCTGCGGCTGGTAGTGCAAGGACAGTTCATTGTTCTGCAAAGCCTTGCGCAAGTTCGCCTCCAGCGCCAGGCGCTTGCTGGCCCGGTGTGCCATCTCCTCGTGGAAGACCTCGTAGGCATTCTTTCCCTTGTTCTTGGCATGGTACATCGCGATATCGGCGCAACGCACCAAGGCCGCTGCATCGGGCGCATCCTTCGGATAGACGCTGACGCCAATGCTGGCGCTGACGAAGAGCTGATGGGTCCCGACCATGAATGGATCGGCCAGCGCACGCAGGATCTTGCGCGCGACCTGGTCGGGTTCCATTTCGTCGTCGGCCGGCTCGACGATCACCACGAATTCATCGCCACCGATGCGGCAGACGATGTCCGTGCTGCGCAGGGTTTGCCCCAGGCGCTCGGCCACCTGGCGCAGCAGCATGTCGCCAATGTCATGGCCCAGCGTGTCGTTGACGACCTTGAAGTTATCGAGGTCCAGCAACAGCATGCTGACGCTGGTCTCCTGGCGATCCGCACGCTTGAGCGCATGGGCCAGGTTGTCGTTGAAGGCATTACGGTTTGGCAGGCAAGTGACGGGATCGATATGCGCCAGCACATGCAGCTTGTGCTCTGCCTGTGCTACCGCAGCACGCATGCGCCGTACCAACAGCCAGGCCAACGCAAAGGAACCCAGGGTCGCAAGCGCAGTGAAGGTGGCAAAAGCCAACGAGCGGCGGTAAAGCGGGAACAGGGTGGCGCGTATCGAAACACAGCCGATCAGTTTGTGGTCGACCGTTATCGGCTCCTGCACCTCAATATAATCAATGCCGTATTCGTGCAAGGATTCGCCGGTCTCACTGACCGGCAGTTCCGGCACTGGCGCATTGTTGCGGCGGAACTGCGCCAGCGGGGTGCTGCCGACGATGATGTTTGCGCTCTGCACACTGGGCGAAGCCGACAGGCCGCTGAGGATTTCTTCCGCTGCACGGGCATCGCTGAAGAGCAGGGCGGCCGTACTGTTGTTGCCAACGATGCGTGCCTGTACCTGCAAGTCGCGCAGCAAGGTGCTGCGCAGGGCTATGAACTGGAACACCACCATCAATATGCCGGCCAGGCACAAAGCTGCGCCGGCCGCCAGCATGGTGGAACGGACTACCTTGCTGCCGATCGGCAGCGGCGCGGTTTTGGCGCGCGACGTCATTGAACACTCCTTGCCAGCCGCAATAGCTTGGAACTGAGGGACAGGCGGGCCTGGCGCACCGGAATCAGGTCCACGTCAAAGCCTACGCGGCGATTGTCGATACCAAAAGAAATCATGGCGCCATTGGCGCCAATGATCCTGTCATCTGCGACTGTCAGCACGCTGCTGGTCGCCAGGTCATGTTTGAGCAGGGTCCAGCGCTCGCGGTCCTGCGCGTCCAGTACAAGCAAGTGGCAGGTCGCCAATTGCGCGCCTGCCAATGAAGGTGGCAGTGTGCGCACAGAGATGCGATGGCCGTTGACCTGCTTCTCTTGCAGTCCAGTCAATGCCGTCAGCAGGCCGTTGCCCTGGAAGACGCATAAGCGCAGCGGTGCGCTGGCTGGCAGGGTGTCCGTTGGCCATTCAGTGAACAGGGCGAAGTTGAACAGGATGGCAGCCTTCAGTTGTGCCTCGTCCGCACCTGCAGGAAGCTGGGCGCGCGCCTGCCCGCCCGCTATCAGGAGCAGGAGCAGGAGGGCGAACAGGTGGCGCATCATCAGTAGGCCGCCTTCAGCTTGAAGTAAACACGGCGCCCATCCTGTTCGATGGATCGTTGCAGGTAGCCGAGCGATACAGGATCGGAGTAACGGCGGTCGAACAGGTTTTGCACGCCGATCGACGCGTCGAAGTGGCGCGTAAGGCCGACGGAAAAGATGTTCAGGTTTGCCAGCACAAAGCCGCCGGCCTCTCCACCGTCAATCAGGCTGCGTGCACTGACGTATTGGCCCTCGACACCAGCGTGCCAGACGCCGGACATGCGCCCGGTAGCATTCAGATTGGCCAGCCAGCGCGGCGAATTGACTTCGCCGGCAGCGTTGCTCACATGCTGGCGTGCCAGGCTGGCACGCAGCCTGGCGCCATTGTTCCAGGAGCGCTCGACTTCCATTTCCAGCCCACGCGCACGGTTGCGGCCAACATTGCGGAAGATTGGCAGTCCAAGCTCCTCATCATCAACCTCGGTGATCAAACCTGAAGCCTGGTTTGCATAGGCGGTCAGCGTGAACCGCGCGTTCGAGCCAAACTGGCGCACCAGCGACAGCTCGTGGCTGCGGATCTTCTCACGGCCAAGATCCGGATTTGCCAACTGTCCGCCTTGCCCATCAATGCCGTAAAACAGTTCATAGTTGTTTGGTGCACGGAAGGCGCTGCCATAGATAGCCTTGAGCGTCGTCTCGCGCGCCAGTTCCGCAATCAGCGCCAGGCGCGGGCTGAATACGCCGCCGGTGCTGGATTCGCGGTCATAACGCAGGCCAGCGTTCAGCAGCAGGCCTTGCGCCAGCGTGATTTCGTCTTGCGCGTAGATGCCAAGGCGTTTGCCGTACGCTACATCATCGAGGTAGACCACGCGCGGTTCGATGTCGTAGTTTTGCAGCGTCAGTTTGCTGTTGTATTGGTATTCGGCGCCGATGACTACCTTCTGAGCCGCAGTCAATTGCAGGAACAGGCTGACATCAGCGCCCCACCAGCGGGCGCGAGTCTGGTCCAGGTTGATGGAACCGAATGGCTCCCAGTTCACAAACAGGCCTCTGTAATGGTAATCGCCGTGGAACACGCGGCCCGTCAGTTCGCCATGCATTGGCAATACCTGGCTGCGGTAGCCCAGTTCGGCCAGACGCAATCGATCGAGCGTCTGTCCGCCGGGGACGTTAAACGGTTGCCCGTATGAGGCAGTAGCCATGCCTTTGGTGCGTGCGCCATCCAGGAGCGTCATCGACCACGCGCCAACCTGGCCGCGTGCGAAAAAGCGGCTGATGCGTTCCCAGTCCAGGCCCTGCGCCGTGTCCTGGAATTCAGGGAAGTAAAGGTCGCGGCCAGCGCTCAAGCTGCGGCTGGCTGACAGCAGCAATTCGGCATCGCCATCGCGCCAGCCATAAGTCGTGCTGCCTGTGCGCGTGCCGGCCTGACCCGCTTCGAGCGTGCCGCGCGGGCCTTCCAGTTCCGAGGCACGGCGGGTGATGACATTGATCACGCCGAAGAATGCGTTGGCGCCGTAAATCGACGATCCCGGGCCCGGCACGAATTCGATGCGGTCGACCAGGTCCAGGTCGAGCGGGAATTCGCCGCCAAGCTGCGCCTGGTCGAAGACCGGATCGTTGATGCGCGTGCCGTCGATCTGCAACAGGAAGCGTGTGTTCAGGTCGCCCGAACGCAGGAAACCGCGCGCACCAAGATAGCTGTAGCTGCGGTCGTTGCTGGTGTAAAGGCCGCGAATGCTGCGCAAGGCGTCGGCCAATGTGCGCCAACCATATGCTCGAATATCGGCAGAGGTAAGGACGGTTACATTGGAAGGAGCTTGTGTCGCCTTTTGGTTAAAACGCGAGGCGCTATACACCTCCATGGACATCAATTGCTCAAGCGGCAAAGTAGTCAAGTCGGCATCTTGCGCGCAAGCGTTCGCCGCCGCGAGCAGCAAGACTGCCAGCGGCCTGGTGCGGAGGCCTTGCAGTGCTGTGGTTCTCATCCCGATGGTTTGTTTTTATCGTGTGTTCACATGGTGGCATTGCCCTGCGGGAATGTACAGCCCGGCAGGACTGGCCAGCACTTTTAAACAACAACCATTAGCTGTCGATTAATGCCCGCCAGGCACTGGGCGCCTGGCCCGCCAGCTGCTTGAATGCGCGCCGGAAAACGACTTCGTCGCTGAAACCGGTTTCAATCGCCACACGCCGCAAACTCACAGTCGGTTTTGCCAGCATGCGCTTGGCCTGCTCGATGCGGCATTGCAAAATGTACTGCACCGGCGTGACGCCGAGCGCCGCGCTGAAGCGCCGCGCCAGGTTGCGCTGGCTCATGGCGATATGGCGCGCCACGTCGTCGGGCGTGATGCCGGCGCAGCTATGCTGTTCGATGTAGCGTTGCGCCGCCTGTACACGGGCATCGCCATGGTCCTGGTGTCCGCTTGCTACGCCTACGTGCGGCAGCTCGCGTGCCGAGTTCGCATAGCGCGCAAATTTCAGCGCAGCCTTTTCGCCGTGAAAGCGCTTGACCAGGTGGGCGCAAGCGTCGATGGTAGGCGTGATGCTGGCCGCGGTGATCAGGCGACCATCCACGACCAGCGGGGATTGGGGCGACAGCCTGACTTCCGGATGCTGCGCCGCTATCGCGCGCCGGTCAGCAACGTTGCAAGTCGCATCGCGCCCATCCAGCAACCCGGTTGCCGCCAGCAACCGTACCCCGCTCGCTGAAGCGAGGATGCAGCCGCCGGCTTCGTAGTGTCTGACGACCCAGCGGTGCAGGGCAGGGCTCGCAGGCAGCTCGCCATAGAAAGGCGGCAGTACAAGGACCTCTACGCGGCGCGCATTGCGCAGGCTGCGCTCCGGTAGCAGTGCCGGGCCGGTGAACGAACGCACTGGCTGCATGGTTGGCCCCACCAGCGCCACGTCAAACATGGCCGCCGCATCCAGGTCCGGTAGGCGGGCATTCAAAGTGCCCGCCACTGCCAGCAGCTCCCGGATCAGCATGACGCCACCCGCCCAGCAGTTATGGTCGATAAAGATGTTTGTCGTGATGGCGGAAAAAGTACCCTGCATGGCGAGTAATGTACCATGCGCCGGGGCTGGTGGGTCTAGGATGAACTCATGAACATCCTCTCATACATCGACAAGCAAGAGCTTCGGGCCTTCACTACAGCCGATAACTGGCGCGCAGCAGGCGTGGTGATCGCAAACGTCCTGATGGTAGTAGCCGGATTTGCGTTGCCCGCGCTCTGGCATCATCCAGTCGCCTGGATGCTTGCGAGCGTTCTGCTCGCCGGCCGTGCGCTCGGATTCGCGATCCTCACGCACGATGCTGCTCACCTGAATTTCTTCACCTCACGCGGGGTGAACCAGTGGATGGGGAAATGGGTCTTCGGCGCCTTGCCGAACGTGCCTTACGCCGCCTACCGCCGCGGCCACCTTGAGCATCACCGCACAGCCGGAACTGGCGCCGATCCGGATTTGGTCTTTGTCGCTGGCTACCCTGCGACGCGCGCCAGCCTTCTGCGCAAACTGCTGCGCGACATCTCCGGCGTGAATGGCGTGAAAGGAATCATCTACCAGTTCCAGCCGAGCGATCGTGGGGCACTGTATCCGTTTTTCGTCATGCACGGACTGATCCTCGCTGCGTTGTGGACGCTAAGTGTGCCCGAGGTGTACGCCTGCTGGTGGCTAGGGCAGTTGTTCGTTTTCCCGCTACTGCTGCGCCTTCGTGTGATGGGCGAGCACGGAGGCGTCCCCGACCACATGGACCGCGACCCGCGCCGCAATACTGCCACTACCTTGGCTGGCCCGCTTGCACGCTTGCTGGTCGCCCCCAACTTTGTCAACTACCACATCGAGCACCATATGGCTGCAACGGTGCCTGGCTACAATCTGCCTGCGTTGCATAGGGCGTTGCGCGAGCGTGGCTACTTCGATGGCACTGCATGTCTGGCCGCATCCTATTGGGCCGTGATCCGCCGCTGTACGGCCACCAAGGGAAACGCCGCAGTACGCCGCTTACACGGCGCCCGCGGCGCGTTGGACAATATGCGCTGACCAGAACTTAGTTCAGCGGCGGTTCGTTTTCGATCACCCTGCGCCGAGAATCAAGGCGGAATGTTTTCGATTTCAGGATATTGTTCCATTACTTGGCACTCGCCGGAGCGGGCAGCGGCCAACGCTACGTGTTGGGTACCTTTAGTCCGGTAGTGGAAGGTCAGACTGAAATTGTCTGCTGCCGTATTGATATCGCTGAGTGTCGCCTGTTTCCCATTCTTGCTAATGGAAGGAGAGCTCAATTGATCTTGATCCTCAGGACTGATCGTAATCGAACTAATGATGATGTCATCTGGCGTTTTGCTGGTCAATCGGAAGTTCAGAATGGTGTCGCTTTCGGTGACTTTGATTGTCTTGGGATCAAATTCATCGACAAAGCTTCCGTCAGCGTTTTTGGACACTGTGACCTTGACGTGAATCACGCCCGGGTCCTTTTTTATTTTATCGTTCATTGTTACCTCTTCAGTTGTGTAGAAAGGTATTGCTGATACCGTAGATCACGGTAGCCCATTTTTTCCAACGTCTGAATCGTCGTGACAACAGCGGACGCCGTGCCGGCACAGACGTTGGCACGCACTTGCAGGGCAAGCAAGGCGTAATCGGTGGAATCGGAGGCGCTACTGCCGAGTAGCTCCTTCGCACGATCGCAATATTGGCGTGCGCTTAAGGCATCTTTTGCCTGTTGGGCAAATTCAGCTCTCGTCAGCAAGGCTTCAGCAAGTAATGTCATTTCGACTGTATCTCGCTTCTTTCCTTGCAACAGGGGCTCTAGCACCGCAATGGCGGCTTCCAAATTCTGTCTACCTTCTTCGCGGCGACCAGCGCGCGACATCAATACACCGCGCAATTGGTGTATCCGGGCATCTTGATAACGCAAGAAAACGTTCTTTGGATCTTGAGCGGTCAGGTCTTCGATGTCTTTCGAAAGCTTGTCCAATTGCGCGAGAAGCTCATTGCCATTCGCGCTTTCTGTTTTCAGCTCTATTTGCCTAGACTGAACGGAATAAAGACGAGTCTGCCATGCACGATTGCTTGGATCAGTTTTAACAAGCTGCTGAAGGAGCTGCTCAGCATCACCTAAGTATTTCAGTGCGGTGTTTTGGTCGCCAAGTGCAACTTGTAGAACGGATTGCCGAATAAGTGATAGCGCTAAGCGGTGCGTCCAGGCCCCGTTGCCTGAATGGATGGGACGCAGAGTTCGCTCTTCTTGGCTATATAATTCTCGCGCCGCAGCCAGATCTCCGAGCTTGAGTTTAGCCTCGGCAAGCCAAGAATAGCTGTTAGCAATGTCCACTTCCAAAGAGGCGTCATATTTTTTGATCGCTTTGACCTTTAATTTGAGTGCAAGCGACTGCTCAAACTGGCCCGCAGCTTCTTTGTAATTGTTCCGTTTGAGGCTGACACCGCCGACGCTGGTGAACGCATACGATTGCTCAAGCAATGCAGTCGGATCGCCGGGCGCAGCTTTTGCGAAACGATCACTAAGCCGTAGATAATCATTGAAGTAGTCAGATGCCTTGTCCAATTCGTTTCGATGCAGGTGCAGTTGACCGTTCATAAACGCGATAATCGCTCGTTCGCGCAACGCAGCGGGAATTTCGCTTGGTACATGCTCGAGCGTGGCCTGCGATAGGCTGAACGCTTTGGCCGCCTCCTCTGGATGACCTCGATTAAGCCTGACTTCCCCAATCAAGCGCAACGCTTTGGCTCTATTGACAGGAGATGCTTTGGATGACTTGTCCACTTCATCTTTCCCAAGATAATCCATTGCCTTTTTACTGACGTCGTCAAGCAGTTCGAGCCGGCCGAGTGGACGAAGTTTCTCGACGAATTCGCCGAGCATATACGTCATCAAGTCCTCGGCTTCTGTGCGGCTTTGTTCTGCCTGCTTCTGCGCTGAACGCGCGGTCGCGCCAAAAATGCCAGTCAAGACCGCGAGCGTAGCGATCAATGCCATGATCGCTAAGCGAATCCTTTCTCCGAACCGGGCCCGGTTCACTGATGCGCGTACAAATTCTTGCTCGGATGGTGATAGAGCAAAGTCCTTCAGGGCAAGCAACTCTGCGGCTTGGCTGACTTGAGCGCCACGGGGAAGTAGAAGGTCTCGGGCCCGGTCCGCTTCCACCCAGCGACGCGCTTGCCCAACAAGGCGAGTTCGAAGTTGTAGCGCATTACGGTATTGATCAATCCAAGTGACTACGCGTGGCCACTGGCGTAGTAGCGCTTCATGGGCTACACCAAAACTTGGTACGTCACCAGCCAGTTCGCTGACAAACAGCCGGGCCTCAACCATGACGCGCACGAGCTCTTTCTCGTCTTCAGTGCGAAGCATCGAAAGCGGGCTTCGACGGGATGTTACCGCCGACTGATCCTCTCCGACATTGACGAGCAATGACAATACGTGTGGCAGGGCGACAATCTGCGACGGTGTTAACGTGGAAACCACTTGCTCTGCGCGCACGCCAACAGCACCCTCGATCCCACCAAGTTGGCGATAGACCTCAAACTTCAACGTTCCGTCGGCGTCACGCTGGCGGTAAAGTTCATTCAAGGTGTACTGAAGCAGGGGCAGCATATCTGAGTTACCGCGGGCTGCATCGCATAAGACGTCGTCCAGATTGGCCCCGGTTGATGCATCCTTTTCAAATTTCAGTTCTGCCGCAAAGGCTGGGCTGCGAACGATCTGGGCGATATCCGCGCCATCCGGCGGAAGGACGTCAAAATGCCCGCCGCGTGACTTCAGGGCGAGTAACGCAGGTTGGGCCATCACTTCAGGATAGAAGTCATTGCGGCATGCCATCAGCATGAGCAGGCAATTCGACTTTGCCAGAACTTCGATCACTTCAATGAAACGGTTGGCTTCGTCTTGCTGCGCGCGGAACACGGCTTCCAGACGGTCGACAAATACCCCGACCGAAGCCCGTGTGCATGCACATTCTCGAAGTTGGGCGGCGACGGCGTCAGGATCCGCAGTCAGTCGCTGCCCAAGGCTGTCGGCACTGGCTCCAGGGAACAGCGGCTCGCCGTTAATCTCAGCGTCAATCAACGCGCCGGCCAAGGCTTGGAACAGGGTGCCGCTGCCGAGGTCCGCGCAGTCGAGGTAAACAGTGCTGGACAGCCCGACCGGTTCGTCCGAGCGAATGGCGCCTGCCATTAATTGTGGCAGCAGGCCGGCGCGGACCAGGGAAGTCTTCCCGGAGCCGGACGGGCCGAGCACCAAAGCCATGGGGCAGCCATGGGCAGCCTGGGTCAGGACCAGCTCGCGCAACTGTGCGGTGGCTTGCACGCGGCCAAAGAAAATGGCGGCGTGATTTTCCTGGAATGCTTCCAGGCCGCGGAAGGGCGAGCCGCCTTCCCACGTCGTCGCAGGTGGCGCGGCAAAGGTCACAACCGGCGCGATCGCCCGGTAGCCGCGCTTGCGGATCGTCTCAATATAGCGCGGCTCGGTGCTCGAATCGCCGAAGGCACGCCGCAGTTGGGTGATGGCTTTGTGGACCGGGTTGTCGCCCAATTCGCTGCTTCCCCAGCAAGCCTGCAGGATCTCTTCCGCTGGAATGACCGCGCCTGGATGGCGGCAAAGATAGCGCAGAACCGCCATCACGCGCGGTTCAAGCTGCGTTTTCGCATCCCCATTGCTGACGAGATTGGCTTCTGGACTGACTAACCAGTCGCCGAATTGGAACTCCATGGCTTGCCCAACCTTCTTTTTCTTGTCTCTTATAAATCAACGACTTAGAAACCTTGCGATGCCTTTCTTCCGGTCCGGAAGGTTTTCTTCCGGCCTCCGGAAGATTTCCGGAAGGCGAGGGAAGACTTTTTTTCTTACATTGCAGTCATTGCCAAACGGCCAAATCTTAACATTCTTAAAAGCAAAAATGGTCACAACTAAAGCGGTATTTTTTGAAATCGGCCCTGACACCACAACTTCGGTGCAACAGCTATCGGCCAGCTGGTTCACCTCCGGAAAGTTGCTTGAGAGCACGATTGACGCCATGCGAGCCGCCGGAGAGTTTCCTAACGACATCCGTTACGGAAGCATGGAAGTGGGCAGCCTGGCCCTCGGCGGCGATGGCGAAGATAAGGCTGAGCTGCGCCCGGTTGAGATCCGTTATGACTCCGCGGCACCGACTACTGCCCACCTGACATTGACCCTTGCATCCGGGAATTTGCGCTTTTACAACGCTTACGGCCGGCGCGACATCTTGCGCCAGGCGGTGGCCGGCTGGCGCCTGGAATTCACGGCGGCGGTCAATGAATATGGCGGCCTGGTCCTGCAGGCAGCCCTTTGTGATGTAGATAAATCCCATTTGCCATGCGACAACGGCCCGCTGAAAGAGTTCTTTATCACTGCGGTTGGCAACTGGCTGCGCAGCCAGTCGCAAGCTGTGCTCAATAAAACGGCAATGCGCCGCGCAGTGATCGGGCGTGAAAGCTTCCTGCGCCAATATATCTACCCGATGGTAGTGGAGAAGCTGCAGCGCCGCCTCGACTCGCTGCCGGACTATGTGGCGTCGCGCGAAGGCGTGGCCCAGGTCAACTTGCAGGATAGCCAGAACGAGAAGTCGGGCGTCGAAGCGACCCTGAACAATGGCGAACGCGCTCGCTTCATCCGCAACAGCAATGGCTGGACCTACCGCGACCACGTTCTGCTGAGCTGGCAGGAAGCTAACCGCACCTTGCATGACCGCGAGTCGGAGCAGGACCTGCAATGCATGGTGACCATGGGCCGCCAGGCCGGTCCGGACGGCGTGCCGCGCCCGACCCTCGATATCAGCAGTGTGCTGGGGCGCTATGAGTGGGACAGCGTGAAGCAGGAATTGCCGCTGTCGCGCCAGCGCAGCTATATGGGCAAGGCGTGGGCGCGCGCGACGCTGCAATGGTCGCTGCGCCTGCAGTGGCAGGTGGAGAACGGCCGCGTAGGCGTGGCCGCCTTGGCGCGCAAAGGCGTGCCGGCCACCGATGCCGGCACTACGGGCATTTACGTGGTGTCCGACCCGCTGCCGCACTTGCTGAACGTGCAGCGCATCAACCTTTGGTGGGAAGGCAATGCCGCCAGCCTGGCCTCGGTTCAACAGGATATTGCCGGTTTCCTGGCAACGGCTACCGGCGACATGTTCGCCGCCGTTGCCGAGGGGCTGGCCCCAGGGCGCAAGCTGGGATGCCGTGACTTGCGCATCAATGAGTCTGGTGACATAGAGATTGAACTGGGGGAATGAAGCATGTCTGTTCTGATGACATCTGTGCCAGTGGCGCAGGTCCGAAAGTGGGGCGGCGCCAGTGCGTCGGGCGCCTTGAGTTTTGCTGCTGCGCGCGTGGCGCGCATTGTGTTGCAACGTGAGCCGATGGCGAGTGAAGCGCTGTCGTGGACTACCTTGTATAGCTGCCAGGGCGATGCCGTGCGTGGGCGCGCCGAACTGGCCCTGCATTTGCTGGCGCGCCCGGAGTTGGCGGAGCTGGATGTGAAAGAGCGCCTGCTGCGCGCTTATAACGCGGTGTTCGACCGCTACGATGCGTCGCAGCCGGCAGATATGGCTTATTGGCGCAGCCAGGTGACCGCTGGCCGTGAACTACCTGCGCTGGTGCGGCAGGAACTGGTGCCACTGTACGAATCCGGCTACCGTTCCAGCCCTTGCGCCGCGCCGGCCATGGCGCGTTCGCCACTGTTCGTCGTACGGGACGGTTCCGGTCTGCCGCTGGTGTTTACGGTCGGCGCCAATCGCTCGCTATATATGTTCCGCCGCACGCCTTTCGGGCGCTGGTCGCAAACGGATTTGAGCGGCATGCTGCCTTTGAACCAGCTGGGCAAGGTGCAGGCTATCGACGTGCGACAGGCGCCTGATGGGACGATTGCACTGGCGCTGGCTGTGGCGCCCTGGGCCAGTGCTGGCGGGCCGACCCTCCATGTGGCAGTCGGCATTTCCAATCACCTCGACGAAGCTGGCTGGGTGGAGACCCTGCGCGGCATGGCACCGCGCTACGTCCCGGAACTGGAGGATGACGTAACGCGTATTTCGTTCGGCCTGCTGCAGACGGGAGCCGTGCCGATGGTGCTGGTGACGGCGGCGAATACCTGGTACTTCAATGCAGCGACGGATGGCCCGTTAACGGCCTGGGAGGAGCAGGAAGGCGCCGATCCTGTAGCGACGGCAATTGGCAGTTACCGCGTTCCGGGCGCCTGGCGCCTGAGCGATTCGCCTTGCGGACGCACTCTGCGCTTCAACAGTTTTGCACGCGCCGCGTCCTGGGGCATCGCAATCGACTACCAGGGGTTGCCGCGCAGGGCGAACAGCCTGCACCTGGCGCCATCGAATGTGCCCAACGTGCCTGACGTCTTCGTGGCGGGCGAGCGCATCGTCGTGTATCGCGGCGGGCAATCCGTGCCGCAGCCGGTAGCCAATATCGGTGGGGCCTGCGTGGTGTGGAGCGAAGCCACACCAGCCGGGGAATACCTGGCATACGGCGACGGTGCGGGCGGCCTTTGGCTGGTGTGCCGCAAGCAGGGCGGTCACTGGGGCATGCCGGTGCCGATTGCAACCACGCTGGTGATGGCTGCGTTGATGTCAGCTCCCAACCAGGGAGGCGTGCACGCAATCGGCATAACGCCCGGCGGCGCGCTGGCCTGGCTGCGTTTTAACGCCGACGGCGCCCAGGTCGGGGCGGAGGAAATTACCCAGGCTGCGGTATGGGATGACGAAGCGCAGGAAGTGCAACGCGCGGCGCGGGTGGCGCGCAGCGTCGCTTAAGACTTGTCGCGCGCCAGCAGCGCATCGACGATGCTGGCGATCCAGCAAACGAGCAGGATCCAGCCTGCCGTGGAGGCGCCCGGAATAATGCTGGCCTTGGTCAGGCGCTGGGAGATGAGGATAGGATCGGGCGGCAGGGCGCCGCTCAGGGCTTCGTCCATCAGGACAGTGGTCGCTTTCCATACGCCATACATCAGCCAGCCGAAGGCTGCCAGCGCGGGCACCATGAACACCAGCCCTCGCACGGTGCGCTTCAGTACCATTATTTGGCCAAGGCCGGGAAAGCCAAGTCCAGAGAACAGGGCTGCTTTGCTAGATTGCTTCATTCAGTTTCCATTAAAAAACGGCGGTCCATCACGGTACCGGCGTTTGGTGTTTCAGGCAAGCGTTCGCTTAGGCGTAGTCGCTGACTGGACTTTTCCGGTTCGATGCGCCCGGAGGAATGCCTGGCCCGACGGTGAGACCTGCACGCGAGCTTCCGTGCCAGCGCTATGAAGTCGCTCTACAAAACCGCGCGCATTTGCTTCTTCCCAAACCGGCAGCCTTGGACATGACGTGCGCCAAACTTCGATGACCTCCGAATAGGGCCGGGGTTCGCGACCGACCCATTCCAGCAGGTCGAGGATGAGTGGTTCTACTTGGTCGGACATATGGCCTCCTTTGAACTGCCGATGAGCAGCGCACGTGAGCCGAAACGGCCGCGCTCATCCTCCCTCAAGGATACCATTGACGTCGGACTGCAATAAAAGGCTGGGGCGCGTCAGGTGTAGGTGACGTTGTCGAAGGTCGCAGTGTTCAGCGCCGGATTGTTGTGGGACAGGACGGCCAAGCCCCTGAGCAGCGTGGCCGGCATGGCGACGCTGATGCCGCCCACCAGTGTCCAGTTCACACCGTCAGGAGAGATATAGCCAGTGAAGGTGTTGCCTGCCCGCGCCAGCCGCACCCAGTAGGGCGCATTGATTCCCGCCACAATCCTGACATTGCTGGAGCTGGCGCCGGCGGCGCCACGGTACATCATCTGCACGCCATTGCCGGGGGAGACCGCCACCAGCACATGCTGTGCGTTGCTGTCCCGCGAGGCGCGCATCATCACGCCGGACTTGGCCCAGCTATTGGTGTTGGTCATGCTGGTCACGCGCGCCGTGATGCTGCCGTCGCCGCTGACGTTGGCGCAGGCGAAATGGAAGGCATCGGCGGTGGACCAGATATCCGCGCCGCTGCCAGCTACCGTGTACACGCCGTTGGCGAGGCTGGCGCTGCCCCTCAGCGCCACCGCGCCGATGTCGACGTCGAACATCGGCGACGGCAGCGGCGAGGCGCTCAGCGCCTGGATGTCGGCCGCGCTGGCGGCGCCGTTATAGATGCGAAAGTCGTCGATCATGCCGTTGAAGGTCGGATCGCCGGCGAATTGCGAGCGGCCGATGTAGTTTTGCGTGGTGTGCCCAAGCTGGAATGGGGGCAGGCGGAAGTTGGCAGCGGTCGCGACGGATTGACCGTTCAGGTAGAGCGTGAGGTCGGTGCCTGACAGCGTGAGTGCAACGTGCACCCATTGCATGGCCGGCAGCGCGGTGGGCGCGTCGAGGCGCCATTCGCCATCCCCGCCGTTTAGCGTGGCCGCGAATCCCATCGTGCCGCGACCGGTTTGCGGCGACAGGAACATGTAATGCACGGTGTTGCCGCCAAAATCGAAAATCCGGCTCCATGACTGGCCGCCTTTCCAGTAGACCCAGGCGGCGATCGTGAAATCGCCAACCGTGTCGACGATATTGGCGGGGAGGGTGGCGTAGGCGCCGTTGCCGTTCAGCGCCAGGGCCGTGCCTTGACCCGACACGCCCTGAGCCCATGCGGCGCCGCTGGCCAGCGTGGCGCCGTGGCCGTTGCCGCTGCTGTCGGCGGCACTGGTGCCTGTGCCCTCGTCGAACGCCAGGCGGGTGTGCAGCCAGGCGCCCCTGATGCCGCGCGCCTCGTTCGATGCAGCCGTCTCGCCGGACGGCGTGCTGGCTGTGACGACGTAGTAATAGGCGCCGTACGTGGGCGGCGTATCAGTGTAGGTAAGCAGGTCGGTGATGCCGGTGGCGATTACAGCGTACGGGCCGCCGGCGTTGGCGGCGCGCTTGACGGTATAGCTGGTCGCGTACGCGCTGCCCCACCATGACAGCACCACCTGGCCGGCCGTGGTCACGGCAGTCAGCCCGCTTGGCGGCGAGCTGGCGGCGATCGGGTCGCGCGTAAACAGCAGGGTGCCATAGCCCAATTGGTCCCAGGTGCCGCCGCCTTCCGGATAGTGGCCGCCGTTCTCCGGCGCCACTTTTTGCGCGAAGCGCTGTGTGTAGGGCGCCGCCAGTCCTTTGCGGTTGACGTAGTGGTTGTAGATCAGCGCCCACGCCGGCCGGGCGATGCCTTGCCCGCCGGTGGCAAAGGTGGTGGCCAGGAAGCCTTGCAGCGCGTAGTTGGTGAACGGGACCGAATAATACGTGGTCCCGGACTGGATCAGGTTGCCCTTGGCGGTATATTCGCAGGCGGCCAGCACGCGGTTGTTATCGTAGCCATACAGGTCGATACCCTGGTTCCAGGCCATTTCGCAGAGGGTGGTCACCAGCGCGATGCTCAGCGTGTTGTGTCCCTGGTCCCGGCCGGCTTCCTGGGTCTGGCCAAGATAGCCGGGATGGATGTAGTAGACCATCTGCGCGATAGCGCCGTTGCCCAGGCCCTCTTTGAAATAGCTCACCGCCTTGTCGAATTTGGCGCGGTCGTCGCACAGCACACCGATCGCCATGGCAGCAGCAAGCGCGCACAGGCCCCAGCTGGAAAATATGCCCAGGTTGTCATTGAGGTTTTCTACCATGGGATAAAACGCCGTCAGCATCATCTGCTGGAACTTCGCGATGTCGGCCGCCGCCCAGCCGGAATAGCCACGCATGATCTCGGCGACGTTGGCGAACTGGTAGCCTTGCAGTCCGGCGGCCAGGAAGCCGTCATAGTGACCGTCGGTGTAATTGATGGCGGTAAGCGTAGAGCCCCAGGCGTTCAGGATTTTCACGGCGGTGTTGGCGGCGGTGGTGTTGCCCGTGATTTTCCACTGCAACGCGTTCAGGTAGGCGGCCATGATGTCCCATTGCAGCACCTGTACATTGTCGCCATGAACGCCGTCATTGCGGTAGATCACGGGCCGTGGGTCAGGTTGCCATGTGTTGCTCGCCAGATTGTTCTGCAGCATCAGGTTCCAGTCGTCGATCCATGGCGACACACGTGCGCCAACCTTCTGGCTCATGCGGTTGAAGTCGGCCTGGGTATGCAGCAGGCCCGGATGGACGAAAGCGGGACCAGTGGCGACGCCGGCCAGGCGCTGGGGAGCGCGCGGTGCTGCGTCGGAGGTGCTGTCGCTGCCGCCACAACCCGCCAGGCTCAGCGGGCCAAGCGCTACAAAGCCGAGCGTGCTGGCGCAAAAGGTGCGGCGTTTTGGAGAGAAAAGTTGGCTAGGGTTGGACATGGCATATCCGGTGTGAGTGGGTGACCGGACAATTATGGCAGTCGATATTTCCGTGTGGAAACTGTGTGCGAGCCGCTGTGAAAAATCATTGCCAGCTTCGGTGAATTTAGTAATCGCCGGGCGAGAATAAGATTCATGCGGAGTATCGGGAATAGGCTTAGGCCCGCAGCGCCGGCAAACCAGTGCCTGACCCTGCGGGTCAGGCACTGCCTTATCGGTTTTGGCTTGAATCACGCCTTCCTGAACATCGGCCACGTGACGGTAACGAAACCGGCTGAGCTGGCACGAAACCGGAAAAGCAGTGCCTGACCCGCAGGGTCAGGCACTGGTCTGCAAGCGCTGCAGGCCTTGCATGGGGATGCCCCAAAAAAAACGCAGGCCAAGCCGTGGGGCTTGCCTGCGTTTCGGGGCGCTTCCGTTTAAGCGTAATCGCTCACTGGAATGCAAGCGCAGAACAGGTTGCGGTCGCCGTACACGTTGTCGGCGCGGCCGACTGGCGGCCAGTACTTCTGCTTGCGCAGCGAAGGCACTGGGTAGGCGGCCACTTCGCGGCTGTACTTGCGGTCCCACTTGTCGGCCAGCAGCACTTCAGCAGTGTGCGGAGCAAACTTCAGCGGGTTGTCCAGCTTGTCGAACTCGCCCGATTCCACTTTGGCGATTTCGGCGCGGATGGCGATCATGGCGTCGATGAAGCGGTCCAGTTCAACCTTGGACTCGGATTCGGTCGGCTCAATCATCAGCGTGCCCGGAACAGGGAAGCTCATGGTCGGTGCGTGGAAGCCGAAGTCCATCAGGCGCTTGGCCACGTCTTCATTGCTGATGCCGGTGGCGTCGGTCAGGGGACGCAGGTCCAGGATGCACTCGTGTGCCACCAGGCCGTCGTGGCCCGAGTACAGCACTGGGAAGTGCGGCGCCAGGCGGCGTGCGACGTAGTTGGCGTTCAGGATCGCGGTTTCGGTTGCGGCGGTCAGGCCTTCGCCGCCCATCATGGCGATGTACATCCAGGAGATCGGCAGGATCGATGCGGAACCGAACGGTGCGGCCGAGATCGAGCCGATGCCGTCTTCGCTGCGCACGTAGCCGTTGGAGCGCTGGTTCGGCAGGAACTTGGCCAAGTGTGCGCCAACGCCGATCGGGCCGACGCCTGGGCCGCCACCGCCGTGCGGGATGCAGAAGGTCTTGTGCAGGTTCAGGTGGGATACGTCACCGCCGAACGCGCCTGGGCCGGCCACGCCAACCAGTGCGTTCATGTTGGCGCCGTCCACGTAAACCTGGCCGCCGTGCGAGTGGATGATTTCGCACAGTTCGGTGATGCCGTCCTCGAACACGCCGTGGGTCGATGGGTAGGTCACCATCACGCAGGCCAGGTTCTTGGAGTGCTGTTCGGCCTTGGCTTTCAGGTCGGCCAGGTCAACGTTGCCCTTGTCGTCGCAGGCGGTCACTACAACCTGCATGCCCACCATGGCGGCGGAAGCAGGGTTGGTGCCGTGTGCCGACGATGGGATCAGGCAGATGTTGCGGTGGCCTTCGCCGCGCGACTCGTGGTACTTCTTGATCACCAGCAGGCCTGCGTATTCGCCTTGCGAACCGGCGTTAGGCTGCAGGGAGACGGCGGCGTAGCCGGTCACGGCGCACAGCATTTCTTCCAGCTGGGCGATCATTTCGCGGTAGCCGACGGTCTGGTCGTTTGGCGCGAACGGGTGGATCGACGAGAACTCCGGCCAGGTCACCGGGATCATCTCGCTGGTGGCGTTCAGCTTCATGGTGCAGGAGCCCAGCGGGATCATGGTGCGGTCCAGCGCCAGGTCCTTGTCGGCCAGGGAGCGCAGGTAGCGCAGCATTTCGGTTTCGCTGTGGTAGCGGTTGA
>Ga0209050_1001136_pt1 | contig 32037 bp, 30 predicted proteins | sample Araplavi_mTSA_r2_FD_184276 | JGI IMG/M metagenome (GOLD analysis project Ga0209050, IMG submission 184276) | Arabidopsis root microbial communities from North Carolina, USA - plate scrape MF_Cvi_mTSA_r2 (SPAdes) (version 2) | ecosystem: Host-associated > Plants > Roots > Endosphere | place: USA... | reverse complement strand
ACTCGTCATCCCCGGGCTCGACCCGGCGATCCAATTCCAGTGCGTCCGCCCCCATGCGTTCGCGAGGTCCGCGCCTCACCCCGCCATGCCTGATGGATGGCCGGGTCGAGCCCGGCCATGACGGGCGGGCCGGGAGGCACGCGCCACACCTGGGCGCTCTTGGCGTCCTTGGCGGCTCTCTCCCACCCTCCCCGCCCCAAACCGGCACATCTCCGCCCGGCGCCGGACTTGCAGGCCCGCGCCGCAAGGTCACCCACCTGCTCTCTGCGAGAGGGCAAGGGGTTGACTTCGGGAGTTCTGACCGAAAGAACCCCGCCACACGAAAAATCTGGAAGGAGCTCGGCCCCATGGCTGTCCGCGTCGCCATCAACGGTTTCGGTCGCATCGGCCGCCTGGTCCTGCGTTCGATCGTCGAACATGGCCGCAAGGACATCGAGGTCGTCGCGATCAACGACCTGGGCCCGGTGGAGACCAACGCCCACCTGCTGCGCTACGACAGCGTTCATGGCCGCTTCCCGGCCGAGGTGAAGGTCGACGGCGACTACATCGAGGTCGCGGGCCACGGCCGCATCAAGGTCACCGCCGAGCGTGACCCGGCCAAGCTGCCGCACAAGGACCTGGGCGTCGACATCGCCCTGGAATGCACCGGCATCTTCACCTCGAAGGACAAGGCCGGCGCCCACCTGGAAGCCGGCGCCAAGCGCGTGATCATCTCGGCCCCGGGCGACAACGTCGACAAGACCATCGTCTACGGCGTGAACCACGCCTCGCTGACCAAGGACGACGTGATCATCTCGAACGCGTCCTGCACCACCAACTGCCTGGCGCCGGTCGCCCACGTGCTGCAGGAGCTCTGCGGCATCGAGCGTGGCTACATGACCACGATCCATTCCTACACGGGCGACCAGCCGACGCTGGACACCCTGCACAAGGACCTCTACCGCGCCCGCGCCGCGGCCATGTCGATGATCCCGACCTCGACCGGCGCCGCCAAGGCCCTGGGCCTGGTGATCCCGGCCCTGGCCGGCAAGCTGGACGGCTCCTCGATCCGCGTGCCGACCCCGAACGTCTCGGTCGTCGACCTGACCTTCGTGCCCGGCAAGACCGTGACCGCCAAGGAGATCAACGAGGCCATGGTGGCCGCGGCGAACGGCGCCCTGAAGGGCGTGCTGGCCGTGACCAACGACCCGTTGGTCTCGATCGACTTCAACCACAACCCCGCCTCGTCGACCGTGGCCCTGCCGCAGACCCAGGTGATCGACGGCGGCCTCGGCCGCGTCCTCAGCTGGTACGACAACGAGTGGGGCTTCTCGACCCGCATGAGCGACACCGCCGTCGCCATGGGCAAGCTGATCTAGGCTTCGGAGAGGCCGGTGTTTACGAGGATCGGTTGGGCGGTGACTTGGCTCTTCGCGCCTCTCGCCGGTCTCGCGATCCTCGGCGTCGCGATCTTCACGACGCTGACCGGCTACGATGAACTGGCGCCGGCCGCCCTCATGGCGATCTGCGCGCTGGTCATGTGGGCGATGCTAATCTGGTCGGTGGCCCGGCAGCTCTCGGGCCGAGGCCTCCAGATCTATCTCGGAGGCTGCGCAGCCTTCGCGGTCACCGCCCTCGCCATCTCGTGTGTTCCGCTGCTTTCTGGCGCCAAGCCCAGCTCGGAACAGGTTTCGGTCGACCTCATTCAACCTCCGAAAGCCCCATGACCTTCAAGACCCTCGACGACGCCGACCTCGCTGGGAAGCGCGCCCTCGTCCGCGTGGACTTCAACGTGCCGATGGCCGACGGCCGCGTGTCGGACGACACCCGCCTGAAGGCCGCGCTGCCCACCATCGAGAAGCTGCGTGAAGGCGGCGCGAAGACGATCCTGCTGGCCCACTTCGACCGGCCCAAGGGCAAGCGCATCCCTGAGATGAGCCTGAAGCCCGTGGTCGGCCCGCTCTCCAAGCTGGTCGGCGCGACCGTGGCCTTCGCCGACGACTGCATCGGCGACGACGCCGCCAAGGCCGTGGCCGCCATGCAGGACGGCGACGTCCTGCTGCTGGAGAACGTCCGCTACCACGCGGGCGAAGAGAAGAACGACGCCGACTTCGCCAAGGCCCTGGCCGCCAACGGCGACCTCTTCGTCAACGACGCCTTCTCGGCCGCCCACCGCGCCCACGCCTCGACCGAGGGCCTGGCGCGCCTGCTGCCCGCCTACGCCGGCGAGCAGATGCGCAAGGAGCTGGACGCCCTGGACGCCGCGCTCGGCAATCCGCAGCGCCCGGTGCTGGGCATCGTCGGCGGCGCCAAGGTCTCCACCAAGCTGGACCTGCTGAACAACCTGGTCGGCAAGCTGGACTACCTGGCCATCGGCGGCGGCATGGCCAACACCTTCTGCTTCGCCCAGGGCGCCGAGATCGGCGGCTCGCTGTGCGAGAAGGACATGGCCGACACCGCCCGCGAGATCCTGAAGAAGGCCGAGGCGTCCGGCTGCAAGGTGATCCTGCCCACGGACGTGATCGTCGCAAAGGAGCTGGCGCCGAACGCCGCCCACCGCACCGCGACGCTGGCCGACGGCATTGCCGCCGACGAGAAGATCTTCGACATCGGCCCGAAGGCGCTGGCCGAGGTGCTGGCCGCCATGGACGCCGCCAAGACCCTGATCTGGAACGGCCCGTTCGGCGTCTTCGAGGTGGAACCCTTCGACAAGGCCACTGTTGAATCGGCGAAGCACGCCGCCGCGCTGGCCAAGTCCGGCAAGCTGGTGGCCGTGGCCGGCGGGGGTGATACGGTAGCCGCCCTGAACGCGGCTGGCGTCTCGCAGGACTTCACCTTCGTATCGACTGCGGGCGGCGCGTTTCTTGAATGGATGGAAGGGAAGGAGCTGCCCGGCGTCGCGGCGCTCTCCCAATGAGACAGGTGGGGACCTGAGGTTATGGCCAGGATTACGCTTCGACAGCTTCTGGATCACGCGGCCGAGCACGGCTACGGCGTGCCGGCGTTCAACATCAACAACATGGAACAGGCGCTGGCGATCATGGAGGCCGCGGAGGCCACCAACTCGCCCGTCATCATGCAGGCGTCGCGCGGCGCCCGGTCCTACGCCAACGACATCGTGCTGAAGCACCTGATCGACGCCATGGCCGAGATGTACCCGCACATCCCGATCTGCATGCACCAGGACCACGGGAACAACGAAGCGACCTGCGCCACGGCGATCCAGTACGGCTTCACCTCGGTGATGATGGATGGCTCGCTGAAGGCCGACGGCAAGACGCCGGCCGACTACGACTACAACGTCGAGGTCACCCGCAACGTCGTGAACATGGCCCACTGGGTCGGCGCCTCGGTCGAGGGCGAGCTGGGCGTTCTGGGCAGCCTGGAAACCGGCATGGGCGAGAAGGAAGACGGCCACGGGTTCGAGGGCAAGCTCGGCCACGACCAGCTCCTGACCGACCCGGACCAGGCGGTCGAGTTCGTGAAGGCCACCGAGGTCGATGCGCTCGCCATCGCCATGGGCACCAGCCACGGTGCCTACAAGTTCACCCGCAAGCCGGACGGCGACGTCCTGGCGATGAACGTGATCGAAGAGATCCACCGGCGCCTGCCCAACACCCACCTGGTGATGCACGGCTCCAGCTCGGTCCCGCAGGACCTGCAGGACCTGATCAACAAGTACGGCGGCGAGATGCCCCAGACCTGGGGCGTGCCGGTTGAAGAGATCCAGCGCGGCATCAAGCACGGCGTGCGCAAGATCAACATCGACACCGACAACCGCATGGCCATCACCGCGGCCATCCGCCAGGTGTTCGTGGACAAGCCGGGCGAGTTCGACCCGCGCAGCTACCTGAAGCCGGCCAAGGAGGCCATGCGCAAGGTCTGCGTCCAGCGCTTCGAGGAGTTCGGCACGTCTGGCCACGCCGACAAGATCAAGCCGATCCCGCTCTCGGCCATGGCCAAGCGCTATGCCGGCGGCGAGCTGGCCCCGAAGATCGGCCTGACCCAGGTCGCCGCCGAGTAGGCGCGACGCCACGACGATCCGACGCCCGGGCCTCACCGCCCGGGCGTTTTCGTTTGGGGTTCGCTCGGTGCAAGAGGCACAATCGGCGGTGGAGACGCCGATGGACACACTCGAAGTCATCGCCCGGCCGCACTTCGACAAGGCCGATCTGGCCTGGCTGACCGACATCCGTTCGCGCCGCGCCGGCAGCCGCGGCCCGCCCTATTTCACCCTCGTCTTCAACGGCCTCGGCCTCACGCCGACGTCCTTCGCCGAGCAGATCAGCAAGCTGGCCGCCGGCATCCCGCGCATCCGGTTCCGCCTGCGCTCGGCGCTGGTCGTCCCGGAGCCGCCGGTGGGCCGCTTCCATGTGTTCCTCGTGCCGGACGAGGGCTTCGGGGCGATCCTCAAGCTCTACGACGCGCTGCACGTGGGCGACATCGAGGCCGCGCTCCGCTTCGACTCCCCCTACCTGCCCCACATCACGGTCGCGACCACCGAGACTTATGGGACCGCCCGCAAGCTGGCCCAGGCGCTCAACATGGGCGGCATCGACATCGCCGGCCACATCGACGCCCTCGAGGTCGAGCGCCGCACGGGCGACGTCATCCGCAAGGTCGCCGACGTTCCTCTCGTGAAGACCGGATGGTTCGGCTGAGCGAACTTTTTCAGCCGGCCATGTCGGGAAGCCCACATCGGCTTCGTCCTAGGGCCATGAAAGGCGCGGCCCCGCTCCGTCGCCCCCCAAAGGATGGAGAAGACGATGCCCAAGCTGCTGCAATCCCTGCTGATCGGCGCCGCGCTCACCACGCTGGCGGTCGCCGCGCCGATGACCTCGCAGGCCGCCCCCGCCGCCAAACCGGCGGCCGCCGCGCCGACCCCCCTGCCGAAGCCGACCAGGAGCGGCCACGTCGAGGCGAACGGCGTCACCTACTACTACGAGGTCCGCGGCTCGGGCCCGCCGCTGCTGCTGCTGCACGGCGGCCTGGGCTCGATCGACATGTTCGCCCCGGTCATGCCGCAGCTGGCCGCCAGGCACACGATCATCGCCATCGACCTGCAGGGCCACGGCCGCACCGTCCTGGGCGACCGGCCCTTCACCCTGGAGGGCCAGGGCGCCGACATGGCCACGATCCTGACCAAGCTCGGCTACGACAAGGTCGACGTCGTCGGCTACTCGCTGGGCGGCGGCGTCGCCTTCCAGTTCGCGGTCCAGAACCCGGCGCGGGTGAACAAGCTGGTTCTCGTGTCGGCCGGCTACGCGCGCGACGGCTTCTACGCCGACATGCTGGGCCAGCAGGCGCAGGTGAACGGCCAGGCCGCCGCCTTCATGAAGGACACGCCGATGTACCAGTCGTACATGGCCGTGGCGCCCCGCCCGCAGGACTTCCCCAAGCTGCTCGACACCTTGGGCGCCTATATGCAGAAGCCGTACGACTACGCCTCGGACGTGCCGAAGCTGACCATGCCGACGCTGCTCGTCTTCGGCGACAGCGACATGTACCGCCCCGAGCACGAGGTGAAGTTCTTCCAGATGCTGGGCGGCGGCCTGAAGGACGGCGGCTGGCAGCGCGAGAACATGACCAGGAACCGCCTGGCCATCCTGCCCGGCCGCACCCACTACGACATCTTCCTGTCGCCCGAGCTGGTCTCGACGGCCCTGACGTTCGTCGAAGGCCGCGAGCACGTCGCCGACTGGCAGGCCGGCAAATAGGCCCCGAAGGGGAGCGTCACGCCTCGATGGCGTTCCCCTTCATCTCCTTCACGAACAGGAAGCCCACGACCGCGGTGAAGGCCGCCACGGCGATCGGGTACCAGAGGCCGTAGTAGATGTCGCCGGTGGCTGCGACCATGGCGAAGGCCGTCGTCGGCAGGAAGCCGCCCAGCCAGCCGTTCCCCAGGTGGTAGGGCAGCGACATCGAGGTGTAGCGGATCCGCGCCGGGAACATCTCCACCAGCGCCGCGGCGATCGGCCCGTAGACCATGGTCACGTATAGGACCAGCAACCAGAGCAGCCCGACGACCATGGGCTTGTTCATCAGCGCGGGGTCGGCCTTGGGCGGATAGCCGGCGGCCTTCAGGATCGCGCCCAGCCCCTTGGTCCAGGCGGCCTTCTTCGCGTCGAAGTCCTTCTTGGGCAGGCCGGTCCCGTCGAAGCTGGCGAGTTGGGCCGCGCCCACCTGCACCACGGCGACCGAGCCCGCCGGCGCGGCGCGGTTCTCGTACGAGACGCCGGCGGTCGCCAGCGCCGACTTGGCGATGTCGCAGGCGGAGGTGAAAGCAGTCTTGCCCACTGGGTCGAACTGCAGCGCGCAGGTGGCCGGGTCGGCGATCACCACCACCGGTGCGTTGGCCGTGGCGTGGGCGAGCTGCGGATTGGCGGCCTCGGTCAGGCCTTTGAAGATCGGGAAGTAGGTCAGGGCCGCCAGCACGCAGCCGGCCAGGATCACGGGCTTGCGGCCGATCCTGTCGGACAGCCAGCCGAAGAAGACGAAGAACGGCGTGCCCAGGGCCAAGGCGATAGCGACCAGGGTGTTGGTCAGCGCCCCATCCACCTTGAGCATCTTCTCCAGGAAGAATAGCGCGTAGAACTGGCCCGTGTACCAGACCACCGCCTGGCCGGCGGTGAGGCCCAGCAGCGCCAGGATGACCAGCTTCAGGTTGCTCCAATTGCCGAAGCTCTCGGCCAAAGGCTTCTTCGAGGCCTTGCCCTCCTCGACCATCTGCTTGAACACCGGGCTCTCGTTGAGCCGCAGGCGGATCCAGAGCGATACGCCCAGCAGCAGGATCGAGACCAGGAACGGCACGCGCCAGCCCCAGGCCTTGAAGGCGTCCTCGCCGATGTTGGTGCGGACCAGCAGGATGACGATCAGGCTCAGGAACAGGCCGAAGGTGGCCGTGGTCTGGATCCAGCTGGTGTAGAGGCCGCGCTTGCCCGGCGGCGCGTGCTCGGCGACGTAGGTGGCCGCCCCGCCGTACTCCCCACCCAGCGCCAGGCCCTGCACCAGGCGCAGGGTGACCAGCAGGATGGGCGCGGCGACGCCGATCTGGTCGTAGCCGGGCAGCATGCCGACCACGAAGGTCGACAGGCCCATCAGCAGCATGGTCACCAGGAAGGTGTTCTTGCGGCCCCAGAGATCGCCCAGCCGGCCGAAGACGATGGCCCCGAACGGCCGCACCGCGAACCCGGCGGCGAAGGCCAGCAGGGCGAAGATGTAGCCCGTGACCTCGTTCACGCCCGAGAAGAAGTGCTGGGTGATGAAGCCGGCGAGCGAACCGTAGAGGTAGAAGTCGTACCACTCGAACACCGTGCCGACCGAGGCGCCCGCGACCACCGTCGCATTCGACCCCGCCCGCGCCGGCGCGCCCTCCTCAGCCGCAGCCATGCCCGTCTCCCCATGTTGTGGGGCGGGACCGTAGGGGGTCGTTCCTCCATCGCGCAATGGTCCTTCTCCCCTTGCGGGAGAAGGTGGCCTGCGAAGCAGGTCGGATGAGGGGGCGCGCCGATCTCGCTCGACAAACGACGACGGGTCGCCGGACGGCGCCGCGCGACCTCCTCATCCATCACCCTCCGGGCGACACCTTCTCCGCAGCGGGAGAAGGACGCTAGTGCCCCCCGCCGCCTTCCAGCTCGCCGAGGGCGCTTTGCAGGTAGTTCTGCTCACCCAGGCTCTTCACCAGGCTGAGCTGGGTCTCGAGGAAGTCGATGTGCTCCTCGGTGTCCGACAGAATCTCGGTCAGAACCTCGCGGCTGACGAAGTCGGCCGAGGCCTCGCAGAGCTTGATCCCCTCGACCAGGGTCGAGCGGCCGCCCACCTCGACGCCCAGGTCGGCCGCCAGCGCCTCGGGCACCGACTCGCCGATCGAGAGCTTGTGCAGGTCCTGCAGGTTGGGCAGGCCGTCCAGGAACAGGATGCGCTTGATGAGCTTGTCGGCGTGCTTCATCTCGCCGATCGACTCTTCGTAGGTGATCTTGCCGAGACGGGCAAAACCCCAGTTCTCGTACATCCGCGCGTGCAAGTAATACTGATTGACGGCGGTCAGCTCATTGGTGAGCACCGCGTTCAACAGCTTGATGATCGCCTTGTCGCCCTTCACCGCGAAGCCTCCGTCCAGTCACTGACCGCGGGAATGCCTCCCGCGAGCAGGTCATGTCAAAGACAATGTCTGCGAGTGATTTGCGGTTGCTAAGAAAGTTGCAGATCCGGCTGCGAATGATTTGCGATTGCCGAAGATCGCCGAGAAAACAGCCTATTCGGCGGCGTAACGCAGCGCCTCGCGCTCTTCGTTCAGCATCTTGCGCATGTCGCAGACGCAGCGGGCGCACTGGGCGGCCGAGTCGCAGGCCTTGAAGATCTCGGCCGGCCGGTTCGCGCCATTGGCGATAGCGGCCCGCACTTCGCGCTCCCGGATACCATTGCAGTTACAAACGTACATGGGCGCGCGAGCGGCTCCTGGCTGACGCTTTCCAGTTAGCGTCATGCGACTAAGTTTGCAAGTCATTCGCAAAGATTGGTTAACACCTTCAATGGTGCGGCAGCATGTCGCAGAGACCAACGGCCGAGCTTGGACGTTGTAGGCGCCGGAGCAGTTCAGGTCGCCGGGATGGCCGGCGTCGGCGCCGCGGGGATGGCGATGGAACTCGACGCGCTCATTCTGTCGCGGCTGCAGTTCGCGTTCACGATCGCCTTCCACATCATCTTCCCCAGTTTCACCATCGGGCTCGCCAGTTACCTGGCGGTGCTGGAGGGACTCTGGCTCGTGACGAAGAACGAAGCCTTCAAGGCGCTCTACCTCTTCTGGGTGAAGGTCTTCGCGATCTCGTTCGGCATGGGCGTCGTCTCGGGCGTGGTGCTGAGCTACCAGCTGGGCACCAACTGGAGCGTCTTCTCCCAGGTGGCCTCGCCGGTGATCGGGCCCCTGCTGGCGTTCGAGGTGCTGGCAGCCTTCTTCCTGGAGGCGTCGTTCCTGGGGGTGATGCTGTTCGGCTGGCGCAAGGTCGGGCCGGGCCTGCACTTCGTCTCCACCGCCCTGGTGGCCATCGGCACGCTGATCTCGGCCTTCTGGATCATCTCGGCCAACAGCTGGATGCAGCATCCGACGGGCTACGAGACCCTGCCCGACGGCGCGCTCAGGGCCGTCGACTGGTGGAAGGTGATCTTCTCGCCGACCTTCCCCGAGCGGTTCGCCCACATGGTGTTGGCCGCCTACCTGACCACCGCGCTGGTGGTGGGCGGCGCCTCGGCCTGGCGGATCCTGAAGCGCGGGCCAGACGACGCACCCTGTCTCGGCCTGCGCATGGCCATTGGCATGTTCGCCATCGTGGCGCCGCTGCAGCTCGTGGTGGGCGACCTCTCGGGCAAGGAGGTGATGCGCGTGCAGCCCGCCAAGCTGGCCGCCATCGAGGCCTTCTGGGAGACGCGGACCGAGCAGCCGTTCCACATCGCCGCCTGGCCCGACCGCGCGGCCGAGGGCAACCGCTTCGAGATCTCGGTCCCGAAGCTGGGCAGCTTCATCACCGCCGGCAGCGCCTCGGTCGAGGTGAAGGGCCTGAAGGACTTCGCGCCCCAGGACCGGCCGCCGGTCTTCATCGTCTTCTGGGCCTTCCGGGTGATGGTGGGCCTGGGCGTCCTGATGATCGGCCTGGGCGCCTGGGGCGGCTGGCTGATGTGGCGCACGCGGGGGCCGGAGTATTCCAAGCCGTTCCTGCGCGCGGCGGTGGCCATGGGACCGGCGGGCTTCGTGGCGGTGATCGCCGGTTGGGTCGTCGCCGAGGTGGGCCGCCAGCCCTATGTGATCTACGGTGTCCTGCGCACCGCCGACGCCGTCTCGCCCATCGGCGCGGGCCAGGTCTCGGCCTCGCTGCTGGGCTTCATGATCGTCTACGCCGTCATCTTCAGCGTGGGGGTCCTCTACATCCTGCGCCTCATCGCCGAGGGGCCCGAGACACCGCTTGAGGACGGCGACGAGCCGCCGGGCAATCCGCTGGGCGCCGCGACGGGCGAGGCCCGCCCATGAGCCTCGACCTGCCGCTGATCTGGGCCGCGATCATCGCGACCGCCGTGCTGCTCTACGTGCTGCTGGACGGCTTCGACCTGGGGATCGGCATCCTCTTCCCCTTCGCCGCCTCGCCGGCCGAGCGCGACACCATGATGGACTCCATCGCCCCGGTCTGGGACGGCAACGAGACGTGGCTGGTGCTGGGCGGCGGCGGGCTGTTCGCAGCCTTCCCCTTCGCCTACGCCGCCCTGATGCCGGCGCTCTACCTGCCGGTGATCCTGATGCTGCTGGCGCTGATCCTGCGCGGCGTCGCCTTCGAGTTCCGCCACCACGGCCGCGTGCGGGGCAAGGCGTTCTGGACGGCCGCCTTCGCCGGCGGTTCGCTCACGGCGACCCTGGCCCAGGGCCTGGTGCTGGGCGGCTTCGTCCAGGGCGTGACGCTGAAGGGCCGCGCCTTCGCCGGCGGACCGTTCGACTGGCTGACGCCCTACAGCCTGCTGGTCGCGGTCGGCCTCGTGGCCGGATACGCGCTGCTGGGCGCCACCTACCTGATCTGGCGCACCGAGGGCGAGCTCCAAGTGCGCGCCCGCCGCTGGGCCTGGCTCGCGGCGGCCGTGACGGCGGTCCTGCTGGCGGTGGTCAGTCTCGCCACCCTGCTGGTCCACCCGCGCATCGCCGTGCGCTGGGGCTTCGAGAATGGGACGTTCGACCTCGCCACGCTGGCGCCCCTGCTGCCGATCCCGTTGCTGGGGTTGGTCGGCCTGGGCGTCGTGGCGCTCGGCATCCGCAGGGCCCACCACGCCACCTCGCTCATCGGCGCCTATCTGGTCTTCCTGTCGGGCTATGTCGGGCTGGCCGTGGGCTTCGCCCCGAACATCGTGCCCTACGACATGGACTTCCGCGCCGCGGCCAACGCCGACAACGCCTTGGGCCTGATGCTCGTGGGCGTCGTCATCCTCCTGCCGGCGATCCTGGGCTATACGATCTGGGTGTACTGGCTGTTCCGCGGGAAGGTGGGAGGCGATGCGGGCTATCATTGAACCTCCGCCCGAGGCGGACGAGCCGCTGCCGCCGCTCTGGAAGCGGCTGGCGTGGTTCGGCGGCCTCTCGATCACCGGCGCGCTGTCCTGCGCGGTCATCGCCTACGCGCTGAAGTCCCTGCTGCGCTAGCGGCGGGCTTGTGTATGTAGGGCCATGGCCCCGCCGCTCTGCCGCCTCTACCTGATCACCCCGCCGCGCCTGGACGATCTGGCCGGCTTCGGGCGCACCCTCGCGCACGCGCTGGACGCCGGCGACGTGGCGGCCCTGCAGATCCGGCTGAAGGACGTGGCCGACGAGGTGATCGCCGCCGCCGTCGACGCGCTCCTGCCCATCGCCGCCGCCCGCGAGGTGGCCGTCATCCTGAACGACCGCCCTGACTTGGCCGCCCGCCTCGGCTGCGACGGGGTGCATGTGGGCCAGTCCGACGCCAGCTACGCCGACGCCCGCCGCGCGATGGGCAAGGACCGGATGGTGGGCGTCACCTGCCACGACAGCCGCCACCTGGCGATGGAGGCGGCCGAGGCCGGCGCCGACTACGTGGCCTTCGGGGCCTTCTTCCCGACCACCACCAAGGACGCGCCCACGCACGCTGAGCCCGAAATCCTGACCATCTGGCAGGAGACGATGGAGGTCCCCTGCGTGGCCATCGGCGGGATCACCGCCGCCAACGCCCGTGGCCTGGCCGCGGCCGGCGCCGACTTCCTGGCCGTCTCAGCCGGGGTCTGGAGCCACGCCGACGGCCCCGCCGCCGCGGTGAAGGCCCTCAACGCCGAGATCACGGCCGGCTTGGCGGAGCGCGGCTAGTCCGGGCCGTCCTCGTACACCGGCACGCCCTCGGGCGCGCAAACGAATGGGTGGCGGGTCGAGGTGAACACCATCCGCTGCGGCGACGGCAGGCTCGGATCGGCGAACGCGCCGCCCGCCACGCCGATGACCTCCTCGTCGTCGTCCGGCACGAACCACCAGAGGTTCGACCCGCAGCGCGGGCAGAAGTGGAACCGCGCGGCGCCGTCCGGCAGCTGGAAGGTCGAGGGTTCGCCCCGCCGGGCGACCATCTGGTCGGGGTGGAAGTAGACCGTCACGCCGAAGAAGCTGCCGGTCCGCCGCTGGCAGCGGGTGCAGCAGCAGCTCGACACCAGCATCGGCTCGCCCTGCATCGTGACGGCGAGCTGGCCGCACCAGCAGGATGCGACACGTTCGACCGCATCGGTCATCCGACTCTCCTTGCTTTCGATCCGCCCCGACACTAGGTTCCGCGCCCTCTATTCCCGCCCGAGATCTTTTGAAACCGTGAGCACCCAATCCGCCCTCCTGAAGGTGATGAGCGACGCTGCGCGCAAGGCCGCGCGCGGCCTGAACCGCGACTTCGGCGAGCTGGCCGAACTGCAGGTCGCCAAGAAGGCGCCCGCCGACTTCGTCTCGGCAGCCGACCTCAAGGCCGAGCAGGTGCTCTTCGAGGCGCTGACCAAGGCGCGCCCCGGCTATTCTTTCCACGGTGAGGAACGCGGCCTGATCGAGGGCACGGACAAGACCCACACCTGGATCGTCGACCCGCTGGACGGGACCACGAACTTTCTCCACGCCATCCCGCACTTCGCCATCAACATCGCGCTGGAACGCGCCGACGTGGGCGTGGTGGCGGCGGTCACCTACAACCCCATCACCAACGAGCTGTTCTGGGCCGAGAAGGGCAAGGGCTGCTTCGTCAACGACCACCGCCTGCGGGTGGCGGCGCGCAAGCACATGGACGAGGCGGTGCTGGCCACCGGCATCCCGTTCCTGGGTCACGGCCAGCACGCCAAGTTCCTGAAGGAACTGCACCAGATGACCCAGCGGGTCGCGGGCGTCCGCCGCTTCGGCTCGGCGGCCCTCGACATGGCCTGGGTCGCCGCGGGCCGCTTCGACGGCTACTGGGAACGCGACCTGAAGCCCTGGGACCTGGCGGCGGGCACGCTGCTGGTGACCGAAGCTGGCGGCAAGGTCACCGACGCCGACGGCGGGGACGCAGTGCTGGGCACGGGCTCGGTAGTGGCGTCGAACCTCGAGCTGCACCCGCAGATCCTCAGTCGTCTGACTGCCGCAAAATAGCGCTTAAGGTGCGGGGATGCTGACTCGCCGCGCCCTCGCCGCCACCGCCCTTGCCGCCGCTGCGGCTCCCGCCCTCGCCAAGCCCAAGGGCAAGCCGCTGGTCATCGCCCACCGCGGCGCCAGCGGCGAGCGGCCCGAGCACACGCTCATGGGCTACACCCTGGCGATCGACGAGGGCGCCGACTTCATCGAGCCCGACCTCTGCGCCACCAAGGACGGCCACCTGGTCGTGCGCCACGAGAACGAGATCGGCGGCACCACCGATGTCGCCGGCCGGCCCGAGTTCGCCGCGCGCAAGACCGAGAAGGTCATCGACGGCCAGAAGATCAGTGGCTGGTTCACCGAGGACTTCACCCTCGTCGAACTGAAGACCCTGCGCGCCCGCGAACGCCTTCCGCAGCTGCGGCCCGGCAGCGCCAAGTTCGACGGCCTGTACGCGATCCCGACCTACCAGGAGGTGGTCGACCTGGCGAAGGCCGAGGGCAAGCGGGTGGGCCGCACCATCGGGACCTATCCCGAGATGAAGCACCCCAGCTATTTCGCCTCCATCGGCTTGCCGCTGGAGCGCCGGCTGGCCGACGCCCTGAAGAAGAACGGCCTGGCCACGAAGGGCGCGCCGGTCTTTGTCCAGTGCTTCGAGGTCGAGCCACTCAAGAATATCGGCAAGCTGGTGCAGAGCCGCCGCGTCATGCTGGTGGGCCAGGGCCCCGCGCCGGTGGACGTGAAGTCCGAGGCCGGGATCAAGGCCATCGCCGCCTTCGCCGAGGGGCTGGGCCCAGAGTGGCCGCTGGTGATCCCGACCGTGGGCGGCGTGCTGGGCGCGCCGACCGAGCTGGTGAAATGGGCCCACGCGGCGGGTATGGCCGTCCACCCCTGGACTGTCCGCGCCGAAAACGCCTTCCTGCCCAAGGGCCTGCAGCGCGGGGCCAGCCCGGCGGACCACGGCGACGTGGAGGCGGTGTTCAAGGCGATCTACGCCGCCGGCGTCGACGGCGTGTTCTCCGACTTCCCCGGGCTGGCGGCGCAGGCGCGGGGTTAGCGCCAGTAGGGTCATCCCACCATCAGCCGCAAGCTGATCCGGGGATGACGACCTGGGATCTATGCCGCCTCGAACTGCAGCGCCGCCAGGCGCGCATAGAGGCCGTTCTTGGCCACCAGCTCGTTGTGGGTCCCCTCCTCGACCACGCGGCCCTCGTCCATCACCACGATCCGGTCGGCTTTCAGCACCGTCGCGAGGCGGTGGGCGATGACCAGCGTGGTGTGGCCTTTCATGGCCTCGTCCAGCGCCCTCTGGACCAGGTGCTCGTTCTCGGCGTCGAGGGCGCTGGTGGCCTCGTCGAGCAGGAGGACCGGGGCCTCGCGCACCAGGGCGCGGGCGATGGCCAGCCGCTGGCGCTGGCCGCCCGAGAGCGTACGGGCGCGGTCCCCGACCAGGGTCTCGACGCCCTCGGGCAGGGCCTGCAGGAAGCCCTCGGCCTGGGCCGCGCGGATCGCGGCCTGCACGTCGGCGTCGCTGGCGCCGTCGCGGCCGAAGCGGACGTTTTCGGCGGCCGAGCCGGAGAACAGCGGGCTCTCCTGGGCCACGAGAGCCATGCGCGAGCGCACCTCCACCGGATCGGCGTCGCGCAGGTCGACGCCGTCCAGCCGGATGCGGCCCGCCTGCGGATCGTAGAAGCGCAGCAGCATGCGGAAGACGGTGCTCTTGCCGGCGCCTGATGGCCCGACCAGCGCCACACGCTCACCCGGCTTCACGGTCAGGCTGAAATCCTTCAGCGCCGGTAGCTCGGGGCGGCCGGGATAGGCGAAGGTCACGCCCTCGAACGCCACCTCGCCGCGCGGCGGGCTGGGCAGGGCCTGCGGATTCGGCGGCGCGGCCACGCCGGGCCGGGCGTCCAGCAGCTCGCCCACCCGCTCCATGGCGCCGGCCGCCTTCTGGACGTCGCCCCAGGTCTCGCCCAGGGCGCTGACCGAGCCCGCGGCCATCACCGACAGGAAGGCGAACTGGAAGAGCGCCCCCCAGCTGATGTCGCCGCGCAGGCCGGCGTGCACGCCCAGCCAGAAGACGCCCACGATCCCGCCGAACACCAGCACGATGACCGCCGCCGTCATGGCCGCGCGCGTGGTGATCCGGCGCATCTGCGCGCGGAAGGCCTGCTCCACCGCGCCGCCGAACCGTTCGGCGGCGGCGCGTTCGCGGCCGAAAGCCTGCACGGTCTCCAGCGCGTCCAGGCTCTCGCCGGCCGAGCCCACGGCGTCGGCGAACCGGTCCTGGGCCGAGGTCGTCAGCTTGCGCACCCGGCGGCCGAACAGGAACAGCGGCGCCAGCACGAACGGGAAGGTCAGCAGCACCAGCCCCGTCAGGTGCGGGCTGACGAACACCAGCAGGATCAGCGCGCCGATCAGCGTCAGCAGGTTGCGCAGCGCCACCGAGACCGACGTGGCCAGCAGGTTCTCGACGATGGCGATATCGGTGGTCAGCCGCGAGAGCACCTCGCCCGTGCGCGTCTGCAGGAAAAAGGCGGGGTCGAGCGTCAGGATATGGCCGTAGGTGGCCTTGCGCAGGTCGGCGACCACGCGCTCGCCCAGGCTGGTGACGAAATAGAAGCGGAGCGCGGTGGCGATGGCCAGCGTGCCCGCCACCGCGCCCACGATCAGGAAGCGCCGGTCGACCGTGGCGGCGTCCAGGCCCGGCTTGGTCAGGTTGTCCACGACGAGCCGGATCGCGCCAGACATCCCCAGGGTGGCGCTGGTCGACAGCAGGAGGAAGACCAGCGACGCCAGGGCGCGGCCCCAGTGGGCGGTCAGGAAGGGCTGCAGGCGGCTCAGCGCGCGGACGTTGCGGCTCCGGCCCCGTTTCGCGGCCCCCTCCGCCAGGGTCTGGGCCAGGGCCTGACCGGCGCTGGGCCGGCCTTCGACTTGGGATCCGGGCGCGTTCGACTCTGGCCCCGGCTCGCTCATCCGTCTCGCACCTTGCATTTGGCCGAGCGTTTCTTTATACGCGCGGCTTCCTTTTCGCCCGCCTTCACCGGCGGCCGGCCCACATGTGGCCGCTCCAATACGTCAGGCGCCCGTTCGATGAAACAAGACACTCACCCCGACTATCACTTCATCACCGTCGTGATGACGGACGGCAGCAGCTACAAGACGCGTTCCACCTACGGGAAGGAAGGCGACACGCTGAACCTCGACATCGACCCGAAGACCCACCCGGCGTGGACCGGCGGCGGCCACCAGCTGCTCGACCGCGGCGGCCGCGTGTCGCGCTTCAACGCCAAGTTCGGCGCCTTCACCCGCAAGTAAGTCCGGCCGAGCCGGACTTATCCCCGCGCAGGTGGGGATCCAGGGCCAGGATTCAGAACGCCGCGAAGGGCAACCTTCGCGGCGTTTTTGTTGCTTCCCGCAGGGGAGGGCGACCGCGGAACGCGGTGGAGGGAGCTTCCGCTCAGCCCCCGAACGCGCTCTTCAGGCGGTCGATCTGGCCGAGCACGGGGTTGGTGGGCTCGGCGGTCTGGCTTTCCAGGTACATCCGGCGGTCCAGGTGGCGGACGCGCTCGTAGAGGCGCTCGGCGCGGTCGGCCAGGCCGGTCAGGCCGCGGGGCAGTTCGCCGCGCGCGGTGTCGGCCTCGGCGCTGCGCGAGACGTCCTCGGCGTTCAGGCGATAGCGGTCCTCGCAGGCGGCGGCCGGGGCCATGTCGCCCTCGCGCACGGCGCGCTGGACCAGCAGCCACGAGGCCACCTGCATCAGACGGGTGGTGAGGCGCATGCTCTCGGCGGCGTAGGCCAAAGCGGCGTTGCGCGAGAGCAGCTTGGATTCCTGGCGGCCTTCGCCGTCGAGATAGCCGGCGGTCTCCTCGACCAGCTCCATGCCCTCCTGGAACGTGCGCTCGAACAGCTCGGACCGAGCGAAGTCCTGGATGACGTCGTCACGCCAATCGGGGCTTTGGATATCCTGCATCAACATGACTCTACACCGGATAGGGTTTCCACGCGCTGAACGAAACGTCGCGGCGCGACGTCGCCGTGCAACCGCTGTGCCAGCAGGATCAGTTGGCGCGGGGCGAGAAAAGCGCGTCGGCGGCGGCCCGTCCGGAGCGCTTCTTGTCGATCTGGGCCTTCACGCGCCGGGCCTCGGCCTCAAGGACCTCGAGCCGCTCTTCCAGTTCCGAGACTCCGTAGAGATCTAAGTCTTCGCGCACGGCTTCCAGCAGGCGCTGGCCGCGGCCAACCCGGACGTCAGCAGGTTCATCCATGGTCGAACCCTCCTTTGCGTCCCCCCGTAGAGGCTGGCCGGATCAGGCGGAGCCTGATCGAGACAGCCTCTACGAACCCCAGCTTAGAATGCGCGATCCGGGCGCAAAACCGGTAGCCCACTTTTGCTGATCGCGCTCGGGGGGACTATCTGAACGCCAAAGGCCGATTTGCGCAAGTTTCAGGACAATCCATGACCAGCCCCGTCGAAGCCGAGACCATGACCGCCATCGCCATCGAAGGCGGCAAAGGACCAGCCGAGGCGCTCAGGCCGGTGCGGATTCCGATCCCGGAGCCGAAGCCGGGCGAGATCCTGATCAAGGTGCATGCGGCCGGCGTGAACCGCCCCGATCTGGTCCAGCGCAACGGGTCGTACCCGCCGCCGCCCGGCGCGCCCGACACCCTGGGCCTGGAGGTGGCCGGCGAGGTCGCGAGGGCCGCGGGCCGCTGGAAGGTCGGCGATCGGGTCTGCGCCCTGCTGGGCGGCGGCGGCTATGCGGAATACGCCGTGGTGGACGCCCGACACGCCCTGCCGATCCCCGATGGCCTGAGCTTCGAAGAGGCGGCCGGTCTGCCCGAGACCGTCTTCACGGTGTTCGCCAACGTCTTCGAGCACGGCGCGCTGAAGGCCGGCGAGACGCTGATGATCCACGGCGCGACCTCGGGCATCGGGGTCACGGCCATCCAGATGGCCAAGGCGGCGGGCGCCAAGGTGATCGCCACGGGCCGCGGCGCCGACAAGGCGAAGCAGGCGCTGGCCCTGGGCGCCGACGTGGCCGTCGACGTCACCGCCGAGGACTTCGCCGAGGTCGCCAAGCGCGAGGGCGGCGTCGACGTGGTGCTGGACATGGTGGCCGGCGACTACACGCCCAAGAACCTCGACGCCCTGAGGACCGGCGGCCGCATCGTCTTCATCGCCGCCCTGGGCGGGGCGATGCTGAACATCCCAGTCTTCGCCATCATGATGAAGCGTGCGGTGGTCACCGGCTCGACGCTTCGGCCTCGCAGCGCCGACGAGAAGGCCCGCCTGGCCGCCGAGATCGAGCGCGTGGCGTGGCCGTGGATCGCCGCCGGCAAGCTCAAGACCCAGATCGACGCGACCTTCCCGCTGGAAGAGGCGGCCAAGGCCCACGCGCACCTTGAGGCGGGCGCGCATGTCGGCAAGGTGATCCTCATCCCGTAGTCGTCGGAACGACGCCCCGGCGGCGGCGTTGGCGGCGGATGGCCGCAAGAAAACTCCGCCGGGGGCTAACCGAATTGGGCGTCATGACCGGACGTCCGGTCGCGTTCCTCGTCATCGGCGCCTACACGTTGATCTGGCTGGTCTTCGACCGGAAGTCGTTCGATGCGCACGGCGTGGCCACCCTGGTGACCTGGCTGATGACCCTGTTCATCCAGCGGGCGGAGCATCGGGACACCCAGGCCATCCAGGCGAAGCTGGACGAGCTGTTGCGCACCCAGGGCGACGCGCGCAACGAATTGACCCACCTCGACGAGAAGACCGCCGAGGAGATTGAGGCGCACCGCGACCGCGAGCGCCGCAAGGACCGGGGCTAGCGCTCGAAGATGCCCATCAAGAGCGGCCGCACGAACACCGAAGCGGCCGCCTTGGGGCGCACGTCTGGGACCAGGTAGCCCAGGTCGGCGCAGGCGTTCAGGGTCGCGTTCAGCATCTGCGAGGCGATGAACGGATCGACCGGGCGGATCGAGCCCTCGGCGATGCCGTCCGAGATCATCGACGCGAAACGGTCCGAGACGCGGTTCGAGTGCTCGACCATCGTGCGGCGGATCTGCTCCGGCAGGGCCGTCAGGGCGTTGGTCCGCAGCAGCGGGCCATGGTCCGAGAGCTGGAATTCGGCGAGCGCCGAGGCGCAGGCCGAGACCTTGCCCCACTGGTCGCCCGGCATCTCCATCGCCAGCCGCTGGGCGCGGGTCATCACCTCGAAGCTGCGCTCGAAGCACGCGACCACGAGGTCGTCCTTGGCCTCGTTGTGGTGGTAGAAGCTGCCCTTGGTGACGTTCAACTCGGCCGAGATCTTGTCGACCGAAGCGCCGCGGTAGCCTCGCCGGTTGATCAGCCGCGTCGCCGCCAGCAGGAAAGTCTCGCGCGCCAGCTCGGGCCCGTCGCGGGCCGCCAGCTTCTCGGTCGGGATCGGCCTCGGCTCCCACACCGCGCCCTCGGGCGCCATGCCGTGCAGGAAGATGTCGACCATCCGGTCGTGGATGCGCGGATAGTCCTCGGCGTCGAACTTCGCCAGCCAGGCGCCGCCCCAGAACACCTGCTCCAGCAGCATGCGCGAGCGCGCCGTGCGCCGGCCGCGCGACATCCAGATCAGGTCGGGATGGTCGAAGATCTGGCGGGCCTTGCGGAACAGCCGGCCATAGGCGGTCGCCACCTCCTCGCGCCGCGGCGAGGTCAGCGCGCGCAGCTCGCTGATGATCGGCAGCGGCGGCGCGGTCCCGGCCAGCGAGGCGCCCAGCGCGTCGAGGTAGAGCGTGAAGAACCGGCTCAGCCGCTCGGCCGGCGTGGCCGCGCGCACCGCCTGGTCGGCCAGGTCGTGCAGCGTCTCGATCCCGCGCGTGATGCAGGCGGCGGCCAGGTCGTCCTTGCGCTTGAAATAGTAGGTGACGCTGGTGGTCGAGAGGTCCACCGCCGCGGCCGTGTCGCCCAGCGTCAGCCCCTTGATCCCCTTGCGGTTCAGGATGCGTGTCGCCGCATCCAGGATGGCCTCTCGCTTGCGTTCGAACCGGTCCGTGGACTTCACCGCGGCGCTTCGTTGGGCCATGGAAGACGTATTCCCCGAATGAGCACTCTTTTGACCCCGAAAGTGGCGCTTCGCCAAGGGCCTAAGTCGCTTTCGTTGACCTAGGGGCGCCGGCTCTCGATCAGTTGTCCGAGAACCCGAACGGCGCGCTGGTGCGACGGATGTCGTCGGGCAGGATCGGGCGGCCGATAGGCGGCGCCGAGCGCGCGGTGCATTCGGTCCGGTGGCAGAGGCGGCAGGTGACCCCGATCGGCGTGGCGGCCTGGGCCTCGGGCGCCTGGCCCTGGGCGTAGATCAGCCGCCCGGCGTGCTCGGCCGCGCAGCCCAGGGCGATGGCCCGCTCGACCTTGGGCTTGCCGTAGCCGCCGCCGCCGGCCGTGACGGTGCGGGCGATCGAGAAGAAGCGCTGGCCGTCGGGCAGCTCCAGCCACTGGGTGACGATCTGGCGCGGCGTGCGGAAGGCCTGATGCACGTTCCACAGTGGGCAGCCGCCGCCGTGCCGGGCGAACGGGAAGCCCGCGCCATCCAGCCGCTTGGAGATGTTGCCGGCCTCGTCCACCCGGATGAAGAAGAACGGCACACGTTCCTGGCCGGGCTTCTGAAGGGTCGTCAGGCGGTGGGCGATCTGCTCGAAGCTGGCCCCGAACTGGCGGCCCAGGGCCTCCACGTCGTAGCGGCGCTGCTCCACCGCCCGGGCGAAGGCCGTGTAGGGCATCAGGAGCGCCGCGGCGGCGTAGCTGGCCAGCGCCCGGCGCGTCAGCCGCTCGCCGCTGTCGGTGGCGAACCCGCCCTGGGCGACCAGGACGTCCACGTCAGCGGCCAGTTCCAGGTAGGCGAGCTGCAAGGCGAGCTGGAAGGTCTGGCTGGCGTTGTCCAGCTCGTCGCTCAGCAGGATCTCGCGCCGGTGATGGTCGAGGCGACGCGTGGAGCCGACCATGACCTCCGGCGGAAGGCGCCGGACGCGCAGGTTGTGGCGGGTCTTGAAATAGGCGGCCAGGCTGTCGTGCTGCGCCACCTGCTGGGCCAGCCGCTCGGCCGCGTCGTCGAGGCTGGGGAAGCTGTTGCGCCGCGCCTCCAGGAACCGCCGGGACTCCGCCACGGGGTCCGAGGCGTCGGCCGAGCGGCCGGCGTCGGTCTCGGCCGCTGCGCCCCGGTCGGCGAGGGCCAGCTGCTCCTCGCGGTAAGACGTGTAGAGCCGCAGCAAGGCCTCGGTGATGCCAGGGAAATTCGTGGTGAGGTCGCCCACCTCCAGGCTGGGCAGGTCGATGTCGGCGAACATCGGGTCCTTCAGCACCGCCTGCAGCCGCGCTCCGTCGTCGTTGGCCCCGTCGCCGGCCAGAGCGGCCACGTCGACCTTGTAGGTCTGGGCCAGGCGGACCAGCACCTCGGCGCTCAGCGGACGGTGGTTGCGCTCCAGCAGCGCAATGTACGAGGCCGAGACGTCCAGGTCGGAGGCCATGTCGGCCTGGGTCAGGCCCCGGTCGCGGCGCAGGCGGCGAAGGCTGGGTCCGGCGTAGATGCGTCGTTCAGCAGGCATGAGAGGCCTCTTTTGTGAGACCTTACAACATTACAGAGAAAGACTGTAAAGTTTGACAGCTAAACCGCAGAAGACCTCCACAGCCGGCCCGCGCCCCGGTAGCCCGACGTCCACATCACCCACACACGGGACCAGGGATTTTCGGCATGGCGTACCAAGACCACATCATCGAGATGGGCCAGCTCATCAAGAGCAAGGGCGGCGCCTGGGACGGGATCAGCGCCGAGTCGGTGGCGCGCATGCGCCTGCAGAACCGCTTCAAGACCGGCCTGGAGATCGCCAAGTACACCGCCGGCATCATGCGCGCCGACATGGCCGCCTACGACGCCGATCCGGCCAACTACACCCAGTCGCTGGGCTGCTGGCACGGCTTCATCGCCCAGCAGAAGCTGATCTCGATCAAGAAGCACTTCGGCACCACCAAGCAGCGCTACATCTACCTGTCGGGCTGGATGGTCGCCGCGCTGCGCTCGGACTTCGGGCCGCTGCCGGACCAGTCGATGCACGAGAAGACCTCGGTGCCGGCGCTGATCGAAGAGATCTACACCTTCCTGAAGCAGGCCGACGCCCGTGAGCTGGGCGGCCTCTTCCGCGACCTCGACGCCGCCCGCGCGGCCGGCGACAAGGCCAAGGAACAGAAGCTGGTCGACGCGATCGACAACTACGAGACGCACGTCGTTCCGATCATCGCCGACATCGACGCCGGCTTCGGCAACGCGGAAGCCACCTACCTGCTGGCCAAGAAGATGATCGAGGCGGGCGCCTGCGCCCTGCAGATCGAGAACCAGGTCTCGGACGAGAAGCAGTGCGGGCACCAAGACGGCAAGGTCACCGTGCCGCACGAGGACTTCCTCGCGAAGGTCCGCGCCTGCCGCTACGCCTTCCTCGAGATGGGCGTCGACAACGGCGTCATCGTCACCCGCACCGACAGCCTGGGCGCGGGCCTGACCAAGCAGATCGCGGTCAGCCATACCCCGGGCGACATCGGCGACCAGTACAACAGCTTCCTGGACTGCGAGGAGATCGCGCCGGCCGACATGAAGAACGGCGACGTGGTCCTGAATCGTGGCGGCAAGCTGCTGCGTCCGAAGCGCCTGCCGTCCAACCTGTTCCAGTTCCGCGAAGGTACGGGCGCCGACCGATGCGTCCTCGACTGCATCACCTCGCTGCAGAACGGCGCCGACCTGCTGTGGATCGAAACGGAAAAGCCGCACATCGAGCAGATCGCCTCGATGGTCGACCGCATCCGCGAAGTCATCCCGAACGCCAAGCTGGCCTACAACAACAGCCCGTCGTTCAACTGGACCCTGAACTTCCGCCAGCAGGTCTACGACGCCTGGCAATCGGCCGGTAAGGACGTCTCGTCCTACGACCGCGCGGGCCTGATGAGCGCCGACTACGACGCCACCGAATTGGCGGCCGAAGCCGACGAGCGCATCCGCACCTTCCAGCGCGACAGCGCCAAGCGCGCGGGCATCTTCCACCACCTGATCACGCTGCCGACCTACCACACGGCCGCGCTGAGCACGGACAACCTGGCCAAGGAATACTTCGGCGACGCCGGCATGCTCGGCTACGTCGCGGGCGTCCAACGCAAGGAAATCCGCCAGGGCATCGCCTGCGTGAAGCACCAGAACATGTCCGGCTCGGACATCGGCGACGACCACAAGGAATACTTCGCCGGCGAGGCGGCCCTGAAGGCCGGCGGCGTGCACAACACGATGAACCAGTTCGCCTAACCGCGCGCTCGTTCACGCGTCGAAAGGGCGGCCTGGGATGTCTCGGGCCGCCCTCTTTTTTCCTGCTATTCCTTGAGGCCGCGCGCCCGCCGCCCAGCCTGCCGAGAGTTCAAGATGGATATCACCGCCAACCTCGCCGTCGACGACCAGTTGCACGCCTTCGTCGAGCAGGAACTCCTGCCGGGGCTGAGCCTCGGGCCGCAGGCCTTCTGGAACGCGCTGGAGGCGATCCTCGCCGACTTCACGCCCCGCAACCTTGAACTGCTGCGCCGACGCGACGAGCTGCAGGTCCTGATCGACGGCTACTGGCGCGAGCGCCGCGGCAAGCCCGTGGACGTGGCCGAGGAGACCGCCTTCCTGCGCGAGATCGGCTACCTGCTGCCCGAGCCGGAGGCTTTCCGGATCGGCACCCGCGGCGTCGATCCCGAGATCGCCACGACCGCCGGGCCGCAGCTGGTGGTGCCGGTGTCCAACGGCCGCTACGCGCTGAACGCCGCCAACGCCCGCTGGGGCAGCCTCTACGACGCGCTTTACGGCACCGACGCCATCGAGCCGCCGACCGGGACCAAGGGCTATGACCCGGCCCGCGGCGCCAAGGTGATCGCCTTCGCCCGCCGGCTGCTGGACCGCGTCGCCCAGCTCGCGGACGGCTCGCACGCGGACGCCACGGGCTACGCGGTCGAGGGCGGCAAGCTGGCGGTGGCGCTGAAGGGCGGCCGCACGGTCGGGCTATCGGCCGAGGGCCAGTTCGCCGGCTGGCGGGGCGACGCCGCCTCGCCCGACGCGGTGCTGCTGAAGCATAACGGCCTGCACCTGGAGATCCAGATCGACCGGGCCAGCAACATCGGCAAGGACGACCCGGCCGGCGTCGCCGACGTGCTGGTCGAGGCGGCGCTGACCGCCATCCAGGACTGCGAGGACTCGGTCGCCGCCGTCGACGCCGAGGACAAGGTCGGCGTCTACCGCAACTGGCTGGGCCTGATGAAGGGCGACCTGGCGGCCAGCTTCCAGAAGGGCGGCAGGACCGAGACCCGCCGCCTGGACGCCGACCGCACATACAGCGCGGCCCAGGGCGGCGAGCTGACGCTGAAGGGCCGCTCGCTGATGCTGGTTCGTAACGTGGGCCACCACATGGCGACCGACATGGTCCGCCTGGGCGGCGAGGCGGTGTTCGAGACGGCGGTGGACGCGCTGATCACGGTCACGGCCGCACTGCACGACATCAGGGGCGCCGGTCGCAACAGCGCGGTGGGCTCGGTCTACGTCGTGAAGCCCAAGATGCATGGGCCCGACGAAGTCGCCCTGGCTGTGCGCCTGTTCGACCTGGTCGAGGACGCGCTGGGCCTCGCCCGCAACACCGTCAAGATCGGCATCATGGACGAGGAACGCCGCACCAGCGCCAACCTCAAGGCCTGCATCTTCGCGGCGAAGGACCGGGTGGTGTTCATCAACACCGGCTTCCTCGACCGCACCGGCGACGAGATCCACACGGCCATGGAAGCCGGCCCGGTGGCCCGCAAGGACGCCATCAAGGCCGAGCCGTGGCTGCCCGCCTACGAGCGCCGCAACGTCGAGATCGGCCTGGCCACCGGCTTCCAGGGTCGCGCCCAGATCGGCAAGGGCATGTGGGCCGCGCCCGACATGATGAAGGACATGCTGGCCGCCAAGATCGGCCACCCGAAGGCCGGCGCGAACACGGCCTGGGTGCCGTCGCCAACCGCCGCCGTGCTGCACGCCCTGCACTACCACGAGGTGGACGTGCCCTCGCTGCAGACCCAGATGGCCGCCTCGGGGACCACGACCGGCACGGACGAACTGCTGACGCCGCCGCTGGCCAAGTCCAACTGGAGCCCGGCCGACGTGCAGCAGGAGTTGGACAACAACGCCCAGGGCATCCTGGGCTACGTGGTCCGCTGGATCGACCAGGGCGTCGGCTGCTCCAAGGTGCCCGACATTCACAACGTCGGCCTGATGGAGGACCGCGCCACCCTGCGGATCTCCAGCCAGCACATCGCCAACTGGCTGCACCACGGCGTCTGCACCGAGGCCCAGGTCCGCGAGACCATGGCCCGGATGGCCAAGGTGGTGGACGGCCAGAACGCCGACGACCCGCTCTACACACCGATGGCCGGCAACGAAGGCAGCGTCGCCTACCAGGCCGCCCTGGAGCTGGTGTTCAAGGGGCGCGAGCAGCCGAACGGCTACACCGAGCACGTGCTGACCCGCCGCCGCCGCGAGCGGAAGGCGCAGGTCGCCAAGGCGCCCGAGAACGCCTGACGAGATTCCCTCCTCGGAGGGAGGGTGGGGGCGCAGGTCCCAAAGCCTTTGAGCCGGGCGCCAGTCCCTGCGCCCCCACCCACTATTCCTAGGCCGCCCGGGCCGCGGCCTCGCGGTCGAGCCGGAAGGTCGAGAGCAGCGACATCAGTTCCGACATGTCGGTGCGCAGGTCGCGGGCCGCGGCCGACGACTGCTCGGCCATGCTGGCGTTCTGCTGGGTCATCTCATCGATCTGGTGGACGGCGACATTGACCTCGCCCACGGCCGTGGCCTGCTCGCGCGCCGAACCGGCCACCTCGCCCAGCAGTTCCTCCATGCCCGAGACGCGGCCGACGATCCGCTCCAGCGCGCTGCTGGTCTCGCCGACCAGGCGCACGCCATCGCTCACCTGCAGGCCGCTGGCGTGGATCAGCGCCTTGATCTCGCGGGCGGCCTCGGCCGAATGCTGGGCCAGCGCCCGAACCTCGGCGGCCACGACGGCGAAGCCGCGCCCGGAGTCCCCGGCGCGCGCCGCCTCGACGCCCGCGTTCAGGGCCAGCAGATTGGTCTGGAAGGCGATCTCGTCGATCGTCCCGATGATCTGGGCGATCTGGGACGACGAGGCCTCGATCTGGGCCATGGCGCCGCGGGCCTGTTGCATCACCTCGCTGCTGGCGGCGGCTTCCGCGCGGGCCTCGGCGACGCTGTCCGAGGCGCTGTCGGCGCTGGTGGAGCTGCGGCCGGCGGTGGCGCCGATCTGCTCCAGCGCGGCGGCGGTCTGTTCGAGGCTGGCGGCCTGGCGCTCGGAACGCTCCGAAAGCTGGTCGGACGCCTGGGCGATGCGGCCCGAGCTGTTGAGCACGGCCGAGGCCTTGTCCGAGATGGTGTGCAGCACCGCCTGCAGGCCCTGCACGGCGGCGTCGAAATCGGTCTGCAGCTGGCGGTAATCGGCGGCCAGCGGCGTGTCGATGCGGGCGGTGAGGTCACCCTTGGCCAGGGCGGCGAGCGCTCGGGTCAGCGCGCCCAGCGCGGCGGCCTGGTCGCGGCCGGCGTCGGTGAACGCGGTCTCGGTGTCGCGCAGGCGCGCCGCGCTCTGGTCGTGGGCCACGGCGGCCTCGGCCTGCAGGCGGTTGCGCTCGGCGATGCCGTCGCGGAACACGGCCAGCGCCGCGGCGATGCGGCCGGTCTCGTTGCGGTCGGCAAGGCAGGGGATCGCGACCTCGGTGTCGCCGTCGCTCAGCCGGCCCATGGCGCCCAGCAGGGCGGAGAGGCGGGCCGACAGGCCGCGCGCGATGGCGAAGGCCAGGGCGGCGGCCAGCAGCAGGGCGGCCGCGGTGAGGGCCAGATTGACCACGAGCTGCTTCTGGAAGCCGCCGATCCGGACCTCCAGCAGGCGGGAGAGCTCTCGGTTCGAAGCCTGCCAGGTGGTGTCGAGCTCGCCGTCCAGGGCCGTGAGGTCAGGGCGGGCGAGCGAGGCGCCGGAGAGGAAGGCCTGGCTCTGGCGCGAGACGCCGTCCGCGGCGGCGGCGAAGGCCTGGGCCCGCGCCTCCAGGGCCTGGCGGGTCTGGCCCGAGGCATTGTTCTTCATGGCGGCGGCGAGCGAGGCGTTCGACTGGCCGGCGGCCATCGCCAGGTGCTCGGCGGCGAGGATCACCCGGTCGCGCTCGCCGGCGGCGAGGGCCGCCTCCAGTTCGCGGGCGGCCTTGTGGACGGCGGGCAGGCGGAAGGCCACGGCGTCCATGGCGTAGTAGCTGTCGAGATCCGGATCGAGGGTGAGGTTCGAGCCGTCGCTGATCGCCGAAATCAGGTCGGCGGCGGCCGAGGCCCGGGCATCGGGCGTCTTCGCCTCGCCGTAGGCCTTCACCGCCGCGCCCTCGTTGAAGGCGCCTTCGGCGGGGGGCGCCGCCTGGCCCTGACGCACGGCCGGCCAGACGCGGTCGAGGTGCTTCGCCCCGTCCAGCTCCTTGCTGGAGAAGCCGATCTGCACCGCGCTGGCCTGGATGAAGAGGTAGAGCAGCAGGGCGACCGGCGCGCAGAACAGCGCCGCGATCAGCCCGAGCCGCGCCCCGAACGACCAGCGGCTGTTGAGACCCTCGAGGAGTCTCGTTCCCTTGGACCCCGGCATGTTCCCGCCCACTTCTTTCGTTGGGCGGGAACGACGCCAGAATTTACCTAAGGTTGAACTAACGCGTTGTGCGAGCGGGCTATTTCCGCCACCCGCGGTTGCGACCTATTTGCGCACCCAGCCGCCGCCGGCGGGCTTGTAGAACTCGCCCGGCTTCAGCTTCAGCTGGACCACGGTCGAGTAGGCCGAGGCCCCGGCGGCCTCCACCGAGACGCCGTTCTTGGCGGCGGCCTGGCGATAGAGCGCGGCGCGGCCCTGGTTGATGTCGTCCACGGCGGCCTTCAGCGCCGGGTCGGACGAGGCCTTCACGAAGCCCAGGAAGCCGTCGGCCTGCTCGCCCACGACCCCGTCGGCCTTGGCGGCGTCGACGGCGGCCTTGGAGTCCATGGCGTAGGCGGCCGCGGGGGCCACGGCGAGGGCGGCCAGCACGGCCGCGGTGATGCTGAGATGGTCTTTCATGGTCTCTCCTCCTCCTTAGAAGAGGTTGGGGTTCTTCTGGATGAGGGCCTTCACGTCCTCGTCCAGCTGCAGTCGGACGTTGGCGTCCAGCTTGGCGTAGATGTTGATGGGCGCGACCTCGACCCGAACGGTCGGGGTGCAGGCCGCGAGGCTCGTCGAGGCGAGCGCGGCCAGCAGCACGGCTCTCATGGGGCGGTCTCCGTCATCATGGGTCCTTTCTGAAGCGTCACGGCTGAACCGGAGCTGAACTCTTGGCCTTCTGGTAGTTGGAGTAGTCGGCCAGGAGGTCGTCCAGGTTCAAGGTGGTGTCGAGGGTCAGGTTCACGCCGGTGCCCGAGGGCAGCGGCAGCGGCTTGCCGAGGAACCGTCGGTTGATCAGGTCCATCAGCGACAGCTTGATCTTCTGCTTCGTGGGCGGGTCGTGGCGGCCGACGATATGGAACAGCACGCCCAGGCGGCCGTCGGGCTGGCTCCCGATCGATGCCTCCAGCTTCTCGAAGGCCAGGTTTTCCATGGCCTGGTAGGCGAAGTCGGTGAAGGTGGAATTCGGATCGGGCACGGCGGGCGTGGCCGGGGGCGTGTCGGCCGAGACGCCGGTGAGGGCCGAGCGGTCGATGGAGATGCGGCCGGGCTGGATCGCATGCGCCTCGCCGCCCGAGATGCGCACCTTGGTCCCGGTCATCTCGAAGGGGATCTTGCCGGTCACGCGGGCGTCCAGGTCGACCTTGTCGCCGAAGGGCGAGGCCTCGACCAGGTCGTGGAGCTGCACGCCCTCGAGGCTGAGGATGCCGCGGATCGGCGCGTCCGGGACCAGCGGGATCTCCAGCGTCTCGACCCGCACCTTGCCGCCGCCCACGTCGGCCTCGCCGCCGTCCACCTTCAGCAGGTTGTCGACCACGCCATAGGTGGCGTGGAGGTTCTCCAGCAGCATCGGGCCCTGGACCCGCTCGATGGTGATCTGCTGGCCCGGCGCGGCGGTCAGCGGCGCCAGGCTGGAGAACACCAGCTCGCCCTTCAGGCCCTTCACCGGCCCGGCGGGGCTCTGGAAGTCCAGGCGCGGGATGGCGACGACGCCGTTGCTGGTGGAGCCCGCGGGCGTCCAGTCGAAGCGGCCCTTGAACTTCGCCTGCCCCACGGCGGGCGAGCCCACGGACGCGGCCAGGGGCGAGATCTGCGACGGCTGCAGGCCACCCTCGGCGAAGGTCAGCATCTCGGTCTCGATGACGACCACGCCCAGGCCCAGGCGGCCGTCCTGGGTGACCAGGGCGTTGCCCAGCCTGGTCCCGTCCGGCAGCCGGAAGTTCAGGTCGGCGCGCCAGATGAATTCCGACAGGGTCGCGTCGCCGGTCATCAGGAAGGGGTTGAAGCGCTTCTCGGCGCCGGTGTCCTCCTGGCGGGCGGTGTCGATGTGGGCGCGGGCGGTGACGTTCCCGCGACGGCTGGCGGCCTCGATCCGGCCCGCGCCGCCGACCACCCGGCCCTGGATGAAGGGCGCCGAGGCCGCCACGGCCTCGGCGCGGCCGGCGATCCGCCAGTCGGCGCCGGTCATCCGGAACAGTGGCCCGCCGACCGGGCAGAGGCGGCCGGACAGGCGCTCGATGTCGTTGGCGCCGAAGTCGAGGCGGTCGGCCTTGATCGGGATGCAGCGGTCGGCGGTGAAGGTCAGGCCGCCGTTCGCGACCTGGAGCCGGCCCGAAGCGTCGAGGTCGGCGCCCTGGACGAAGCCCACCGAGGCGCGGGCGCGCACCCGGCCCGTGGCGGTCGCGCCGCCCTCGACCAGGGTGAGCCTGGCCACATCGGCCTCGACGGCGGGCAGGCCGCCGCCCTTCACCGTCAGCCGGAACGCCCCGCCGTAGGGCCCGACCAGCGGCGTGGCGCCCCGCGCGGCCAGTTCTGCGCGCCCCCCGCCGGCTGTCTCGATGCGGACAGGCTTCGGCAGGCCAACTGTGCCCTGGCCCTCGGTGAACCGCAGCGACACGGCCGGCGCGGCGAAGCGGAAGCTGCGGGCCGCGCGCTTGATGGCGACCATGTCGGGCGTGTCCTGCGCCGTCGCCGCGCCCAGGCCCGTCCAGCCGCCCTGCCCCAGCGCCGCCGCGGTCAGCTTGAGGTCGACGCCGCCGCCGGCCGCGGCCACCGGCCCGTCCGCGGTGAAGGACAAGGCGTCCAGGCGCAGGTCGCCGGCGCGCACACCCTTGGCGCCCGCGTTCAGCTTCAGGGTCGCGGCCACCCGGTCGCCGTCCTTGCGCGCCCAGACGAAGTCGTCGAGCACGGCCGCCATGCTGAGCGTCCTGGCCTCGGTCGCGCCGAACCGGCCGGCCGTGGCGGTCAGGCTGGCGGTGGTGCGGCCGCTCACCACGAGGTCGGGGATCCAGCCCTTGGCCTGGCCGGTCAGCCCGGCCGCGAGCTCGGCGCCGTCCAGGGCCTGTCCCGCCACGGTGAACTTGCGGCTCGTCAAGGTGAGGCCGGCGACGACCGCGCCGTCGCCGCGCTGCTTCTGAAAGTCCGGATAGGGAAGCTGGGCGGTGAGGGTCAGCTTGCCGTCCCCCGCCTCGGCCGGGCCGAACTTCGCCGCGGTGACCGGGGCCGTGACCGAGAGGTCGATGCGGCCCTGGCGGGTGACGGCGCGCACGCTGGCCGCGCCCAGGCCGAGGTCGAAGTCGGGACTCTTCAGCCGCGCCGGCGCGGTCGTGGCGGCCAGCGTCTGCAGCTTGCCGTCCTCGACGCGGGCGTCGGCGGCGACGCGGACCGGGCCGTAGTCGGTCGCCAGCACCAGGGTTCCGCCTTCGATCACCACGCGCGGCAGGGCGGCGTTCGGCGGCGGCGGGCGGCGCAGGAACGCCTGCACCAGGGGATCGAGCGCGCCCACGTGCAGGCCGTCGCGGCGGAGCTGGGCGCGCAGGACGGGCTTCTTCAGGGTGACCGAGACCACGTCGACGCCCGTGAGCCGCGCGCGATACCGCACCTCGGCGCGCTCGGCGGCGAAATCGGGGTGGTTCGGGTCGCCGATGCGCAGGCGGGCGGTGAAGGTGGTGGGGCCGAAGGCCTCCACCTGGGCGTCGGCAGCGATGCCGCGCGACTTCAGCCAGCCGGTCAAGGCCTCGCGCGCCAGGGCCTTGCGGTTCAGCCAGGCCAGGGCGACGGCGGCCGCCAGCACGCACACGAGCACCACCAGGAGGCGGATCAGCGTGCGCGAAGGCGGCGGGCGGCGCGGAGTTTCGGCGTCGGTCACGGGCGGCGGTTCGGTGCGTTCATCCCCTCAATAGAGGGAATCGCGGCGGTGCTGTGACTGTTCCGTGGGATGTCCTCGTTGTCTCCCGCCCATCCTGAGCGCCGCCCCCCGCTCGTCATGGCCGAACCATCCAACAGGCATGGCCGGATGCAGTGCGGACCTCGTGGACGCACGGGGCGGACGCACGGGGATGGGTCCCCGGGTCGAGCCCGGGGATGACGTGCTGAGATGTGAGCGGGCCAGTCCCAACCACTGTCATCCCGGCCGAAGCGCCGGGACCCTGGGGGATGTACAGGGGATGTGGCCTCCTGGGTCCCGGTCTTTGGCTTCGCCAAAACCGGGATGACAAGCTCGGCTCAGCCGGAGCTACGCCACTTGGGATGTTCGCCGTCGTCGGAGTCGTCGGCGAGGAAGGCTTCGACGGTGTCGGGGTCGGGGTCTGGGAGGTCTCGCCAGCGGGGGATGTTGGAGGCGTTGAGGCCGAAGGCGGTGGCGAGTTCGGCGATCTGGTCGTCGAGGTCTCGGGTGGTGAAGTCGTCCTTGAGGCGGTCCTCGGCCAGGAAGTCCT
>Ga0209050_1001134_pt1 | contig 32080 bp, 25 predicted proteins | sample Araplavi_mTSA_r2_FD_184276 | JGI IMG/M metagenome (GOLD analysis project Ga0209050, IMG submission 184276) | Arabidopsis root microbial communities from North Carolina, USA - plate scrape MF_Cvi_mTSA_r2 (SPAdes) (version 2) | ecosystem: Host-associated > Plants > Roots > Endosphere | place: USA... | reverse complement strand
ACCGCCAAGGCCCTGCGCACGACCATCGACAGCCTCAAGCCGTTCTTCCCGCAAGGGATGGAAGTGGTGTTCCCGTACGACACCACGCCGGTGGTGACCGAGTCGATCAAAGGTGTGGTTCACACCCTGGTCGAAGCGATCGCGCTGGTGTTCCTGGTGATGTTCCTGTTCCTGCAAAACTTCCGCGCCACCGTGATCACCACGATGACCGTGCCGGTGGTATTGCTTGGTACATTCGGGATCCTCGCGGCCGCCGGTTTCAGCATCAACACCCTGACCATGTTCGGTATGGTGCTGGCCATCGGCTTGCTGGTGGACGACGCCATCGTCGTGGTGGAAAACGTCGAACGGGTGATGAGCGAAGAAGGCCTGTCACCGAAGGAAGCCACCAAGAAATCCATGGGCCAGATCCAGGGTGCACTGGTCGGTATCGCCCTGGTGTTGTCGGCGGTTCTGCTGCCAATGGCGTTCTTCAGCGGTTCCACCGGTGTGATCTACAAGCAGTTCTCGATCACCATCGTCTCGGCCATGGCCCTGTCGGTACTGGTTGCGTTGATCTTCACCCCGGCGCTCTGCGCCACCATGCTCAAGCCGATTCCGAAAGGCGAGCACGGCGTACCCAAGCGTGGTTTCTTTGGCTGGTTCAACCGCAATTTCGACCGCGGCGTTCGCGGCTACGAACGTGGTGTGGGCAATATCCTGCAGCGCAAGATCCCGTATCTGCTGGCGTATCTGCTGATCGTGGTGGGCATGATCTGGCTGTTCACCCGCATTCCGACGGCGTTCCTGCCGGAAGAAGACCAGGGTGTACTGTTCGCCCAGGTGCAAACCCCGGCCGGCTCCACAGCCCAGCGTACCCAGGTGGTCGTGGATGAAATGCGTGAATTCCTGCTGCGCCCGGGCAAGGATGGCGGCGAAGGCGATGCGGTGAACTCGGTGTTTACCGTGACCGGTTTCAACTTCGCCGGTCGTGGCCAGAGTTCGGGCATGGCGTTCATCATGCTGCGTCCGTGGGACGAACGTAACGCCGACAACAACGTGTTCAAGGTGGCGGCCCGTGCCCAGCAGCACTTCTTCACCTTCCGCGATGCCATGGTGTTCGCCTTTGCACCACCGGCGGTACTGGAGTTGGGTAACGCCACCGGTTTCGACGTGTTCCTGCAGGACCGCGCCGGTATCGGCCACGAAAAACTGATGGAAGCGCGCAACCAGTTCCTTGGCATGGCCGCACAAAGCAAGATCCTGTCTCAGGTGCGTCCGAACGGCCTGAACGACGAACCGCAATACCAACTGGAAATCGATGACGAGAAGGCCAGTGCCCTGGGCATTACCATCGCCGACATCAACAACACCCTGTCGATTGCCCTGGGCAGTAGCTACGTCAACGACTTCATCGACCGTGGTCGGGTGAAGAAGGTTTACGTGCAAGGCCAGCCAGGCTCTCGAATGGGCCCTGAAGACTTGCAGAAGTGGTACGTGCGCAACGCCCAGGGAACCATGGTGCCGTTCTCGGCATTCGCCAAAGGCGAGTGGATCTACGGTTCGCCGAAACTGGCCCGTTACAACGGCGTGGAAGCGATGGAAATCCTCGGCGCCCCGGCACCGGGTTACTCCACCGGTGAAGCCATGCTCGAAGTCGAAGCCATTGCCAGGAAATTGCCGGCCGGTGTCGGTATTTCCTGGACCGGCCTGTCGTACGAGGAACGTCTGTCCGGCTCGCAAGCGCCGGCGCTGTACGCCCTGTCGCTGCTGATGGTGTTCCTGTGCCTGGCGGCGCTGTATGAAAGCTGGTCGATTCCGATCGCGGTGATGTTGGTGGTACCGCTGGGGATCATCGGTGCACTGATGGCCACCAGCCTGCGCGGTTTGTCCAACGACGTGTATTTCCAGGTAGGCCTGTTGACGACTATCGGCCTGGCGGCGAAAAACGCCATTCTGATTGTCGAATTTGCAAAGGAACTGCACGAACAGGGGCGTAGCCTGCGCGACGCGGCAATCGAAGCCTGCCGCATGCGTCTGCGACCGATCATCATGACCTCCCTCGCCTTCGTTCTGGGTGTGGTACCACTGGCGATATCCACGGGCGCAGGTTCGGGTAGCCAGCATGCAATCGGTACCGGCGTGATCGGCGGTATGATCACGGCCACTGTGCTGGCGATCTTCTGGGTCCCGCTGTTCTTCGTCACCGTGTCGTCCATTGGCCAGCGCAAGATTGCCGACCCGGATGACGCTACTGAAACTCCTAAAGAGGCTGGCTAATGAGCAAGTCGCTACTCTCCCTGGCAGTCGCCGCCTTCGTGCTCGGTGGCTGCTCGCTGATACCTGATTATCAGCAGCCCGAAGCACCGGTGGCGGGGCAATACCCGCAAGGCCCGGCGTATTCGCCGGCCCAGGCACCGGCGCAAGCGGCAGCCGAGCAGGGCTGGAAGCAGTTTTTCCACGACCCGGCGCTGCAACAGCTGATCCAGGTCGCCCTGGAAAACAACCGTGACCTGCGTGTCGCGGCCCTGAACATCGACGCCTTTGCGGCTCAATACCGCATCTCCCGCGCCGACCTGTTCCCGGCCGTTTCGGCCAACGGCACCGGCAGCCGTCAGCGCCTTCCGGCTAACGCGTCGCAGACCGGCGAAGCCGGCATCACCAGTTCCTACTCGGCAACGATTGGCGTCAACGCCTACGAACTCGACCTGTTCGGCCGGGTTCGCAGCCTGAACGAGGAAGCGTTGCAGAAGTACTTCGCCACCGAAGAAGGCCGACGCAGCACGCAGCTCAGCCTGGTGGCCAGCGTCGCCAACGCCTACCTGACCTGGCAGGCCGACAAGGAACTGCTGAAGGTCACCCAGGACACCCTCGCCGCGTTCGAGGAGAGCTACAAGCTCACCGCGCGCAGCAACGAAGTGGGGGTCGCCTCGGCCCTGGACCTGGCGCAGTCGCGGACCTCGGTGGAAAACGCCCGTGCGCAACTGGCCCGTTACACCCGCCAGGTCGCCCAGGATGAAAACAGCCTGGTACTGCTGTTGGGTACCGGCGTCCCGGCCAACCTGCCAGCGGCCAAACCATTGAACGACGATCTGTTGGCCGAAGTACCGGCCGGCCTGCCGTCGGACTTGCTGCAACGTCGTCCGGACATCCTCCAGGCCGAGCACAACCTCAAGGCGGCCAACGCCAACATCGGCGCGGCACGGGCAGCGTTCTTCCCGAGCATCAGCCTGACCGCCAACGCCGGGACCCTGAGCCCGGACCTGTCCGGCCTGTTCAAGGGCGGTTCGGGTACCTGGCTGTTCCAGCCGCAGATCAACCTGCCGATCTTCAACGCCGGCGCCCTGAGCGCCAGCCTGGATTACTCGAAGATCCAGAAAGACATCGGTGTGGCGAACTACGAGAAGTCCATTCAAACAGCCTTCCAGGAAGTCGCCGACGGTCTGGCCGCACGCGGGACCTACACCGATCAGGTACAGGCACAGCGTAATCTGGTCAGCGCCAACCAGGACTACTACCGCCTGGCCGAGCGTCGTTATCGCATCGGTGTCGACAGCAACCTGACGTTCCTCGATGCCCAGCGTCAGCTGTTCAACTCCGAACAGAATCTGATTACCGATCGCCTGGCGCAGCTGATCAGTCAGGTCAACCTGTACAAGGCACTGGGTGGTGGCTGGAACGAACAGACGGCGAAGAACGAGCCGTTGAAGGAAGAAGCGCCGAAGATGAAGTATTTCTGATAGCGCTGTGAAAACACGAAGCCCACCGATTGGTGGGCTTTTTGTTGGCTGCGGGAAAAGTGTGTCGTCAGGCATGGCCTCTTCGTCGGAACGCCGCCCGGAGCAAGCCCGCTCCCACAAGGATCACCAATACCTTGTGGGAGCGGGCTTGCTCGCGAAGAGGCCGGTCCATAATCCACATAAATTTGGGTCAAGGTTATGTTCGATAATCGCCCAGAACCCGCTTTTTACGATTGAACCATCCAGTACATTCCACGCACCATCCGAACCACAAAACCAATAACAACAGGTTCGACACCATGCCCCCGCGCCCTGCCCTCCCCGGCTGATCCGCTTCCTTTGTGCTGATTTTGACTGTTCGTCTGCAACCCCCGGGTTGCGGCATCACCCCGTTTCATCCAAGAATTAGAGAGACCCGAGCTCATGACGCCTTCTCCCGCGCCGTACTTCGTTCCCAGCCTGATCGCCATTGCCCTGGCCTGCGCGGCCCTGCCCGCCAGCGCCGAGGAGTCGGGCTTTGTCGAGGGCGCCAAGGTCAACCTGAACCTGCGCAACTTCTACATCAATCGCAACTTCACCAACCCGACCAAGGCCCAGGGCAAGGCTGAGGAGTGGACGCAAAGTTTCATCCTCGATGCCAAGTCCGGGTTCACCCAGGGAACCGTAGGTTTCGGCATGGATGTGCTGGGCTTGTACTCGGTAAAACTCGATGGCGGTAAAGGTACCGGCGGGACGCAACTGCTGCCGCTGGACCATGACGGCCGCCCTGCAGACAACTTCGGCCGCACCAACGTGGCCTTCAAGGCGAAGCTGTCCCAGACAGAAGTGAAGGTTGGCGAATGGATGCCGGTGCTGCCGATCCTGCGTTCGGACGATGGTCGTTCGCTGCCGCAAACCTTCCGTGGCGGTCAGATCACCTCGAAAGAAATCAACGGACTAACGTTGTACGGCGGCCAGTTCCGCGCCAACAGCCCGCGCGACGACAGCAGCATGAGCGACATGTCGATGACCGGCAAAGCCGCCTTCACCTCTGATCGATTCAACTTCGAGGGCGGCGAGTACGTGTTCAATGACAAGCGCACCCAGATTGGTCTGTGGAACGCCGAGCTCAAGGACATCTACAGCCAGCAGTTCGTCAACCTGATCCACAGCCAACCGCTTGGCGACTGGACCCTGGGCGCCAACCTGGGTTTCTTCTACGGCAAGGATGACGGCAGCGCCCGGGCCGGCGAGCTGGACAACAAAACCCTGTACGGTTTGTTCTCGGCCAAATACGGCGGCCACACCTTCTACGTCGGCCTGCAGAAACTCACCGGCGACAGCGCCTGGATGCGGGTCAACGGCACCAGCGGCGGCACCCTGGCCAACGACAGTTACAACTCCAGCTACGATAATGCCCGGGAGAAATCCTGGCAGGTGCGCCACGACTACAACTTCGTCGCCCTCGGCATTCCTGGCCTGACCCTGATGAACCGCTATATCAGCGGCGACAATGTGCACACCGGCAGCATCACCGACGGCAAGGAATGGGGGCGTGAATCGGAACTGGGCTACACCGTGCAGAGTGGCGTGCTGAAAGACCTGAACCTGAAATGGCGCAACTCGACCATGCGCCGGGATTACAGCAATAACGAGTTCGATGAGAACCGGTTGATCATCAGCTATCCGATCAGCTTGCTGTAAACACAAAACAAATGTGGGAGCGAGCTTGCTCGCGATGGCGGTGTATCAGGCGACATCAATAGTGAATGTGCCGACGCCATCGCGAGCAAGCTCGCTCCCACAGGTTGTTCACCGTTTTACCGCTTACTCCCGCGACTCGACCCCCAACTCATCCCACACCGACTCGGCCAGGTGGAAGGTCGCATTGGCCGCCGGAATGCCGCAGTAGATGGCGCTCTGCATGATCACTTCCTTGATCTCGCCACGGCTCACGCCGTTGTTGGCGGCGGCGCGCAGGTGCAGTTTGAGTTCGCCCTCGCGGTTCATGCCGATCAGCATGGCGATGGTGATCAGGCTGCGGGTATGACGCGGCAGGCCCGGACGGGTCCAGATGTCGCCCCAGGCGTGGCGGGTAATCATCTCCTGAAACTCCGAGTTGAACTCGGTCAGGGTCGTCAGGCTGCGGTCGACATGCGCGTCTCCAAGGACCGCGCGACGGACCTTCATACCCTCGTCATAACGTTGTTTTTCGTCCACGAAAATCCCCTCAATCAGCCGACAGAAACGCCAGCACGCGCTCGCTGAACGCTTCGCCTGCCTGGACGTTGGACAAATGCGCGGCGTAGAACTCGGCGTACTCGGCCCCGCGCACATGCTCCTGAATGAAATGCCCACCGGATGGCGGCGTCACCGCATCTTCGGTCCCGGCAATCACCAGCAACGGCGTCTTGATCGAGGACAACCGCTCGCGGAAATCGGCATCACGCACCGCCGCGCAATTGGCCGCATAGCCTTCGGGTGAAGTGGCCGCGAGCATGTCGGTAATCTGCTTGGCCGCCGCCGGGTTGGCGGCAGAGAAGTCCGGAGTGAACCAGCGGGCAATCGAGGCATCGCGCAAGGCAACCATGGCCGCCTGACCATCACGCTGGACCATTTCGATACGCGGGTTCCACACTGACGGATCGCCGATTTTCGCCGCGGTGTTGCACACGATCAGCTTGTTCAGGCGCTCGCCGGCATTGATCCCCAGCCACTGGCCAATCAGCCCGCCCATGGACAAGCCGCAGAAATGCGCGCGCTCGATGTGCAAGGCATCCAGCAAGGCGAGCACGTCGCGGCCCAGTTGCTCGATGCTGTAAGGTCCCGGGGTCACCAATGACTGGCCATGACCGCGAGTGTCAAAACGCAACACGCGAAAATGCTCGGAGAACGCCGGGATTTGCGCGTCCCACATGTGCAGGTCGGTGCCCAAGGAGTTGGACAGCACCAGCACCGGCGCATCGACCGGTCCATCCAGTTGATAATGCAGTTCGCCCTCGGCGAGTTGTACAAAAGCCACAGCAATTCTCCTTCAGGCAGTCAATGCAGAATGTTCGGCCACCGCCCGCTCGACCCAGGTTTGGGCCTGGCCGAGGTAATGGGCAGGGTCCAGCAGATGATCGAGTTCAGCCGCCGACAGTTCGGCGGTCACTTGCGGTTCGTCGCCGAGCACCGCACGCAGGTGACGTTGTTCGGCCACCGCGCGTTTGCAGCAGCGTTCGAGCAGATGGTGTGCGGTATCGCGGCCAACCCGTTGGGCGAGGACGATACTCACCGCTTCGGCGAGCACCAGGCCCTGGGTCAGATCGAGGTTGTGCGCCATGCGCCCGGCATCCACTTCCAGTCCCCGGGCGATCAGCAACGCTTGCTGCAGGCTGCCCGACACCAGGCAGCAAATCTCCGGCAGGGTTTCCCACTCGGCATGCCACAGGCCAAGACTGCGCTCGTGTTCCTGGGGCATGGCGCTGAACAGTGTCGAGAGCAAACCGGGTACACGCGTCGCCGCGCCGATCAACACCGCCGCGCCCACCGGATTGCGCTTGTGCGGCATGGTCGAGGAGCCGCCCTTGCCCGGCGCCGAAGGTTCGAACACTTCGGCGGCTTCGGTTTGCATCAGCAGGCTGACGTCGCGACCCAGCTTGCCGAGACTGCCGGCGATCAACCCGAGCACCGCGCCGAACTCCACCACCCGATCACGCTGGGTGTGCCACGGTTGCTCGGGCAAGGTCAGTTGCAGCTCTTCGGCCAGCGCCTGGGCAATCGGCATGGCCTGCTCGCCAAGTGCCGCGAGGGTGCCGGACGCACCGCCGAATTGCAGCACCAGCAGACGCGATTTCAATTCGGCCAGGCGCTGGCGACTGCGAGTCACGGCGCCCAGCCAACCGGCGATTTTCATGCCGAGGGTCACCGGCGTCGCATGCTGCAACCAGGTGCGCCCGGCCAATGGCGTAGCCACATATCGTTCGGCCTGCGTCGCAAGGATTTGCCCCAGTTGCGCCAGATCGTTCTCGATCAGCTCCAGCGCACGACGCAATTGCAGCACCAGGCCGCTGTCCATCACATCCTGGCTGGTCGCACCCAGATGTACGTAACGCTCGGCCTCGGCATTCTGCGCAGCGATCTGCTTGCCCAGCGCCTTGACCAACGGAATCGCCGAGTTACCCGCCGTGGCAATCGCCTCGCCCAACGCCGCAAAGTCGTAAAGCCCGGCGCTGCAAGCCGCTTGAATCGGCGCGACAGCACTCGCCGGAATCAACCCGACCCGCGCTTCGGCCCGGGCCAATGCCGCTTCGAAATCGAGCATGGCCTGGACCCGGCCCTGATCGCAGAACACGTCACGCATATCGCGGGCAGTGAAATAGGCATCGAACAATTGATTGCCCGGTCGCTGGTTCATAAACAGTTCCTGAAGGCGCGGGCCTTTGCGGCCCGCGCGAGAAGATCAAAGATCGTGATGCAGATACTTCGCCTGTTTCGGCAGACGCAGGCTGAACAGGAAGGCTATCGCCATCATCACCGTTACATACCAGTAGAAGGAGTTTTCCATGCCCACGGCCTTGAGGCTCAAGGCCACATATTCCGCCGAACCACCGAAGATCGCATTCGCCACCGCATACGCCAGGCCGACACCCAATGCACGCACCTCCGGCGGAAACATCTCGGCTTTCACCAGGCCACTGATCGAGGTGTAGAAACTGACGATTGCCAGGGCGACGGTAATCAGCACAAAGGCCAGGAAGGGACTGCTGACACTTTTCAGGCTCAACAGGATCGGCACCGTGCACAGCGTACCGAGGGCGCCGAACCAGAGCATCGAATTACGCCGGCCGATCTTGTCGGCGAGCATGCCGAAAACCGGTTGCATGCACATGTAGAGGAACAGCGCGCCGGTCATGATATAGCTGGCGGTCTTGGCCGGCATGCCGGCGGTGTTCACCAGGTACTTCTGCATGTACGTGGTGAAGGTGTAGAAAATCAGCGAGCCACCGGCGGTGTAGCCGAGTACGGTGATGAACGCAGCCTTATGGTCGCGAAACAACGCGCTGATACTGCCCGCGTCCTTGTTTTCGCGCATTTCCTTGCTGGAGGTTTCTTTCAACGAACGACGCAGATACAGCGAAACCAGCGCCGCCATGGCACCAACCACGAAGGGAATCCGCCAACCGTAGGCACGCAACTCCTCTTCACTGAGGAACTGTTGCAGGATCACTACCACCAATACCGCCAGCAGTTGCCCGCCAATCAGTGTCACGTACTGGAACGATGCGAAGAAACCGCGCTGCCCCTTGAGGGCGACTTCACTCATGTAGGTGGCGGTGGTGCCGTACTCGCCACCTACCGACAGGCCCTGGAGCAAACGCGCAAACAGCAACAGGATTGGCGCCCAGATCCCGATGCTGCTGTAGGTCGGCAGGCAAGCGATAAGCAACGAGCCGAAACACATCATCAGAATCGAGATCAACATCGAATTCTTGCGCCCGTGCTTGTCTGCCAACCGACCGAAAATCCAGCCACCGATCGGTCGCATCAGGAACCCGGCGGCAAACACGCCCGCGGTATTGACCAACTGCACCGTGGGGTTGTCGGAGGGGAAAAAGGCCGGCGCGAAATAAAGCGCACTGAAGGCGTAGACGTAAAAGTCGAACCATTCGACCAGATTACCGGACGAGGCACCGACAATGGCGAAGATCCGCTTGCTGCGCTCCTCACCGGTGTATAGCGGTTGTGTAGCGGTGGTCGTTGTCATTGTTTTCTACTCAATGGGGACAGTGAGAGTCTAGACATACTTTGCAACAGTCCCGTTCCACACAAAAGATCGCAGCCGGCGGCAGCTCCTACAAAGGCATGGGCTGCGATCTTTTGATCTGGGTCTTAATAATCGAAGAACACCGTCTCCGCATCAGTGCCTTGCAGAATCACATTCCACTGATAAACACCCGACGCATCCTTCCTGGCCAGCAAGGTACCGCGACGCTCGGCCGGCACGCATTCCAGCAACGGATCGTTGACGTTGGCGGCTTCGCCATCAAAGTAAATCCGCGTCAGCAAGTGCTTCACCAGGCCACGGGCAAACACCAGTACCACCAGGTGCGGTGCCTGAGTCGTGCCTTTGAGTCCCTCGACCGTTCCCGGCTTGATGGTCGTGAAACGAAAACGCCCTTCGGCATCCACCGGCACCCGGCCAAAGCCTTCGAAATTCGGGTCCAGGGGTTTTTCCTGGTCGTCCTCCGGATGGTCATACTTGCCCGCGGCATTGGCCTGCCAGACTTCCAGCATCGCGTCGTTGACGATGTCGCCATTGCCGTCGAGCACTTGCCCGGTGATCGCCACGCGCTCGCCCAGGGTTTGTTCGACGGTCAGGTCTTCGCGGTTCAGCCAGGTCAGGCCGATGTGGTAGTACGGCCCGACGGTGTGGGACGTGGTCGCAGTCAGCGTCATCTTATTTCTCCATCGGCGTGGCGTCGCGGCCGCGCAAAACGATGTCCCAGCGATAACCGAGGGCATAGGACGGGATGGTTTTTTCCAGGTCGAACGAGGCGATCAAGCGCTCTTTGGCGCGGGTATCGGGCACGCAGTTGTAGATCGGGTCGTACGCCAGCAGCGGGTCGCCCGGGAAATACATTTGCGTCACCAAGCGCGTCAGGATGCTCGGCCCGAACAGCGAGAAATGGATGTGCGCCGGGCGCCAGGCGTTGTGGTGGTTACCCCACGGATACGCACCGGGCTTGATGGTCTGGAACTGGTACCAACCATCGGCGTCGGTCACGGTACGGCCGGTACCGGTGAAGTTCGGGTCCAGCGGCGCGTCGTGCAGGTCACGGGCATGGGCGTAGCGACCGGCGGCGTTGGCCTGCCAGATCTCCACCAGAATCCCCGGCACCGGCAGACCGTTTTCATCCAGTACACGGCCGTGAATGATGATGCGCTCACCCTGTGGCTGACCTTCGTGCTGAGCGGTGAGGTCATTGTCCTTCTCGTTGACGCGCTCGGCGCCGACGGTTGGCCCGGTGATTTCCGACAACGAATGGGGCAGAAACACCAACGGCTTGGACGGCGAGCGCAGGTTGGTGGATTGATAGGTCGGATGCAGGTACTCCGGTTGAGTACCCTCCTGCGGGCGACGGTAACCAGGCTTGTCAGTCATTACTCTTTCCTCAGTTCTTGTTAGCCGACAGGGAGTGTCAGACCCGTTCGATTGCCAAAGCCAGACCCTGGCCGACACCGACGCACATGGTCGCCAGACCTTTCTTGCCACCGGTTTTTTCCAGCTGATGCAACGCCGTCAGCACCAGACGCGCACCGCTCATGCCCAACGGATGGCCCAGGGCAATCGCGCCACCGTTCGGGTTGACCTGGGCGGCATCGTCGGCGATCCCCAGTTCACGCAGCACCGCCAAACCCTGGCTGGCGAAGGCTTCGTTGAGTTCGATCACGTCGAAATCGCTTACTGCCACGCCGAGGCGCTCGGTCAGTTTACGCACCGCCGGCACCGGGCCGATGCCCATCACCCGCGGTGCAACACCGGCGCTGGCCATGCCCAGCACTTTGGCGCGGGCGGTCAGACCGTGTTTCTTCACGGCTTCGGCCGAGGCCAGGATCAACGCGGCGGCACCGTCGTTCACACCCGAGGCATTGCCGGCGGTGACGGTTTTGTCCGGGCCGTTGACCGGTTTCAGTTTTGTCAGGGCTTCCAGGGTGGTGTCGGCGCGAGGGTGCTCGTCCTGGCTGACCACGGTCTCGCCTTTCTTGTGGGCAACTCGCACTTCGACGATTTCTTCGGCAAAGAACCCGGCGGCTTGCGCGACGGCAGTGCGCTGCTGGCTGCGCAGGGCAAAGGCGTCCTGATCTTCGCGGGAGACTTTGTAATCGTCGGCCACGTTGTCAGCGGTCTGCGGCATCGCATCCACACCGTATTGGGCTTTCATCAACGGGTTGATGAAGCGCCAGCCGATGGTGGTGTCTTCGAGTTTCATGTTGCGCGAGAACGCCGCGTCGGCCTTGCCCATCACGAACGGCGCACGGGACATCGACTCGACGCCGCCGGCAATCGCCAGCTCCATCTCGCCGCTGGCGATGGCGCGGAACGCGGTGCCGATGGCATCCATGCCCGAAGCGCAAAGGCGGTTGAGGGTCACGCCGGGAATGGTTTCCGGCAGCCCCGCCAACAGCAGCGCCATGCGCGCAACGTTGCGGTTGTCTTCGCCGGCCTGGTTGGCACAGCCGAGGAACACCTCGTCCACGGCGCTCCAGTCCACCGACGGGTTGCGCTCCATCAAGGCCTTGATCGGCACGGCGGCCAGGTCGTCGGCACGCACCGTCGACAGACCACCGCCGAAACGGCCGATGGGGGTACGAATCGCGTCGCAGATATAAACATCACGCATCACGCTTCTCCGGGGGCTTGGCCGTGGGCCGCTGCAGTACGGGCTTCGAGATCGCGCAGCGCGGTCAGTTCGACGTCGGTCGGCTCGGCGGTGGTTGCAACGCTGTCGGCAAAGCGAATCGCCCAACCGGTGGCGGCGACCACTTGCTCGCGGGTCACGCCCGGGTGCAGTGCAGTGACCACGAACTCATGGGTGCCCGCTTCCGGCTCCATGATGCACAGGTCAGTAATGATGCCGACCGGACCAGCGCCCGGCAGGCCGAGACGCTTGCGCGAATCACCGCCCTCGCCGTGGCCGACCGAGGTAATGAAGTCAAGTTTGTCGACAAAGGAGCGCGCCGACTGCTTGAGGATAATCAACACGCTCTTGGCGGAACCGGCAATCTCAGGCGCGCCACCGGCACCCGGCAGACGCACTTTCGGTGCGTGGTAATCGCCGACCACGGTGGTGTTGATGTTGCCGAAGCGGTCGACCTGCGCCGCCCCGAGGAAGCCGACGTCGATGCGCCCGCCCTGCAGCCAGTAGCGGAAAATCTCGCCGGTCGGGACCACGGTATCGGCGGTTTCAGCCAATTCACCGTCACCGATCGACAGCGGCAATACGCTCGGCTTGGCACCGATCGGACCCGATTCGTAGATCAATACCACATCAGGCGAAGACGTCAGGCGCGCCAGGTTGGCCGCTTTCGACGGCAGGCCGATGCCCACGAAGCACACCGAACCGTTCTTCAGGCGGCGAGCCGCGGCGACGGTCATCATTTCATTGGTGGTGTAAGTCATTACTTCGCCTCCGAAGCGGCGGCCAGTTTGGCCTGGAACTCGCTGAAGTCAGCGCTGCCGTGGATGTATTCGTTGATCCACGCGGTGAAGGTTTCACGGTCGCGGGCAATCGGGTCCCAGGCCTGGTAGAAACGGTTGTCGCGCTCGGTGTAACCGTGGGCGTAGGACGGATGCGCACCACCTGGCACATGGCAAACCGCGCTCAAGGCCCAGGTCGGCAACACGCAGGCGTTCATCGGTGCATTCAGGTCGTCGACGATCTCTTCAACGGTGACGATGCAACGCTTGGCGGCCAGTGCGGCTTCTTTCTGCACGCCGAGAATGCCCCAGAGCAGCACGTTGCCTTTGCGGTCGGCTTTCTGCGCATGGATCACAGTGATGTCCGGGCGCACCGAAGGCACCGCAGCCAGCACTTCGCCGGTGAACGGGCAAGTAACGGACTTGATCAGCGGGTTGACCTTCGGCAGGTCGGAACCGGCGTAGGCTCGCAGCACCGCGAATGGCAGGCCGGAAGCGCCGGCGACGTAGGCATTGGCCAGGTCGGCGTGGCTGTGCTCTTCGATTTCCAGCGGGTGCGGCCACTGTTTCTCGACGGCGTCACGCAGGCGATGCAGGGAGCCGACACCCGGGTTGCCACCCCAGGAGAAAATCAGCTTGCGGGCACAACCGGCACCAATCAACTGGTCGTAGATCAGGTCAGGGGTCATCCGCACCAGGGTCAGGTCTTTCTTGCCCTGGCGAATGATTTCGTGACCCGCGGCCGTCGGGATCAGGTGGGTGAAGCCTTCGAGCGCGACCGTATCGCCGTCGTTCACGAATTGCTTCACCGCGTCGTGCAGCGAAAGAATTTCAGCCATTGGGGCAGGCTCCCGTTTGTTGTTAACCGACAGTGGAAGAAGGCGCCGATGCGCAGCGCCGGAATGACTGAAGGTTAAGCCTGTGCAAAACGTCAAACAATCCGATAATCGACTAACCGTTCGATTATCGAACGTATTGTTGTTCGACTAACAATCCAGATCAAAAGCTTCGCGAGCAAGCCCGCTCCCACAGGTGACCGCGTATCCCTGTGGGAGCGGGCTTGCCCGCGAATGGGTCCTCAAACCAACACGAGATTCCGGATCAGACTGTCAGGTCGCATCCGCATGACTGACCATGCCCTTGATCACAACGGCCGTGGTCGCCAGCGCCGCCGGAATCACCAGGGCCGTCAGCACCTGCTCGAAGTTCCAGCCCAGCCCCAGCAGTGTCGCGCCCATCCACGCCCCGAGGATGGCGCCGAAGCGGCCGATCCCGAGCATCCACGACACACCGGTGGCTCGCCCCTGAGTCGGGTAAAACCGCGCCGCCAGCGACGGCATCGCCGATTGCGCACCGTTGACACACATCCCCGCCACCAGCACCAGCGTCGCCAGTATTGTGATGTTGCCCAGACTCTGCCCCACCGCGTAGGCAAACACCCCGGCCAGCAGGTAGAAAATGCCGATGACCTTGTGCGGATTGAACCGGTCCATCGCCCAGCCCACGCCCACCGCACTCAACACGCCACCGAACTGGAACAGCGCGCCGATGAAGGCGGCCTGTTCCATGCTCGCGCCACTGTCGCGCATCAGCGTCGGCAGCCAGCTGGTCAGCAGGTAGACGATCACCAGGCCCATGAAGTAGGTCAGCCACAACAGCAAGGTGCCGACGCTGTAGGTGCCGGAAAAGATCACCGCAAACACATTGCGCGCCTTCACGGTCTTCTGTTCCGGCACGCTGAAGCTGGACGCCTGGGCCACCACCGTCGGGTCAATCGGCGCCAGTGTCTTGCGTACCTTGTCCGTACCGCGGTTACGCACCACCAGGTAACGCGCCGACTCCGGCAGCCAGAACAGTAATACGACGGCGAGGATCAGCGGCAGGACTCCGCCGATCAGCAGCAGGCTGTGCCAGCCAAAGGCCGGAATGAGCTTGGCCGAGATAAAGCCGCCGCCGGCCATGCCGAGGTTGAAACCGCAGAACATGCTGGTCACCAGCAAGGACTTCTTGCGCTCCGGGGTGTACTCCGACAGCAGGGTCGTTGCGTTCGGCATGCCGGCGCCCAGGCCCAGCCCGGTTAAAAAGCGCAACACCAGCAATTGCTCGACGTTGGTGCTGTAGGCCGAAGCCAGGCTGAAGGCACCGAACAACAACACCGCCCCGACCAGTACGACTTTTCGCCCAAAGCGGTCAGCCAATGGCCCGGAGCCCAGTGCACCAAAGACCATGCCGATCAGAGCCGCGCTCATCACCGGCCCGAGGCTGGCGCGATCGATTCCCCAATCCTGCGAAAGAGCCGGCGCAATGAACCCCATGGCCGCGGTATCGAGGCCGTCGAGAAAGACAATCAGAAAACACAGGATGACTACCCGCCACTGATAGCGCGAAATGGGTTGAGCATTGATGAAGGACTGCACGTCAAGGCAGTTTCCTACAGCAGACTGGGGCTGGTTCATTATTTTTATTCCGTGGATCACAGTCGAAAGGGGCCAGCCGGGGCTGACGCAGACGCGACAGTAATGATCCACAGGAAACAGCGTCAATTCGTCAAACGTAACTCTGTGCGTTTATCGAACAGCTTAGGTGAACAGTTGGCTACTAAGGTCGCGGCTGGCACTCAGCAGGCCAGGCAGGAAGCGCTGTTCCAGTTCGTTACGACTGACTCGCCCGGCGTGGGTGCTGACATTGAGGGCCGCGACCACCTGGCCGGAGGCGTCGTACACCGGGACGGCAATTGAGCGCAGTCCCTGCTCAAGTTCCTGGTCGACAATGCACCAGCCTTGCTGTCGGACCTCTTGCAGGCATTCGAGCAACGCCTCGGGGGTGTGAATCGTGCGACTCGTCTTGGCCTGCAGTTCGGCGTGCTCCAGGTATTCGCCCAGCGACGTGTCATCCAGCGCAGCCAGCAGGATCCGCCCCATCGACGTGCAATAGGCCGGCAGGCGCCCACCCACCGACAGGTCCACCGAAATCAGGCGCTGGGTGGTCGCGGAGCGGGCGATGTACAGAATGTCGTCACCTTCCAGCGTGGCCATGTTGCAGGCCTCGTGCAGCTGTTCGCTCATGCGGTCCAGGTAAGGCTGGGCGGAAACCGCCAGCGGCGTTGATGACACATAGGCATGGCCGAGGGTCAGCACTTTGGGCAGCAACGAGTAGGTGCGGCCGTCGGTGGTGGCGTAGCCGAGTTTGATCAGGGTGTGCAGGCAACGGCGCACGGCGGCGCGGGGAATTTCCGTGCGGTGGCTGATCTGGGCGATGGTCAGGTGCCGTTTGCGTTCCTGGAATGCTTGCACCACAGCCAGGCCACGGGCCAGGGACGTCATGAAATCCGGGTCGCCAGTCAGTGCCTGGATCCGTTTGGCCGGCGAGGCAACGATGGGGGGAGCCACTGAAGCGAAGGAATTGCGCATTTGATCGTTCATACAAGGTCCTTTTACCCACTCGGAACAGCGACTATTACAAAGGGCTACCGCCTGACGCTCAAGCCCGGCCCGCCAACTCCGGGCGATTATCGAACGCTCGACCGATAATCGCAATCAGCCGTGCCAATCAGCCCGTCCGCTGATGTCCGGTTTTTCGCTGGATCACCAACTCGTTTACAGCCGATCGACCCAGGAATTAATGAGGCATTCTAAATACCGTAACTTGTTCGACTTAATGGCGTCAGAAAGGCATCGCAGCAATCAGGATCAGTCGACGTTCTAGTAGAACGTAAAATTCCGCACAACAAAACTGCGCCCCCAAGACCGGCTTTCAACTCTTTGGAGATAGTGTTCTTCAAATAGGCCGCTATAATACAATTCAGTAGCACTCCGGTTTTTTTACTTGCCGGACCTGCTACCCGGCAATGCGATGTTCCATCTCCGTTGCCCATTGCAAGCGCCAGATCTGCATTGCACTGCCTTGCCAGTGCGCTTGCTGAAACAGGAAACTGAAGCTACGTCAGCTGTTTATCTCTGGTGCCGTGGCCGCCTGTGACATGGAAGTATTGATCCCGGTTGTCGCCAAAACGATGTCTTGACGGGCATTGCCCATTCGACGGACGTGATCAATCGATTTGATGCAGCGCGTTTTCACCAGAATTTATCCCAACTCAATCAGGTAGCACTGTGACGAAAGACGAACTGCGCGCGGAACTAGAGCGCCAGGAACAACGCTACAAGGAAGTTTACGGCGGAGAAGTCACCACTTACGCCGCTCAACCCGAACCGGAACGCAAACCCTGGCGTAAACGCGCCACCGTTCAGGATCAGGTTTTCCAGCAAGAACTTGAAAAAATGGAAAAGGAACTCAAAGCCGAAGAGCCATGACTGCTTCGGCCTGATCCTTACAAGGACCTGCCTCTGCACCTGTTAAAAGCGGGATGTAGGGAGGTCGCCTTGCGCGCCCGCTACGAGCGGGCTGCGGCCACTGCCCTCCCCCGGATGAAGGCAGATTTTGATATCTGACGTATTTCTCAGATATTTCGTACAGGCATTCTCCCTCATCCCTCAGCGGCGCAAATCCCTTGCTGCGGCGATCTTTTCAAGAAAAATCAACAAGTTAAAAAACACAGCAAAACCCTAGGGCTTTGGGTGCCGCGGCAAAAAATTTCGTTGAAGAATGTTACCGATGAGCAGCTAGTGCATTGATTAGCAGTCTTTTCTGGCATAATCGCGCCCCCTTATGACCGGGTCAGAAAACCTTCATGATCGATTTATTCAGCGGACTGGATGCTTGGGTGCTTGTGAGCCTCTTGCTCGCCCTGGCCTTTGTCCTCGCCTTCGAGTTCATCAACGGCTTTCATGACACCGCTAACGCGGTGGCCACCGTTATCTACACCAAAGCCATGCCGCCTCACCTGGCGGTGTTTTTCTCCGGGGTGTTCAACTTCCTCGGCGTGCTGCTGGGCGGGGTCGGCGTGGCGTATGCCATCGTCCACCTGCTGCCGGTAGAACTGCTGATCAATGTGAACACCGGTCACGGACTGGCCATGGTGTTCTCGTTGCTCGCCGCCGCCATTACCTGGAACCTGGGCACCTGGTACTTCGGTATTCCCGCTTCCAGTTCCCACACGCTGATCGGTTCGATCCTCGGTGTCGGCCTGGCCAACGCCCTGATCAACGATATTCCGTTGGCCGACGGCGTGAACTGGCAAAAGGCGATCGATATCGCCATGTCACTGGTGTTCTCGCCAATGGCAGGTTTCCTGATCGCCGCGTTGATCCTGATCGGCCTTAAATGGTGGCGTCCGCTGTCGAAGATGCACAAGACACCGGAACAGCGCCGCAAGATCGACGACAAGAAGCATCCGCCGTTCTGGAATCGCCTGGTACTGGTGATCTCGGCCATGGCCGTGAGTTTCGTGCACGGTTCCAACGATGGCCAGAAGGGTATCGGCCTGATCATGCTGGTCCTGATCGGTATCGTGCCGGCGCAGTTCGTCCTCGACCTGAACAGCACGACCTATCAGATCGAGCGTACCCGCGACGCCACGCTGCACCTGAGCCAGTTCTACCAGCGCAACTCGGAAACCCTGGGCGAGTTCCTGGCCCTGGGCAAAAGCGTGGAAGGCGATCTGCCGGAGAAATTCCGTTGCAACCCGCAACAGACCGAACCGACCATCACCGCCCTGCTCGGTACCCTCAAGGGTGTAGCCGACTACCACTCGCTGCCGTCGGAAAGCCGCATCGAAGTACGTCGTTACCTGCTCTGCCTCGACGACACGGCGAAGAAGGTCAGCAAATTGCCAACCCTCGGCGCCCGTGAAAAGGCTGACCTGGACAAGCTGCGCAAAGACCTGACCACTACCACTGAATATGCCCCGTTCTGGGTGATTCTGGCAGTGGCGCTGGCCCTGGGCCTGGGCACCATGGTTGGCTGGAAACGCGTGGTACTGACCATTGGCGAGAAGATCGGCAAGCAAGGCATGACGTACTCTCAAGGTATGTCGGCGCAGATCACCACCGCCAGCCTGATCGGCCTGGCGAACATCTTCAGCCTGCCGGTTTCCACCACCCACGTGCTGTCCTCGGGCGTGGCGGGCACCATGGTCGCCAATAAAAGCGGCCTGCAAGGCGGCACCGTCAGAACCATCCTGATGGCCTGGGTATTGACCCTGCCAGCCACCGTGGCCCTGTCGGCCGGTTTGTTCTGGCTCGCTTCGAAGGCGCTTGGCAGCTGACAGGCAGCCAAACGAAAAAGGCGCGCTCCGCAAGGAACGCGCCTTTTTTATTGCCATAATTTTCGCCACACCACAAGTCATTGTGGGAGCGAGCTTGCTCGCGATAGCGGCCTTGCAGTCAATATAGATGCTGAATGTTATGGCCTCATCGCGAGCAAGCTCGCTCCCACAGGGTTTGCGCGTATCGATAAAGTTTTACAGGCAAAAAAAAGGGCAACCGAAGTTGCCCAAAATGCCTTGCGTGCTCATTACATCCAGAAAGAACTACGGTTACTTCCGCTTGTGCGAATCCTTCCAGATAAAAAGTCCGAACCCTGCAAAAAACACAAACATGAGGCTGACAGTCAGCACTCCGGCGATCACCACGTTGTCGAAAAACATGACGCGTCTCCTGCACTTGCCCTGTTGCGATAGAGCCAAGTTAACCAAACGGGCAGGAGAGAATATTGACCGGGATCAATGTCGCCCGAGACTGGGCAAGAGGAAGGGGAAAGTTTGACCCGCATCAATGAATGCGGGGGGAGGATCAGCGTTTTTTCGGTTTGTTTTTCGGCTTTTTCTTTACCTTGCCCAACGGCATGGCTTGTTCGAACGCCTGGCGAACTTCATTGAGCCGCTTGTCATTGAGGTCATGAACACGCTTGGCGCGTTCCGCGTTGAGGTCAATCAATTTGTCGTCTTGGCTCATGGCAGTCAGTGCATCGCTTGAAATGAGTTTCAGCCGCCGTGGCATTCGGCAACCCTGAGCCAATAATGCGGCCTGACGACCGCGCTGACCAGCCGCGTGCTCAAATCTCGATGTCGACCCACAGCCCCTGCCGCGGTTGATCTTCCATCAACGGCGCCACCGGCACTGTGTTGTCGGCATTGAGTTCATCCCCGGGAATCGCCAGGTGCGCCTCGGGATCATGATCAGCCTCGTGGCGACGCCGTTCCTGCTCCTGCCTGCGGCGCTGTTCCTCTCGCAGCAACAGCCCGTCCTCTTCAGGATTGCGCTTTTGCAGGTCGATGGTGCTTTCACTGGAGCTTTCCTGCACCGGCACCACCGGTGGAATATCCGGGCGCGGGCGGATCGGATCAGTCTGTGAAGTGATCGGCACGGCACTCAAGGGGAGCATCGGTGGCAGCATGGTTTTCAGTCTCCTGTCAGCAAGGTTTCGGCTGCGGGGATGGCGACTTGAGCCATCTGTCGCAAACTGTGACTCAATTAGCACTCAATGGTGCAGTCAACGGCGATCCCTGCGCAGGTGGGCTAACGTAAGACTGTGAGTTTTTCTGAGAGTCCTTTGGCCCTGAAGCCCTCATTCCGTTAAGATAGCCCGCTTTTTCAAGGTGGGAGTCAGGCAGCATGGCGCAGCAGTATCAACCGGGGCAACGCTGGATCAGTGACAGCGAAGCCGAGCTGGGTTTAGGCACCGTTCTGGCACAGGACGGCCGCTTGTTGACCGTGCTCTACCCGGCCACTGGCGACACCCGCCAGTACGCGCTACGGAATGCGCCTCTGACCCGCGTGCGGTTTTCGCCGGGTGACACCATCACTCACTTCGAAGGCTGGAAGCTGACCGTCCGCGAAGTCGATGACATTGATGGCCTGCTGGTTTACCACGGCCTCAACGGGCAGAACGAAGTAGTCACCCTGCCGGAAACCCAACTGTCGAACTTCATCCAGTTCCGCCTGGCCAGCGACCGTCTGTTCGCCGGCCAGATCGACCCGCTGGCCTGGTTCTCCCTGCGTTATCACACCCTGGAACACACCAGCCGTCAGTTGCAGTCCTCTCTCTGGGGCCTGGGCGGCGTGCGTGCGCAACCGATCGCGCACCAGTTGCACATTGCCCGCGAAGTCGCCGACCGTATCGCGCCGCGGGTTCTGCTGGCCGACGAAGTGGGCCTGGGTAAAACCATCGAAGCCGGCCTGGTGATCCATCGCCAGTTGCTCTCGGGCCGCGCCAGCCGTGTGCTGATCCTGGTTCCGGAGAACCTGCAGCACCAGTGGCTGGTCGAGATGCGTCGTCGCTTCAACCTGCAGGTCGCGCTGTTCGACGAAGAGCGCTTCATCGAAAGCGATGCCAGCAACCCGTTCGAAGACACCCAACTCGCGCTGGTCGCGCTTGAGTGGCTGGTGGACGACGAGAAAGCCCAGGACGCACTGTTCGCGGCGGGCTGGGATTTGATGGTGGTCGACGAGGCGCACCACCTGGTGTGGCACGAAGACCAAGTCAGTCCTGAATACTCGCTGGTCGAGCAACTCGCCGAAACCATCCCCGGCGTCCTGCTGTTGACCGCCACCCCGGAACAACTGGGCCAGGACAGCCACTTCGCCCGTCTGCGCCTGCTCGACCCGAACCGTTTCCACGACCTGCAAGCCTTCCGCGCCGAGAGCGAAAACTATCGCCCGGTAGCCGAAGCCGTTCAGGAGTTGCTGGATCAGGGACGCCTGTCGCCGCAAGCCCACGAGACCATCCACGGTTTCCTCGGCAACGAAGGCGAAGCCCTGCTGGCCGCCGTCAACGATGGCGACACCGAAGCCAGCGCGCGCCTGGTGCGCGAATTGCTCGACCGTCACGGCACCGGCCGCGTGCTGTTTCGCAACACCCGCGCCGCCGTGCAAGGCTTCCCGGAACGCAAGTTGCACCCGTACCCGCTGCCGTGCCCGGACGAATACCTCGAACTGCCGCTGGGCGATCACGCCGAGCTGTACCCGGAAGTCAGCTTCCAGGCCCAGCCGGACGCCAGCGAAGAAGTGCGCTGGTGGAAATTCGATCCGCGGGTCGAGTGGCTGATCGATCAGTTGAAGATGCTCAAGCGCACCAAAGTGCTGGTGATCTGCGCCCACGCCGAAACCGCCATGGACCTGGAAGACGCCCTGCGCGTGCGTTCCGGCATCCCGGCCACGGTGTTCCACGAAGGCATGAACATCCTCGAGCGTGACCGCGCCGCCGCCTACTTCGCCGACGAAGAGTTTGGCGCGCAAGTGCTGATCTGCTCGGAAATCGGCAGTGAAGGCCGCAACTTCCAGTTCTCCCATCACCTGGTGCTGTTCGACCTGCCGTCCCACCCGGACCTGCTGGAACAACGTATCGGTCGACTGGACCGGATCGGCCAGAAGCACATCATCGAACTGCACGTGCCATACCTGGAAACCAGCCCGCAAGAGCGCCTGTTCCAGTGGTACCACGAAGCGCTGAACGCGTTCCTCAATACCTGCCCGACCGGCAACGCCTTGCAGCACCAGTTCGGCCCGCGCCTGCTGCCGCTGCTCGAAGAAGCCGACGATGGCGAGTGGCAAGCGCTGATCGACGAAGCCCGCACCGAGCGTGAGCGCCTGGAAGCCGAGCTGCACACCGGCCGTGACCGTTTGCTGGAGCTGAACTCCGGTGGCGCGGGCGAAGGCGATGCACTGGTGGAAGATATCCTTGAGCAGGACGACCAGTTCGCGCTGCCGATCTACATGGAAACCCTGTTTGACGCCTTCGGCATCGACAGCGAAGACCATTCGGAAAACGCCCTGATCCTCAAGCCGAGCGAAAAAATGCTCGACGCCAGCTTCCCGCTGGGTGACGACGAAGGCGTGACCATTACTTACGACCGCAACCAGGCGCTGTCTCGCGAAGACATGCAATTCATTACCTGGGAGCACCCGATGGTGCAGGGCGGCATGGATCTGGTGCTGTCCGGTTCCATGGGCAACACCGCCGTGGCGCTGATCAAGAACAAGGCGCTGAAGCCGGGCACCGTGTTGCTGGAACTGTTGTATGTCAGCGAAGTGGTTGCCCCGCGCTCGCTGCAACTGGGTCGCTACCTGCCGCCGGCTGCCCTGCGCTGCCTGCTCGATACCAACGGCAACGACCTGTCGGCCCGCGTGTCGTTCGAAACCCTGAACGACCAGCTCGAAAGCGTACCGCGCGCCAGCGCCAACAAGTTCATCCAGGCCCAGCGCGACCAGCTGACGCCACGGATCAACGCCGGTGAAGCGAAGATCCTGCCGCGCCACACTGAACGTGTCGCCGAGGCGCAACGTCGCCTGGCCGCCGATACCGACGAAGAACTGGCGCGCCTGACCGCCTTGCAAGCGGTCAACCCGACCGTGCGCGACAGCGAACTGGTGGCCCTGCGCAAACAACGCGAGCAAGGCCTGGCCATGCTCGACAAGGCTGCGCTGCGACTGGAAGCGATTCGGGTGTTGGTGGCGGGTTAACAACTCTCCTCCACCGCTATAAAAAGAAGGCCCGCAGCGATGCGGGCCTTTTTGTTTACTTCAATTTCAGTAGTGCTGCTAATGGCCTCTTCGCGGGCAAGCCCGCTCCCACAATTGTTAGTGTCGAATACAAATCTCGTGAACAACACTAAACCTGTGGGAGCGGGCTTGCCCGCGAAAGCGATCAGGCAGTCACCACAGAACCTCCAGGCTCACCCACCGCCACCAACCCTTCCTTCATCCGCTTGGCATCGCGCACAAAACACTGCGAAGCCAGGAACAGAAACACCACGGTAAGCAACAGCGCCACCGGAATCAGGTACATCGCGTCATGCAGGCCAACCGCCTTGAACGCTTCGGTCATCTGCTCGGCGCCGGCGGCGAGCATCGCCGTGTGGGCGAAGTGATCGGACAAGGCTCCGACCACCACCGGCCCCAGGCCACCGCCCAACAGGTACAAACCGGCAAAGAACAGCGCCATGGCCGTCGCCCGCAAGCGCGGTTCGACCACGTCCTGAATCGCCGTGTAGACGCAGGTGTAGAAGTTGTAGGCGAACAGCCAGCCGACACTGAATACGGCGACGAACACACCGATCTCGATTCGCCCGGAATGCAGCGCCCACGCGGTGCAGATCGTCGAAATCACCAGGCTGAAGGCGGCAAACAATAGCCGCCCGTTGGCGACCCGCTGGTGAATCTTGTCGGCGATCCAGCCACCGAGGGTCAGGCCGACCAAACCGGTCACACCAACAATAACCCCGGTCGCCACTGCGGCTTCCTGCAACGGCATGAGGAAGTAGCGTTGCAGCATCGGCACCAGAAACGAATTGCAGGCATAGGTGGCGAAGTTGAAACAGAGGCCCGCCATCACCAACCACAGGAAGGTTGGTACGGCCAGTACCCGACGGATCGGTCGATCGATCTTTGCCTGCGACACCTGAACGCTCTCGGCGGCGCCACGTTTCGGTTCCCTGATGAAAAACATGAAGATCGCCAGGATCAACCCGGGCACCGCCGCGATAAAGAACGGCGCGCGCCAGCTATCGAAGGCCTTGACCATCGCGCCGATGGTGAAGAACGCCAGCAACAGCCCCAACGGCAGCCCCAGCATGAAGATACCCATGGCCCGTGCCCGGCGGTGCGCCGGAAACAAATCGCCGATCAGCGAGTTGGCGGCTGGTGCGTAACTGGCTTCGCCAATGCCAACGCCCATGCGCACGATCAGGAAGCTCCAGAAACTGCCCACCATGCCGTTGACGGCCGTCAACCCGCTCCACACCGCGAGTCCCCAGCCCATCAGCTTGCTGCGCGAGCCGGTATCGGCCATGCGCCCCAGCGGCAATCCGGCAATGGCGTAGACGATGGTGAATGCCGTACCGATGATCCCCAACTGGAAATCACTGAGGTGCCACTCCATGCGAATGGGCTCGATGATGATGGCCGGGATGGTGCGGTCGAAAAAATTGAACAGGTTGGCCAGGAACAACAGGAACAGGATGCGCCAGGCATTGGCCGCTTGGGTCGAGTTCTGCATGGGTCCGTCTCTTTTATTGTTTTTGGGGCGTCAATGCCCCCGGACTTTGCAATCTAGACAGGCCGGCCACACCTGTCTTTCATTATTCGCCAGGCTGATACCTGCCCATGGTGCACAACCTGTGGGAGCTTTCGCAGGACGGGTATTTCGCAGCTCGTCCGACCGATGAAAAATACCTCTCGCCCCCCCCTTCCCAAGCCGTTGCCGAAGCCTAGAATAGCGGCCTTGATTCCCCCCTGTGTCTCCACTCCTCCTTACGATAATCGCCCATGTCCGAAGCCAGTCCGTGTCTGAATTGCGGTGCCTGCTGTTCTCATTTTCGCGTGTCATTTTTCTGGGGTGAGTGCGCCTCGTCCGGGGGGACGGTACCCGATGAACTCGTCGAGCAGATCAGCCCCAGCCGGGTCGCGATGATCGGCACCGGCTGCAAACCTGTGCGCTGCACCAGCCTGGTTGGAGAGGTGGGCAGTACAGTGCAGTGCTCGATTTACGAAAAACGCTCCAGCACCTGCCGGGAGTTCGATGCTTCATGGGTCGATGGCCAGGCCAATCCCGATTGCGACGCGGCCCGTGCCGCATTCGGCTTGCCGGCCCTGCAACCGGTGTTCGAGACGTCTCAGAAGCAAATCGCCTGAGTAATAGCACCAATCGCGATTAGATTAATGTCAAAATATTTGGCACCAATGTGCCACTACCGCTTGCGCTCCATCCATGCCCTCTATACTCCATGACATTCGCTGGCGCTCTTGCACCGGCCCGAGGGATAACGATGGGGCATGCTATGGAGTGGCTTGGTCTGCATTTCATTACCGAGCTACCAGAGAGTGGGCAGGTCATACTCAATTGCACACATGACCCTTTTCTGGTGCTGCTGGCTTATCTGGTCGCCTGTGTCGGCTGTTTCGCGACACTGGACATGGCCGAACGGGTGGCCCACGCGGAAAAAACCGCGTCCCAAACGCGCTGGCGCTGGGTGGGCAGCGGCTGCCTGGCGGGCGGTATCTGGGCCATGCACTTCGTCGGGATGCTGGCATTCCAGGCGCCTGTCGACCTTCACTACCAACTGCCCGTCACGGTGTTCTCGCTAACCATCGCGCTGCTCGCTGCGTGGCTGGCCATGCATACCCTCAGCCTTCCCGATCTGAGCTTTCGACAGTGCCTCAAGGCTTCGATCGGGATCGGCCTGGGTATCGCGACCATGCATTACGTGGGCATGACGGCGATGCACTCCAGTGCCGCAGTCTATTACCATCCAGGTCTGTTCGCCCTTTCCATCGCGATCGCGATCGGTGCCGCGCTGGCAGCCCTGTTGCTGGCCTGGTATCTGCGCAACGGTGCCGGCATGCTGCATCAGCTTTTCAAATACTGCGCCAGCCTGCTGCTCGGGGCAGGCATCCTCAGCATGCACCTAACCGCCATGGCCGCCTTGAATCTGGTGTTGCCCAACGACAGCCTGCCAGTGCAAACCGGCGAACACAGCCATATGCAACTGGCGTTGACCGTGACGGTCATGACCCTGCTGATCATCGGGAGCAGCATCAGCGCGGCACTGGCGGACAAGAAACTGCAACACAAGGACCACGACCTGCAGCGGGTCAACTCCCTGCTCAGCCAACTGGACCAGGCGCGCATGTCACTGCAGCAGGTGGCGCACTACGATGCGCTGACCAACCTGATCAACCGTCGCGGGTTCAACCAGATCTTCGCCGAAAAACTCATCGAGAAAACCAACGAAGGCGGGATGCTGGCAGTCCTGTTCCTGGACATCGACCATTTCAAGCGGATCAACGACAGCCTTGGCCACGACGCCGGAGACGAACTGCTCAAAGTGCTTGCCGCGCACATCAAGAGCTCGGTTCGCAGTCACGAGGATGTGGTCGCACGCTTTGGCGGCGACGAGTTCTGCCTGCTCATCGACCTGCATGATCGTGACGAAGCGCGACAGTTGGCCCAACGCATCATGCTGAAAATGAAGGAGCCCATCGAACTGGCTGGCCGGCGCATGGTGATGACCACCAGCATCGGTATCAGCCTGTTTCCGGAAGACGGCAAGACCTGTGAGGAACTGTTGAAGAACGCCGACCTCGCGCTGTATCAGTCCAAGGGTAGCGGACGCAACGGGTTGAATTTTTTCAGTGCCAACCTGAAAACCCGCGCCACCCTCGAGCTGCAACTGGAAGAAGAGTTGCGCCACGCCCTGCGTGAAGACACCGGCCTGATGCTCTATTACCAGCCGATCTATGACCTCAAGACGGGTCAGGTCAGCAAGCTCGAAGCCTTGATCCGCTGGCAACACCCGGTCCACGGATTCCTCGTGCCGGATCGTTTTATCGCCATCGCCGAGGCCAATGGCCTGATCGCCGAACTGGACAACTGGGTGCTGCGCAAGGCCTGCGAAGATCTGGGCGAGCTGTCGCGCCAAGGCTGTGCAGACCTCAAGATCGCCGTGAACTGTTCGCCCCTGAACCTGGCGCGCGAAGAACTGGCCGATGAGATCGAGTACGCGTTACGGGCCGCCGGTGTCGAGCCCCATCGGCTGGAACTGGAAGTCACGGAAAACGCCTTGATGGGCAATATCGCCAACACACTGGTGTTGCTGCGGCAGATACGCGCCCTCGGCGTATCGCTGTCGATCGATGATTTCGGCACCGGCTATTCATCCCTGGCCTACCTCAAGCGCTTGCCGCTCAACACGCTGAAAATCGATCGCTCGTTCATCCAGGACATTCCCAAGGCGACCCAGGACATGGAGATTGTCCAGGCCATTATCGTCATGGCCCATACCCTGCAACTGCAAGTGGTCACCGAAGGGGTCGAAACCTTCGAGCAATACCAGTTCCTGGAAGAGCAGGGCTGTGACTTCGTTCAGGGCTATTTGCTCAGTCGGCCAGTGCCACTGACCGAGTTACTACCGGTGCTGAACGAAATCAACCAGCGCAAGCACACCTACACAGTCACGGCGCTGAGTCTGGCTCACGGTACATCTGCACTAATGTAGACGGGTCTTTTTCAAGGAAACCCTGGCTCCCGTGCAGGCGCATCAACTGCGCGGCCAGACCGCTGATCGGTGTCGACGAGCCCTGCTCACGGGAAAACTTCACCGCAGCATCCAGATCCTTGAGCAAGGTGCGCACGTGCCACTTGACCGGTTCGAAACGGTTTTCAGCCATCTGCGGGGCCAGGAACTGCAAGGGCCTGGAATCGGCAAAGCCGCCGGCCAGCGCTTCGGCGATCAGGCTTGCATCAACCCCGGAACGCTCCGCCAGCGCGACCACTTCGGCGATCACCAATGCATTGCAGGCAACGATCATCTGATTGCACGCCTTGGTCACCTGCCCCGCCCCGACACCGCCCATGTGTGTCACACGTTGCCCCAGGCTCAACAGGACGGGCCGGACCCGTTCCAGATCCTGTGCGTCACCGCCGACCATGATCGCCAGGCTCCCCGCTTCTGCACCGACCACGCCACCGGACACCGGCGTGTCGAGCCAGCCCATGCCGGTTCTGCCGGCGAGGTCTGCGGCCATCTCCCGCGTTGCGTTAGGCTCCAGGCTGGAAAAGTCCACCAGCAGCTGGCCTTTTCTTGCCCCCTCGACAATGCCCGCCGGACCAAACACTACCTCGCGCACGACCGCCGTATCCGCCAGGCACAACATCACCACGTCAGCGTGCTGGCACAGTTCGGCCGGGCTGGCGACCTGGCGTGCGCCGGCCTCAACCAGTGGTTTGCACTTGTCCGGATTGCGATTCCATACCGCCAGCGGATACCCCGCGGCCAGCAGTCGCCGGCACATCGGCAACCCCATCAGGCCGATCCCGGCAAACCCCAGCGAAGGTAGTGTTGACATCATTTAGCCTCCTTTTGATTAAAGATCGCCAAATACTGGCCGATTCATCATGACTTGGGAAAGGATTCCCCCGAGCAATGCTCAGGCCAAAGACCAAGGCATGGTCCAGGTGCGCGCTGAAAAAAGACGCGATTCCACTCCGTGACGGGTCGACGACAGAGAGTCGGCCAACCAATCAGCCCAGGTAGATGGCGAACAATGACTTCTAAAAACAACCCGGCCACTGCGGTAACCGATCTGACGTTGAGCCCCGCGGCCAACAGCCCGTCATCACCGAAGCCATTGATTCAATCCCGCCCGTTGGCGACCCAGCAATACCTCTACTTCACCGAAACCAACACCGACCGTATCCTCGATAACCTCGACGGCCTGCGCGACATGGTGTTCCCGCGACCACCGCATCCGGAAGGCGACAGCGAACAACACAGCGACCAGGAATTCCCCTCGGTGTGCCTGATCGGCCTGGGCCGCTGCGGCTCGAACATTGCGCTGGACGTGGCAGAGCTGGTGTACAACGCCCGCAAGTTCTACCTCAACGAATTCAACAACGAAGATCGCCTGTCACCGGACAAGCGTTTTGCCGAAAAGGGCTACAGCCCGGCCCAGTGGATCCGCAACAACCTGCGCCTGGGCCAGAACAAGAACACCAAACCGGTGTTTCTGGTCGAGCCGCTGGTGATGCTCGGTGACCTGGACAAGGACATCGCCGGACGCATCCGCTTCTCACGCAAGGGCGAGAAAAGCGGCTTCCTGCGCGACTACAGCAAAATGAAAATCATGGACTTGTCGGAGGTCCACGCCGGTGGCGCCGGTAACGCGCCGATCCTCGGCCAGTACCTGGCCAAGATCATCCTTAACAAGGACACCCAGCGTTTCTCCAGCCCTGACTGGAAAATGATTCACTCGTACCTGATCGACAGCTGCGGCATCAAGGCCAACCAGTCGCGCCTGTATTTCTCGATCTTCAGTGCCGGCGGCGGTACCGGTTCGGGCATGGCCTCGGAGTTCGGCCTGGCCCAGCAGCACTCGTACATGAACAAGACGTTCGACACCAAACCGATGGACGAGCACGACAGCAAGAGCGGTCACTCCTTCGTCTTCGAACCGATCTTTACCAGCGGCATCTGTGTACTGCCGAACATTTCCGATCACCGCAGTGAAATGTCCGAGGCGTTGCACATCAACGCCGGCCGCCTGCTGTGCAAATACCTGTCGGAAGAGTGGGACTTCTCCTACAACTTCGCCAACGAGGACAGCAGCGAAGCCAGCGTCATGGGCCGCATCCGCCCATGGAACGCGATGATGCTGATTTCCAACGACATCATGCGTTACGCCGAAGAGAACGATGACGGCAATATCCAGAACATTGATGTCAATGCCATGGAAAAGCACGCCAACCAGTACATCTCTCAGCAGATTTTCAACATTCTGACGGCTCAGGCGGTCACCACCGACTACGACCAGAACTATTTCCGTCGGGCCGGCATCGACATCGGCGAAACCATTCGCCTGGACGCCAACGACCTGTTCATGAGCCTGGCCGGCCCGGTGGCGATTGCCTATGCCGAGTCCGTGGTGCCGGAAACCCCGCCGCCAAGCAGCGACAAGTTCAAGGTGTTCGAGAAAGAGCCGGCGCGCCTGAACATCGACGACCTGTTTTTCCGTTCGATCGACCTGCCGCACTTCAACAAGGTCACCCAGGCCATCGAAGGCATCAGCCTTTTGCCCATCGAGTCCAAGCGCTATCGCGCGTCGCTGGAGCAGTACAAGAACTCGGGTTACGACGCGGCGGCCCTGCACGACCTGCACTTCTTCAAGAACTGCTCGTCGGTGGTGTCGATCGTTTCCTTGCCGAAGGACTACAAGCTGTCCTACATGGACCTGAACCGGTTGAAGACCCACCTCAACAGCCTGTTCCCCAACACCACGCTCAAGCGCTACGCGCTGGTGATCGGTGCCTCGGCCAACCTGTCCCTGACCACCCTGATCGCCAAGAGCCCGTGCCTGTCGGACGATTTCCTGACGCTGATCGTAGCCTTTATCAAACGCTGCTTTGCGAAGCCTGCCTACCGTTTCGACGAAACCCTGGACAACTCGATCCTGGACTTCATCGTCCAGGAAGAATTCGACGAAGGCCGTATCGACGACTTGCTCAATGAATTCGAGAACCCGGCGAAGATCCTCGATACCAACTGGTACGCGATCAAGCCGATGTATGAGAAGAAGTACCGCGAACTGATCAACGACAAGGAAAAATTCGTCTCGATCAACGACATCCGCCTGTCCCGGGACTGCGTGAAGAAATCGATCAAGTACCTGCGCGAGATCTATCGTCACCGCATTGGCAAGACCAAGGTCATTTCGCTGAACAACCATACGGGCAAGACGGCTTACTAAGCGTCGCCCCCATTCGCGAGCAAGCCCGCTCCCACATTCGACTGCATTCCTTCTGGAAGAACACGGTTAAATGTGGGAGCGGGCTTGCTCGCGAAGGCGGCCTTGAATTCACCGCAAATCAACATCCAGAAACAATTGAGCAGCCGTTCAGCTGCCCTCCCAACTGTTCCCGTTACGTTTACGTCACCGTGAGGCTGTGGCCTTTCTCTACGGCAACATGCCATCACGCTACTCGGCTACACACTTTCCTGCAGGAAAGGCGCGCACCAAGCCGGTGCAACCTTTCAAACCTGCGCCCTTTCCTGGATCAGAATCCACGGTGAAACAACCACCGCCCACAACTGCGGATCACGTTCAAAAAGATCCAGCGCCCGCGTTTCAGACAGCTTGGCGAGCTTGTCGCCAGCCAGCCAGGCAGCCACTTTCTGCCCTTCATCCTGGGCCACGGCCTCGGCGGCGGCGATCAGATCCAGGCCAGGATCGACCCACAATAGGGCACCCTTGGCAAAGAATGGCTCCAACTCTTTCCAGGTAATAGATGCGGTTTCACCAAGCAGCTTGGCATAGAGGGTGCTAGGTTCTTGATTCATGGGACTGTCCGGAAAAGAAATCGACGCAGATGATAACGTCGGTGGACTGGCAGAAAAACCCGGTTGCAATTGAGTGACCGAAATGAAAAGCGCAGGAAAGCCAGGGAATGCACTGAATACGGCTATAAGCCCCTCAACGCCACGCCGCAATTCTGTCTTTTTCTTTCAATAAAGCGACACTTGCAGGTTTTGCCCCTCGGCGCTGCCTTCCCAGGCTGACAATCGGCGCTCTACACTGTACCGGTACAGTTGCCGAGGGGCTTTTCCGGGGAATGTCGTAGATATCTGACCCGGTTCTGCTGCTTTCGGCGCCAGGACTATAAAAACTACAACAGTAAGAGTGGAGCACTATGACTAAGGCTACTAAGCAGATTTCCAAACTGTTTGCCGCTATGGTTCTGGCCGGGGTTGCCAGCCATTCGTTCGCAGCTGACACCATCAAGATCGGCATCGCCGGCCCTAAAACCGGTC